>Ga0299907_10001480_pt1 | contig 13487 bp, 16 predicted proteins | sample RVTome_16_FD_198680 | JGI IMG/M metagenome (GOLD analysis project Ga0299907, IMG submission 198680) | Soil microbial communities from uranium-contaminated site in the Upper Colorado River Basin, Wyoming, United States - RVT152D67 (version 2) ... | reverse complement strand
CGTAGGCCCCACCGGCCCAGGCGACTGCAAGGCTGTCCGCGGCGCTGTTGCTCGGATGCATGCCGTCGATCCCGGACCATTCCGCATAGGGAACGACCATCCACTCGAAGGGCGACGTCCCGCGCGTGCGCACCACCAGCAGGCTGATGATCAGGTCGGTGCCCGGCTTGGTTGCGTAGCTGGCGTCAGCCACGGCCTCGGCCGGGAGCATCAGGGCGGAGTCGTCTGCCCGGGTGGACGGCACTGCCACCGGTTGGAGCGTGCCGTCGAGGCCCGGGAGCATGCGATAGCGCTGCCGCTGGTAGGAAACGGCCAGGCCGGGCGCACCGTCGGCGAGGTGGGTGCCCACGCTCGCGCGCTCGCGCGCACTCATGCTCTCGACCGCCAGCCGGCGTTCGGCGTCGGACAGGACGGGCTCGAAGGGCCTGGGAATGATCGGCGGCGCGGCCGCCGCCGGCGACGCAGCCAGCGTGGTGAGAGAGACCAGGGCAGCGAGGAACGCGAAGGGGAACCGCCGGTGCATAGAGATCTCCTGGGTTGCCGGCGCGCCGGACCGGCCGCCAGTGGCCGATGCCCGATCGCTGGTTGGTCACGCTGGGCTGAGGCTACCGGGCGGCGCTTACCGTGGGCGTATCGCGGACTTATCGGAGGTGTCAGTCCGGGCAGCGGGCTCCGAACCACCAATAGCCATACGGGGGCAGCTCCAGGCTGAGGCGGCCGTCGGACACGGTCGGCGCCTCGCCGTCCTCCGGGCCGAACAGGGGCTGCCAGTCGCCCGCCGCGATGTCCACCGGAAGTCGGATGCTGGCCTTCGCCGGCTCGGCGCTGAAATTGTGCACCGCCAGGGCGCTGCGATCGGTCCATGTCGCGACATGGCACAGCACTGTGGGATTCCGCGTGCCGAGCAGCTGCCAGTCCCCCCAGCCAAACTCCGGCCACTCCTTGCGGGTACGGATGGCGCGCTCCATCCAGTTCAGCAGCGATCCGCGGTCGCGCCGCTGGCTCTCCACGTTGACGGAGCGATATCCAAACGGGCCGTCGGCCACGAGCTGGCGCGGGAGGGAGGCTTCGTCGGCGGTCGTGAAGCCGCCGCCCGGACGATCCCCCCACTGCATCGGTAGCCGGACCGCCGCGCGATCCGGCATGGCCAGGTTGTCCCCCATGCCGATCTCCTCGCCATAGAAGAGCACCGGCGTGCCGGGCAGGCTGAACAGGAGGCTGTAGGCCAGCTCCATCCGCCGCCGGTCGCCGTCAACCATCGGCGGGAAGCGCCGGCGGATCCCGCGCTCGAAGAGGCGCATCGATTTCCGGGGACCGAACGCGGCGAACACCTCCTCGCGCTCCGCATCGGTCAGCTTGTCCAGCGACGCCTCGTCGTGGTTCTTGATGAAATTCGCCCATTGGCTCTCCGGCGGGGTGGGCGGCAAGGAGCGAAGAGCGTCGACCACGGGGATCGCGTCGTGGCGGACGAACCCCAGGTACAGCGCCTGGTTGGTGATGAAGCTGAACAGCATGTTCATTTGGTTGCCCCGGTCACCAAAGAAGCCGGCGATGCGGTCCACCGGCTCGTTTGCCTCGGCCAGCAGCATCACGTCGCCCCGTCGACGCATCGAGAAGTCGCGAAGATCGCGCAGGTAGTCGTGCGGGTCGGTCACGGCCGGGTTGTCAGCACCCACCTGCTCGATGAGGAACGGAACGGCATCGATTCGGAATCCCGACAGGCCAACCTCGAGCCAGAAGCCGATGACCTTGTGGATCTCGTTGCGAACATCGGGGTTGTTGATGTTCAGGTCCGGCTGATGGGCGTAGAACCGATGCATGTACCAGCGCCGGGCCGCGCGGTCGTAGCTCCAGATCCCCTCCTGCTTGCCCGGAAAGATGACGCCCTCGTCAGCGTTCGGCGGCTTCTCATCGGCCCACACGTAGAAATCCCGATAGCGTGGATGGCCGCGGCGCGCCATCTGGAACCAGGGATGGTCGATGGAGGTGTGGTTCACCACCAGGTCGGCGATGACCCGGATGCCGCGCTCGCGGGCGGCCCGCACCAGCTCGACCAGGTCGCCCGCCGATCCATACTTGTCGGCGACGCCGTAGTAGTCAGCCACGTCGTAGCCGTAGTCGCGCTCCGGCGAGGGGTAGATCGGCATCAACCACAGGCAGGTGACGCCCAGACCAGCCAGGTAGTCGACCTTGTGCGTCAGGCCGTCGAGGTCGCCGATGCCGTCGCCATCGGTATCGAGGAACGCCTGCGTGTCGACGCAGTAGACGATCGCGTTCTTCCACCACAGGTCGCTGGTCGCTTCGATGCGCATGCCCGGATCCCTGCACGCCGCGTACCGCGCCGCCCCATGGGACCCGGGAGCCACTACGGTATAGGACCCCAATGGACCGGGACTTGTGACTGGACGCACCGTTCTCGGGCCACCAATCCTCGCGCCCGCACGCTCAGTGCGTGCGGCAAGCCCCATTCGGCCTTCCATTGGTACTGCCGGAGTCCTAAAGTGGTCCCCATCCTGCATTCTTCAGGCGATATCGCTGCTGTATCGAGGAGGGGCATCCACATTGGCTGAGTCGTCAAGCGACCCTGCAAAGAGAGGGTTGCGCATCTTCCCATCGTCGCTGGCCGCCGTTGCCATGGTCCTGCTGTGGATCGGCCCGGTGTTGGCGATGACTGTTCCGACCGATCCCGAGCCGGACATCGAGTGCCCGGCCGACTTCGGGACCGGCTGGCTGACGTCGTACACGACCACCGTCAACACGCCGCCGGACAGCGATGACTGGTGGGTGAGCGTCGAGTTCACCATCGCCGGCGATGCCACGGCCGAGTGCGTGCTCAGCCTGGCGACCTACGAGCTGGAAGGCGCCACGTTCACCTTCCCGCAGACCGTCTACGACTGGGCGACCGGGACATTCGGGCCGGGTACGCACACGCTGACCGCGGCCCTGCCACTCGAGGGCGAGCTGTCGGGTTGCTGGTCTCAGTACGATTTCGTGTTCGGTCCGCCGGTCGAGAACCTGACATTCGAGGACCGATACGGCGATCGGCAAGTTCGTGCCCGGATCGTCGGGTCCGATGAGTGCGGCGCTCCGCCGCCGAGTGCCAGTGCATCGGTGGAGGCGAGCGTCTCGCCGGAGCAGAGCGTGAGCGCGAGTGCCAGCGCGTCGGCATCGGCCAGCGAAGCGGCCAGCGTTTCCCCGGAGCAGAGCGTCGAGGGAGCCACGGGCACGCCGAGCGTTTCGCCGGAGCAGAGCGTTCAGGGTGCCACGGGCGTGCCCGACACAGGGACGCCCGCGGGCGGCGGCAGCATCGGCGGAGGCGCAGCCTCGGTGACGTTGTTCGGCCTGCTGCTGATCACCTCGCTCGGATCGCTCGCCTACCTGAACGTCCGTAGCCGGCGGCGCTAGGCGTCTGCCCGCAACGGCGGACATCTCGAGGGCTCGGGTGGCTGACACCCGGGCCCTCTTCGTTGCCTGGCGATATGGGCGCCTTCATGCCGGGCGCGTCTGATCGGTGGTAGCCTCGGAGCCATGGCCATGACGACGGACCCGGTGTGTGGGATGCGGATCGACACGGACGATGCGGCGGCGACGGCCGAGCACGAAGGGGAGACCTACTACTTCTGCTCGCAGGCGTGCCATGACGCGTTCGTGGCCGACCCGGCCTCGTACGGGGCCTGACCCAACGTCGGGATGCCCGACCAGCTGACCGAGGACGAGCTCGCCACGCGCAGCGGCGTGACCGTCGAGCGCATCCGGGAGCTCGCCCGCCTGGGCATCCTCAAGCCGGTGGAGGGCACCTATGCACGTCGTGAGGTCATGCGGGTGCGCGTGGTCGCCGACCTCGACGCCCTTGGCATGCCGGCCGATTCCCTGGCCACGGCGCTCGCATCGGGCCACCTGTCACTCGGATACCTCGAGAGCGCCGGCCGGCGGCATCCGCGCTCGGAGCGCACCTTCGACGAGATCGCGGAGCAGATCGGCGTGCCGTTCGCGACGCTTGAGCGCATCTACGTGGCGTTCGGCCTGCCGCGCCCCGGGCGGGACGAGCGTGTTCGTGAAGAGGATCTCGAGGTCCTGCGGGTTCTGCCGGTGCTGTTCGGCGCCGGCGTGGACGAGGGCCAGGTGCTCCGGATGGCGCGCGTATGGGGCGACAGTGCCCGTCGCGTCGCACGCTACCTGCCGCACTACTTCCACACCACCATCGAGGAGCAGTTCCGGCGCCGAGGCCTACCTGACAACGCGGCCTACGAGGCGGCCATCCGCGAGGTGGGTCTGCGCATCGGTCGCTCGGGCGAGGACCTCCTGGGATGGCTCTTCCGGCGGCATTCCGAGGTCTCGATCACCGAGCACCAGTTCGAGCACGTCGAAACCGCCCTGGAAGACGCAGGGGTCAGGCGACGACCTCCGCGCAGCGTGGAGAGCATCGTGTTCGCGGACCTCTCCGGCTATACGCAGCTGACCGAGCGGTCAGGGGACGAGATGGCGGCGGAGGCTTCTCTGAAGCTCTCGCAGCTCGCCAGCGAGGTCGCGGCACAACACCGCGGGGACGTCGTGAAGCTCCTGGGCGACGGTGTCCTCATCCATTTCCGGGATCCCGGCGATGCCGTCAGGGGATCGCTCGATCTGGTCGAGCGCGCAGGCCCGCACGGGCTGCCGCCTGCGCACGTCGGGGTCAACGCGGGGCCGATGCTCTACGACGAAGGTGATTACTTCGGGCGGACGGTCAACGTCGCGTCTCGGATCGCCTCGCTGGCGGAGGCGGGGCAGATCTACGTTGGCGAGGGACTCGCGGGAAGCGTCCCCGAGGAAGGGTTCCGGCTGGTGGAGGTCGGCGCGTTCGAACTCAAGGGCATCGCCGAGCCCGTCAGGATCCTCGAGGCGATTCGCGTTATCTAGACGTAGAACGGCGAGTCTGAAACGAGGAGCTCCAGCTGCGTTCCGGCCAGCTCGCCGGCGCTCCCGTGACCGTCGAAGGACCAGCGCGTACCGGTCTCCACGTCACGGATCGTCCCGTCCTCAGCCTCGAAGGTGAGGACCCGTCCATCCTCCACCTCGTCGTTCACCACCATCTCCTCAGCCAGGAACGGGAAGGGATACGCGGCAGCATCATCGTTGATGGCGATGCCCAGGATCCGGACTTTGGGGGAGAGCCGCCCATCGAGCAGCCTCTTTTCCTCGGGCAGGAACGGACGTTGGTCGGGACGACCTAGTTCTACGCGCTGCTCGGTACCCGGCGGCAGTCGTTACGGCAGCATGCGGCCGATGTAGGTGGGTGACACCAGGAAAAGCCCCGCCCCGAGGGCAATGAGCGCTGCCACGCCTACACTCCACCATCCGGCAGCCCGGATCTCACTCCGGTAGAGCCACAGGCCGGCGATGATGACGGGCCCGGCGACGAGCAACGGCAGAGCATGCAGGCCCGGGAATGCGTAGCCGCCGAGCCAGAGTCCGGCCAGAGCCATCGCCGCCGCCATGCCCGCCTGCCAAGCCTCGGCATCGCTTTCCTGTCTGCCTGCGAACCAAGCGACCGCGAGTGGTGCCATCCCGATCAGCCACACGATCCCAATGAACGAGTACGGCACGGTCGTACCCAGCCCAATCACCGCGGAACAGTGTCCGCTGGCGTCCATCACGTCACAGCCGGGGACGCCCGTCGAGGCCCAGATGAAGCTGCCGATGTACCACAGGAGCATTGCGGCGCTCCAGATGAGGATCGCACGAGTCGCCTTGCCCAACGCCAACTCCCTCCAGTCCAGATGTCGGAATCGTACGGCCGGGCCGCGCTGCGCCACCGCGTCCTGGAGGATCACAGGCCAACAACGTCACGAGTGCGGTGTGAGGCGGCACCACCCCGACCCTGCATCTTCACACCGGACCCCACTACACCGCACCGCGGCGCTCTGGGAGTACTAGGCGGGAGTGGTACTTCCGTTCTAGGGTGAGGCGTGCTGATGTTCCTCTTCTTCGCCGCCACGGTGCTCACCGTCTTCGCTCTCGGCTTCCTCATGCATCCGGGGATATAGGTCGCGGTCGTCAATCCACCTGCGAACGACAACGCCGCCTCGGCCTGCCTGCCTTGCCCGTACACTCCGCGGCGTGACCGGCCGCCACACGGGTTACCAAGGCGCGCTTCCGCCCCTCGCATGGCGAAGCCTCGCGGCAATCGTCGTTGCCCTCATCGTCGGCCTCCTGGCGACCGCCGGCGAATACGGCTATCACCGCGACGAGCTCTACTTCATCGTCGCCGGCCAGCACCCCGACTGGGGCTATCCCGACCAGCCGCCCTTCGCGCCGCTGCTAGCGGCCGCCATTCACGCTGTCGCCCCGGACTCGCTGCTGGCGCTGCGCCTGCCCTCCGCGCTCGCCCTGGGCGGGATCGTTATGCTCGGCGCCCTGCTGGCGCGCGAGATGGGCGGCGGCCGCTTCGCCCAGCTGCTCGCCGCCGTTGCGGTCGGCATCGGCACCTTCCCGCTGGCCGTCGGCCACCTCCTGTCGACTGCAACCTTCGACCTGCTGGCGTGGGTAGCGCTCACCTGGCTGGTGGTACGGACCGTGCGCACCGGCGACGATCGGCTCTGGCTGGCCGCCGGGGCGCTCGTGGGCGTGGCCCTCCAGAACAAGCACCTCATCGGCTTCCTGGTCGCCGCGCTCGGATTGGCAATCCTTGCCACGCCGGAGCTTCGGCGCCATCTGCGCAGCCGGTGGCTGTGGGCAGGCGCCGTGCTGGCGGCCGTCATCTGGGCGCCGAACGTGGTCTGGCAGGCATCGCACGCCTGGCCGGCGCTGGCCATCGCTGGCGACATCGCCTCCGAGGAGGCCTCGCTGGGGGGACGGCTCGAGTTCGTCTTCCTCCAGCTGGTGATCTTTGGCGCGGGCGCGACCGTGCTCATCGGGATCGGGCTGCACCTGCTGCTGAGGACTGCTGCCGGCCGGCCCTTCCGTCTCTTCGCCTGGGCGGCCGGGCTGCTCTTCGTCGTCTTCACGATCACCGGTGCCAAGGCCTATTATGTGGTCGGCCTCTACCCCGCATTGGTGGCCGCCGGATCGATCATCGTCGAGCGCTGGTCGGACCGATGGCGCCCGGCGCTGGCCGGCGCGGTGGTCATGCTCGGTGCAGTGGCGGCACCCATCGGCCTGCCGATCCTGTCGGCCGATGCCTTCGCTGGCTCCTTCTATGCCGTGCCGGGCGAGGACCAGCTCAACACCGTCGGCTGGCCCGAGTTCCTGGACGCTGTTGAAGCGGCCCACGAGGACATCCCGGTCGACGCGCGGCCGAATGTCGTGATCGTGACCGGCAACTATGGCGAGGCCGGGGCGGTCGCCATTCTCGGGCGGGAGCGGGGACTGCCTGCGGCGTACAGTGGGCACAACGCCTACGGGCTATGGGGACCGCCGCCGGAAGGGAGCGGGCCGGCGATCGTGGTCGGCTACGGCGAGGAGCGGATGGCTTCCGCGTTCACTGGCTGCCGGGTCGTGGCGACAGTCGATAACGGGATCAACGCGCCGACCGAGGAGCAGGGCCAGCAGGTCTGGGTCTGCGATGGTCCGCGCGGCTCGTGGGGAGCGGCCTGGCCACATCTTGTACATCTGAGCGGCTGACCGGTGAACGACTTGGCGGGCGCGCGGGTTCCCCCTTCGTTGACTGTCATCAGTCGGGAGGGAGCCCGCGGAGCTTGGCCGGGTCCGCAATGATGTCGATCGCGACGATTCGGCCGTCGGCCACCGTGAAGACGCCGAGGAGTGAACGGGCCGGGAACCGGAAGAGCAGCCCCGGAGCGCCGTTGACGACGACCTGCTCAGGCCTGGCGCCGACATCCCGGAAGTTCTTCGCCGCACTCGCCACCGCTTCGGCACCGACGATCGGTGGCCGCGCGAACGGTCGTGGTGCGTTCGGGCCGCCGTCGATGCGCAGGACGACGTTCGGATCCAGCACCTGAAGGAGCGCCTCGAAGTCGCCCTCGCGTGCGGCGGCGAGGAAGGCGTCGACAACCCGCCGCTGGACTGCGATGTCGGCATCCGGCTCCGCCGCCTGCGCACGGACCCGTCGCCGGGCCCGGCTCGCGAGCTGCCGAGTCGCGGCCGGCGATCGCTCCACGACCGGTGCGATCTCGTCGAACGGGATGGCGAACACGTCGTGGAGCACAAACGCGAGCCGCTCCGCCGGCGTGAGCGACTCGAGCACCACCAGTAGTGCCAGCCCGACTGAGTCGGCCATGACCGTCTCGCGCTCCGGCTCTGGGTCCGTTGCGGAACGGATGATCGGCTCGGGGAGCCACGACCCAGCGAGCTGCTCCTTGCGCGCCTTCCGCTTGCGCAGGGTGTCCAGGCAGATGCGGCCGACGACCACCGTCAGCCAGCCACGCAGGTCATCGGTCCCGCCGGGATCGCTGCGGTCGAGCCGCAGCCAGGCCTCCTGCACGGCATCATCGGCCTCGGTGACCGATCCGAGCATGCGGTAACCGACCGCGCGCAGGTGGCCTCGGTGCCGCTCGAACTCCTTGGCCAGCCAGTCGCGGCGCGTTGGGTCATCGGCGTGCGGGGTCGTCATGGGAGGAACACGGATCGGCTGCGGTGGGTGTGACATCGTCGCAGATCGACCTCCGGCGGTCACATTCGGCGGGGTCGGGTCGTGCTCAGTGTGACAAACGGTCCATGCGCTCCGCGAGGTACCACTTCATGACGGCCGATCATCGCGCGTTCCCCCGGCTCGATCTCCGCCTCCGGGTGGCCGGGCGGTTTCTCCGCCTCTTCAACCCGCTCGCCCGCCGGATGATCTCGGCCGGGATCCCGACCGGTGCCCCGAACGTGCTCCTGACCGTGCGCGGTCGGCGGACGGGCAAGCCTCGAACGGTCCCGGTCGCCATGCTCGAGCTCGACGGTGCCAGGTTCGTTCAGGCGTGCTACGGCGAGACCGGCTGGGTTGCCAACCTCCGGGTTGCCGGCGAGGCGACCGTCACCCACCCCGGCGGCCGTCGCGTCCCGGTCCAAGCCATCGAGCTCTCACCCGAGGAGGCGGGACCCGTGCTGCGACACGCACTCGAGCCGTTCCGGCGCTCGCGCGTGTTTCGCGCGCTGCTCGGGCCACGCGCAAGGGGACCCGTCGGCATCTTGTGGGCGTTTCGGATCCGCATCGATGACACGCTCGAGGAGTACACCGCCGCGGCTCGGCGCTACCCGCTCTTCGAGCTTCGACCGATGGCCGAGGCCACTGACGTTGCGGAGTTGTCATGAGTCCGACGACATCCGATCCCTACGTCGTACTCGGCATCCCGCGCCATGCCAGCGACCAGCAGGTTCGGCGCGCCTATCGCCGACTGGCCAAGCGTTACCACCCTGACCTGCATCCGGACGCGCACACCAGTCAGCAGATGCGGCGCGTCAACCAGGCCTGGGAGACCCTCTCGAGCCCTGGGCGCCGGGCACGGTACGACGCCGAGTCCGCGCTGCCGAAGTCAGCGACCTCCGGGCACTGGTCAGCGCCGGCGCGCCGTTCGGCACCAGCGAGCCCTCCACCCCAGGCCTGGAGCACGGCCCGGGCGTCCCCATCCACGGCCCGCACCTACCCCCGACCGGCAGCCAGGCCGTACGACGACGCCGGCCCGGGCTGGCTGAGGGTAGCGGGCACCGTGGCAGTGGGGCTGCTGCTATTGGTGGCGGTGTTCTCCGGGATCCTGCCCCCTCCGCTGTTGGCGATCCTGGTCGTGGTAGCTGCTCGGTCGATCCTCGCCCGCTTCGACTGACGCATGCGCCGATTCACACGGGCAAGGCGGCACCGGATCCCATGACCGAGCGAGCCGGTGTAGTGTCGCTGGTAGAAGCATGAGAGAGCGACGAGCGTCGCCCAATGTGGCATGACTGACCGAGATCCGGCGGCAGAGCTCGACCCAACCTTCAGCAGCGTGGATGCAATCGCAACGACGTGGACGGAGGCGCGGAGTGAGCTCGAGCACGCCGAGGTCTTCTGGCTGGCAACGGTCCGCCCCGACGGGCGACCGCATTGCACGCCGCTGATCTCGGTGTGGCTGGATGGGGCGTGCTGGTTCGTGACTGGACCGTCCGAGCGCAAGGCACTGAACCTCGACGCCAACCCGCATTGCGTCCTGACCACCGGCTGCAACGACCTGAGCTCGGGGCTTGACATCGTCGTAGAGGGGGAGGCGGTGCGGGTAGCTGACAGGGGCGTCCTGGAGCGTGTCGCCGGTGCATTCCGGGCCAAGTACCCCGATCCATTCAAGTTCACCATCGGTGACTTCAATGGTGGGGGCGGGGAAGCGCTTGTCTTCCGAATCGTGCCCCGCAAGGCCTTCGGGTTCCGGCACCTGCCGACGTCCAGCCAGACACGCTTCCGCTTCGAGGACGGCTGAGGGCCTTGGGTGTACCGGCCCATCCGGGTCCTGACGCTCCGTCTCAGACCGCAAACGCCGACCTATCGCCGCGTCATGACCCCACGACCCTTCGGCCGACCGGACCGCCCACCGAACGGAGCCGAATGAAGAGTTGCACGCCCGCGACGCGCATCATCCAGCGCTGGGCCAGGGGAAAGGCGGCGCGATCGGTGGGCGCGCCACCGCGTTCGATATTGACCATCGTGTCCATTCCTTTCCGTGTGAGGGCCGGGGCGTTCTGTCAGCCGTGCGCCTGGGCTCGTCCGCCCGTGAACAGGCTCGAGACCGATGCGCCCGCGCTGTGCAGCAGGCCGCCCGGGCTTCCGTACCCGTCGAGCAGGTCGACCACGACCAGTCCGACGATGGCCGCCTCGATGCCCTTTGTGATCCAGCCGAGCGTGAAGTACGGCCCGATGACCAGGTAGGCCACGATCGTCACCAGCGTGTACGCCGCAAGGCCGATGCGCGGCAGCCAGGCGAAGCGTCGCACCGCCCGCATCGGTGCCACTGCGGCAACGGCGTAGGCGAGCGCCAGGACGGCGTAGCCGATGCCGTTGAGCGTGAAGAGCGTGCCACCCAGGTCGAGGTGGATGATGGCGGTCGCGAGGGTCAGCTCGAGGATGACCGCCGTGAGGAGGATCCGGGAACCGGCCGGTCCGCGGCCGGTGACTGCGTTGGTCGTCATGTTCGTGAGAGTCCCTGCATATATCTACACCGAGTACGGAATGGACACGCGGCGTGTGACCGGACGTCCTGCTCGGCTGTTCGCGTGCTCCGCGTATGGCCGAGGCCGATGAACAGGAGCTACTCGGCACCGCGTTCGCCAACCCCCACCGGGAACCGGAGGGCGGCACCCACATGAGCCGAGTGTCTCGGAAGGCGGACGATCATCCGAGCGAGCGGCATGGTGTGACCGGGCTTACGGCGAGGTCCTCGCCGGCGTCTGAGACTCCCCGTACGGTCTCGGCTTCGAGACTACCCCGCCGACGAGAAGGAGTCATGCTGAGCGATCGGTACTACTCGCGTCGAGCGTTCCTGCGGGTCTTCGGGCTCGGCGCCGGAGGTGCCATCCTCGCCGCCTGCACGCCCGGCGGGTCGCCTCTGCTCTCACCGAGCGCCGCGCCAGTCGCATCCGGCCGAGTGACGTCCCCGGTTCCGACCTCGAACGACCATGGCATTGGTCATCGTGGGCGACGTGCTGGACTTCGAGCTTCGGGGTCCGTTCGACTGGAACGGCGGCTCGGTGACGATGCGACTGCATGAGGCCCTCGCCAAGGGCGAGCCGGCGTACTTCGTGCGGACCGACGCCTCAGACGCCACGTTCGCCGAACCTTCGTCGCCCCCAATGACTTCGAGGTGACCTGAGGACAGGGCTACTTGCCCGCCAGACGCTCCGCCACGCATTCGGGCAGCCCGACGTCTACCGAGAGCTGCGGAGTCGAGGCTGGACAGGGGCACGGTACGAGCGGTGGCTGGCCCGAACGCTCCACGAGTCATTGCTGCATCAACCGGAGAAGCCGGCGTCAGGATCGGGCCTGCCGCCTGTCAGCGGCCGATCCCTCTAAGTAGCCGACTACTCATGACGATCGAGTCCGGGCGCACATAGGCTGGCATCAAGGTCAGCCGTGCACTCCAGGGCGGCCGCCGAGAGGAACCGCTGCGATGACGACCCGATCACTCCTTCCGACCCCGGTACTCGCCCTGACCTTCGCGCTCGCGTTGGCAGCCTGCGCTTCGAGCGCGCCCGAGTCCGAAGCGTCCGGTCCCGAAGTTTCGGCGCCTGCATCCGAGGGCGAGCCCGCCGCGAGCACGGCAAGTGCGCCAGTCGAATCGGCTCCGGCAGACCCGCAACCCCCAGCCGGTGAGGCCGGCACCTTCACCGTCAACGAGACCCAGTTCGCCGTCACCTTCCTCAACCGATGCATCCCCTTCTCCGACCAGCCGGGGAACATCGACCTGCAGCCAATCGCGCAGGGGCAGGGGGCCCAGCTCAACCTGGAGCTTTTCGGGGACAGCGTCGACGTCTCCGTGCAGGGCAGCGCTATCGAGGAGGAGTTCGGGAGCCTCGCATTCGGAGAGGACCCGGTCGTCCACGAGTCGACCGTTTCCGGTGACCGCTGGACCGGATCGGCCACGGTCGGCGACTCCCTTGGCAGTGGAACGACGGTCGACATCACCTGGGACGTGATGGTGCCGTCTGAAGCGCGAGACTGCAGCCTGTAGCGAACGCGGTCCACTGCGGGAGATCGGTCCGGCGCGATCGATGGATCATCGGCCGCAGCTCGCCGATGAGTCTCCGCCCGAACGGTCGTCTAACCATCGACGATCACTCGCAGCGAGCAATGACCATGAAGCTGACCGCAATGTTGTTCCTGACCGTGGACGGCGTGTACCAGGGTCCCGGAGGCCCCGACGAGGACCGCCGCGGCGGGTTCGAGCGCGGCGGATGGCTGGCGCCGTACGCCAACGAGGAGGGCTGGCGGTTCATCACCTCGGTGTATGAGCGCGCGGACGCGCTGCTCCTCGGGCGCAAGACCTGGGAGATCTGGGAAGCGTACTGGCCGCATCACGACGCCGGCGATCCGGTCTCCCACGGCATCAACGTCCTTCCCAAGTACGTGCCCTCGACTACGCTCACGGACCCGACGTGGCAGAACACCCACGTCATCAAGGGCGACGTCGAGGCGGCCGTGCGCGAGCTCAAGGCGAAGCCCGGGCGCGAGCTCCAGGTCCATGGCAGTGGCGCCCTCCTCCGTTGGCTGCTCGAACACGACCTCGTCGACGAGCTCCATCTGCTGCTCTACCCCGTCGTGGTGGGCGACGGGCTCCGGCTCTTCCCCGAGCGCGGTCAGACGCACGACCTGACGCTGGTCGAGTCGCGGTCGACGCCGTCCGGCGTGACGATCCAGACGTATCGCCCGGCCGGCCGGGCGACCTTCGGGGCCGCCGGCTGACGGCGCAGCTGAAGACGGCCCGATCCTGAGCACGAATCGGCCTCCGAACATCTTCTGCTCACTGGACTCGAGCCGCACGCTCCCGAGGGTCCGTTCCTCCGGCCCCTTGTTCACGCTCGACATTCCCGGTGGCCCCGTCGACGGTGAC
>Ga0299907_10001478_pt1 | contig 13497 bp, 8 predicted proteins | sample RVTome_16_FD_198680 | JGI IMG/M metagenome (GOLD analysis project Ga0299907, IMG submission 198680) | Soil microbial communities from uranium-contaminated site in the Upper Colorado River Basin, Wyoming, United States - RVT152D67 (version 2) ... | reverse complement strand
GCCACCTTTCCGTGCACGATCCTGGCGTCGGGGTTCGTGTCGAACTCGTGCGCGGCGTGGTACGTCAAGAGCCGCGCGGCCAGGAGCTCCGTCAGCGAGTCTGCCAGGGGGAATTGTACGCCCTGGTGGTCCGCGATCGGGCGGTCGAAGGCCTCACGCTCGAGCGCCCACGCACGCGTGAGGTCGAGGAGGCGTTCGGCTGCCCCGCAGCAGCGGGCCGCGATCATGATGCGCTCGACCGTGAACCACTTCTTCGCGCCCTCCTCGCCGCCGCTCGGGACGCGGTTCTCGTCCGGTACACGACAGTCGGCCAGCCGTATCTCCGGGTGCGTGTAGAGGTACGGATCGTGCATGAAGCGCGGGATGCGCGCGATCTCGCACCCGGGTGTCCCCTTCTCCACGAGGAAGAGCGCCTGCTCGTCGCCGTCCAGCGCGAGGACGATGAAGTAGTCGGCCTTCTCGCCGCCCGTGACGAACCACTTCTCGCCGTTCAGGACCCAGTCGCCGCCGTCCCGCTTGGCTGTCGCCTCGATGCCGCCGACGTCGGAGCCGGCCCCGGGCTCGGTGATCGCCCACGCCTCCTGTTGCTCGTGGCGAAGCACGGGGAGGACGAAGCGCTCCAGCTGCGCCGGGCTCGCGATCTCGAGCAGCTCGCGAGGCCCGCGCTCGCAGACGATGAAACCGAGGCCGTTCGTCGCCTTGCCGCCCTCCTCTTCGATCGCCACCTGGGCGAGCATGGGCAGGTCGGCGCCGCCGTGCTCCTCGGGGACGTTGTAGTTGGAGAACCCGGCCGCGCGCGCCTTGGCCTTCAGCTCCGCGACGTCGTCGTGGTCGATGGAGCCGCGCTCGACGATGCGCTCCTCCGCCGGGTAGAGCTCCTCTTGGACGAAGCGGGCTGCGCGCTCCTTGAGCGCGCGGATCTCTGCGGACAGCTCGGGGACGACCATCTAGCCGGACAGCGTTACGTGAGGGGGCACGAGGCGATCCTAAGCCTCGCGGGCGAGCGGATGCCATTTGATCTGACGGCGCGATTCTGATTGATTGACTCGCCTCGGAATGCGCCATCCGCGAGAGCCAGGGGCCTACGGCCGGCGGGAGTTCCTCCAGCGGTCGGCGGCTGCGACGCTCGGACTTTCGAGTGCCGGGACGTTGCTAGCCGCCTGCGGAGCGGACGACGGGGGTTCGTCGCCTGGCGGTGGCACCGGCGCGGGCGGCAGCGGCAGCGACGGGGGAGCGCCGTTCGAGCTCGCCCGCCGCGACAACCCGGTCACGCTGCCGCTCTTCGACGACAACCCGCCGGTCGAGCCCGGCCTCGAGCCGGAGAGCGGCACGCTGAAGATCTACAACTGGATCGACTACATCGACAAGGCGACGGTGAAGAAGTTCGCCAAGGAGTACGGGGTCAAGACCGAGATCTCGATCTTCAACACGATGGACGAGGCGATCGCCAAGATTCGGGCCGGGGGCGGCGACTTCGACATCTTCTTCCCCACCGTCGACCGCCTCGGGAAGCTGGTCGCCGGCAAGCTGCTCCAGCCGATCAACCTCGACTACATCCCCAACCTCGAGAGGAACATCTGGCCGCAGCTCGCGGACCCGTTCTACGACGTGGGCTCCCGCTACACCGTCCCGTACACCATCTACACGACGGGCACGGGCTATCGCACGGATCACGTGGACCCGCCGCCCGAGGACCTTTCGAACCCCTACGACATCTACTTCGACGAGGCCTACAGCGGCAGGACCTTCCTCCTCGACGACTACCGCGAGGCCATGTGCATGCTGCTCCTGCGGAACGGCGTCACCGACATGAACACGGGCGACGCGGCCGCGCTCGAGCAGGTGCGGCAGGATCTCCTCGCCCTCACGGACGCGGTCAACGTGAAGACGTCCGTCCTCGACTACACCCTGGTGCCCGAAGGGCGGGCGTGGCTGCACCAGGCCTGGTCGGGCGACTTCGTCTCGGCGCAGTACTACCTCCCGCAGGGCGTCGACTACACGGTGCTCGGCTACTGGTATCCGCCCGACGGCGGCGGGCTGATCGGGAGCGACACGATCGCCATTCCGCGCGAGGCGAAGAATCCCGTGCTCGCCCACCACTTCCTCAACTTCATGCTCGACAACGACAACGCCTACGCGAACTTCTACAACTTCGTCGGCTACCAGCCGCCGCTCACGTCCCTGAACCCCGACCGGCTCGTCGCCGACGAGGTCGTGCCCCCGCACCTCGCCTCCACCGTCGTGCGCGAAGAGGATTTCGACCGGGGCGTGACGCTGCTCGAGCTGGCGCCCGAGGTGGACGCCATCTGGCAGAACATCTGGGCCGAGTTCAAGTCGGGCGCCTAGCCTGAGGATGCGCTACCCGCGTTGGTTCTGGGCCGCCTTCGGCGCGCCCGGCCTCCTCTGGATCGGGGTGCTCTTCCTCGTCCCGCTCTACGTGATCCTCGCCGTGGCCATGGGGACGGTCGACCCCATCTTCCTGAGCCCCGTCCCGGTCTGGAACCCGCTCGACTGGAGCACGACCGCCTTCGAGCAGATCATCGAGGGGCTCGGCCCCGGAGAGCAGTTCTTCGTCGTCTTCGTTCGCACGTTCGTCTACGTCGCTCTCGCTCTCGCTCTCTCCCTGGCGATCGGCTACCCGGTCGCCTACTTCATCGCGCGGCACGGCGGCCGCTTCAAGGGGCTCCTCCTCGTGGGGCTCGTCGCGCCCTTCTGGATCAGCTACCTGATGCGGATGCTCGCCTGGGTCAACCTGCTCCAGGACGAGGGCTACGTCAACCGCGCGCTGATGGCCCTGGAGCTCCTCGACACGCCCCGCAACTGGCTCGACGGACGCGCCTCCACCGTCATCCTCGGGCTCGTCTACGGATACGTGCCGTTCCTCATCCTGCCGCTCTACGCGGCGCTCGACCGCATCCCGCGCGACCTCCTCGAGGCGGCGCGCGATCTCGGGGCGAGCTCCGCGCAGGCGTTTCGCCGGGTGACGCTGCCCCTCTCGAAGCCCGGGATCCTCGCTGGGAGCGTGATCATCGCCCTCCCGATGTTCGGCGACTACTACACCCCCGACCTGCTCTCCGGCTCGCCGCGTACGAACATCATCGGGAACCAGATCAACCTCTACATCCACGGTCCGCAGGTGACTGTCGGTGCTGCGCTCACTGTCGTGCTCATGCTCCTGCTGGTCGTTCTGATGGTCTACTACCTCGCCAGCATGGCGCGGTCGGCGCGAGAGCTCGGGCCGTGAGGGGGGCGCTCGCGTGGTGGAGAAACCCCTGGGGCCGGCCGCGATTCCTCTTTCTCTTCACGCTCGTCTACATGGCGTGGTCGATCGTCCCGATCCTGATGGCGGTCCGTTTCTCCTTCAACGACGGCCGCTCGCGGAGCACGGCGCAGGGCTGGTCGACGCGCTGGTACTGGCAGGAGCCGGACCTTTCCGTCTGGAACGACCCGTCGCTTCGCCAGGCGCTCTTCCAGAGCCTCGAGCTCGCTTCGCTCGCCATGCTGATCGCCGTGCCGCTCGGAGTGGCGCTCGCGCTCTCGCTCACGCGCTGGCGAGGCCGAGGCGCGGGCTCGGCGCGCTTCGTCAGCCTCTTCCCGATCGTCACACCGGAGATCGTGATGGGCACCGCCCTCTTTCTCACCTTCGTGCACCTGTTCCGGTTCGTGGAGCTCGGGACGACGGCGCAGCTGCTCGGTCATGTGACCTTTTCGATCGCGTTCGTGATCATCGTCGTGCGCGGGCGGCTGCTCTCGATCGGCCCGGAGTACGAGGAAGCGGCACAGGACCTCGGCGCCTCGCCGGTGCAGGCGCTGCGCCTCGTGCTCATGCCCCTCCTCGTCCCCGCGATCTTCGCCAGCCTGATGATCGTCTTCGCCATCTCCATCGACGACTTCGTCATCAGCGCCTTCCTCTCGCGGGATGCCTCCACGGAGACCGTTCCGGTGAAGATCTATGCCAATGCGCGCGGGGCGCCGACGCCCGCGCTGAACGCTCTCGCCAGCGTCATGCTCTTCGCGGCCATGCTCGCGATCGCGCTGGCCGTGGGCGCGTACAAGCTCGCGCAGCGGGCCCGAGGCGAGCGCGCGGCGGCGATCGAAGACTTCGCGCAGATGCGACTTTAGATGATTGATCGAAAATTGACCATCTAGGCCGACAGGACGCGAAGCGCGTCCCGCGGCAGCACGACCGTGACCTCGCTGCCCTCGGCGTACGGGGTCTGCGCTTCTCCGCTCGCCGTCATCGCCTGGAGGGTCGGACCGCCGTTGAGCCGGACGACGAACTGCGTCGTCGGACCCAGGTAGACGACGCGCTCGACGATGCCCGGTAGCCGGTTCTCCCCGGACGAAGCCGGCGGCTCGAGGCGCACCCGCTCCGGGCGGATCGTAAGGCGTATCTCGCCGCTCGCGCCGTGGTCGCCGCGCCCGGCGACGAGCTCCGCAGCCCCGAGCCGGACGAGCCCGCCCCCGGCGGCGCGAGCGGTCATGAGATTGGAGACCCCGAGGAAATCGGCGACGAAGGCCGTGGCAGGCTCCTCGTAGACCTCCTTGGGCGTGCCGAGCTGCTGCACGAGGCCCTCGGACATGACCGCCATCCGGTCGGACATCGTCAGGGCCTCCTCCTGGTCGTGCGTGACGTAGACGAACGTGATCCCGACCGCCTGCTGGATCGCCTTCAGCTCGAGCTGGAGCGCGCGCCGGAGCTTGGCGTCGAGGGCGCCGAGCGGCTCGTCGAGGAGCAGCACCGCGGGCTCGAGCACGAGGGCCCGCGCGAGCGCCACGCGCTGCTGCTGCCCGCCGGAGAGCTGCGAGGGGCGCCGATTCTCGAGGCCTTCGAGCTGCACGAGCGAGAGCGTCTCGGCCACCCGGCGCCGCCCCACGTCCTTCGACGCGCTCTGGAAGCGGAGCCCGAAGGCGACGTTGTCGCGCACCGTCAGGTGCGGGAAGAGCGCGTAGCTCTGGAAAACGGTGTTCACGGGGCGCCGGTGCGGCGGCGTGCGCGTCACGTCTCTGCCCCCGAGGAGGATTCTTCCGGTCGTGGGCTCCTCGAAGCCGGCGATGAGGCGGAGGGTCGTGGTCTTCCCGCAGCCGGACGGGCCGAGGAGTGAGAAGAACTCGCCCTCGAGGACGTCCAGCGTCAGCTCGCGCACGGCCTCGACCGGGCCGAAGCGCTTGCTCAGGTTCTCCAGGGCGACCCCGGCCGTCACCGCGGCGCTCCTGCGGCCAGCAGCTGCGCGCGCGCCTGCGCGACCTCGGCCGCCGCCCGCTCGACGAGCGGCTCGGGGCCGACCGTGATGCGCACGGAGCCGTCGAGGCCGAACTCGCTTCCCGGCCGGACGAGCAGCCCGCGGCGGAGCAGATGGTCGTAGAGCGCCAGGTCGTCGACGCCGACGTCGACGAGCACGAAGTTCGCGTCCGAGGGCGCCGGCTCGGCGCCGGCTTCCCGCAGCCGCCCGGCGAGGAGGTCGCGCGCGAGCGCGTTCTCGCGGCGGCGAACCTCCACGATCTCAATTCGCGCCAGGCTTGCACGGCCCGCCGCGAGTGCTGCCCGGTTCACGTTGAAGGGCTCCTGCACGACGTCGAGGAACCCGGCGAGGGACTCGTGCACGATGGCGTAGCCGAGCCGGAGCCCGGCCAGGCCGAAGATCTTCGAGAACGTGCGCAGAAGGACGACCGGCCGCCCGGCTTCGACGTCGTCCTCGCGGCGCAGGCGCCGTCCTGGGTCGACGTACTCGACGTAGGCTTCGTCGACGACGACGGCGCAGCCGTCGGGAAGGGCGCCGAGGAACGAGTCCCACTCCGCGCGCCCGACGAGCGAGCCCGTCGGGTTGTTGGGGTCGCAGATCCAGGCGAGGCGGGCATCCGTCCTGCGGGCGGCGTCCGCGACGGCCTCGAGGTCGTGCCGGAGCCCGCGCCCGGGCACGCGCTCGACCCAGGCGCCGACCGCGCCGCACACCTGCGCGTAGAGCCCGTACGTCGGGGTCGGCACGACGACGGCGTCCCCGGGGTCGAGGAAGGCGTGCGCCACGGTGGCGATCAGCGCCTGGATTCCGTGGCCGGGGACGATGCGCTCGGGGCGCGTTCCGACCCAGTCGGCAACCGCCTCGCGGAAGTCGCTGTACGCCTGCTCGGGATACATCCAGGCGTTGTCCAGCTCGGCGGCGACGGCGCTCTCCACGCCCGGGAACGGCCCCTGAAGGCCCTCGTTCCAGTTCAGCTTCACGATCTCGTCGAGCCCGTGCTCGGCCCGGAGCTCCTCCAGGCTCGGGCCGGGGTTGTACGGCGAGATCCCGACGAGCGACGGCCGGACGAGGCTGCTCCAGTCGGTCGTCACTCGGTCGGCGACCACATCTCGAGGAGCGCGGGGAGGTGGACGACGGCCGCACCCTCGCGCTCGAGAGAGCGGGCGAGCGCAGCACCGAGCCCCTCCGGCGGGGTCGACTCGGCCGGGACGCCGTGCGCTTCCGCGAGCGCGACGAAGTCGGGACCCTCGAGCTCGACGGAGGTCGTCTCGCCGAACGAGTCGCGCTGGTACTCGCGGAGGATGCCGTAGCCGCGGTCGTCGACGACGAGCAGTGTGACGTCGAGCCCGTGCTGGCGCGCGACGGCGAGCTCCTGGAGGCTGTAGAGGACGCCCCCGTCGCCGGCGACGGCGAGGACGGGCGTCCCCGGCAGGGCGAGCGAGGCGCCGAGCGCGGCCGGCCAGGCGTAGCCGAGGGTGCCCGAGCCGAGCGGATAGAGGAAGCGGCGCGGCGCGAGCGCGGGGAAGTGCGCCGCTGCCCAGTAGGCGAGGATGGTCATGTCCCAGGAGTGCACGGCGTCGCGCGGGAGGGCCTCGCGGATGGTCCGCAGGAGGCCGCGCTCGAGCTCGTGCCCCTGCTCGTCGAGACCGGCCCGGATGCGGCGGCGAACCGCCTCCGCCCGCCGGGCGCCGTCGCCGCCGCGGGGCTCGATCCGCTCGAGGAGTGCTTCAAGGATCGCCTGCGCATCGCCGACGACCCCGAGCGCGGGGTACGTGGACCCGATGCGCTCCGGCGCGGCGTCGAGCTGGACGAGCCGCCCGGAGGGCGCCAGGCCGTACTGCTGCGTCGTCTCGGCGCCGAGCTCCGTGCCGATGCAGAGGAGGACGTCGGCTCCCTCGACGAGGTCCCGAAATGCTCCCTCGTCGCAAGCGCAGCCGGCCGAGAGCGGATCGTCCTCCGGAAACGCTCCCTTGCCCATGTAGGTCGTCGCCACCGGGGCGTCGAGCCGGCGCGCGAGCTCGGCGAGTTCCTCCCACCCGCCGGAGCGGAGGACGCCCCCGCCGGCCCAGACCAGGGGGTTCTTCGCTGCGCGAAGGACCCTGGAAGCTTCGCCGACATCGGGTACCGGCGGCATCGCCGGCGCCGTGTCGAGCTCTCCGATCGACATGTCCGTCGAGGCGGTCAGGTAGTCCACGGGAACCTCGACGAAGACGGGGCCTGTCGGCGGCGTCAGCGCCCGCCGCCAGGCCTCCGCCAGGAGCCCCGGGATCGCCGCGGCGCTCTCGGCGCGCGCCGTCCACTTGACGACGGGCGCGAACGAGGCCAGCTGGTCCGGCAGCTCGTGCAGGTAGCCGCGGCCCGCGCCGAGCAGGTCGCTGGGGATCTGGCTCGCCACGGCCACCACGGGGACGTGGGCGCTCGCCGCTTCCATGAGCGCGGCGAGCGAGATCAGCGCACCAGGCCCGGTGGAGAGGAGCAGCGGCGCCGGCCGGCCGCTCGCGCGGGCGTACCCGTCCGCCGCGAAGCCGGCGTTCAGCTCCGTGCGGAAGCCGACCGTGCGGATCTCGGTGGCCCTCAGGCCCTCCCAGATCGAGAGCGCGTGCACGCCGGGAACACCGACGCAAACCCGCGCGCCGAGCGCCTCCAGGCTCTCGGCGACGAGGTGTCCGCCAGTACGGGCTTTGACCGCCTGCGCCACAGGCGCGATCCTATCCACCTCGATGCCGCGCGATCCTCGCCACGACATCCTCTTCGAGCCCGTCCGGATCGGGCCGAAGACGCTCCGCAACCGCTTCTACCAGGTGCCGCACTGCACCGGCTTCGGGAGCGAGAAGCCCGGCTCGCAGGCGCGCTTCCGCGGGACGAAGGCCGAGGGCGGGTGGGCGGCGGTCTGTACGGAGGAGGCGCTCGTGAGCGTCGACTCCGACTTCTGGCCGGTGGTCTCCACCCGTTTCTGGGACGAGGAGGACCTCCGCAACCTGGCGCTCATGTGCGAGGAGGCGCACCGCTTCGACTCGCTCGCCGGGATCGAGCTCACGCATGGCGGCGCCCACGCGCGCGCGCGCGAGGCGCGCGTGCCGGCGGTCGCGCCCTCCCAGCTGGCGAGCGACTACGACCACTTCGTCGTCCCGAAGGCGATGGAGAAGGAGGACATCCGCCGCGTCCAGGCGGACTGGGTGCGGGCGGCGCGGGCTGCGCGCGACGCCGGTTTCGACATCGTCTACGTCTACGGCGGCCACAGCTACCTGCCGCTCCAGTTCCTCTCGCCCTTCTACAACAGGCGCTCGGACGAGTACGGCGGCGCGCTCGAGAGCCGCGCCCGCTTCTGGCTCGAGACGCTCGAGCTCGTCCGCGAAGCGATCGGCGACGAGTGTGCCGTCGCAGTTCGGCTCTGCGTGGACGCTCTGGGACCTGCAGGAGTAGAGCTCGACGAGGCTCTCGCCTTCATTCGTCTGGCTGATGCCCTGGTCGACCTCTGGGATGTCAACGTCGGCTCGATCACCGACTGGTCGAAGGACTCGGGCGCATCCCGCTTCTTCCCGGAGGGATACCAGCTCGAGTGGACCGGGCGCGTGCGCGAGGCGACGGCGAAGCCGATCGTCGGCGTCGGCCGCCTGACGAACCCCGACCGGATGGCGGAGATCGTTCGCTCGGGCGCGTGGGACCTGATCGGCGCCGCGCGGCCCTCGATCTCGGATCCGTTCCTCCCGAAGAAGGTCGAGGAGGGGCTGTACGGCGAGGTGCGCGAGTGCATCGGCTGCAACGTCTGCGTGATGAAGGCGGAGTGGGGCAACCACATCGGCTGCACGCAGAACGCGACCGCCGGCGAGGAGTACAGGCGCGGCTGGCACCCGGAGCGCTTCGAGCCGGCGGAGAACCGCGATCGCGACGTCCTCGTCGTCGGCGCGGGCCCCGCCGGGCTCGAGTGCGCGATCGTCCTCGGCAAGCGCGGCTTCCGCCGGGTGCACCTCGTCGAGGCGGAGGCGGAAGTAGGGGGGTGCATGCGCTGGATCCCGCAGCTTCCCGGGCTCGGCGAGTGGGCGCGCGTCCTCAACTGGCGCGCGGTGCAGCTCTCGAAGCTGCCGAACGTCGAGGTGATCACCGGCGCACGGCTCGGCGCCGGCGACGTGCGCGAGTACGGCGCCGAGATCGTCGTCGTGGCCACGGGGGCGCGCTGGGCCGGCGACGGGCTTACGCACCTGACCCACGAGCCGATCGCGGGCGCGGACGCCTCGTACCCGCACGTCCTCACGCCCGAGCAGATCATGCTCGAGGGCAAGAGCCCGCCCGGAGGGCGCGTCGTCGTCTACGACGGCGAGGGGTACTTCACGGCCGCGGGACTGGCGGAGAAGCTCGCCGGGGAGGGCTACGCGGTCGAGCTCGTGAGCTGTCTCGACACGATCGCCCCCGTCTGCGACGAGACGCTCGAGGGCCCGCTCCTGCGGCAGCATCTCCACGACCTCGGCATCGGCCAGCGGGCCGGCATCGTGCTCACGGGGATCGAGCCCGGGCGGCTGAGCGCGACGGACGAGTTCGGCGATCCCTTCGAGCTCGGAGCGGAAGCGGTCGTCCTCGTCACCCAGCGGCTCTCGAGCGACGAGCTCTACCTCGAGCTCAGGGCCGACGAGGACGGCCTGCGCGCCGAGGGCGTCGAGGCGCTGTACCGGATCGGCGACTGCGTCGCCCCGCGCATCCCCGCGGAGGCGATCTTCGACGGCCACCGGCTCGCCCGCGAGATCGACTCACCCGATCCGTCCGTGCCGCTTCCGTACCGCCGCGAGCGGATCGTCTTCGAGCCCGTCGAGACCTAGTGCCCCTCCAGGCAATACACGCCTGCTTCTGGCCCGCGATTGCACGGCGCCAGAGCCCTCTCTCGCCCTTTCCAAGGCTTCTAGCATTGCTTGCGGGCGAGTGGGGACTCTGGCTTGGCACTCGCGACCCAGAAGCGGGGCAGCATTACCTGAAGGGGCACTAGCATGGGAATCCGCACCGACTTCCCGCGGCGCGTCCGCGAGATCGAGCACACCTGGATCCCGCTGGCGGACGGGACGCGGCTGGCCGCCCGCATCTGGCTTCCGGAGGACGCCGAGGCCGATCCGGTGCCGGCCATCCTCGAGTACCTCCCCTACCGCAAGAACGACGGGACGGTCGTGCGGGACGCGCAGCGCCAGCCCTACCTGGCTGGATTCGGCTACGCCGCCGTGCGGGTGGACATCCGCGGCACGGGCGAGTCCGACGGGATCCTCGAGGACGAGTACCTGCCGCAGGAGCAGGACGACGCCCTCGAGGTGATCGCCTGGCTCGCCGAGCAGCAGTGGTGCACGGGTGCGGTCGGCATGTGGGGAATCTCCTGGGGCGGCTTCAACTCGCTCCAGATCGCCGCCCGCCGCCCGCCGGCGCTGAAGGCGATCATCACGCTCTGCTCGACGGACGACCGCTACGCGGACGACGTGCACTACCGGGGCGGCTGCGTGCTCGCCCTGGACATGGTGCACTGGGCGTCCTCGATGCTCACGTGGAACGCGCGTCCGCCCGACCCGCGGCTCTACGGGGAAGGCTGGCGCGAGACCTGGCTCGACCGGCTCGAGCGCACGCCGCTCTACATCGAGCCGTGGCTCGGCCACCAGCGCCGCGACGGCTACTGGAGGCACGGCTCCGTGTGCGAGGACTTTGCGGCGATCGAGTGCCCCGTCTACGCCGTGGGCGGCTTCGTCGACGGCTACACGAACGCGGTCCCGCGGCTCCTCGCGGGGCTCTCGGTCCCGCGCAAGGGGCTCGTCGGGCCGTGGGCGCACGCCTTTCCCGACGACGCCTTCCCCGGCCCGAGCATCGGCTTCCTCCAGGAGTGCGTCCGCTGGTTCGATCACTGGCTCAAGGGGATCGAGACCGGCGTGATGGACGAGCCGACGCTGCGCGTGTGGATGCAGCACTCGGTCGAGCCGCGCCCGAGCCACGACGTGCGGCCGGGGCGCTGGGTGGCCGAGCCGGCGTGGCCGGCGCCGGAGATCGAACTGCGACCGCGGCAGCTCCCGGGGGAGGGAGAGCTGACGATCTGCGGCGTCCAGTCGGCCGGGACGGAGGCCGGCGCCTGGACGGCGGAGGGCCAGTCGGCCGACCTCGCGCCCGACCAGCGTCCCGACGACGCTGTCTCGCTCGTCTTCGACTCCGAGCCGCTCGCGGAGGCGCTCGAGCTCCTCGGGTTCCCCGAGGTCACGCTCGCACTCGCCTCGGACCGCCCGGGTGCCCTCGTGGCCGTCCGTCTCTGCGACGTCTTCCCGGACGGGACGTCGGCGCTCGTGACCCGCGGCCTCCTCAACCTCACGCACCGGGAGAGTCACGAGGAACCGACCCCGCTCGAGCCGGGAAAGCGATACGAGATCCGCGTGCCGCTCGACTTCATCGCGTACTCGCTCCCGGTCGGCCATCGCCTGCGCGTGGCCGTCTCGCCGACCTACTGGCCCTGGGCATGGCCCTCGCCGGAGCCGGTGACGCTTTCCGTCTTCCCCGAGGGCTCGCACCTTGCCCTGCCGCTCCGGACGCCGCGGCCCGAGGACGAGGAGCTTCCCGCATTCGCGGAGCCGGAGCACTCGGCCCCGCTCGAGGTGGAGCCCGTCGCCGCCGGCCCCGAGGGCCGGTTCCTCAAGCGGAACCTGGCCACGGGCCTCGTCGAGCAGGTCTTCGACTGGAACCTCGGCGGAGCCCAGCGCTTCGTTCCCATCGACCTCGTCTCCGAGGACACGAGCCACACGGTCTACTCCATCGTCGAGGGCGACCCGCTCTCGGCCGCGGTCCGCTTCCACGCGACGAGCGGCATGGCCCGCGGCGACTGGCGCACGCGGGCCGAGGTCACGAGCACGATGACGGGCGACGCCGACTCCTTCCACGTCACCACCGTGCTCGAAGCCTACGAGGGCGAGACGCGGGTGTTCGCCCGCACGTGGGCGTTCCGCTTCCCGCGCGACCTCGTCTAGGGCGCCGCGACGCGGTAGTAGTCGCAGCCGGAGAGGTTGGCGCGGAGGGCCTGCCCGTCCGCGACGGCGTCGAAGTGGAGGCGTTCGGGCGAGCGCTCCTCCCCGATCCGGAACCTTCCGTCCCCGAGCTCGGTCAAGGGCTCCTCGGCGCCCCAGGGGTAGACGAGCAGCAGCAGGTCTCGCCGGGCGAGCACGCGGAAGTTGGTCAACCAGGGGTTGTAGGCGCGATAGTGGCCCGCCCACGCCTTCCACTGCGTCGGCGGGCTTCCCAGATCGAGCTCTCGGGCGCCCTCGCGCACGTAGACGTCGGAGCCGTGGACGGCCGCGACGACGATGTCGTCCTCTCGCTCGAAGACGAGCGGAAAGAGCGCCAAGTCCGGGTGGTCGGCGAGGAAGCGGTCGCCGCGGCGGCGCTCGAGCGCGACTCTGGTGCCGGCGTGGTCGAGGACGAGCCGCCCCTCTTCGGGGGTTACGACGAGGCGGCCCGCGGCCCTCGCGTACGCGCCGGCGTAGTCCTCCGCGTTCTCGACCGCGAGAGGGTCTGCGACCGCTGGTGGCCCCGGCGCGCCGCGGTAGAGGTCGAGCGCGACCTCCGCAACCTCCTCCGTGAGGTCGGCCTCGTCCGTGCTGTTGACGAGCACGACGACCCCGAGCCCTGCGTCGAGGTCCCCGAGCATTGTCGAGCCGAACCCGGGCATCGAGCCGCCGTGGCGGATGAGCCGGCCGCGGCTCTCGAGCCCGTATCCGTAGGTCCAGTCGTCCCCGTCCCGCAGCATGAGCCCGAACGACTCGTCGGAGAGAAGTCCGCGCCCGCGGTTCAGGAGCGCCTGCAGGAAAGCGACGAGATCCTCGGTCGTTCCGGCCAGCGACCCGTCGGCCGTGCCCGTCTCGAGCCAGGGCGCAGGAGCCCACGGGTCGTCGCGGCGGTGTGGACGGTCGTCGTACGAGCGCTCGTAGCCGGCGGCGAGGCGCCGGCGCGTCTCGCTCGTCACGGCGGCGTCGGTGGCCGTCATGCCGAGGGGCTCGAGGATCCGCTCGCGGAGGAGCTGCGGGTACGACCGCCCGGTGACCTCCTCGAGCAGGTAACCCAGGGCCCGGTAGCCGACGTTCGAGTACTCGAAGCGCTCGCCGGGGGCGGAGCCGGCTTCGGTCTCCCGAAGCGCCCAGACGTCGAAGCGCGAGTCCGCGCTCACGTCCGAGCCCGCGACGATGCCCCCCGTGTGCGTGAGGAGATGGTGCGGTGCGATCGGCTCGTACTCCGAGCGAAGCTCGAACCAGGGCAGGTA
>Ga0299907_10001477_pt1 | contig 13497 bp, 7 predicted proteins | sample RVTome_16_FD_198680 | JGI IMG/M metagenome (GOLD analysis project Ga0299907, IMG submission 198680) | Soil microbial communities from uranium-contaminated site in the Upper Colorado River Basin, Wyoming, United States - RVT152D67 (version 2) ... | reverse complement strand
GGACACTGGCGTCCCGTAGTGTGGAGATCTGGCATGTGCGGGACCAGCAGGTGACAGAACGCTGGGTGTTCGTCGACGACATCGCCGAGTTCATGGACTTCTTCGCCAACCTGGCCAGAGGCTAGCCACTCACGGCGAGTCGGCCCCATCCACCCACCCGGGAACCGGCAATCGATAGCGGCCAGACCCGAGCAGAAAGTGCCGTTCTGCTCGGCTTAGGGAATGAGCGTTATCCGCTCATGACTGTTGATCTGCGTGCTATCGAGTGCTCTTGACGATGGCATAGTGTCACCGGGGTGATGACATCATCCGGTGTGAATCCAGACGCGTTGTTCGGCGCAGCAGATCCGACTGTCCATTGGATTGAGGTTGACGGGGCGCGGATCTACACAGAGGTTCGCGGGTCCGGAGCCCCCGTGCTGCTCATAGGAGCAGCCGATGAGGAGGCCGAGGTGTACCGGGGGATCGCAGAACGTCTTGCTGAGTCCCACACGGTGGTCACCTACGACCGGCGAGGGACAGGACGAAGCGACGATGTTGAATGGCCTTCAGATTCAGCTCGGCACGCTGACGACGCCGCCGCCTTGATCACGAGTCTCAATCTGAGCGACGTTGTGGTCTTGGGAGCAAGCGCCGGCGGGATCGTTGCCCTGAGGCTTGCCCTCCTATACCCCAACCCGTTGAAAGCGGTCCTGTCTTATGAGCCGGGGATCTTCGGCATTGCGGAAGGTGGTGAGGTGCTCCGACGTCGCGTCGAACACGCTGTGGATCACCATCTCAAGTCGCATCCTGGTGACTGGCAAGGAGCGACCGACGCGCTCGGACGGGAAGCCGTCAGGTCCGTAGATGACCTGACATCTCTATTCACGCCGCCACCCGGCAAGGAGTGGTTCGTCGGTCGAACTGATGCAAACGCCGAGTCGTTGATACTTGGAGATCTACCGCTGACTGGGGAGGGCTTTGACCCAGATGCGATTGCGGATTGTCCTATCACCCTTCGCTTTTCCCATGGAACGGCGTCCCTTCCGATCTTCGGCAATATCGCGACGGAATTGGCTGCCCTTCGTCACGAGACCCCTGACGTTCTGGAGGGAGCCAGCCACAGCATCTTCTATCACCCCAATCAGGCGGCCCACTACATCAGGTCCTGGACCTGAAGCTCGGTCTCTCACTCGGGGGCTGGGCCCTACGCCGCACGCCTACGTGCCGATATCGAGCGGGTGAATCGACCAAGTGGGTTCGACGCAGATTGATTGATATCGAGCAGTGGTCAGGACGGGACGTGGACCGCGCCGACAGAGCGAAAGAGGTCCTCTGAGGGGGTGTTTCCGTCGGTTATGTAGAGGACGAGTTTCTCGTGGCCATCCTCGGCAAGGCGTGTGATGGTATGGGTGATTACGAGGCGTGCCAGCCCCTGCTTCTTGTGTGAGGGGATAGTCATCACATAGCCGATAAAGGGCCGGCCCTCCGACATCGAAACAAGTACTGCGGAGACGATATCCCCCTCGTCTTCCACGACGTATGACCTGTCGAGCAGCGAATCGGGATCATCGAGGAATGACCGGACCTCCTTGATGGCGTCGTCGAGGTTTTCGTCCTCATAATCGATGGTGCCGACGTATGCATCGAGCATGAGCCTGGCAAGGCCGGCGAGATCGGCTGGAACCACGGGCCTGATATGAAGGCCGCCTCGTGATGGTGGCGGCGCGACCGGTTTCGATATGTCGATCTCGTATCGCAGCTTCTCAGGCACGTGAGCAGCGTATCGGATGACCCTGCTCGCCCAGCAAGTCACGCTTGCGTCGCCCGAGCAGGAGGTGCCGGTATGCGCTAGTTGGCCCAGGGGCCGTCGCTAGCGCAAAACTGTTGAAATGCGCTATTTATGTCGTTTCGGGTCATAGACCACGGACTCAGCGATTGGAAGGAGAGAGGCCTTCTAGTGGGGTCTGAGAACGCGATTGTCCTCATCGTGGGAGAACGTTCAGAGCTTTTGGCTTGAAGCGCCATATCACGGTCGCTCACGGCCAACAATTGCGGTACCGAATCTCCAGGTGCGTCTCTACGACTTGCTGCGCCTCCTCTGAGATCGCCTCGCCAATACGTTGATACTCATGGCACCACTCTTGGTTGTGGTGGTCGTGGCCAACAGTGAGCAGGTGAGCTAGCTCGTGAGCCAGCAGGTTTTCCGCAAACTTCGGCTTGAGGTCGTCGCTCAAGATCACCAGGTTCTCCCTCTGACGCGCCCTGCCAGCCGGGCCTCTGCCAGTGTCAACCCATGCCACCACGACACTCTCCAGACCAGCAACCTCGACCAGCTCGAGAATGCGCTTGTATGGCAAGGGAGAGGCTCCCTCGACCACAACCGTTGGTTGCTCCCTGACAGTGGAAAGCGTCCGGCCTTGGTCACAAAGGGTGTTGTGTTCTCTACTGGCCGGCGGGGTCGCACAGCGGACACGCGGTGAGTCGACGGCGGTGAGTTGACGGAAAGCCTGCAGCCGATGTGCTATCGGTCCGTTGGGGAGATGGCATCCCACCGGCTCTTCGAGGAGGCCCCAGGCGATCGTGTCGGCCGCATGCTCGGCGCCGCGAAGCCGCCACGGCGTATCTGGGTCATGCCAGGACTCCAGACCCCAACGTCTTGAGAATTCGCGGCGCTGTTGATCGGTCAGGTGCAAGGCTGTCCATGCATGCCCCATTTCATGAAGGATCACCCAGGGTGTGACCTCGCAGAGATCGATCTGCCAGCGTTCGGGGCCTGTTCGGAATAGACCACTGTGACCGCGACATCCGCCTTCCTCGTGAATTCTGATCTCGAGTGGGGGAAGCGCCCCGGGCAATGCTGAGAATCGGTCCAGGGCTTCGAATACGGCAGTGCGTTCGGGGTGGGTCGCTCCGATGATGGTGGTCCAGGGATCGACGGTGTCGTCGAAATCCGCGGATGCGACCAGATGTGCCTCGGTGTTTCGTTTCACCGGGGCGCTTGCGTCCGGCATCGATGCTCCCGCGAGCAAGACCACAGTCAACGTGGTGATAGCGGATCTCATGTCCGCCGTCTACGAGGAGACCGCAAAAAGACCGCAAAGGGCTACGGCCGGGGATTGGTTGAGATGCCGGTCGGGTCAGGAGGATGCGCGTGCTTAGGCGAGGGCGTATTCGATGGCACGGTCTGGGCGCATTGTTGCTCCTTCGATGTGCGCGGCTGAGAAGGCTTCCTCGCCGAGCTCGTTTTGAACTGCTGCGATGTGTTCGTCGTATTCGATTTTCAGCGGAAGCTCGAGAAACGAGCCAACCTCGTCTTGAATTGATGCTGTGGCGCCGAACAAGGTGGCCGCCCGCGACGGATCGTCCTGAGCCGCAGCCAACACGGCGAAGCCGGCAAGCGAGTAACCGACTCCACGCAGATCACCCGACTCCTTGAACAGCCTCATCCCCTCGGTGAGTCTCGATCGCGCTGAGGGGTAATCACCCTGTATACGAGCGATGCGGGCGTGGTGAAACAGCGTGAAGGCCATGCCTTGCCGGTTGCCTCCTACCTCGGTGTTGAACATCTCGCCTTTGTCGAAATGAGAAGCGGCTTTCGAGTACTCGCCCATGTACTCCAGAGTCACGCCGAGCCAATGTTCTCCAAACGCCATCAGCCATTTGTCGCCGACGTGCCGTGCCTCCTCCAGTGACTTCTCGAAAAGGGAATTGCTCTGGGTTACGTCACCTTCACCCATGGCGGCGAAGCCGAGGCCCTGGAGTGAGAAGGCAACCCTATGGCCATCTTTCAACGGTTGGGACAAGGCCAGCGCCTCATCGAGTAGCGGTCGTCCAGCCGTGAAGTCGCCTTGCCAGCAGGCGAGATATCCGGCGGTGAGCAGACCCAGCGCACGATTCTCCGGTGATGCTCGATCAGAGATCTTGAGCAACCGGTTCAGCCACGAGCGAGCATCGTCGAACCTCCCTCGAGCCAACCAGAACCAGTGGAGATTCCCGGTCAACACCAGACCGTTGTCAGCCAGAGACCGTGACGGTTCTTCTTGGTCGAGAATGTGTTGAACTGCGGCGCGTACGTTGGCGTGGTCGGCGCCTAGGCGAGGCAGCCAGACGTCGGTGTCGGAGTCGGGGAGGAAGAAGCCGAGGTGGGGGTTGGGTGCCTCCACCAGCTTGCGGAAGTAGTCGAGGTGACGGTTACGCAACCAGATACCCTCGTTGGTTTCCGCCAGCCTGTTGGCGCTGTACTGCCGGATCGGTTCGAGCAACCGGTATCGCTTCTCGTCACCGTGTGATTGAACCTCCAGCAGCGACTTGTCGATCAGTTGCATCAGGACACGGGCAACGGACCCCTGCTCAAGGTTGGTGTCCGAACATATTGCTTCGGCCGCTGCCAGCGTGAAACCGCCCGCGAAGATGGATAGACGACGAAACAGAACCCGCTCGTCATCTGCCAAGAGGTTGTGACTCCACTCGATAGTGGCTTCCAGGGTCTGATGTCGCTCTGGTGATCCTCGCCTCGATGCTGCGAGAAGGTCGAAGGTGTCATCGAGACGATCTGCGATCTGTTGCGGGGTGAGGGCGGTCACACCGGCCGAAGCCAACTCGATAGCCAGAGGAATCCCTTCGAGTTGGGCACAAATACGCCCCACCGGTCGTGCGTTCAGCTCGTTCAATACGAAGTGCGAATCAACCGAGATTGCCCTGTCGACGAACAGACGAATCGACTCGTATTCGGCGAGATCCTCCAACCGTGGCGTTTGATCCAGCTCGGGCCGCGACAGACCCTGAACGCGCCAGACCTGTTCGCCATCGACACCAAGTCTCTCCCGGCTCGTGGCCAGGATGGTCGAATTCTGTGGTTGACTTAGTAGGCCTGATACGAGGCTGGCACAGGAATCGACGAGATGCTCACAGTTGTCGAGTACCAGGAGCAGACTTCGTTTTCTGACGAAACTGGCCAGGGTGTCAAGTGTTGATTGGCTCGGCACTTCTGGGACGCCGAGCGCCTTGGCCACCGTCCGAGGCAGCATATCGGCGTCAGTCAACGACCCGAGTTCGATCCACCAAACACCGTCCTCAAAGCTGTCGAGGAGATCGGTTCCAACCTGTACTGCCAGACGGGTCTTCCCCGTACCTCCTGTACCGGTGAGCGTCACCATCCTGTTGGATTTCAGCAACTCCTTGACCGCAGCCATTTCTTGTTCCCGGCCCACGAACCTGGTGGTCGGTATGGGGAGGTTGGTGATCGACGCTTCCACTGGCCTCCGTTCGGACGGGGCTCGCTGAATCCAGTCGTACAGCTTGTATGTCGCGTCGGAGGGATCGACACCGAGTTCCTCCTCCATCGCAGTGCGGCAGGACTCGAACTGTCTGAGAGCCGCGGCTCGATCCCCCACGGCCAGGTGACAGAACATCAGATGCTGATGCGCCCGCTCATTGGCACGGTCGTGGTGGAGAGCCAGTAATGCGAATCTTTTGGCGTCCTCGTACTCAGCGTGAGACCGCATCTGTTGAACCAACCCGAGGAGCGCGTCTAGATAAAGCGCTCGAAACTCACGGCGTTCGACCAAGATCCAGTCTTCGTAGAAGTCCACCAGAAGATCGTCGGTGTACATATCAAGGGGGACCCGGCTCTCATCGGGTGAAGGGGACTCCAAGAAACGCCTCGCCTTGCTTCTGAATTGGACAGCGTCAACCGAAAGCGGGAAGTCAGTAGCAAGCTCGACCGTCTGGCGGTCGGTTACCAGCAAATCAGGGTCGACCTGACGGCGCAGAATGGCGAGAGCGTTGCGCAGGGACGCCCGCGCCGACTGGTCCGACGAGTCGCCCCAGAACAGAGCTGCAATCCTCTCGCGGAAATGGAATCCCGAGTTCAGCACCAGATAAGCCAGGAGAAGCTCCGCCTTCCGCGTCGAGAGCCGAATCGGCTCCCCACCACGTTCAAGGCGGAAGCGACCGAACAAATGGACACGGAGCAGCGAATCCACTCGTTCGTAATTGTTCCGCGACGCCCCGCTGGCCATGACGCTCCTGGACGATCCGGGGCGACAATCCTATAGCTCCCACGTCCTGGCCACCTGGCAGCGTTCGGTACCGGAAGCATTCAAGTTCCGATGTGGTGATCTCCCATCGAATCGATCGCACACAACGCATAGCGCGCGCATACGCCCAAGCCGATCAAGCCTCATCCGAGATCCGGCAGCTCTGACCCGCACGCCGACGTGATACCGCGCACCTCCTGAGGTGAGTGTTATTCATCCAGAATTGTTGTTGGTGTGATCTGGCCGGGTCTTTGCATCGGAGAGGAGTTCGTGCGCAAGGTCCTACGAAGTCAAGGTTTGTTCGGAATTCCTAGCGCGTCGACTATCTCGCCGAAATGGGCGAATATGGCAAGGTGTCCGGCTCCGGGGATCAAGTGCAGCTCGGCTTGGGGCATCATCTCGCTCAGGGTGTGGGCTTGGATGGGAAGCACCATCCGGTCCTCCTCGCCCTGCCATATATGCACGGGAACGGCGATGTCGGCTGGTTCGAACCCCCAACCCCTCTTGGTCGCGAGAATCCGATAGTCGGCAATGGCGCCATCAGGCCCCTGAGCCAGTCCGGCAGCAAACCCCTTGATAGTTGTCCGGTCGAGTAGGGGAACGTCCGACGGACCTACCTGTCTTCTGAAGACAGCCTGAGCAAGCCAAGGCAGATACCTCTGCAGGAAGCCCAACACTCTGAGTTGCCGGCGAATCGAGCGTTCCTTGCCCTCTTCGAGCAGTCGGAGAGCACGAGCGTCATCCGGCGGTAGTGAATCTCGCACTGCTGGAGTGTCGAGCGGAGCCCCACCTGCGATGGTCGCAACAGAAGTCACCCGATCCCCAAGAAGCGCCCCGCACGCCAATGCGAACGGTCCACCGCCCGAATGGCCAGCAACCGGGAAACGAGACAGCCCAAGACTGTCAGCTGTCGCAGCCACATCCTCGACGTAGGCGGCTGCCGACGGCAGCGGATGGGGGTCGGACCGCCCCATGCCGGGGCGGTCAGGCGCTAAGACATTTACACCGTGGGCCCGAGATGGCTCATCGACGAGTCCCAGATATTGACTCGACCCAGGTGTTCCGTGAAAGAGGAACATGGGAGCTCCTGTCGGGTCGCCATAGCCGGAGATCCCGACACTGCGCCCATCTGGAAGCTGGACAGACATGTCTCGCATTCTCCCCCCTCCCGTCCCGGTTGCCGATCGCCGATTGCGGAGAGCACCATGCACACTACCGAGGCCAGCACGGCTGACCTTGAGAGCACTCGAACCGAGCGAGAGGTGCCGCTATGCGTGGTTTCAGTGAGTGCTCGTTATCGCCCTGGATCAGTTGTTCTGCGCTGGTGGTTGGCCTGGGAGCGCATTGGGGGGCGGCAGGCTCTGGTCAGTCGCTGACCTGTCCTGCGGCGTCGTGCGGTATTCCTGAGACGTCGTGTGTGGTCGTTGGTACTGATGAGACGAAGGTTTGAAGTGTTTCCACTGAGTGCATCACTAGAGCGATGTAGCCGGGAAGGTTATCTCGTGCCCCGTCGACGACGAGGATGACGCGCAGGTACGACCGCTCCGGTCCGCGATCGGTCGACTAAGCCTGGTGGGTCGGTCCGAGCATGTGACTTCCTTCTCCCGTATCCAGTCGACGAGGGTTGGGGCGATTTTTCCGGTCAGCAACTCGTAGGACTCGAGGCGGGACCTCGCCTCGTTGGAGAGTGCTGGTGGGAGGGGGAGGCCGCTCAGTCCCTGCTGTATCACGACGGCTGCCCATTCGGTCCCGCGTTGGTTCCATGGGACATCTCCGTCGGCCCAATTTTCGAGGCCGCGCAGGTCCATGAAGGCGAATCGCTGCGCATCGGTGACATTGGCGGTCACCCAGGCGTGGGCGAGTTCGTGCTCGTAGACGAACTCGACGTCGGAGGAGCAGATCTGGATCGGCCACGACTCCGATGTTGCCCTGAAGAGACCGTAATGCTCGCCGCAAGGCTCTAGGTCAGTGTGAAACCAGATGTCGACTGCGGGGAGTTCGAGGTCAGCTGTGGCGAAGGCCATGACGGCTTCACCCAGCCTGCCGAGGTCCTCGGGCGTCGCATTGTGCACGGATAGGCGGGCCGGCCGTTGTGTGCCGCTGGCCCAGATATTGGGTTCGGCTTCTGTTTGTAGAGGTGCCGCGATGATGACGGGGAGATTCGATGGGCTCAACACCAAGAGCCACAGCGTCAATGCGAGGGCCACCAAGATCGCCCCTATCAGCCACACGAGTGCTTTGAGATTGATCACGTGACCAAGGTCCGACCTGGCGACAAACCAAGCGCTAAGGACTGTCAAGGCAGCGCAAACACCCGATTAATCGGCGCTTAACCGGGTCCGCGTACCCTCCGCCCAGGAGGAGACGGATGGCTCACAGAGCGGAGGTCGTGACGATGTCAGGACACGGCGGTCGGACGACCGATATTCAGATCGCCTTACTCGGCCCTCTCGTCGTCACCCGGGACGGTCGACCCATAGACGTGACCGGGCCCAAGAGACGCGCCCTGCTCACGTTCCTCGCTCTACATCTGGACACGCCCGTGGGCCGGGACGAGATCATCGAGGCCATCTGGCCGAAGCGTCAGACCGGGAGGGAGGAATCCACCCTGAGAGTCCATGTCTCCCATCTCAGGGACGAACTCGAGACCGACCGTTCAGACGAGCCCAAGATCCTGCTCACCCGAGGTCAGGCCTATGTGCTCTCGGGGCACACCGTCCAACTCGACACGAGAAGGTTCGATGACCTCGTCCGAGAGGCTCGTTCCCATCTGGAAAGCGCCCCCGATGTGGCTGTCGAGCTCCTGAACGAAGCCCTCGCTCTCTGGCGGGGCCGTCCCCTCCAAGATGTCGAATATGAGGACTTCGCGCAGGAGTCGATCAGAAGCCTGGATCAAGCACGTGTCGACGCCATCGAGGATCGAGCCGAGGCCCTGATCGCGGTGGGTGAAGACATCGCGGCCGTTCAGGATCTCGAGCCGCTGGCTAGAAACGATGCAACCCGGGAGCGGCCGACGTCGCTGTTGATGATCGCTCTCTACCGCCTGGGACGTCAGTCCGACGCGCTTCGCACGGCTAATCGCCATGCCCGTCACCTGTCCCAGCAGGGTCTCGATCCCTCTCCCAGGATCGGCCTTCTCGAGGAGCGGATCCTCAACCATGATCCAACACTTCTCCCCGAAGAGACCATCACCCCCGAGACGATCCGGCCTGGTCGCTCGATCCGCGGTTACGAACTGAGAGAGGAGGCGGGCCGGGGCTCGATTGGCGTCGTCTATCGGGCCTACCAACCGTCAGTTGGGCGCGAGGTGGCGATGAAAGTGATCAACCCCGATGTTGCCGCGAACCCTGACTTCGTGAGACGCTTCGCAGAGGAGGCCCGGGTCATCGCATCGTTGGGGCATCCTCACATCGTTCCTCTCCATGACTTCTGGCGCGAGCCGAATGGCGCTTTCCTTGTGATGCGTTGGATGGACGGCGGCAGCCTGGCCGACCGCCTCGGGACTTCATGGGAACCGGAGACCCTGGCCCGTACCTTCGATCAGATAGGCAGCGCATTGGGTCATGCCCACAGCTGTGGCGTGGTCCATCGTGACGTCAAGCCGGCCAACGTCCTCTTCGATGCAGGTGGCAACGCTTACCTCTGCGACTTCGGTTTGGCGGTGGCAGGAATCGAAGCTGGTGCGGCCGGCGCCGGCCTGGCCAGAACCATCGAGCCGCCATATGCCTCCCCCGAGTTGACCAGGGGAGAAGGGCCTACGGTGGCGTCGGACCTCTTCGGTCTTGGAGTCCTACTCGCCGAGGCAGCATCTGGAAGGGGATTCCCGGAGGCGACAATGGCTCTTCCCGACTCGCTGTGGGAGGTGGTCAGCGGGGCCACCGCCGCCAACCCGGCGGATCGTTTCCCTGACACCGCTGCATTTCGACTCTCACTGGCAGAGGCAGTAGGAGGGTTGCCGTCACCGGCTCCGAGGACAGTTCGACGCAATCCCTACAAGGGTCTGGAACCCTTCGACGAGGCCGACGCCGCCGACTTTTACGGGCGAGACGACGTGGTCGACTCTCTCCTTGGGGCCGTCACATCCCATGGCCTGGTGGCGGTGGTTGGAGCGTCGGGATCAGGTAAGTCGTCAGTGGTCAGGGCCGGATTAGTTCCGGCCCTTCGTGACGGCGCGATAGCCGGATCGGAGGAGTGGTTCGTCGTCACGATGGTTCCGGGAACCGATCCCTTCGACGAGTTCCACATCGGATTGCGTGACGCAGCCGTAGGGTCGACCGAAGCCTCGACACGCGAGGGCTCCCGTGAGTTGCGTGAGGCCTTCACCACCGCCCTCGACAGCCCCAACAGCCGAGCGTTATTGATCATCGACCAATTCGAAGAGCTCTTCTCGGCCGAGGTGAGCGATGAGATACGCGAGCGATTTTTCGAGAACGTGGCCGACCTGGTCATGGACCGTACGCACAGGGTGAAGGTGATTGTGACGATGAGGGCCGACTTCTCGGATCGGCCCCTGGCTCATCCCGGCTTTGGGGAACTGTTCGCCAGATCGTCCTACTTGTTGGCCCCGATGCGACCGGAGCAGGTGGAAGAGGTGATTCGCGGTCCTGCGGGTCGGGTCGGCGTCCAGGTCGAACCGGGTCTCATCTCGGAGATCATCCGGGACATCGCCGATGCTCCCGCTTATCTGCCCTTGCTTCAGTACGTCCTCTCCGAGCTCTTCGAACGGAGGATTGAGGACCGTCTGACCGTGCAGGCATATCGGTCTCTGGGCGGTGTGGAAGGAGTGCTAGAGCGACGGGCAGAAACCACCTACTCGACACTGAGTGACGGGGCCAAGGGAGCGTGCCACCAGATGTTCCTGCGCATGGTGCATCTCGGCGATCACGGCGAGCAGACCCGGCGACGGTTGCCTCTCACCGAGGTTTCCGGCTTGGGGGATAGAGGTGACGTCGAGGAAGCTCTAGAAGTGTTCTCTGCTGCCCGGCTCCTTACCTATGACCGCGACCCAGTGAGCCGGACGCCGACCGTCGAGGTCGCACATGAAACCGTGATAGATCGCTGGACCCGCTACCGGGTGTGGATCGACGAGGCTCGCTCCGATCTCCTCGCCCATCGCCGCCTGTCGTCGGCGGCAGAGACCTGGGTCCAGTCAGGGGAGGATCCCTCTTACCTTCTGACCGGAGGACCGCTGGCAACCGCCCTCTCTCTCGAGGAGAGCGATCGGGTTCACCTCAACACAACCGAGGCGGGATACGTCCATGAGAGCAAGGCTGCCGCCGATGCCCTCGCACTCGCCGAACAGAAACGACAGGAACACGAGGCCAACCTGGAGCAGCGGTCACGGCGTCGTCTCACCATCGGAATCACCACCGCCCTTGTTGCTCTGCTCGTCGGGGTACTCGCCGTATTTGCCTTCGTCCAACGGCAAAGGGCCGACGACCTAGCCGCCCAACAGAGCAGGGAGAACTTGGCTCGCGAGTTAGCCGCCGCATCGCTGGCCAACCTAGGCTCGGCCGACTCCAATCTGAGCCTTCTACTGGCGATCGCCGCAGCCGAGGAGACGCTCTCCGGAGATGAGATCCTCCCGGAGGCAGTGGAGGCCCTCCATTTGGCTGTGATCAACCCTCGACCCGACGTGATCGTATCCGGTGCCAATGGTGAGGCGCCCGGCGAGGGCATTTCGTACTCTGTGGACGGCACCGCTCTGGCATACGTGACCGAAGACGGAGAAGTCGCAATCATCGATCCCGAAGACGGTGCTGAGTTGCAGAGGATCGATGACCTCGATCCCTCAGCGTTCGGGGTCGACTTTCATCCGAATGACCAGAACCGGCTCCTCAGCATCCACAGCGACGGTGTCCGAGAGTGGGACATTTCCAGCCGGGTAAGTCGCTGGATCGAGCATCCCGGGACAATGACGGCCGCATATTCCCGGGATGGTGAGCGCATCGCCATCGGTGACAAAATCGGGGTGATCTCGATTCATGAGTCCGACGGCGAGATGTCAACGCTCGAAGGTCACACTGGACGCATTTCGAGCGTCTCGTTCGACCCGACCGGAACCCGATTGGTATCGGCGGGGTCTGTTCCCGTTGGGGAAGTCCTGGTATGGGATCTGGCCTCCTCTCGTGTTACTCAATCGGCACCGATAGAGACGGCGTTCCCCGTCTACGAAGCTTCGTGGCACCCAACGGAAGACCAAATTGTCGTGACGCTGGGCCACGGTGAGGCCTTCACGTTCAATGCCACAACCGGTGAGCGGTTGCACGCATTCAGCGTCTCTAACCGAGCCTATCCGGCAATGGTCTTCGATCGCACTGGCGCCCTCGTCGCCGGCGCCGGACTTCATGGCGTTACCTCCCTATTCGGGGCGGGGGTAGGCGGAGCGTCAGCAGTCGATCTCGCCAACGGTGGCGTCCCTGTCCGCGACGTCGAGTTCAACCCGGGTGATCCCATCTCCGACGAGCTGGCGACGTTGGGATATGACGGCGAAGTAAAGGTCTGGAGGGACAATCTCAGGAGGTCTGAACACCCGGCGATCACCACGCTCCTCCTCTACTCCTTCATGAAAGCCACTCCGGACGGCTCCCGCTACGTAGTTGGGAGCAACAGCTACATCTTCGGGCTCTCTCAGGACTGCGAAGAAATGGCCCCGTACTTCGTAGTCGTCGATGCTGCCTCAGGGGCCGAACTAGCCCGCCACGAGGCCTACTGCACTCTCGGACTGCGCACCAAGCCGGCGATCAGCGACGACGGCTCAATGGTCGCACTCGCCGGTCCGTCGGGGAACGTCGTCCTGATGAATGTGGATCGTGGGATATCGGAAGAGATTCCCGAATCAGCCCGATGGACCTCGGACCTCGACTTCAGCTCGGATGGTTCGGTACTCGCCGGGGGTGGCTTCGATGGCATGGTCGCGATATGGGATGTTTCCTCGAGATCGAAGATCAGAGTGATGGCGCCAGGTCTCAAGGCTCTGCCCAACGGCCAGAGTCTCCTGCCTGCTCGTCATATCAATGAGGTCGAGTACATCCCCGGCTCCTACACACCGGTCACCGCCGGCGCCGACGGATCGGTGCGCTCATGGGACCCGACGAATGGCAGCAACCAGATACTGGACGCCTTTGACTTCGCCGCATGGTCGGTTGACGTGTCTCCCGACGGACTGATCGTGGCTGCGACCGACGAGACCGGGAACGTCAGGCTCCTTGATCCTGATAGCAGGGAGGAGATCCTTCCTCGGCTCGAGAAGGTCTCCGGCACCGTGACCGTCGTGTTTTCACCCGATGGGGATTTGTTGGCCGGTGGCGGCAGTGGCGGCGTCGTCTATCTCTGGAACGTCAGTACTGGGTCGATCGATCGCCGTCTGCAGGGTGCTTTGGGCAAGCCAACCCCTGCGTTCGTCAACGGGGGAGACGAGCTTCGATCGGTGGGGGCAGAGGGAATCGTTCGGGGTTACGCGCTCGATCCGCTGGAC
>Ga0299907_10001476_pt1 | contig 13498 bp, 12 predicted proteins | sample RVTome_16_FD_198680 | JGI IMG/M metagenome (GOLD analysis project Ga0299907, IMG submission 198680) | Soil microbial communities from uranium-contaminated site in the Upper Colorado River Basin, Wyoming, United States - RVT152D67 (version 2) ... | reverse complement strand
GCGATGGGACTCCACGACGAGGACCCCGAGATCACCAGCGGCTTCGTCGGCGAGTTCGCGCGAGCCGGCCTCGCCAACGTCCTGGGGGGCTGTTGCGGGACGACCCCCGAGCACATACGGCAGATCGCGGAGGCCGTCCGCGATCTGTCTCCGCGCCAGGTTCCCGCCCCGGCGGAGACGTTCACCTCGTTCAGCGGCCTCGAGCCGTTCGTCGTCCGGCCCGACACCGGGTTCGTGATGGTGGGCGAACGCCAGAACATCACCGGCTCCAAGAAGTTCCGGCGCCTGATCGAGAGCGGCGACTTCCAGGCCGCCGTCGACATCGCGCGTGAGCAGGTGCAGAACGGCGCGAACCTGCTGGATGTGAACATGGACACCGACCTGCTCGACGGGCCGCAGGCGATGACCACCTACCTGAACCTGTTGGCGACTGAGCCGGAGGTCGCCCGGGTGCCCATCATGGTGGACTCGTCCAGCTGGGATGTGATCGAGGCCGGCCTGAAATGCGTCCAGGGCAAGGGCGTCGTGAACTCGATCAGCCTGAAGGAGGGCGAGGAGGACTTCCTCGACAAGGCGAAGCGCGTCAAGCGCTACGGCGCCGCGGTCGTGGTGATGGCGTTCGACGAGCAGGGCCAGGCCGACACCGTCAAGCGCAAGGTCGAGATCTGCGAACGCGCCTATCGGGTGCTCACGGAGCAAGCCGGCTACGACCCGTCGGACATCATCTTCGACCCCAACATCCTGGCGATCGCCACCGGGATGGAGGAGCACGCCGACTACGCCAGAGCGTTCATCGACGCGACCCGGATCATCAAGCGGCGCATGCCCGGCGTGAAGGTCTCGGGCGGCGTCTCCAACCTCTCATTCGCGTTCCGCGGGAACGACGTCGTCCGCGAGGCGATGCACTCGGCCTTCCTCTACCACGCCCGTCAGGCTGGCCTCGACATGGCGATCGTGAACGCCGGCCAGCTCCCCGTGTACGACGACATCCCGAAGGACCTCAAGGAGCACGTCGAAGACCTGCTCTTCAACCGCCGGGCCGACGCGACAGAGCGGATGCTCACGTTCGCGCAGACCGTGACGGGCGAGGCGATGCGGACCGAGCACGACCTGTCGTGGCGGGAGGGCTCGGTCGAGGAGCGGCTCTCGCACGCGCTCGTCCACGGCATCGACGCCTTCATCGAGGAGGACGCGGAGGAGGCGAGGCAGCATTTCGACAGGCCGCTCGAGGTGATCGAGGGGCCGCTGATGGACGGGATGCAGATCGTCGGCGACCTCTTCGGCGCCGGGAAGATGTTCCTGCCTCAGGTCGTGAAGTCCGCCCGCGCGATGAAGAAGGCGGTCGCCTACCTCGAGCCGTTCATGGAGGAGGAGAAGGAGCGACTCGGGCTAGTCGGCTCCGCGCAGGGCACCATCGTAACCGCCACGGTCAAAGGTGACGTCCACGACATCGGGAAGAACATCGTGGGCGTCGTCCTCGGCTGCAACAACTACCGCGTCGTGGACCTCGGCGTGATGGCACCCGCGGAGACGATCCTCGACGCGGCCGCGAGAGAGAAGGCCGACGTGATCGGTCTCTCGGGGCTGATCACCCCGTCGCTGACCGAGATGGTGAACGTGGCGATGGAGATGCAGCGACGCGGGCTCGATCTCCCACTGCTAATCGGCGGCGCCACGACGTCGAAGCAACATACCGCGGTGAAGATCGCGCCGGCCTACTCGGAGCCCGTCGTCCACGTCGTGGACGCCTCGCGCGTGGTCGGAGTGATGAGCGCGCTGCTCGACGAGCCCCGCAAGGCGAAGCTCGACGCCGACAACCGCAAGGATCAGGACCGCCTCCGGACGTTGCATGAGGAGAAGCTCAAAACGCCGCTCCTGCCCTACCGCAAGGCGCTCGAGAACCGCTTGCAGGTGGATTGGCAACAGGAAGATGTTCCGCCGCCCCCGTTCGTCGGGACGCGGACGGTCGAGCCGGATCTCGCGGTGCTCCGCGACTACATCGACTGGACATTCTTCTTCACCGCCTGGGAGCTCAAGGGCAGCTACCCGCAGATCCTCGACCACCCTCAGATGGGCGAGACGGCCCGCGAGCTCTTCGAGGTCGGCCAGGAGGTGCTCGACCGGATCGTGTCGGAGCGACTGCTCGAGGCGCGCGGCGTGTACGGGTATTTCCCGGCCCACGCGGACGGGGACGACCTCGTCCTCGAAGGGGGCCGGGTCTTCCACTGCCTCCGACAGCAGGCCGACCGCGGTGAAGGAGAGCCGAACAAGTCGATCGCGGACCTCGTGGCGCCCCTCGAGTCCGATGTGCAAGACCACGTCGGCGCTTTCGCCGTCTCCGCCGGCTTCGGCGCCGACGAGCTCGCCAAGAGCTACGAGGCCGAGCACGACGACTACCGGGCGATCGTGGCGAAGGCGCTCGCCGACCGCCTGGCCGAGGCGTTCGCCGAGCACCTCCATGAGCAGGTCCGCCGCGAGTGGTACGCGCCCGATGAGCGACTGTCCAGCGAGGAGCTGATCAAGGAGCGCTACCGAGGAACGAGGCCCGCCTTCGGCTACCCGGCATGCCCCGACCACAGCGAGAAGCGAACCCTGTTCCAACTGCTCAACGTCAGCGAGGCGGCGGGCATCGATCTCACGACCTCGTGCGCCATGATGCCGGCCGCGAGCGTCAGTGGTCTGTACCTCGCACACCCGGCCGCGCGGTACTTCCACGTCGGCCGCATCGCGAAGGATCAGGTCGAGGACTACGCGCGCCGCAAGGGAGAGTCCTTGACCGAGGCGGAGCGCTGGCTCGCACCCAACCTCGCCTACGAGCCGGGATAGGCACGACCGGCAGTCCCCGCGGCCCACCCTGCTGCTGATAGCGTCCCCGCCATGGCCCAGTCGTATTGGCATCCGTTCGCCGACATGGCCGCCGTCGTGTCGGGCGGAGAGCTCGTCCTCGACCGTGGGGACGGGTGCTACGTCTGGGATGTCGATGGGAAGCGCTACCTCGATGCGACCGCGTCCCTGTGGTACTGCAACGTCGGCTGGGGTCGGCGCGAGATCGGTGAGGCCGCGGCAGCGCAGATGGCCAAGCTTCCGACGTACTCGAACTTCGGCGACATCGTGATCCCGGTGACACTCGAGCTGGCGGATCGAGTCGCGGGTCTCGCTCCGGTCAGCGACTCGAAGGTCTTCCTCACGAGCGGCGGGTCCGACTCGATCGACACCGCCACCAAGATGGCTCGCCACTATTGGCAGCTCCTCGGGGAGCCCGACCGCACGATCTTGATCCGCCGAGAGAAGGCCTACCACGGGATGCACACCGCGGGGACCTCCCTCGCGGGGATCCCGGCGAACGCCACCGGACACGGCTCGCTGATCGAGGACGTCGTGGAGGTGCCGTGGGACGATGCCGACTCCCTGCGAGCGGCGATCGAGGACGTCGGCCCCGAGCGCGTCGCAGCGTTCTTCTGCGAGCCCGTGATCGGCGCCGGAGGCGTGTATCCGCCTCCGGACGGGTACCTGGACGCGGTCCGCCAGGTCTGCCGCGACACCGGTGTGCTCTTCGTCGCCGACGAGGTCATCACGGGGTTCGGCCGCTGCGGCGACTGGTTCGCCTCCACCCGCTTCGGCCTGGAGCCGGACATCCTCGTCTGCGCGAAGGGCATCACGAGCGGCTACCTCCCCCTCGGCGCGGTCCTGGCATCTCCTGGCGTCGCCGAACCGTTCTGGGCCGCGAGCGCGGGGATGTGGCGGCACGGCTACACGTACAGCGGCCACGCGGCCGTCGCGGCGGCAGCGATCGTGAACATCGACATCCTCGAGAGCGAGGATCTCCCCGCGAGGTCGAAGGCGATGGAGGGCTCGCTGATCGACGCACTCAAGCAGCTGACCGACCACGAACTCGTCGAGGACGTCCGAGGCGGCGTCGGGATGCTGGCGGCGGTCAGTCTCCGTCAGGACCTGGTCGCGGCCGATCCGGCGCTTGGAGCGCGGGTCGGCGCCGCGACGCGGGAGGCGGGGGTGCTCGTCCGGCCGCTGGTGGGCGGCGCACTCGCGGTCAGTCCCCCTCTGATCCTCGAGGAATCACAGCTCCAAGAGATCGTGGACGGTCTGCGCGCCGGTCTCGACGCGGTCGAGTAACTCGCGGGGCGAGGATGCAGGACGGATGTCCCGGAGGGATGGGAACGGCGAACCAGCGGCTAGTGGAACGAGTGGCCGCAGGCGCAAGAGCTCTGCGCCGCCGGATTGTCGATCGTGAACCCTGAGGCCTCCAGCGAATCCACCCAGTCGATCGTGGCCTGGGAGAGATACGGGACGCTCATCTTGTCCACGACGACCCTGACGCCGAACTGCTCCTCCAGCAGGTCCTTCTCGGAGACTTGATCGTCGAGGTACATCGCGTAGCGGAGGCCGGAGCAGCCACCCGGCTGCACCGCGATCCGGAGCGCGATCTCGGGGCGGCCCTCCTCCGTGATGAGCTTCTGGACCTCGCCGGCGGCGGTCTCCGTGAGCTGGATCGACTTCAGCGCCTGGGGGGTGATCTCTTCGGCGGTCTGGGCCATCGTTTCTCCCGTCGATGTCATGCCCGAGATTCTACCCTCCGTCGCCGTCAAGTCTCGGTGAAGTCCGAGGGTTCGGCCCCGGTGGCCCGAACCAGCTCCTTCGGCGGCAGCGGGAACACCGAATCCGGTGTTCCCGCTGCGGCCCAGACCTCCTGGAAGGCAAGCAAACTGGGATCGACGTAGGCGGGCAGTGAAGCGGGGTGCCCGAAGGGCGGCGTGCCGCCGACGGCGAAGCCGGTGGCGGCACGCGCCTCCTCGGGTGAGGCTCTGCGCGCCTCGGCCGCTCCCGCCACCGCGGCGAGCTTCGAGGTGTCCACTCTGTTCGCCCCCGACGTGAACGCGATCACGGGACGCCCGTCCGCCACGAAGACCAGCGACTTGACGATCTGCGCGACGTCGCAGCCGATCGCCGTCGCGGCATCCTCGGCGGTCTTGGTGCCCTCCGGGAAGCGACGGACCTGCGGTTCGATCCCGAGCCGGTGCGCAGACTCCGTGAATCGCTCGATCGCCCCCATCAGGGCCGCCGATGCCGTGGATCCGTCGTCTCGAGCGCTGCGGCGAGCACAGCCTCGTACTGTACGATTCCGCGCCGTGAGCCCGGACCGCACCACGCTGCTCGGCGTCGCGCATGCGGAGCGCCAGCGGCTCGGCCGGACGATCCAGTACTCCGACCCGCAGACGTGGGAGCAGCCGAGCGCGCTCCCGGGCTGGTGGAACCGGGACGTGATGGCTCACCTCGCGTCGCACGACACCGCTGCCGCTCATCTCGTCAAAGGGGACCCCGCCGACGAGCTGGACGAGTATCGGGCTCACCTGAACGGCAAGCCGTTCTCCGTCGAGGCCTTCAACGAGTGGGTGGTGGAACGCAGGGCCGGTCTTCCCACGCGCGACGTGCTGGTGACATGGGGCCAGGCGGCCGACGCCTTCCTCGCGTATGTCGGACTCCTCTCGGCGGAGGACTGGGAGAAGAAGCGATTCCCTTGGCTGGCCGGCGAGATCGCGGCGCGCTACCTGGTCCAATCGCGGATGGTCGAGTGGTGGATCCACGGCGAAGACATGCGGGCCACCAACGGACTCGGGCCCGAGTACCAACACTGGCCGATCTACATGACGATCGATCTAGGGGTCAGGATGTTGCCTTGGTCGCTCGGCCAGGCCGGCCTCGACCTCACGGGCTACAGCGTCCGGATCGATGTCGAAGGTGCCGGCGAGGGCTCGTGGCACTGGGGGCTGGGAGTCGGCGAAGTACCGCCCGCGGACAAGGAACCCGACGCCACGATCGTGGGACGAGCCCCCCAGCTGGCCCTGGTGGCCGCTCGGCGTCTCTCGGCCGTCGACGTGCTCGCGTCCGGGAACCTCGTCGTGGGGCTCGACGTGGAGCTCGGCGTCGCCGTCCTGCGGCACATCCGCGCCTTCGTCTGAGGGAACCCGTCAGCTTCCTCGCCCGTATCCCTTGCGTGTACGGTCCTGCTCATGCCCGCGAAGGAACTCGACGCCGACCAGCAGCTGATGCGGTCATTCGCCGCACGGGACCCGGGCGCGGCGAACACCCTCTACCGGCGCTTCGCCGGCCGCATCTACGGGCTGGGGCTCGTGATGCTCGGTGGCGACGCGGCAGCGCAGGACCTCGTCCAGGACACGTTCGTGAAGCTCTGGCGCAACGCGGAGCGATACGACCGATCGCGAGGGAAGCTCGAGACGTGGGTGCTGCTGATGGCCCGGTCGCTCGCGATCGATGCGATCAGGCACCGCGTGCTCGAGGCGCGGACCCTGGAACGTATGGATCGACCGCTCGAGGCCGATCAGGCTCCGGGACCGGACGACCGAGTGATCACCCTCGATCTCACCGAACGGGCGCGACGGGCGATGTCGTCGCTGCCCCCCGAGCAACGGGCCGCCCTGGAGCTCGCCTATCTCGGCGGGAAGACCAGCGCCGAGATCTCCGACCTCGAAGGGATCCCGGTCGGCACCGCGAAGACGCGGATCCGCGCTGCCCTGCTCCGGCTGCGGGAGTTGATGGCCCCAGAGGTGGCGCAGGAAGAGGCCGATCGTGACGAACTGTGAGGACGTGCGCCCTCTGCTCCCCGACTTCGTGCTGGGCTCGCTCGAGGACGCCGGCGACCTGGACGTGCGTCGCCACCTGCGCGGATGCAGTGGTTGCCGACGCGAGCTGGACGCGCTCCGCGAGGGGGTGGGGGTGTTCGCCTCGACGATGGAGCGCACCGCCCCGACGGAGCTTCACGACCGCGTGATGAACGTCCTCTCGGAGGAATGGTCCGACGCAGACACCTCCTGGAGATCGCTCGGGAGCGTTCCCCGGGGTTGGCGCATCGCGATGGCCGCCTCGCTCGCGCTCGCGGTCGTCGCCGCGGCCTTCGGGGTGATCCAACTCGGTCGGGCCAACGATGCCGCGGAGGACGCCACCAGCTTCCGCACCGTCCTCGCTACGCTCGGAGGGACCGGGTTCAAGGTGGGGACACTCGAAGCGGCCTCCCAGGTGCCCGTCGAGGGCAGCGTCGTCGCCTACGAGTCGAGCAACGATCAGTCCTTCGTCGTGGTGTTCGTCCGGACGCCGGAGCTCGCGGGCGACGGATCGCTCCTCGTTTCCAGGTCGGACGGGACCACATGGGACCCGGGGCCCATCGAGTTCGACGGGGACGGCGACGCGGCGGTGTGGTGGGTCACCGACCGAAGCATCGCCTCGATGACGGGGCTGACGGTCACCGCCCCCGACGGCTCCATGCTGGCCACCGCCGGTCTGCGCCCCGCCTAGGCGCGCGAGACCACCAGTCGCTTGACGAGCCGCTTCCGTGCGCCGAACCGGTACTTGTACGCGTAGTCCCCCTTGAGGAGATCGAACACCGAGCACTCCTCGTCGATCGCCTGCCTGATGTCCTCGGCCACGAGCACCATCCCGGGCGCGAGCTGCTGCCATCTCCTGTCGAACGCGGAGTTGTAGAGCGAGTAGGTGCCCTCGAAGCTGAAACCGATCGTGCCCGCGGCGAGCTCGTCCCGAACCCGGATGAAGGTCAGGCGGAAGACCCCGCGCTCGCAGAACGTCTGTCCGAGCCGCCGGAAGAAGATCTCCATCCCCGGGACCATGAAGACCCCCTTCGGGCCCTCGCTCATCTGGTGCAGCTCCACGAACCGGTCGAGGAGGGGAAGCAGCGTCTCGTCGGTGGCGGTCTCGATGCGGAACGGCCCCGTCTCCGCTTCCAACTTCTTGGCCTTGCGCCGGATCTCGTGGCGGAGCTTCGACGGGATCTGCGCGAGGTAGTCCTCCCACGTGGGGGGGAGGTCGAGGATCGGGGCAACGCCGTTTTGGTCCTCGGTTTCCTCCACCGTGAGGCCGTGACTCCCTGCCGCCTCCCGGAGCTCGGTGAGCCATGGCGAATCCTCTGCGAGGCCGCGGAGGTCGGCCTCCCGCCACTCATCGCGTGCGAGCAGACCGGTCCACAGCGCGTGCGCGGAGCCCGCGATGGCCTCGGGCACGCCCACGGGTCCCATGTAGTCGGAGACCTCGGTCCCTCCGAGGAAACGGAGTGTGTCTCCGATCAGCTCGAAGGCTGCTGCGGACACCTGTGTGCCGGCGTCGTTCTCTCCGAAGGCGAGCAAGAGGTGCTCGGGCTCCTCGCCGAATTCCTCCCAGTAGAGCTTCAGGAAGTCCGGTGTGTGGAAGAGCGTGCCGGCCGGGTCGGCCCGCACGAGATCGCTCCAGTCGCGACGCTGGAAGTCCCTGGGGTCTTCGGAGAAGACGACGTCGATGCCCGTCACCAGGAGCCGCCGCCGCCCCCGCCGCCGCCGCCACCCGAGAACCCTCCCCCGCCGAACCCACTCGACCCCGACGATGCCGGCGTGGATGCGAGTGTCCCCCCGGTGGTCACGGCGAATCCGTCGATCGAGTCCGCGAACGCCACCGCCGTGAACGCGTGGGGGCCCACGTACCAGCCCGAGGTGTCCGGCTGGATCCCCAGGTCCTCGAACGCGTTCGCCCACTTCTTCGTGAGCCCGAAGACGATCGCGTACGGGAGGTAGCGGGTGAACACGTTCTCCTCCTCCGCCCAACGCGACATGTGCGTCTCTGCCGTCGCGATCACGCGGCGGAACCCACGGATGCGCCGCAGCATCGCCGTGCCTTTCGACGTCCGAGCGGGCATCCGACGGGCCATCAGGGCGAGCGCGAGACCCGCGACGATCACGGGGATCCCGAGGAGCCCCCAGTGGGTCCACCGTGCGAGGACGAAGGTAACGACGCCACCTGCGATCACGAGAAGTGTCCCTCGACCGGCCCACCGCAAACGGATCTGGTCGGGTCGTCCTCGGAACCACTTCTGCCGCATCGCATCCTTGTAGAGGGACTCCTCGACGCCATGCAGCCGTTCAGCGAACGTCGTCTTGAGCTCCGAGACCTTGACCTCGTTCCCATCCCGGAAGAGACCATCGAGGAGCTGGTTCTCGTACGGGAGCAGCTCGTGTGCTCCCTTCTCCAAACGGATGAGGTTCCAATCGGCCTTCGAGAACAACCCTCGGTCGGGGATCTCCTGGATCAGCAGGAACCCCCGGCCCGCGAGGTCGACGATCGTCGCGGTCACGTCGATCACGTTGGCGCGCTCGTCGATCAGCGTGCCGATCTGCCCAGGTCGGACACCCTCGGGTGGAGCGAACTCGACCGGCGCCTCCGCATCACCCTCTCCGAGGGGAACCGGCTCGTCCTCCCCGGTCGGTGACCCCATGACCTGGTCGATCTGAGACCCCAGGAAGCGACGATCGCGACCCTCCCGAGACCACATCCGGAAAAGTGCACCGCCGAGAAGAGCAAGCAGGGCGACCGAGACCGTCACCGTGCTCGCGTTCACGCTGAATGCCCGCCCCGCCGACCAGCGTTCCTCCAGGATCGGCGTCGGCTCCGGCACGGCCCCTTTCGGGATCGCAACGACCACCGTCATCCCCTCGTAGGGAACGAATGTCCGACCGGGCGAGAAACGGGCATCCGATCCTTCGTGCTCGGCAACGGCGCACGGTTCGGTAGAGCCCTCGAACCCCTGGAAGCACGTGACGCGCTGGACCGCCGCGGGTGCCCGCACGGTGACACTCGCGAGTTCGATGGGCGCCTGCCATTCGTCTCCGATCGCGTTCCAGTAGAGCTCGTCGTGATCCGGGAACGCGTTCATGGCGCCCTCGACCCGGTACGTCAGCGTGTACGTATGGCGTCCGGAGATCTCGACGTCGGGGTCCCCGATCCGGATGGTGGTGAGACTGTCTTCTTCGGAGACCTCGACGTCCTCGGGCGCGTCGCTCTGCACAGTGACGTCCTCGATCGGGAACACACGATCGTTCACGTCGTCGTACGGGAAACGCGTGGGGATCGTGCGGAAGATCCCATGACGGAGCTCCTGGCCGAAGTCGTAGTCGATGGTTTCCGTGATCAGCAGATCCCCGTCGTCCAGGATCTGGATCTCAGCGTCGTACTGGTGGATCACCTCGAACGACTGAGCATCCGCGGCTCCGGCCGACAGCAGCAGGAGCGTCAGCTCGAGGGCGATCGCGAGTGGGACGAAGACGAGGAGCCGGTTGAGGGAAGGCTGGAGAAAGAGCGTTCTCGTCGGCGTCGTCAGCACGGGCGCCAGGGTAGACGGTCGGCGGCAGCCGAGCTGCTAGTGGGCGGCGGCTCCGCTCGCGGCGGCGCCGCCGGACACCGCCTCCTGCAGGACGTCCCACGCCAGCACGGCGCACTTGATCCGGATCGGGTACTTCACGACCCCTTTCAACGCGACGAGGTCGCCGAAGGCGTCCTCGTCGGGATCGACCTCGCCCGCGAGCATCCCTCGCACGCCGGCCGCGAGGGCCATCGCGTCCTCGACAGGCTTGCCGCCGATCGATTCGGTCATCATCGAGGCGCTCGACTGGCTGATAGAGCAACCCGCGCCCTGGAACGTGACCTCCAGGAGCTTCCCGTCCTCGAGGTTGGCGGAGACCGTGATCTCGTCGCCGCAGAGCGGGTTGTTCCTGGTGCACGTCACCACGGCCCCCGGCAGCTCGCGCTTGTTCCGGGGGTTCTTGTAATGGTCGAGGATCGTTTCCTTGTAGATGTCGTCGAGCGCCACGTTTCCTCCGAACGCTAGTGAGCGAAGAACTGTTCCGCCTTGGCGAGCGCCTCCACCAGCACGTCCACGTCGTCCCGTGTGTTGTACACGTAGAAGGAGGCTCGTGCGGTCGCGGGGGTGCCGAACCGGCGCATCACGAGCTGCGCGCAGTGGTGGCCGGCGCGGATCGCCACCCCTTCCGCGTCCAGGACCGTCGCGAGGTCGTGCGGATGGACGTCTCGGTACCAGAAGCTCACCGCGCCTCCCCGCGCCGCGGCGTCCTTCGGACCGTAGACGGTGGCATCGACGGAGAGCAACCGGTCGAGCGCGTATCGCGTGATCTCCTCCTCGTGGGCGCGAGTGGCGTCCATCCCCAGCGCCTCGAGGTAGTCGACCGCGGCGCCGAGCCCCACCTGTTGCGCGATCTGCATCGTCCCGGCCTCGAACTTGTGCGGGATCGCCTTCCAGGTCGAGTGGTCGTGGAAGACCTCGTGGATCATCTCGCCGCCGCCGAACATCGGATCCATCGCCTCGAGGTGCTCGGCCTTCGCGTAGAGACCCCCGCTCGCGGTCGGGCCGAGCATCTTGTGGCCGCTGAACGCGAGGAAGTCGCAGTCGAGCTCCAGGACCGAGATCCGATGGTGAGGGACCAGCTGGGCGGCATCGACCATGACGACGGCACCGACGGCATGGGCCGCCTCGATCAGATGCCCCAGGGGCGTGATCGTCCCGAGCGCGTTCGACATCCCTGTGACTCCGAGGACCTTCGTGCGTTCGTTCAACAGGCTCCCGAGGTCCGACAGATCGAGCTGCCCGTCGTCGGTCAATGGGAGGTATCGCAGGACGGCGCCGGTGACATCGGCGGTCAGCTGCCAGGGGACGATGTTCGAGTGGTGCTCCATGTCCGTGAGGAGGATCTCGTCACCCTCCTTGAGGAACTTCCGTCCCCATCCCTGGGCGACGAGGTTGATCGATTCGGTCGTTCCCCGCGTGAAGACGAACGTGCGCGGGTCGGTGGCGCCCACGAACGCCGCGATCTTCGCCCGAGCGCCCTCGAAGGCCTCCGTCGACTCCTCCCCCAGCGCGTAGATCCCGCGGTGCGCGTTCGCGTTGTGGCTGGAGTAGAAGTCCGAGACGGCGTCGATCACCTGACGGGGCTTCTGGGACGTGGCCGCCGAGTCCAGATAGACGAGCGGGTGTCCGTTGATGACGCGCTCGAGGATCGGGAAGTCCCGGCGGATCCGCTCGACGTCGAGTACCCCGTTCCCGTTCATGCCTTCGCCTCCACCCCCTCCTCGATCCCGAGCTCCTCGCGGATGCCCTCGTAGCCCTTCTCCTCGAGCTCGCCAGCGAGCTCGGGACCGCCGGACCTCACGATACGACCCTGCATCATCACGTGGACCCTGTCTGCGGTGATGTAGTTGAGGATCCTCTGGTAGTGGGTGATCAGCAGCACGCCCAGGTCGGGACCGACCAGCTCCGCGACCCCGCCGGCAACCAGCTTCAGCGAGTCGATGTCGAGGCCCGAGTCGGTCTCGTCGAGGATCGCGATCTCCGGCTGCAGGACCGCGAGCTGCAGGATCTCGTTCCGCTTCTTCTCGCCTCCGGAGAACCCCTGGTTCACGTACCGCTGCACCATGGCGTCCTCGATCCCCAGCCGCTCCATCTGCTCCTTCATGTGCTTGCGGAACGCGAGCGCGCTGATCTGTTCGGCCTTGACGGCCTGGTACGCGGTCCGCAGGAAGTTCACGACGCTCACGCCGGGGACCTCGGTCGGGTACTGGAGCGCGAGGAACAGACCCCGCTTGGCCCTCTGGTCCGTGGTGAGGCCCGTGATCTTCTCGCCCTTGAAGATGACGTCGCCGCTGGTCACCACGTAGCCGGGCCTGCCCATGATGATGTTGGACAGGGTCGACTTGCCGGAGCCGTTGGGGCCCATCAACGCATGGGTCTCCCCCTGCGCCACCGTGAGATCGATCCCTTTCAGTATCTCCTTGCCCTCGACCTCCGCTCGGAGATCCCGGATCTCGAGCGTCGCGCGGCCGTTCTGTTCGCTCATGTTCTTCACACCTCGATGTAGATGTCGTCGTCCTCGGTCGTGATCTGGAAGACGTCCACCGGCGTCGTGGCCGGCAGGCTCCTCGGCTTCCCGCTGTTCAGGTCGAAGGTGGAACCGTGCTTCGGGCATTCGATCGTCTCGAAGTCGATGTCGACGTCCCCCTCGTCCAGGTAGTACTGGGCGTGGCTGCAGATCGCGTCGATCGCGCGGAGGCCCTCGTCGCCGAGATTCACCACAGCGACCAGCCGGCCGTCGACGGGGAAGCGCTTCGCCTCACCCGGCGGCGGCACGTCGGCGGCCTCGCACACCTTCAGTCGAGTAGTCATGCGGACACCTTCGGCTGAGCCTGAGTACCCAGTCCCTGCGCGAGCTCGTCCTGGATCGCCTTCTCGGCACCCTCCCGCACCTCGTCGATCTTCACGCGATCGAGCACCTCCTGGAAGAACCCCGAGACGATCAGGCGCTCGGCCTCCGCACGAGGGATGCCGCGGCTCATCAGATAGAAGATCGCATCCTCGTCGACGGGACCGACGCTCGCAGCGTGGCCGCAGCGGACGTCGTTCGCCTCGATCTCGAGGTTGGGGATGGCGTCGGCCTTCGCGTGCTCTGAAAGCACGATGTTGCGCGAGGTCTGCATCGCGTTCGTCTTCTGCGCGTCCGGGCGGACATGGACCCAGCCGCTGTAGACGGCTCGGGAGTGGTCCCTCAGCGCTCCCTTGTAGAGGAGGTCGCTGGTGCAGTTCGGTGCCACGTGATCCTGGATCGAGCGGTGGTCGAAGTGCTGGTCCTCGTCCCCGAAGAAG
>Ga0299907_10001475_pt1 | contig 13499 bp, 12 predicted proteins | sample RVTome_16_FD_198680 | JGI IMG/M metagenome (GOLD analysis project Ga0299907, IMG submission 198680) | Soil microbial communities from uranium-contaminated site in the Upper Colorado River Basin, Wyoming, United States - RVT152D67 (version 2) ... | reverse complement strand
CCGTCACCCTCGCCATCCAGGACCAGCTGTCCACCCTCACCAAGGAGCCCGAAGCCATGGCACTTCCCACGACCGAGGAGGGCGCCGCCGTCGGGCCGGTCGCCGCCGTCCGGATCTTCAGCCACGATCTCGCCGCCGCCCGCGCCTTCTACAGATCGAACCTCGGTCTGGCCGAGCTCACCGTCGGGGACGGCTGGGCGGTGTTCGACGGCGGGGCCGTCCAGATCGTGCTCGAGCAGGTGCAGCGGACCGACGCCGGCCATGACGACGCCGGGCTGGTCGGCCGCTTCGTCGGCGTGTCGTTCTCGGTGGACGACGCGCAGCTGGCCTGCGACCGGCTCACGGCGCTGGGCGTCGAGATCGTCGGCCGGCCCGGCCGGCAGCCGTGGGGAGGCATCCTCGCCCACATCTCCGACCCCGACCGCAACGTCCTCACGCTGGTCGAGTACCCGCCGCCCGCCTGACCGCCTCGGGGCCGGCGCCCGGCGATCGCGGTGTATCACCCCACGGGCCGGAGGCTCTCTCTACGCAGAGCGGCGAACGCCGTGCGAGAGGAGCGGACATGACCGTTGCCCCCGAGTTCGAGGCCACCATCCCGTGGCCGCTGACCAGGAAGGGCGACCGGGGTCACCCGGTCAGCACGCTGCAGCACCTGCTCCGGCACCACGACCACGACATCGCCGTCGACGGCATCTTCGGACCGAAGACGGACGCGGCGGTGCGGGAGTTCCAGGACCACGAGCACCTCGACGTCGACGGCATCGCCGGGCCCCACACCTGGTCGGCCCTGATCGTCACGGTGCGCCGGGGCGACGAGGGAGACGCCGTGCGCGGCGTGCAGCAGGAGGCGGTCGACCGGTCGGGCGACCCCGATCACCCTGCGCTGGTCATCGACGGCATCTTCGGCCCGAAGACCGAGGCGTTCGTCGAGGGGTTCCAGGAGGCGCTGCGCGAATCGTTCCCCGAGGACGGCATCGCGGTCGACGGCATCGTCGGCCCCGTGACGTGGCGGGCGTTCATCGGCGGCTTCCTCCTGGGCTGACCCTGCCGGCGACGCCCCCTCCCGGGGCGGTCGCCCGAGGCTGTGGGTTCCGGCGACGCGGGCCTGAGGTCATGGTTCCAACGGTGCAACCGATGACCTCAGCCTCGTCGGAACGGAACCCATGACCTCGGCTCGTGGCGCCGCGAGGCGACGCCGGGTCAGGCCACGGCCTCGACGCTCGCCGGCTCGGAGTCGGCGCCGGCGTCGCTCTCGTCCGCGAACTGCGTGCGGTGCAGCTCGGCGTAACGGCCTCCCGCGGCCAGCAGCTCGGTGTGGGTGCCGCGCTCGACGATGCGGCCGTCCTCGACCACGAGGATGGCGTCGGCCTGGCGGATGGTCGACAGCCGGTGGGCGATCACCAGGGCGGTGCGCCCCGCCAGCGCGTCGGTGAGGGCGGCCTGCACCGCGGCCTCGGACGTCGAGTCGAGGCTGGCCGTCGCCTCGTCGAGGATGACGATGCGGGGTCGGGCCAGCAGGATGCGGGCGATCGTCAGGCGCTGGCGCTCGCCGCCCGAGAACCGGTACCCCCGCTCACCCACCACGGTGTCCAGCCCGTCGGGCAGTGACTCGATCAGGTCGGCGAGCCGGGCGGTGCGCAGCGCGTCCCACAGCTCGTCGTCGGTGGCGTCGGGGCGGACGAAGCGCAGGTTGCCCCGCACGCTGTCGTGGAACAGGTGGCCGTCCTGGGTCACCATGCCGAGCGTCGAGCGGATCGACTCGAACGACAGCTCCCGCACGTCGACCCCGCCGATCCGCACCGCGCCCGCGTCGACGTCGTAGAGGCGTGGCGCCAGCGAGGCGATGGTCGACTTGCCGCTGCCCGACGTGCCCACCAGCGCCACCAGCTGCCCCGGCTCGACCCGGAACGACACGCCGTGCAGCACCTCGACCCCGCCGCGCGTGTCGAGCGTGGCCACCTCCTCGAGCGACGCCAGCGACACCTTGTCGGCCGCCGGGTAGCCGAAGCGCACCTCGTCGAACTCGATCGACACCGGCCCGGCGGGCACCGGGACGGGATGGTCGGCCTCGCGGATGAGCGGGGTCATGTCCAGCACCTCGAACACCCGCTCGAAGCTGACGATGGCGGTCATGGCGTCGACGCGGGCGCTGGCCAGCGCGGTGAGCGGCGCGTAGAGCTGGGTGAGCAGCAAGGCGAGGGTGACGATGGTGCCGGCCTCGATGTCGCCCCGCAGCGCCATGTAGCCGCCGAACCCGTAGACCAGGGCCAGCGCCAGTGCCGACACCAGCGCCAGCGAGGTGAGGAACACGTACTGGCCCATGGCGGTGCGCACGCCGATGCGGGCCACCCGCTCGGCCCGGTCGCCGAACTCGGCCTCTTCGCGGGCCGGCCGGCCGAACAGCTTGACCAGGGTGGCACCCGGCGCCGAGAACCGCTCGGTCATCTGGGTGGTCATGGCCGAGTTGTGGTCGGCGGCCTCGCGCTCGAGGTGGGCCAGGCGGGCGCCCATGCGCCGGGCCGGGATGACGAACACGGGCAGCAGCACCAGGGCCAGCAGGGTGATCTGCCACGACAGCCGCAGCATCACCGCCAGGGCCAGCAGCAGTGAGATCGCGTTGCTGACCACACCCGACAGCGTCCACGTGAAGGCGCGCTGGGCGCCGATGACGTCGTTGTTGAGCCGGCTGACCAGGGCGCCCGTGCGGGTGCGGGTGAAGAACGCCACCGGCATGCGCTGCACGTGGCCGAACACGGCGCGGCGCAGGTCGAGGATCAGGCCCTCGCCGATCTTTGCCGACTGCCAGCGCTCGGCGACGCCCACCACCGCGTCGAGCAGGGCGACGAGGGCGATGACGACGGCCAGGCCGATGACCCGGCCCTCGTCGCGGCCCTCGACGATCTCGTCGACCACCTGGCCGGCGAGCAGCGGGGTGGCGACCGTGAGCAGGGCGGCGACGACGCTCAGGGCGAGGAAGCCGGCCAGCGCCCGCCGGTGGGGCCGGGCGAACTCGACGATCCGCCGCAGGGTCGCCCGGTTGAACGTCCGCCGGGGCTGGTCACCCTGCATGGCGCTCTCCAGCGCCATCCAGTGGCTGAAGTCCATCTGCATGGCGCACAGTCTCGCCCTTCAAGCAAGCTTGAGGTCAAGGAGTTTGGCCGCGGCCGGCGCGCTACCTTCCTGCGACCGGCGCGGAGAAGGAGGACGATGCCGATCGCTCGATCACGGGTACGCCCTGCTGCGTGGCTCGCGGCCCTCGGAGTCCTGGTCACCGCCTGTGGGGGCGGCGACGACCCCGGCGAGAACAGCCGGCTCGCGAGCGTGACCACCACCACGGCTCCGGCCGAGGCCGCGGCCGGCCTGAGCGGCACGCTGCAGCGCTCGACGTTGTTCGAGACCCGGCGGGCACTGCTGCTGGAGGTGCGCACCGACGGGGGCGACGACCGGGTGATCGGTGCCGTCCAGCTCAGCTCGCCGCTGTTCGAGCCGGTCGAGCCCGAGGTCCGCGACGCGGTCGTGCCGGCGAGCGGCCGGCCCGTGGCGGTGCCGCTGCCGTTCGGCACCGCGGTGTGCGACGCTCAGACCGAGGCGCCGGCCGAGCTGGTCACCGACGTCGACGGCGAGGAGGTGCGGGTCGAGCTCGAGGAGGTTCCGGGGGGCATCCTGGCCGCCCTGCACGACGCCGAGTGCGCGGCAACCGCCGTGTTCGAGGACGTCGACATCCGTCTCGGCGACGAGTGGGAGCAGACGGCGCCCCGCACCGTGACCGGCGACATCGAGGTGGTGCAGCGCCGCAGCGGCGTGACCGCCACCGTCGAGGACGTGGCCGGCAACGTGATCTTCAGCGCCGGCACCACCGGCGACGGCCCGGCGGCGCTGCAGGTGAGCGACGACGTCACCTCGGCCAGCACCGGGCTGGTCGTCAGAGCCGCCCGCTGCGACCCCCACGCCCTGACCGAGTACAAGCGCACCTTCGTCCTCACGGCCCGGGCGCGGGTCGGCGACGCCGAGCCGGTCCGCGTCGACCTGGTGGCCGAGGGCGCCGCCCGCCGCGCCCTCGAGGACCTGCTCACCCAGTGCCTCGACTGAGGGCGGTGAGGCGACGAGGCGGCGGCTACGGGGCCTCGGCGGTCGGGGCGACGGCGTCGAGGGCGGCGGAGAGCAGGCGGAGCGCGTCCAGCGCGCGGGCGAACCCGTCCATCCCCAACTCGTCGGCGAGATGCCGGGCCAGGACCGCGTGGGCCGGATCGATCCTGCGGACGGCAGCGAGCCCCTCCGCGGTCGGCCGGAGCAGCTTCGCCCGCCGGTGCGACGGGTTCGGCAGGTACTCGGCCAGCCCCTGGTCCACGAGCAGGTCGGCGATGCGCTGCACGCTCTGGCGGGTGATGCCCATCGCCCGGGCGATCCCGGCGACCGGCAGGGGTGTCTGGAGCACGGCTCCGAGCACCTGCCATCGCGCCGCGGTCAGCCCCGCCGGCCGGGCCAGCTCCTCGGCGACCCCGAGGAACTGGCCGTTCAGGCGGAAGGTGGTCAGCGCGGCACCGCTGAGCAGCTCCTGTTCCCTGGTCACGCCTCGGCGGCCATGAGCTCGAAGTAGCCGGCGGGATCGTGCTGGCCGTACAGCTTGTACCAGGAGGCCAAGACCGCCGGCTCGTACAGGTCGAGCAGCGCCATCACCTCGCGGGCGAACTCGACCGGAGCCGTCGCGGTCGCGGTCACGAGCTGCCGATCGGTCACTGCGGGCTCGTCGCGGTACCGCGACCCGCCGCCGTAGCCCGAGGCCTCGAGCACCACCGCCGCGTTGCTCGTGTGGTCCCGGTCGTCGAGCAGGCCCTCGACGGCGAGCCCCAGCGTCGCCCCGCAGATCGCCGCCACGGGCACGCCGGCGTCGAGGAACTCGCGCGCCTTGGCGGCGAACGCACCGTTCTCGCCGGTGAGCCACGTGTCGGCGCCGGGGAGGATGAGCATGGCGCTGTCCGCGGGGCGCAGCTCGTCGACGCTCACGTCGGGGGTGATCCGCATGCCGCCCATGCTGGTCACCGGCTCGCGGCTCTCGCCGACCGTGACGACCCGGTGGCTGCCGGGATCGCGCTGCCAGGCACCGTTGTTGATGTGCGCCGTCGCGAAGCCGACCTCCCAGTCGGCAAACGTGTCGTAGACCGCCATGTGGACCGTCTTCGGTGTCGAGGTCATCGGGCTCCTCCGTCGAGTGATTGACAGTATTCTGTCATAACGACAGCATACTGTCAACATTCTCGGCGCTGTGACGGAGGATTCCGGCGCCGATCACTCGAACACGGCGGTCGAGACCCTCACCGGGCGCAGCCGCTGCGCAGTGGCGCTGGCGGCCAGGGCAACGGCGGCAACGACGACCGGCAGGGCCAGCGCCAGCAGGCCGATGGGCCGCCACGGCACGACGAAGCGCGCCGCGCCGTCGTCGGCGGCGACGAACACGGCCACGGGCAGCAGGCCCACGGGCACGGCCATCGCCACGCCGATGCCGGCCAGAAGCCAGGCCTTGGCGCCCGCGGACGCGGCGAGCGTGCGCGGCGCCACCCCGGCCACGGTCAACACGTCACGCTCGTCGCGCGACTCGGCGGCCGCCAACGCCAGGCTGGCGCCGACCACGAGGACGGCGAACAGCAGGGCGACGCCGGTGAGGATGAGCTCGACCTGCACGGGCGTCGGGCCCGACTCGGGCCACCGGACCGAGAAGTCGACGTACGAACCATCGGCGCCCGGTGCGCCGGAGAGCTCCGCGCTCAAGAACCCGATGTCGTCGGCCTGGCCCGACGTCAGCGGCTCGTCGACCACATAGGCCAGGGCGGCGGCGGGGGCATCGAGGCCGAGCTCGTCGACCAGCGACGGGCTGGCCAGGGCCCCCCACATGTTCCCGAGCCCGTGGTCGCTGGCCACCGAGGGCAGCGGCTCCATCCGCCCGTCCGGGAGCGTCACGTGGCTCTGGGCGTACCCGTCGTCCAACACCACCACCCCGGCCTCGTCGAGCGCGCGCCGCACGGCGGCGTCGATCTCCAGCGCGTCGAGCACCTCGTCGTCGGCCACGACCGGCACGCGCAGGTCGGGCCAGTCGGCCTGGGTGCCGGCGGTGCGCATCGTCACCGTCCGGGCGCCGGGGAGGGCGCTCGAGATCTCGTCCCGGACCGCGTCGTCGGGCGGCGCAGGCCTCTCGTAGTAGGACGTGCTGACCTTGGCGTCGGGCACCTCGATCTCGCTGACGACGACCACATTGTCCGACACCACGGGGCCGCCCGTCTGGCCGGCCTCGTTCCCCGCCACCAGGGCCGTGGCTGCCACGGCCAGGCCCGCGGCCGCCGCCACGGCGCTGACCACGGCACCCGTCCGGCCCCGCTGGCGGGCGAGGCTGCGGGACGCGAGCCGCCACGACCCCCTGGTCCGCCCCGCGAGGGGCTCCAGCCGGGCGACGACGGCCGGCGCCATGGCGCACGCCCCCAGCAGCTCGAGCACGCCGCCGGTGATGGCGACCAGGGCCCAGATCTCGGTGTCCTCGCCGGTGGCCGAGCCCAGCACCGCCAGCCCCAGCAACCCGACCCCGGCGACCACGGCCAGCGCACCGGCCGCGGTGACCCGGTGGCGCACCGGCGGTAGGGGTCGGCGCCCGGCCAGGGCGGTGAGGGTGGGGATGCGCGAGATGCTCCAGGCAGGGACCAGGGCGGCGACGGTCGCCGCCACCACCCCGACGAGCGCAGCGCCGCCGATCTCGGTCGCCCGGACGTCGTAGGCGCCGAGCCGGTGACCGAGCAGGCGCTCGAGCGTGGGACGGGCGCCCGCCAGGACGCCGCCGGCGAGGGCGAGGCCGACGGCCGATCCCACCAGCCCGGTCACCGTGCCCTGCAGCACCAGGGTCGAGCGCAGCACGGGCCCGGGCGCACCGCTGGCCGAGAGCTGGCCGAGCATCACGAGCTGCCGGCGGGCGCCGGCGGCGAACGCGGCGGCGATGACGATGCCGACCACGGTCAACGCCACGGCGCCGATGACGTAGGGCCAGGGCACCTGCATCGACTGGGGGAACGGCGACGACGTGAACTCGCGGCGGAGCAGGACGTTCGGGTTGGCTGCCAGCTCTCGGCCCGGCGCCATGCCGTCCGGCAGGTCGACCAGTCCGTACGGGGTGTCGACCGAGATCAGTCCGGCGTCGAGCAGGTCGCCGCCCGGCGCGACCAGCGCCGTCGCGTCCCCGAGGTGGGCGGGATCCTCGACCAGGCCGACGACGTCGAGCTCGATCTCGGGCCGGTCCAGCGACAGCCGGTCGCCCACATCGACCCCGAGGTCGCTCGCCACCGACGGCGCCAGGGCCACCTCGTCGCCGGCCGTGGGGAGCCGCCCGGCGACGAGTTCGATCAGGTCGCGCAGCATCGGGTCGCCGGCGGCGAACCCCCTGATGCTCAGATCGCTGCGGTTCCCGTCGACGGTGCGCGCCCGCGTCCACCCCGATTCGACCGTCAGCACCCGCGACCCCGCCGGCAGGCCGGAGGCGTCGAGCTCCGTGCCGTCGGGCCCCGACGGGGAGAGCAGCGCGTCCGCGTTGCCCTGGTAGCGCTGCCACTCCTCCTCGGGCGTGAGCCGATCGGTGCGGATGAGGACCAGGGCGAGCACCATGCCGGACACGGGCAGGGCGACGAGGACCGTGACCAGCGCGGTGCGGCCGGGGCGGCGCCGCACCTCGCGGCACGCCAACCGGGCCGCCAGGCGCAGGCGGCTCATCGCTGCGCCCCGACCGGCTCGCGGATGGCACCAGGGTCGGCCGGGGCCGACTCGTCCACGATCCGGCCGTCGCGGAGGAAGATCACCCGGTCGGCCCACGACGCGTAGCGCGGCTCGTGCGTGACCAGCACCACCGCGGTGCCGTCGCGGCCGGGCAGCCCGGCGATCAGCTCGATCACCTGGTCGCCGGTGATGGTGTCGAGGGCGCCGGTCGGCTCGTCGGCGAGGATCAGGCGCCGCTTGCCGACCACGGCGCGGGCCACGGCGATGCGCTGCTGCTGGCCGCCCGAGAAGTCGTCGGGGAACCGGTCGAGCTGCTCGACCAGGCCCACGGACGCGAGCGCGTCGCCGGCCCGGGCGCGGGCCTCGCGCCGGCCGACGCCCTCGAGCTCGAGGGGCAGCATCACGTTCTCGAGCGCGGTCAGCGAGACCACCAGGTTGAGCCGTTGGAACACGTAGCCCACGTCGGTGCGCCGCAGCGAGGCGCGCTCGCCCCCGGACATGCCCGGCACGTCCAGCCCGGCGACGGACACCATGCCGGCGCTCGGATCCTCCAGGCCGCCGGCCAGGTGCAGCAGCGTGGACTTGCCGCAACCGGACGGCCCCATGACGGCGACCATCTCCCCGGGCGCGACCGTCAGCGACACGTCGGTGAGCGCTCGCACCTCGGTGGCGCCGGTGCCGTAGTGCTTGACCACGTCGATCAGCTCGAGCGCGGTGGACCGGTCGCGGTCCCGGACGACACGGATGTCGGTCACGTCGTTCCTCCGTTGGTGGGCGCGGAGGCCGGGTGGCCGGTCCGCAGGATCCGGGACTCGCACAGGTCGAGCCAGCGCAGGTCGGCCTCGGCCCGCACCGCCAGCGCGTCGGCGACGAGCGCCTCGGCCAGCGGGACGCCGTCGCCGCGGCGCTGTCCGCGCCGGTGCTGCTGGAGCAGGCGGGTGAGCGCGGTGCGCTGCCGGGTGATGACGGCGAGGGCGTGATCGGGGCCGTGGTCGATGGCGAGCAGCACCTTGAGCTGCAGCTCGTCGCGGGGCGGCGGGTCGTCGACGGGAGCCGCCCGCCACCACTCCCCCAGCGCCTCGCGGCCGCCGGGGGTGAGCGAGTAGCGCTTCTGCTCGCCGCTGGCGTCGACGTCGACCAGGCCGTCGCGGTGCAGGCGGTCGAGGGTCGTGTACACCTGCCCGACGTTCAGCGCCCACACGCCGCCCGTGGCCGACTCGAACGCGGTCTTCAGCTGGTACCCGTAGCGGGGAGCCTCCTCGAGCAGGGCCAGGAGGCCCTCGCGCACTGCCATAGATACGCAGTATGCATATCCAGTATGCATTGCGCAAGGGCCTGCGCGCACGCCAGCGGGGGCGTCGCCGCATCGGTCTACCCTGTCGCTTGACGACGGCGTCACCAGGTGTGCGCAATGCACGGCATCGGGACGAACAGGAACGGACGATGACCAGCACGCAGCCCTTCGCCTACCAAGGCGTCCACCACCTCGCCCTGGTGTGCAGCGACATGGCGCGCACCGTCGACTTCTACACCAACGTGCTGGGCATGCCGCTGGTGAAGACGATCGAGCTTCCCGCGGGCATGGGGCAGCACTTCTTCTTCGACATCGGCGGCGGCGACTGCCTCGCCTTCTTCTGGTTCCCCAACGGCCCCGGCCCGGCGCCGGGCATCGCCTCGCCCAAGGCGCGGCCCGACACCGGCGATCTCGAGACCGCGGTCGCCTCCATGAACCACGTGGCCTTCCACGTGGACGACGACAAGATCGAGTCCTACCGCGAGCGGCTGATCGCCGCCGGCGTGCCGTGCTCACCCGTGGTCGCCCACGACGACTCGGAGTGGACGGTGGCCAAGGAGATGCACCCGGGCGTGTACCTCCGCTCGGTGTACTTCCAGGATCCGGACGGGATCCTGCTGGAGCTGGCGTCGTGGGTGCGCGCGCTCAGCCCTGACGACGTGCGCCACGACCCCCGCGGCGCGGCGGCTGTGACCCGCTGACCTCGCGCTGCATGACGACGTCGGGCGCGCCGGGGTCCGCAGCACGACATGCGGGGTAGAACCACCGCATGACCGATGGAGCCTCCGCCCGAGCGCAGTTCTCCCTGGGGGTGGCGAGCTTCGACCCGCTGACCGACCGGGTGCTGCTGTGGACCCGCATCGACGAAGGCGGGCGGGCGGGCTGCCGCTGGGAGGTCGCCGACGACGCGTCGTTCGCCCGCCCGGTCGCTGCCGGCGAGGCTCCCGTCGATCGCGAGACGGGCATCGTCACGGTCGACGCGACCGGCCTGCGTCCCGGCACCCGCTACTGGTACCGCTTCGTCGCGGCCGGTGGCGCGACGTCGCCGGTCGGCCGGACCCGCACGCTGCCGGGACCGGGCGCCGACCGGTTGCGGGTCGCGGCGGTGTGCTGTGCCCGCTACGGCGGGTCCCCGTTCACCGTCTACGCCGCCGCGGCCCGGGCTGATGTCGACGTCGTGCTGCACCTGGGCGACTACATCTACGAGGACACGAAGTGCGAATTCGAGGGCCGCGAGCCCGAGCCGGACCACGAGTGCGTCAGCCTGGAGGACTACCGCACCCGGCACGCCCAGGCCCGGCGGGACCCGGACCTCCTGGAGCTGCATGCCGCCCACCCGATGGTGGCGCTGTGGGACGACCACGACCTGGCCGACAACGCGTGGCAGGGCGGAGCCCACACCCACGACCCCGACGAGCACGGCCCCTGGTCCGAGCGGATGGGTGCGGCGCTGTGCGCCCACAACGAGTTCCTGCCCAAGCGGCTCGCCGACCCCGACGATCCCACGAGCGCCTGGCGCCGCCTCGATGCCGGTGACCTCGTGAGCCTCGTGTGCACCGAGGGCCGGGCCCACCGCGACGAGCCGGCCGGCATCGAGGGGACCCGCCCGGCCGCGGACCCGGCGCGCACGCTGCTCGGCCCGGCGCAGGCGGCCTGGCTGCAGGACACCGTGGCCGACCCGTCGGTGCGGTGGACGGTCCTGCTCAGCGGGACCGTGGTGAGCGAGTTGGTGATCGACGCCCCCGACACGCTCGACGGGGTGATGCCCGAGAAGTACGCGGTCGTCGACGGTCGGGCCGTCAACACCGACCAGTGGGACGGCTACCTCGAAGAGCGCCGCCGCCTGGCCGCCGCCCTGGCGCGGCGGACCGGTGGGGCGGTGATCCTGTCGGGCGACATCCACTCGGCCTGGGCCGTCGAGGGCCCCCTCGGTCCCGACGGGGTGCCGGTTGCGGTCGAGCTGGTGTGCCCACCGGCGGCCACCACGCCGCTCGGCCGGCTGCTGCCGCCGGGAGTCGGGGCACTGCTGGGACCAGCGATCACAGAGCACCTGCCCCGCGTGCGCTGGGTCGACGCCGAGCACCGCGGCTACCTCACGCTGGACGTGGGGCGCGACCGGACAGAGGCGACGTGGTGGTGGGTCGAACCGGGCGACGACGTGGCGGCCGCGGCGAGGGGCCGCCGGTGGAGCGTGCCGCGGGTTGCTCCGATGGGGCTGGTGGATCCTGAGCCGGTCGGTCGTGCGACGGACGAGGCGGCGTCACCGTTGAGCGCCCTGAGGCGCCGGCGCCGCCGGCTCGCGGCGGCGGGGCTGCTGGCGGTGTCCGTGGCGACGATGATCGGCGTGGGTGCGGCGATCGGCGCCCGCCGTCGGGCCTCGCGGTAGCAGGTGGCCGGCGGCGGTAGGACGAGCGACGCCGTGGCGCTCGGGCGTCGGAGCTCAGGCGTCGTCGCCGAACGTGACCACCACGCTTCCGACCTTGTGGCCGCCGTCGACGCGGCGATGCGCGTCGACGATCCGATCGAACGGCAGGACCGAGTCGACGACCGGCTTCAGCACGCCACGCTCGGTCAGCGACATGAGGGTCCGGTAGCTCTCGCCGCTGAACACCGCGTCGCCGTCGCCGCCACTGATCACGGGCTTCTGCCAGGTCGCGGCGACCGTCTGCCAGAGATCGCCGATGACCATCAGGAAGCGGCCGTCCGGCTTCAGCGAGCCCTTGATCCGCGCGTAGGGCGCGTTGCCGTGGTTGTCCATGATGACGTCGTAGCGCCGACCGCCGCGCGTGAAGTCGTCCGTCGTGTAGTCGATGACATGATCGGCACCGAGACGCTCGACCAGGTCTGCGTTGCCGCCGCTGCAAACGGCAGTCACCTCCGCGCCGTGGTGCTTGGCCAGTTGCACGGCCATGGTGCCGACCGCGCCGGACGCACCGTTGATCAGCACCGACTCGCCGGCGGCGAGCCTCCCCTGCTCGAAGAAGTGCAGAGCCGTCATGCCGCCGAAGCAGAGCGGCAAAGCGTCGCGATAGCCCACGCTCTCGGGGATCGTGGCGATCGCTCCGTCCGCGGCCACGACCACGAACTCGGCGTGGCAGCCGAAGTCGAAGCCGCGTGAGGCGACCACCCGGTCGCCCGGCTGGAAGCTGGTGACCGCGCTCCCCACCGCCTCGACCTCGCCGGCCACGTCGAAGCCGAGGACAGGGTTCTTCGGCTTGGTGAGGCCGAGCTTCAGCCGCACCGGCAGCGTCGTCCCGCGGGGGACACGCAACGCCCGGACCCGGGCGTCGCCGGAGTTGACCGTCGTCGCGACCGCCTTGATCAGCACCTCGCCGTCCCCTGGAACGGGCGCCGGGACGTCCCTGATCTGCACGACCTCCGGCGGCCCGTACCGCTCGCAGACCGCGGCCTTCATCGCCCCATCGTCCCGTGCATCCGCGCACGGTACCAACCGTGCTAGTCGAACACGGCCGCGGCGATCCTCCGGACGCGTTCGGGGTCGGCGATGGCGTCGATCTCGACGATCCTGCCGTCGGTGACCGTGAACGCCATCACCGAGAACGGCCGTCCACCGACGGTGACGACCACTCCGGCGGCGCCGTTCACGAGCGCGGGGTGCAGCTGGGCGTTGGGCACCGCGAACGTGATCGCCTGGTTGGCGACGGCTTCGGCGCCCTGGACCACGCGGGAGACCGCGGGACGCCAGTCGCCGGCGTCGGCCCGGAGCACGACGTCGGGGTCGAGCAGCGCGACGAGGCTGTCGAAGTCGCCCCCGCGCGCAGCGGCGAAGAACGCGTCGACCACCTCTCGCTGGCGAGCGAGGTCGGGGTCAGGAGCCGGAACCTCGGCGCCCTTGACGCGCCGCCGGGCCCGGCTGGCGAGCTGCCGGGCCGCCTCGGGCGAGCGGCCGACCATGGGGGCGATCTCCTCGAAGGGGAGCTTGAACATGTCGTGGAGCACGAACGCGAGCCGCTCCGCGGGGGTCAGGGTGTCGAGCACGACCAGGAGTGCGAGGCCGACCGAGTCGGCCAGCAGCGCTTCCTCTTCGGGTTGGAGCTCCCCTTCCGGGCTGATGACGGGGTCGGGGAGGTGCAACGCGAGGGACTCCTCGCGCCGGGTGTTGCGCGACCGCAGCATGTTCAGGCACACGCGGGCGACGATCGTGGTCAACCATCCGCCGAGGTTCTCGACTCCGCCCGTGCCGGCCCGGCTGACGCGCAGCCAGGTGTCCTGGACGGCGTCGTCGGCCTCGGTGAGCGAGCCGAGCATCCGGTAGGCCACCGCCCGCAAGTGGGCGCGGTGCTCCTCGAAGCGATCGGCCAGCCACTCCGTGTCGTCCATCGGTCACGTCCTCCGGTTGTCAGGTGTCAACAGAGGTGACCCCCCACATACGACAGATGTGACGAGGAGACACACCATGAATGATCGAGTCAGCTCACCCATCCTGGTGACCGGCGGC
>Ga0299907_10001473_pt1 | contig 13510 bp, 16 predicted proteins | sample RVTome_16_FD_198680 | JGI IMG/M metagenome (GOLD analysis project Ga0299907, IMG submission 198680) | Soil microbial communities from uranium-contaminated site in the Upper Colorado River Basin, Wyoming, United States - RVT152D67 (version 2) ... | reverse complement strand
GTACGGAATTGGCAGCGCAAGCCCCAGCCAGACAGCTCGGCCTCCCGGCAACACCGACTACCGTGAGTCGACAGGGCGTGCCTATCCCGCGCACGCTCTAGGCGGAAAGCGAAAGGCGGACAATGGCTGACTTCCCTTCGATCACGCACGTCGCGGTCACGGTCAATGACCTCACGGTCAGCGTGCCCTGGTACCAGCGGCTGTTCGGATCGGCACCGATCCTCGACGAGGACACCGGTCCCTTCCACCACGCGGCGTTCGCGATCGGCGACGTGCTGTATGCCCTCCACGAGTTCAAGCAGCCGACCGGTGAGGAGTTCGACGAGCACAAGACCGGGCTCGATCACATCTCCTTCGGCTGCGCCGATCGCGCTGCGCTGGAGGAGTGGCAGGCGCGCCTCGAGGAGCTCGGCATCCCCCACGGCGGGATCGTCGAGGCCCATTACGGGTCGGGTCTCGCGTTCCGCGATCCCGACAACATCGCGCTGGAGTTCTTCGCTCCGCCGGGCTGACCGGCCGCCGGTCCACCCCACGCCACGACCCATCGCCCGACCGGTCGAGTCCCCGACGACCAGTCGGGTGGTGACGTCAGCCCCGCAACGACGCGGGGTACGCCGACTCGACGGCCTCGATGCAGCGGCGGCGGATCTCTGCCACCTCGTCGTCGGTGAGCGTGTGGTCCAGCGCGTCGAGGCGCAGCGAGTAGGCGAGGCTGCGCCGTCCCTCCGCGATGCCCGCCCCCCGATAGACATCGAACAGGCGCAGCGCCGCCAGGTGCTCGCCGGCGACGGACCGCAGCGTGGCCTCGATGGCCGTGGCGGGCACGGTGTCGTCCACCTCGAAGGCGAGGTCGACGTCGCTCGACGGATAGATGCTGACCGGCCGGTACATGCGTGCGCGGTGCGGCAGGCCGGCGGCGGCGTCGAGATCGACCGCGAGCCAGCCGACACGCTCCCCGATGCCGTGGACCTCGAGCACGCCCGGGTCGACCTCCCCCACGGCGCCCACGGGCTCGTCGGCAGGGCCGGCGAGCCGGGCCGACCGCGTCGGGTGGAGCCCGGGAACCGCACCGTTGACGATCTCGACGCCCGCCACCCCCAGCACCTCGGCCACGGCCCGCCACTCGTGCACGGCCTCGGCGGCGTCGCGACCACCGAGCGCCACCCCCAGCAGCTCGCGCTCGTCGGGTAGCGCTTCGTCCCCGCCGTCGGTCGCCGCCGGGGACGACGTGTCCCGGTGCCGGAAGACGTGACCGATCTCCCAGAGCCCGACGCCGGTGTTGCGTCGGGCGGCGTTGGTCGCGAGCGCCTTGACCAGGCCCGGCAGCAGCGACGTCCGCAGGATCGACTCCTCCTTCACGAGCGGGTTCGTGATCTCGATCCCGTCGCCCGGCAGGCCACAGCGTTCGAGGTCGCCCGGAGCGAGGAAGGGCAGCGGCATCGCCTCCGACAGTCCCCGTCCCACCAGCAGCGATCGCAGGCGGCGCCGCTCCTGCTGGCGGTCGCTCAGGCGTCCCGTGTGCGCGGAGGTCGGGACGCTGCGCCCGATCCGGGAGTAGCCGTAGTGGCGCGCGACCTCCTCCACCACGTCGATCTCGGTGGACGAGTCGTAACGCCACGACGGAACCGTGACCTCGACGTCGGCGGCGGGGGCACCGGTCGCGCCGTCCACCGGGTCGCTGGCGAAGCCGATGGGCGTGAGCAGCTCGGTGATCTCGCTCGACGTCAGCTCGGTGCCCAGCAGGCGGTTGAGCCGGTCGGTGCGGACCCGGATCGGCTCGCGCGCCGGGAGCTCGCCGCGCACGTCGACCATCCCGGCCTCGAGCCGTGCCCCGGAGGGCGCGAGCAGCTCGGCGAAGCGGGCGTGCGCCAGCTCGATGACCTCGGGGTCGGTGCCCTTCTCGAAGCGCGCCGACGCCTCCGACCGCAGCCGCAACCGCCGCGAGGTCTTGGCGATGGCGATGGGAAGGAACCAGGCCATCTCCAGCAGCACCTCGGAGGTGGCGGCGTCGATCTCGGTGTCAGTGCCTCCCATGATCCCGGCGATGCCGACGGGCGTGTCCTCGCCATCGCAGATCAGCAGGTCGTCGCCGGTGAACGTGCGCTCGACGTCGTCGAGCGTCACCAGCGCCTCGCCCGGCCGCGCCCGCCGGACCCGCAGCCGGCCACCCCGAACCTTGGCCAGGTCGTACGGGTGGTTGGGCTGGCCAAGCTCGAGCATGACGTAGTTGGACACGTCGACCAGGGAGTTGATGGGGCGCATGCCGAGCAGCGTGAGGCGCCGGGCGATGGCGGGGTCCGACTGGCCGACCGTGACGCCCTGCAGGACCCGGGCGCTGAAGCGCCCGCACAGGTCGGGGTCGAGGACGTCGACCCTCACGGAGTCGATGTGCTTGACATGCTCCCCGCTCATGCCGCTTCGCGGCGGGCCGCTCGGGCCCCGGCCTCCCTCGTGCGGTCGGCCTCTGGCGACCTCGTCGACCTGGGGACCAGGCAGGCTGAACGGCAACCGGAGCCGGGCGGCCAGGTCGCGGGCGACGCCGGCCACCGACATGGCATCGGGGCGGTTGGGGTTGACCTCGAGGTCGTAGAGCACGTCGCGCTCGATGCCCATCGCGTCGGCGAAGGGAGCGCCAGGCTCCGAGATGCCGGGCGGCAGCAGGAAGATCCCGGCGTGGTCGTCGCCCAGCCCGAGCTCGCGCGCCGAGCAGAGCATGCCGTTGGACCACTCGCCACGCATCTTGCGGCGACCGATCTCGAGGCCGTTGGGCAGGACCGTGCCGACCGGGGCCAGCGGGACCAGGTCGCCCGGCCGCATGTTGAACGCGCCGCACGCGATCTGCAGCGCGTCACCGTCACCGGCATCGACGTCGACGAGCTGGATCTTGTCGGCGTTGGGGTGCGGACGCGTCGCCAGCACCCGGGCGACGACGATCCCGTCGAGTCCCTCGCCGAGCCGGTCGAGCCGCTCGACGGCCATGCCGAGGTCGCTGAGGTGCTCGCCGATCTCGACGGGATCGCCCTCGATCGGCGCGAAGTCTCGGAGCCAGGAGAGGAGGACTTTCATCGGTGTCGCTAGAACTGGCTCAGGAAGCGGATGTCGTTGGTGAACAGGTCACGCAGGTCGTCGACCCCGTGGCGGGCGGCCGCCAGGCGGTCGATCCCGAACCCGAACGCGAAGCCCTGCCACTCGTCCGGGTCGAGCCCGCAGTTGCGCAGCACGTTGGGGTGCACCATGCCGCAGCCGCCCAGCTCGAGCCAGGTGCCGTCGGGCCGCTGGATGTCGAACTCGGCCGATGGCTCGGTGAACGGGAAGTAGGAGGGCCGCAGGCGGGAGGTGAAGTCGCCGCCGAAGTAGGCCTTGGTGAACACATCGATCGTGCCCGCCAGGTCGGCGAACGTGATGTCGCGGTCGACGACCAGGCCCTCGATCTGGTGGAACACCGGCATGTGCGTGGCGTCGGCCGTGTCGGACCGGAACACACGCCCGGGCATGACCGTGTAGTACGGCGGGGGCGTGCCGGTCATGACGCGCACCTGCACCGGGGACGTGTGGGTGCGCAGCAGGGTCGTCCCCGGCTCCCCGTAGTTCACGTACAGGGTGTCGTACATGTCGCGGGCGGGATGGTCCTGCGGGAAGTTGAGCGCCCCGAAGTTGTTCCAGTCCGTCTCCACCTCGGGCCCCTCGGCGACCGTGTACCCCATGCCGACGAACACGTCCTCGAGCTCCTGGATCGCCTGCGTCACCAGGTGCAGGTGGCCGGCCGGACGCCCGGCCAACACCTCGGTCAGGTCCATCCGCTCTGCGAGTAGCCGCTCGGTGCGCTCGGCGGCGGCGAGCACCACCCGGCGCTCCTCGACCGCCGCACCGAGCGCCTGCATCGCGGCGTTGAGGACCTTTCCCACCGTGCGCCGGTCATCAGGGTCCAGGGCCCCCAGCCGCTGGCGGAGCCCGGCCAGCGCCGACCGGCGTCCCAGGACCTCCACCTCGACCGTGCGCAGGTCGTCGGCGGTCGTCGCCGCGTTGACGCGCACGCGGGCCTCGTCCTCGATGCGCTGGATCTCGCGGGTGACGTCACCCGTCGGGTCGTCGGTCATAGTTCGGTGCACCCTGCCCCCTACGGCCGCGTCGCGTCCAGTCGGTTGCCCTGGTCCGAGGCCTGGTCGCGCCGCCGGCGCTGGCGCAGCGACTCGAAGCAGAGGATCGTGCCCGCCATCCCGACGTTGAGCGACTCGGTCCGTCCGGCCATGGGGATGGTGACCGCCCGCTCCACCCGCGCGGCGACGTCGCCGGGCAGCCCGTGGGCCTCGCTGCCCAGCACGAGCGCCACCGGGCCGGCGAGGTCGACCTCGTCGTACGACCGGGCGCCGCGGGCCACCGTCGCCAGTGTCCCGAGCCCGGCGGATGCGAGGCAGGCCAGGACCTCGCCGGCGTCGCCCGAGCGGGTCACCGCGACACGGAACACCGATCCCGCCGAGGCCCGGACGCACTTGGGACCGTAGGGATCGACCGACCCGTCGCAGAACAGCACGGCACCGGCGCCCGCCGCCTCGGCCGAACGCAGCAGCGTGCCGGCGTTGCCGGGATCGCGTACGCCCACCAACACGAGCGCCAGTGGGCCCGCCGCCGATGCGGCCGTCCCGGGTGAGACGTCCGCGAACCGGCCGATGGCGGCCACCGGCTGTGGCGTGACCGTGTCGGTCACCCGGGCCAGCACGCCGTCGGCCACCGATCGCACCGTCGCCCCGGCCTCGGCGGCGCGGGCCAGAACATCCCCCGGGCAGCGCGCCTCGGCCACGACCTCGTCCAGTGGCACACCGGCATCGAGCGCGTCGCCGAGCAGGGTGGGCCCGTCGATCACGAACGCGCGCTCGGCGGAACGCGCACTGCGGCGCCCCGAGAGGCGCCGCAGCCGCTTGATCGTCGGATGCCGGATCGAGACGTGATCGGGCACGCAGCCGGTGGCCTCAGGTCGAGGCGTGTTCCGCCCCGTCGTCGAGCGCCCTGTCCGCCGTGGCGGCGAGCGCGCTGAACGCAGCGGGATCGGTGACGGCCAGGTCGGCCAGCACCTTGCGGTCCACCTCGATGCCGGAGAGACGGAGGCCGGCGACGAACCGGCTGTACGTGGTGCCGTTCTGGCGGCAGGCCGCGTTGATGCGCTGGATCCACAGCCGCCGGAAGTCGCCCTTGCGGGCACGGCGGTCGCGGAAGGCGTACTGCAGGCTGTGCATCACCTGCTCGTTGGCGGCGCGGTACGAGCGACTCTTGTTGCCGTAGTAGCCCTTGGCGCGCTCGAGGGTGACGCGGCGCTTCTTCTTGGCGTGGACGGATCGCTTCACCCGGGCCATGGGGAGCTCCTTTCGTCGATCAGGGACGGGCGGGACGGGGCGCGGGGTCAGCGCCCGAGCATGCGGTTGATGCGCGCCTCGTCGCCCGGGTGCAGGGTCTCGGGACGGGCCAACCGGCGCTTGCGCGCCGAGGTCTTCTTCCCGAGCATGTGGTTGAGGTTGGCCTGGCGGCGGCGGACCTTGCCGGTGCCGGTGATCTTGAACCTCTTGGCGGCACCGCGGTGGGTCTTCATCTTGGGCATGGGGGAACCTCTGGTGTCGGGCGCGAGTCGGAGCGCAGTCGTGGCTCGCACTCGGCGGGTGATCAGATGCTGTCGTTCGTCAGCGATCGGGTTCGGGCGGAGCCGCAGCGCTGATGGTCTGGGGTGTGGCGGCGCCGGCCGCCTGCCCGTCGGTGCTGTTGGCACTGCCCGTACTGCTCGTTGTCGGTGTGCTGTTGGTGTTGTTCGTGCTGGTGGCTGGCGTTTCGGCGGCTTGGACTGCCTGGCGCCGGGCCCCCCGCTCGCGTGCCGCCTGGGCCTTGCGATCGGGCGCCAGCACCATCGTCATGTTGCGGCCGTCGACCCTCGGGAAGATCTCGACCCGGGCCAGGTCCTGGACGGCTTCGACGACGTGGTCGAGGATGCGGCGCCCGAGCTCGGGGTGGTGCATCTCTCGCCCACGGAACGTCAGGGTCACCTTGACCTTGTGGCCGTCCTGCAGGAACCGCTCGACCTTGCGGGTCTTGGTATCGAAATCACCCTTCGAGATCTTCGGCCGATACTTCATCTCCTTGATGGAGACGTTGCTCGCCTTGCGCCGGGATTCCTTGGCCTTCTGCGCCGCCTCGTACTTGTACTTGCCGTAATCCATGATCCGGCAGACGGGCGGATTCGCCTGGGCAGCGACCTCGACCAGGTCGAGATCGGCTTCTCGGGCGGTGGCCAAGGCCTCGGGCAAGGGAACAATGCCGATCTGCTGGCCATCCGGACCGACCAGCCGCACCTCGCGAGCGCGGATGCGGTCGTTGATCCGGGGTTCGTTGTTGGTCGGCGTGGCTATCGCCGCTCACTCCTCATCGATGCGCAGACACCTCCGTCGCATGTGCTTCCGGGTCTTGTCGACCTCGCATCCGGGCCCAAAACGACGACACGGACGCCGGGAAGCCGACGTCCGCTACGGGCAGGCCCGCTGCGACCGATCGACCCGGACGCACATGGCCCGCCAATGGACCGGTGGCCGGGTGGGGACCTTTGCTGCAGATCGAGATCTGCTGAAGGGCCCACTTCCCATGAGGTTGTCCGGCGTAGGGTACCAGCGAGGAACCACCTGTCCACACCCGCGCACGAGAACAGCCGCCAAACCGTGAGCGATCCGAAGCGAGCCGATCCATGAGCCTCTGGACGCCTTCCGGCGAACATCCGGTCGAACGACCCGGCCGTCCCGCACCCGATGCCGCATCGCCACCGCCGGACACGCCCACCGCCCCACCGGAGTCCGGCCCCACCTCCCTCGACGACCTCTCACCCGAGGAACGCGCCCAGGCCGAGCAGTTCGCGCGCCAGGTCGACACCGCCCGCCGGCAGCTGCTCGACGCCCCCGCCGGATCGGTCGTCGGGCAACAAGCACTCCAGTTCTACGAGCTCGCGGCCCTGCACCTGTCGCAGCCCCAACCCAAGCTCGACGACGCCCAGGTCGCGATCGACGCCTTCGCCGCCGTGGTCACCGGCCTGGGCTCACGCCTGGGTGAGGCCGAGCAACCGCTGCGGCAGGCGCTCAACCAGATCCAGCTGGCGTTCGTCGAGGTATCGCGCTCGGCCGGCGGGACCGCGGACACGGCGCCCGGGGCCTAGAGCTTCTCCACCCGGGTCGCCTCCCAGCGGCCCGACAGGCCGGGGGTCACGCTGAACTGCACGCGCCGCCCCGCCTCCACGGTCCGGCTGCCGTCGGCGATGGCCGTGCAGTGGAACGGCAGCACATCGCCGTCATCGGCGACGATCGTTCCCAACCCGCGTCGCTCGTCGAACTCCTCGACGACACCGCTGCCGGACTCGAAGGCTGCCATCGGACGACGCGGTCAGTGGACGATCTTGGCCAGCGGCAGCTCGATGATGTCGGTGGCGCCCGCGTCCTTGAGCGCGGGGATGAGCGTGTTGATCACCGACTTGGCCACCACGGTCTCGACCGCATAGCCGCCCTGGCCGAAGAGCTCCGACACGGTCGGCGCCTTCATCGACGGCATCAACCGGATCACCTCGGCCAAGCGGTCGCCACCGACGTTGAGCTTCACCAGCACCTTGCCGCGCGCCTCGAGCACGCCGTCGAGCAGGACCTTGAGCTGCAACATCGCCTGCCGCTTGGCCGGGTCGGCGTGCGAGGCCGGATTGGCGATCAGTGCCGTGAAGCTCGCCAGCACCTCGCCGATGATCCTCAGGTTGGCGGCGTGCAGCGCCCGGCCGGTCTCGGTGCCGTCGACCACGCAGTCGACGATGTCGGGCACCTTCGCCTCCGTGGCCCCGTAGGACAGGCGCACGTCGGCCCGCACGCCGCGGTCGGCGAAGAACCGCCGCGTCAGGCCCGGGTATTCGGTCGAGACCTTCACGCCGTCGGGCATGTCCTCGACCTTGTCCCACGGCGAGTCGTCGGCCACCGCGACCACGATCCGGAACGGGTTGGCGGAGGCCTTCGAGTACTCGAGCTCGCCCAGGAGCACCACGTCGCTCTCGGTCTCCTCCACCCAGTCCCGCCCGGCGATCCCGAGGTCGAAGAGCCCGTCGGCCACATACCGCGGGATCTCCTGGGGACGGAGGATGCGCACCTCGTCGATGCGAGGATCGGCGATCGAGGCCTTGTACTCGACCTGGGACGACCGCCGCACGCTGAGGTCGGCGGCCTCGAACAGCGCGAGCGTGGCCCTCTCGAGCGAGCCCTTGGGGAGCACGAGCTTCAACACCTCGTGGAGGGTACGCCCCTGCGCTCAAAACCTGCCGCGGGATTGGTGGCTGGAACCACCACTTCCGCGGCAGGAATCGGAGGTGGGCTCGAACCGACGAACGTGGCCCGCCATCTCGACGGCCACCAGCGCCGCCTCCTCGCCGACGTTGTGGCCGCCCGGGCCCTCGGAGCGGGTCAGCGCCTGGCCTTCGTCCTCGGTCGTGAGCACGCCGAACGCCACCGGGACGCCGGTGGCGAGCTGCACCTCCTGGATGCCCCGCGCGCATTCCCCGGCGACCAGGTCGTAATGCGTGGTCTCGCCCCGGATCACGGCGCCGACGCACACCACGGCATCGACCTGGCCCGACTCCGCCAGCACCTTGGCGCCGAACGGGATCTCGAAGGAGCCGGGTACCGAGATCCCCACCACGGCGTCGTCCGGCACCCCGACCCGCGACAGGCCCCGGCGGACGCCGCCGACCAGCCGCTCGACGATCGCCGCGTTCCAGCGCGACTGCACGACCCCCACCCGCAACCCGGAGCCGTCGAGCCCGTCGGGCACAACGGCGCGGGCGTCCTCACCAGCCACGGCGGCGTGGGCTCCGAGGGCCCCAGCAGGCGCTAGAGCACGTCATCGAGGCCCTCGAGCAGGTGTCCCATGCGCTCGCGCTTGGTGCGCAGGTAGGCGATGTTCTCGGCGTTGGGCGCAGTCTGCAGGGGCACGCGCTCGGTGATCTCCAGCCCGAAGCCGGCCAGGCCGCCCTTCTTCGACGGGTTGTTGGTCAGCAGCCGCATCGTGGTGATGCCGAGGTCGACCAGGATCTGGGCGCCGATGCCGTACTCGCGGCTGTCGACCGGCATGCCGAGCACGATGTTGGCATCGACCGTGTCGTGGCCCTGGTCCTGCAGCTGGTACGCCAGCAGCTTGTGGCCGATCCCGATCCCCCGGCCCTCGTGCCCCCTGAGGTACACGACCGCACCCATCCCCTCGTCGGCCACCTGCTTCATCGCCGCCTGGAGCTGCAGGCCGCAGTCGCAGCGCATCGACCCGAAGACGTCGCCGGTCAGGCACTCGGAGTGGACCCGCACCAGCACGTTGTCCTGGCCCTGCACCGCGCCCTTGACGAACGCGATGTGGTGCTCGCCGTCGAGCACCGATTCGTAGGCGTAGCAGGTGAACTCGCCCCACTCGGTGGGAATGCGCGCCTCGGCCACGCGCCGCACGAGCTTCTCGGTCTGGCGGCGGTAGCGGATGAGGTCGGCGATAGAGATCAGCACGAGCCCGTGCTCGTCGGCGAACCGCTCGAGCTCGGGCAGCCGGGCCATGTCGTTCTTGCTCTCGTTGACCAGTTCGCACAGCACACCGGCGGGATAGAGGCCGGCCATGCGGGCGAGGTCGATGGCCGCCTCCGTGTGCCCGGCCCGCTTCAGCACGCCGCCGTCGCGCGCCTCCAGCGGGAAGATGTGGCCCGGTCGCAGCAGGTCCAGGGGCCGGGTCGCCGGATCGACGAGCGCCCGGACGGTGGCCGCCCGGTCGTGAGCCGAGATGCCGGTGGTGGTGTCGTGGCGGAAGTCGACGCTGACGGTGAAGGCCGTGCGCATCGTCTCGGTGTTGTTGGCGACCATCAGCGGGAGGTCGAGCTCCCGGGCTCGCTCCCGGGTCACCGGCGCGCAGATGACGCCGGAGGTGTGGTGGAGGAAGAAGGCGATCTTCTCGGGCGTGGCGAACTCGGCCGCCATGATGAGGTCGCCCTCGTTCTCGCGGTCCTCGTCGTCGGCCACGACGACGATCTCGCCCCGCCCGACCGCCGTGACCGCGTCCTCGACCCTGGCGAAGCTCACGTCAACGTCTCCTGTGGGGCTGCGCCCCACACCCATCGCCACCGGGCGAGCTGGCGCTCGCGCCGTCGGCCTGCAGTGCTCGCTTCGCTCCCACTTCAGACATCCTTCCAGCCAAGCAGCCGCTCGACGTACTTCACGGTCACGTCCACCTCGAGGTTCACCCGGTCGCCGGGCTGCTTGGTGCCGAGCGTCGTCACCGCGGTGGTGTGGGGGATGACCGCGACCGTGAACCCGTCGTCGAGCACGTCGACGACCGTGAGGCTCACGCCGTCGACGGCGATCGAGCCCTTCTCGACGACATAGCGCAGCAGCTCGCGGGGCGTGCGGACCCGCAGGTCGGGAACGGGATCGACGATCTCGCCGACGCCGTCGACGTGTCCCTGCACGATGTGCCCGCCGAGGCGGTCGCTCATCCGGACGGGGCGCTCGAGGTTGACCCGGTCGCCGGGCACCCGGTCGCCGAACGTGGTGCGCTTCAGCGTCTCGTCGGTGATGTCGGCTTCCCACCAACCGGGGCCCTGGTCGACCACCGTGACGCAACACCCGTCCACGGCTATCGAATCGCCGGTCTTGGTGTCGTCGGTCACCAGGGACGCGGCGATGCGGACGCGCTGGCCGTCGACCGAGGCGATCGAGCCCAGCTCCTCGACGATGCCGGTGAACATCAGTGATCGCTCCTCACAGAGGGGACAAGGTCGACGCGCATGTCGCCGCCCAGGTGCTTGACGCCGGCGATTCGGCCCCGCCAGACGTCGGCCATGGTGCTGGCTCCGAGTCCAGTGAACAACCCGGCGGCGTCGTCTCCACCGAACAGGACCGGCGCGAAATAGACCACGTAGCGGTCGACGAGACCGGCCCGGTGGAAGTCGCCGGCCACCGTCGCGCCGCCCTCGACCAACAGCTGGATCACGTCGCGCCGGCCCAGCTCGTCGAGGACGTCGCCCAGGTCGCCGACCAGCTCCAGCGCGGGATGGACCTTGGCGCCTGGCGGCGCCTTCCCGAGAACGACACGCAGCGGGTCGCGACCGCGTACGTGGCGCACGGTGAGCGCTGGATCATCGGCGCGCACGGTGCCCGCCCCGACGAGAACGGCGTCGCTCTCGGCCCGCAGGCGGTGCGCGTCGGCTCGGGCGGCCTCGCCGGTGATCCACCGGCTGGTGCCGTCCGGGGCCGCCGTGCGACCGTCGAGGCTGGCGGCGAGCTTGAGCACGACGTAGGGGCGGCCGGTTTCGCGGTGCCTGACGTAGGGGGCGAGCAGCTCGGTGACGACGTCGGCGGCCACACCGGTCGCGACCTCGACGCCCGCGGCGCGCAGCCGCTCGATCCCGCGGCCCCGCACCTGCGGGTCGGGGTCGGCGACGCCCACCACCACCCGGGCGACGCCGGCGTCGATCAGGGCGTCGGCACAGGGCGGGGTGCGGCCGTGGTGGTTGCAGGGCTCCAGCGTCACGTATGCGGTCGCGCCCCGCGTGTCGACGCCCGCGGCGGCGGCCTCGGCCAGGGCGGCCGCCTCCGCGTGCGAGCCTCCGGGCGGTTGGGTGGCCCCCTCGACCCGCCGGCCGTCCACCGCGACGAGCACGCAGCCGACCCAGGGGTTGGGCGAGGTGCTGGCGCGGACCCCTGCGGCCAGCTCGACGGCCCGCAGCATGTGCTCGTGGTCGGTGTCGACCATCCCTGGCAGCGTATGGGCGAGCGCCACGGCCCCAAATTAGAACACGTTCTAATTTCTGTCGAGTGACGTGCGCCACGTCAATGCGGTCTACCCCCGCCGAGCAGTTCCAGCGCATGGGGCACGACGTCGATCACCGCGTCGAGGCACTCGACGGCGCCCGTGGACGATCCCGGCGTGTTGAGCACCAGTGCCCGTCCGATGGTCCCTGCCGTCGCCCGCGACAAACGACCCAAGGGGTTGACCAGCCGCATCGCCTCGGCCAGCCCCGGCGCCTCCCGGTCGAGCACGGAACGCGTCCCCTCGGGCGTCAGGTCCCGGGGGCCGAAGCCCGTGCCGCCCGTGGTCACGATGAGGCCGGCGAAGCCGTCGGCCAGCGCCCGCAGGGCCTGCGCTACCGCCTCGGCACCGTCGGCGCTCACGGACCGACCCACGACCTCGTAGCCGGCGGCGCCGAGGCGATCGGCGAGCGCCGCGCCGGAGCGGTCCTCGCGAGTGCCGGCCACCACGCCGTCCGACACCGTCAGCACCTTGGCCGGCCACCCCCGGCGCGGCTCCGCGCTCATTGCTCCCGGGCGTCCGTCCGCGCCCGTTCGACGGTCTCGGCCGGCGGGCGCTTGCGCTCGTCCAGCGCCGCCACCGCCCGGGCCGGCAGGTCGAACACCGCACCCCCGCCCCCCGCGTCCCGGAGGCGAGCGCGGAACAGCCGTGGCTTCTGCACGCGCCGGACGCTACCCCGCAGTTCGTGGCCGTTCAGGTGCCGACCCGGTCGCCCGGCCGCCAGCGGACGCCATTGGCCCAGGCCCGCGCCGGCATCCGCCGACCACCCTCGGGCTGCACCTCGACCAGCTGGATGTGGCCGTCCCCGGCGGGCACGGCCACATCGCCCGGCCCCGCAGGCACCAGCGCCGTCCGCCACACCTTGAGCCGGTGGCCCCGGTGCGTGGTCCAGGCGCCGCCGATCCGGACCAGCCGGTGGATGTCGACCGCCGGCCGTCCCCAGTCGATCTGCAGCTCGGCCGGATCGATCTTGTTGGCGTACGTCGGCTCTCCCCGTTGCGGCGTCGGCTCGGGCAGCCCGTCGCGCAGGTTGGCGAGCAACAGCTCGGTCCCCAGCGCCGTCAGCCGGGCGCGCAGCTCGTCGGCGGTCTCGTCGGGGCCGACCGCGACCTCCGACCGGGCATACACGTCGCCGGTGTCGAGCCCCTCCTCGATCACCATGAGATCGACGCCCGTCCGCTCGTCGCCGGCCAGGATCGCCCGCTCCACCGGCGCTGCGCCCCGCCACCGGGGCAGCAGCGAGAAGTGCAGGTTGACCAGTGGCAGGCGCTCCAGCACGTGGGGCTTGATGAGGCGGCCGAACGCAGCCACCACCCCCAGGTCGGCATCGGTGTCGAGCACGTCGTCGACGCGGTCGGACACCGGTAGCCCGAGGTCGAGCGCGGCGCGCTTCACCGGGGCGGGCATCAGGCCGCCGCCGCGACCCCGGCGCTTGTCGGGCTGCGACACGACCAGGGCAACGTCCCAGCCGGCGCCGACCAGCGCCCGCAGGGGTGTGGTGGCGAACTCCGGGGTGCCCAGGAAGACGAGCCGCCGGGGATGCGTCGGTGGGGGTGCGAGCGCCATGGGACCGGCCCGGCCTGAGCGGACGAGCTTAGTGGACCCTCGCGGAAGTCATCGTGGCGTCTCGCCGGCCAGATCCGCCGCTGGCCATCGGCCTCGGCGTCGCCAGCGACGA
>Ga0299907_10001472_pt1 | contig 13510 bp, 13 predicted proteins | sample RVTome_16_FD_198680 | JGI IMG/M metagenome (GOLD analysis project Ga0299907, IMG submission 198680) | Soil microbial communities from uranium-contaminated site in the Upper Colorado River Basin, Wyoming, United States - RVT152D67 (version 2) ... | reverse complement strand
CGGCCCGCACGCCCCGGCGCAGGTCGTAGGCCACGATCGCAGTGGCTTCATCGGGCCACGACCCGGCCGCATGCTCCCCGATGTGCCTGGTCACCCAATCACCGATGCCGGCGGCGCTGTAACGAGCTGGTGAGCCGAGGAACATGGTCAGACCCGGGCTCCTGACCCCGGGGACGAGGCCGTATCTCATCCACTTCCCAACACTTGCCGAGACGTCTTTGGAGTAGACGTGGGCGCGGATTCGCTGTGCCACGTCGTCGCGGTCGTCCGAGGGGAGCACCAGTGAGTCGAGGGTCAAGGCGTCGTGACGGACGAGTGATGCCACGAATGCACCAGAGGAGGTGCCGACCACCACGTCGGCCCGATTCGGGTCCCAGTCTGTGGCCATGCGCAGCGCCATGAGCGCAGCGATCTCATATGCGGCACCTGTGATACCCCCACCACCGAGGACCAGTCCTACCCTGCTCACCGCAGCCACGATAGAGCGGCCGACGCCCTTAGATAGGCGATGACACCGGCAAATAAGACGATTTCAGCCGAACGCTCGACCGCACCCGCTGCAGCGGTTGTCGTCTTCGTCTGTTGGCGCATAACACCACGGGCAGGGCAGATCGTCTCCGCGCTCGTCTCTCAGCGAGACAACGAGACGTGGGTCGATGACGTACTTCTCGTTGCCCCTGACCCCTTTGGCGAGCGCAATCAGACTCGTCGTTGCCGTGGCCACCACCAAAGCTTCAAACACCGTCCGTTCTCCTTGCCGGGACCGGGCTCAGGCTAAGAGGGAAGGTGGTAGATCCGGTGGATTTGCCTGCTTGTGGTCAGGTGCCCATCACTGCTTCGGTGAGATCGCCGACGAGATAATGGAGGTCGCCGAGCCGGCCTTCACGTACTTCGGCGGCGTCGAGCATCATCATCGCCGAGTGATACGCCACCCACGAGCGATACCTGCTCTCGGGCAACTCTGCTGCGTATCCCTTGCGGAAGGCGGCTGCCGCATCTTCACCGTGATTGACTGCGAACTGCCAGACGGCCAGCGTCAGATCCCACTCAGGAGGGCCGAGCGTCGCCCACTCCCAATCGACCAGCGTCACTTCGCTCTGCTCGTTGACGACGAACTTCGATGGCGTCGGGCGCGTATGTGAAGGAACGGGCTCGGTCGCCAGTGGGGGCTCGATGTTCAGAGCCTTGTCCAGGACGATCTGCTGCATGCCGAATCGGCGGCGGTAACGGCCGAGACGCTCGATGGTCGATCGGTAGTGGCTCTTGACGTACTCGTTGTCGATTCCCACCACCAGGTTCGTGATCTCGGTTCTGGCGCTGTGTACGTTACGAAGGGTGCGCCCGGCCGACTCGACGACCTCGAGGTTCTTGGGCAGGCTCGAGAGATTCCAGCCCCCGCCGTCGCTCATCTTCAGCCAGGCGAGATCACCATCCATGCCATGGTTGTGGATCGTGGGGACGCCTTCGATGGCCGAGAGAGCCTCGAGGGCGTGTCGCTCTCGCTTCTCACGCGACGCCACCGGGTAGACCTTGACGACCGATGTCGTGGTCTCACTCTCCGTGACCCGGAACACGGAGTTCTGACCTGCTGCCAATTCCCGGATCCGCTCGGACGGATAGAGACGTTCGACTAGTCCCCTAGCTGTCATCCCTGAGTACCCCTATCGAAATTATGGGGCGACTATGCCTGGTCACCTAATTACGCTGCCGCAGGCTAGCGACAATAAGGCAATCCGTGGATCTTCGCTTACCCGACCAGAAAGTGCTCACCCATGAAGATGGAGTGACTGGATTCGACGTCGCCAAGTCGATCGGGCCGGGTCTGGCACGCGCCGCGATAGCGGTGAAAGTCAACGGTGAGCAACGCGACCTGTCACGCCCCATCGAAGAGGACGGGGACTTCGAGGTGATCACCCTCGACAAGCCGGACGGACTGCACATTCTTCGCCACTCGACCGCCCATGTGATGGCACAAGCTGTCCTGGACCTCTATCCGAGCTCGACTTTTGCCGTCGGCCCCCCGATCGAAGACGGCTTTTATTACGACTTCGAGGTCGAGGAGCCGTTCACACCCGAGGATCTCGAGAAGATCGAATCGCGTATGGCTGAGATCATCGCCGAGGACCAACCATTCAAGAGGGTCTCGATGTCCCGCGCCGAAGCCATCGACGTCTTCTCCGATCACAAGTTCAAGGTCGAGATCATCGAGAATGTCGACCCCGGTGAGGTCTCGGGAGGGGAAGAGGTCACCGCGTACCGCAACGATGGCTTCATCGATCTCTGCCGGGGCCCACATCTCCCGTCGACCGGGCGAATCCCGGCGTTCAAGGTCTTGCGCAGCTCCGGGGCGTACTGGCGCGGAGATCAGCAGCGGGAACAGCTGCAGCGCATCTACGGGACTGCCTGGGCCTCGGAGGCCGATCTCGAGGAGTATCTCCACCGGCTCGAAGAGGCAGAGAAGCGTGACCATCGTCGGCTGGGAGCCGAATTGGACCTCTACAGCTTCCCTCAGGACCTCGGTTCGGGCCTGGCGGTCTGGCATCCGAAGGGAGGCATGTTGCGCAAGCTCGTCGAGGACCACAGTCGGAGACTTCACGAGCGTTTCGGCTTCGACTTCGTCTTCTCGCCCCATATCGGCAAGGAGGAGCTTTGGCAGACGTCGGGTCACCTCGAGTTCTATGCGGAGAACATGTACCCGACCATGCAATACGAGGGTGATCCTGGGTACCGGGTCAAGCCGATGAACTGCCCGTTCCACGTGCTCGTCTATCAGAGCCGGCAGCGTTCCTATCGAGAGTTGCCCATGAGACTTGGGGAATTGGGCGGGGTCTACCGCTACGAGCAGTCCGGGGTGATCCACGGGATCCTGCGGGCGCGAGGATTCACCCAGGACGACTCCCACACCTTCTGCACCGGGGACCAGATCCAGGACGAGTTGAGGCTACATCTCGACTTCGTCCTCACCTGGTTGCGCGACTTCGGTTTCGAGCAATTCGAGGCCGAGCTGAGCACCCGCCCTGAGCAAGCGATCGTGGACGAAGAGCATCGCTGGGATGTGGCCGAGAAGGCCCTCGCCGGGGCGCTGGAGGCCCATGGCGTGACCTACCAGGTCGCACCGGGGGAGGGTGCGTTCTACGGGCCGAAGATCGATGTGCACATCAAAGACGCCATCGGCAGACGGTGGCAGTGCTCGACGATCCAGCTCGACGTCAACACCCCGCGCCGGTTCGAGCTCGAGTACATCGACTCGACCAACTCGCCAGAGGTGCCCTACATGATCCACTGCGCCAAGGCGGGCTCGCTCGAGAGGTTCATGGGGATTCTCGTCGAGCACTATGCGGGGGCATTCCCGATGTGGTTGGCACCGGTCCAGATCTCGATCATCCCCGTCGCCGACCGGCACGACGAGTACGCCGGTCATGTCAGGGAGCGGCTCCGGGACGCCGGCCTCCGTGTCGAGGTCGACCTGTCGACGGAGACCGTGGGTGACAAGATCCGCCGCGCCCTCACCCAGAAGCACCCGGCGGTGATCGTCGTCGGAGATGACGACGTCGAGAACTCGACCGTCGGGCTTCGCCTCTACGGGGAGGAGAAGGACACCCGAGGTGTGCCGCTCGTCGAGGCGACCAACAGCCTCCTCCACATGGCACGAGGGCCCGCTTGAGCGACGAGGAGCGCCGGATCGATCGGGAGGGCATCCACATCGATCGCGACCTGGCCGACCAGGTGGCGATCGAGGAGGAGCTCGATGCCAATCTCGAAGGGACCTATCGCTTCCCCCAGCCCAGCCGGCGTCGTATCGCCGGTTGGATCTACCTGGTCGTGGGAGTGGTGTGCATTTTCGCCTTCGAGGGGGGCTGGATCGTCGCCATCGGGTTTGCGGGTCTGGCGGTTTGGCAATTCGTCAGCTCCTGGCCGCTGCGGATCGACGAGCACGAGGCAATGACGACGGCCGCTGCTGTCGTCGACTTCCCCATTGGCCATGCATCGGCCTCGGTGCGCTTTCACGGATGGCGTTCCCGTCCCCGATGGTCGGTGGTGCTCTATTCGGCTGCCGAGCCTCCCGACCAGCGGGCGCTCGTCGTTGTGGACGCTGTAACGGGGGTCGTCGTGGAGACTCCATACATCGAGCCCATCGCGGCCATCTGAGACCATTGACGAGGCCGCGGTGGCGACACCGGAGCCCGGGTGTCCCGTCGACGCGCTCCGAACTCGTTGAAACGACGTAGCTCCCTTTGGGCTACACCATCAAGAGCGCTTCAGCGCTGGTCGAGGGGGACCAAGTTCCGTTGCGCGGGGCCCGTGTATACCTGGCGGGGGCGGAAGATCCGGGATTCGGGATCGGCGGCGAGCTCCCTCCACTGGGCTAGCCAACCCGGAAGTCGACCGAGGGCGAAGAGGACGGTGAACATGTCGGTCGGGAAGCCGATTGCCCGATAGATGATCCCGGAGTAGAAGTCGACATTCGGGTAGAGCTTGCGCTCGACGAAATAGTCGTCCGACAGGGCCACCTCCTCCAACTCGCGGGCAAGATCGAGGATGGGGTCGTCGATTCCGAGTTGGTCGAGGACCTGCTCGGCCGCCGTCTTGATGATCTTGGCCCGCGGATCGAAGTTCTTGTAGACCCGATGGCCGAACCCCATGAGACGGAAAGGGTCGTCCTTGTCCTTGGCGCGCTTCACCACTGTGTCCAGGTCCTGCCCGGAGGCCACGATGTCGTCGAGCATCTCGAGGACCGCCTGGTTGGCGCCGCCATGCAATGGCCCTGAGAGAGCGGCGATTCCCGCAGCGATCGAGCTGAAGATGTTGGCGTGACCGGAGCCCACCAATCGAACCGCCGAGGAGGAGCAGTTCTGCCCGTGATCGGCGTGGAGAATGAGCAAGAGGTTGAGCGCCTTGGCCACTATCGGATCGGGCTCGTACTCCTCGGCCGGAACCGAGAACATCATCTTCAAGAAATTCTCGGTGTACCCGAGGGCGTTGTCGGGATACACGTAGGGCTGGTGGACCGTGTACTTGTAGGACCAGGCGATCATCGTCGGGGTCTTGGCGATCAGACGCCGTGAGGTGACATCGACGGCCTCGAGATCGGTTGGGTCCAGGGCGTCGGGGTAGTACGTGGCCAGAGCGGACGTCGCCGATGCCAGGATCTGCATGGGGTGGCCCCGGTGGGGAAAAGCCTCGAACAAGTGCTTCATGTCCTCACGAAGCAGCGTGTGATAGGTGATCGACTCCTCGTACTCCTCCAACTCGGTCTTGGTGGGTAGCTCCCCGGCCTGCAGGAGATAGGCGACCTCGAGGAATTTCGCGTTCTCCGCAAGTTGCTCGATGGGGTAGCCCCGATATCGAAGAATGCCTTCCTCGCCGTTGATGTAGGAGACGTTCGAGGTGCCCTCAGCGCTGTTGGCGAAGCCCCGGTCGAGGGTGACCAGACCAAGGGACCCACGCAGCCTGGAGATGTCGACGCCGGCGTCGCCTTCGGTCGACTCCGTGACCGGGAGGTTCAGCTCCTCGTCTCCATGGCGTAAGACTGCGTCGGGCATTCCAATCCTTCCTACTCGTCGGCAGTTGCGGCCGCGATAACAGCCTGTGCCTCGTGATGGGGCACTTCCTCGTAATGGTCGAATCCCATCTCGAAGGTACCGCGACCGGAGGTGAGCGATCTCAGCTCTGCAGCGTACTGCTGCATCTCGGCCATGGGCACCTCGGCATTCACGGTGCGGAGACTCCCCTCGCCCTCCATGCCCAGGACCCTGCCCCGCTTGGAGTTGATATCGCCCATCACATCGCCCAGATGCTCCTCTGGCACCGTCACGGTGACCTTCATGATCGGCTCGAGGAGCACTGGCCTGAGATTGGGGCTGGCGGTCCGCACCGCCTGGATGCCAGCCATCCGAAACGACATCTCATCGGAGTCGACGGCGTGGTATTTGCCGTCATAGACCTCGGCGGCCACGTCCACCACCGGGAAACCGGCCAGGATTCCCCGCTGGAGGGCCTCCCGGATCCCCTTGTCGACCGCAGGGATGAGTCCCCGCGGAATCGAACCTCCCTTGATGGAGTCGATGAACTCGTAACCGCTGCCCCGCGGCCGAGGCGAGAATCGAACCTGGGCCACGCCGAATTGCCCGCGGCCACCGGATTGCTTCTTGTGCTTCCCTTCCGCCGCGGCCGTGGCCATGATCGACTCCCGATAGGGGATCTTGGGGATGGTGCCGTCGATCTCGACACCGAACATCCGCTTGATGCGAGCCAAGGTGACATCGAGGTGGGTGTCACCGAGCCCGGAAAGGATCGTCTCACCGGTCTCCGCCCGTCTCTCGACTCGGATGGTCGGATCGCTCTCCTCGATGCGATGCAACGCCGTGGACATCTTCTCGTCGTCGTGGTGTGAGCGCGGTGAGATCGCCAATTCGGCCACCGGTGATGGGTACTGGATCGGCTCGATGACGGCGTCGAGGCCAAGAGAGTGGAGCGTGTCGCCCGGATGGAGGTCTTCCACCTTGGCGATGGCGCCGATCCCGCCGACCGGCAGCTCCGATACGTCGTGATGCTCCTTGCCCTGCAGCTTGAAGAGATTGTGCATGCGCACCTTCCCGCCGCGGGCCAGCTCCAACTCCTGGTCGGCTTTGACGGTGCCGGAGTAGATGCGGAACAAAGAGATGCGACCCACGAAGGCGTCGGAGAAGGTCTTGAAGACGAAGGCGAGGACAGGGCCGTCTGGTGACGGGTCGAGGCCCGTTCCCGCTTTGAGAGGCGGGATCGACCGCTCCAAGGGATTGGGGCCGTAGTCGGAGATGAACTCGAAGAGTGTGTCGATGCCGACGAGCTTTCCTGCCGAGCTCACCAGTACGGGGTGGATGTCGCCCGAGATGATCCCGTTGTGGACCGTGTCGACGATTTGCTCCCTGGTCGGCTCCTTGCCCTCGAAGTAGGCCTCCATCATCTGATCGTCGGTCTCGACGACCGTCTCGATGAGTCCGGTGTGAGCCTCGTGGACGAGGGCCGCGACTTCGTCGGGCAGGTCGACCTGGGCACCCGTGACAGACTCCGACTTGTACTCGTAGGCCCGCTCGGTGGCCACCCTCACCAGTCCACGGAGATCGTCCTCTGAGCCAATCGGGACCTGGATCGGTGCGATGGACTTGCCAAAGCTCTCCCGAAGCTCGGCGAGGACCCGCTGATAGGAGGCTCGCTCGCGGTCCAGTTTGGTGATGACGATGGCCCGTGGGATCCCTTCTTCCTCCGCAGCTCTCCACAGCGCCTCGGTCTGAACTTCGACGCCATCCACTGCGGAAACGGCGAAAAGGGCGAGGTCGGCGGAGCGGAGGGCGGTGCGGGCGTCTCCGCTGAACTCGGTGGCGCCTGGAGAGTCGATGATGTTGACTCGGGTGCCCTTCCAATCCACGGTGGCCACGGCCAGACCAAGCGAGATGCCGCGGTCGATCTCCTCGGGCTCGTGATCGAAGATGGACGTCCCTGCCTCGACCGATCCCATGCGCTTCGTCGCGCCACCCACGAACAACATCGCCTCGGCCAGCGTTGTCTTCCCGCTCCCGCCATGGCCGACCAGGGCGATGTTTCGGACTCTCTCGGGAACCACGTGACCTCCTCTGTGGAAAACTCCGATCCTAACGCTGGTTGTCGACGACGCTCCAAGGGGGGTGCTACTTTCTCAGCCGTGATCGACATGCGGGTCCGTCCTCATGTGACCCGATACCTGGACTCCATCGGCAGGGCCTTGGCGGCGATCGGCATGACGCCGGCGGCGATGACCGCATTGGGTCTGGCCCTAGTGCTCGCGGGCTCTGTGATGGTGGCGACCGGGCGTCTCGTCTCCGGAGCATGGGTCATCGCCGTGGGATCCCTCCTCGACGGCCTCGACGGTGCCGTGGCTCGCGCCTCTGGGAAGGTCTCGGCCCGGGGAGCCTTCTTGGATTCGGCGTTCGACCGTGTCGGCGAGATCGCCACTTTCGGTGGTCTCGCCTTCGGCATGGCTGGAGACGCACGGGTCCTCTTGTTGATAGTCCTCGCCACCGGGGGAGCAATGCTGGTGCCGTACATGAGGGCTCGCGCAGAAGTAGAGGGCCTGGACGGAACCGGTGGGTTGATGGGGCGCGGTGAGCGATTGATCTTGTTCTGCGCTGGACTCATCTTCGACCTCGTGGAGCCCATGTTGTGGGTCTTCGTGGTCCTGGTGTGGTTCACGGCCCTGAGTCGCTTCCTCCGGTCGTATCGGTCCATCGAGTGACCGAGCCTGGGGCGGCGGTGAGGCTCAGGGCGAGCCGGGGGCGTTTGCTGCGGGTGGGGCCCGTCAATCGTTCAGGCCCTCGATGAAGGACTACCTCGCCTATCTGGGCCTACGTGCCGGCGTAGGTCTCGTGGGTGCCTTGCCCGCCCCGGTCGTCCGCACCCTCGGTAGGGGCTTCGGCGGGATCTGGGCCGTGTTCGACGGTGATCGCCGGGCGATGGCGAAGCGTCACGCCGGGCGCGTGATGAACCACGGTGCCGATCTCGACGCGGCCTCCGTGGAGATGATGAAGTCGTACGGGCGCTACTTCGCCGAGGCTCTCTGGGCCCGGGCGCGCCGGGTCGAGGGCATGCTCGCCGAGACCGAAGTCCAGGGTCTGGAGAAGATCCTCGCCGCGCGCGATGCCGGAGCCGGGATGATCTTCGCCCTGCCTCACATGGGGAATTGGGAGGCGGCGGCCCCGGTCGCGGTCAGTGAGGGGATTGCGGTGGTCGCTGTCGCGGAGGTGTTGCCGAATCGACACATCACCGGCTGGTTCACTCAGGTTCGGGAAGCCTTTGGCATCGAAGTCGTCCTGGCCACAGGTCGAGTCGAGGTGATGCGTCGCTTGGAACAGGCGATCGCCCACAACAAAGCCGTCGCCCTCCTCTCCGATCGCGACTTGAGGGGCAAAGGCGTCGAGGTCGAGTTCTTCGGGGAGAGGACGACGATGCCCCCCGGCCCCGCGACCCTGGCCCTCCGCACCGGCGCGCCGCTGTTTCCGGTGGGCTGTTACTTCAAGGACGGCGGCTATCGCGTCGTTGTGCGCGACCCGATCACGGTTCCCGACGACGGCTCGCGCTCGGAGAGGGTCGCCCAGGTGACGCAGATCCTCGCCCACGAGTTGGAGACGATCATCGCCGAAGGTCCGGAGCAGTGGCACCTCGTCGTGCCCAACTGGCCATCGGACGAAGAGGCGCGCTGAGTGCGGGTCGGCCTGGTCTGTCCCTACGACCTCTCAAAACCCGGTGGCGTGCAAGCACAAGTCAGGGGCCTGGCCGGACATCTGGAACGGGCAGGAGACGACGTGACCATAATCGCCCCTGGGCTGCCTGACGACGTCCACGGTGTTGATCTGGGCCCCACGATCTCGGTACCGGGCAATCGCTCCAAGGTCCCCCTGGCGATCGATCCCCGACTGGCACGGGACATCAGGGCCGGCGCCGGGGACCTCGACCTGCTGCATGTTCACGAGCCGCTCATGCCCGTGGTCTCCTTGAGCGCATTGCGAGCGGGGCCACCAGTGGTGGGGACCTTCCACGCCGCGCCGGGGACCTTCGGCATCGGCTTCTACACCGTGCTCAGGTCTCAGCTCAGGCGCATCCTCGGCCCGAATGTCCGCCAACTCACCGCCGTGTCCTCGACAGCCGCGGCGCCGTTGCCGGACCAACTCGAGGTCTCGATCGTCCCCAACGGCGTCGACGTCGCCGCCTTCGAGTCGTACGTCGACCGTCACCCCCTCCGGGTTTGCTTTCTCGGGCGCGACGAGAGACGGAAAGGTCTCGACGTCCTGATGCAAGCCTGGGAGATGGTCGCCAGGGCTGTTCCCAACGCCGAATTGCTCGTGATGGGCGCCGACCGAGGCTCGGATGGGATCACATGGGCAGGCAGGGTCGATGACGCCGAGAAAGTGCGTGGTCTCGCCTCTTCGGCCATCTACGTAGCCCCACACATCGGTGGCGAGTCCTTCGGTGTCGTGGTCGTGGAAGGCATGGCGGCAGGCTGTGCCGTGGTCGCGTCCGAGCTCGGGTCGTTCCAGGATGTCGGCGGCGACGCGATTCATTACTTCCCGACCAGAGACTCCGCAGCGTTGGGCGCTGCCCTCATATCGCTCTTGGACGACCCTTCGGCCGTGGCCAGATTGGCGTTCGCCGGAAGATCGCGCGCCTCCCGCTTCGACTGGGCCCTGGTGGCAGCCGAATACCGCGCGGTGTACCAGAAGGCGCTCTCTTAGGAGAGACAACGGGTCAGCGGTACAATTCGGATCTCACCCAAAGGAGCTTCAAGTCGTGGAGAAAGGGACAGATCGCGTCAAGAGGGGCCTCGCCGAGATGCTGAAGGGCGGCGTCATCATGGACGTCGTCGACGCGGAGCAGGCAAAGATCGCCGAAGAGGCCGGTGCCGTGTCCGTGATGGCGCTCGAGCGAGTTCCCGCCGATATCCGCAAGCAGGGTGGCGTCGCCCGAATGTCCGATCCGACCAAGATCGAAGAGATCCAGAATGCGGTGAGCATCCCGGTCATGGCCAAGTGCCGCATCGGGCACTTCGCGGAGGCTTTGGTCCTGCAGGCGCTGGAAATCGACTACATAGACGAGTCTGAGGTGCTCACCCCCGCCGACGAGGAGCACCACGTCGACAAGTGGGCTTTCACCACGCCTTTCGTGTGTGGGGCCCGCAACCTCGGTGAGGCGCTGCGCCGCATCGGTGAGGGGGCGGCGATGATCCGCACCAAAGGCGAGGCCGGCACCGGCAACGTGGTCGAAGCCGTTCGTCACATGCGGGCCGTCACCAACGAAATGCGATCCATCTCGACGATGGGCGACGAGCAATTGATGTCGGCGGCACGTGACATGGGCGCCCCGTATGAGCTGGTGCGTGAGGTTGCCGAGACCGGGAAGTTGCCGGTGGTCAACTTCGCCGCCGGCGGCATCGCCACACCTGCCGACGCCGCCCTGATGATGGGTCTAGGGGTCGACGGAGTCTTCGTCGGATCCGGCATCTTCAAGAGCTCCGACCCTGAGGGCTATGCCCGGGCCATCGTCGAGGCGACCACGTTCTGGAACGAGCCCGAAGTCGTTGCCAAGGTGTCACGTGGTCTCGGCGAGGCCATGCCCGGACTCGAGATCGACGGTCTCACCGAGACAGAGCAGCTGGCACGCCGAGGGTGGTGACGTGACCCGCGTCGGAGTCCTGGCCCTCCAGGGCGACGTGCGTGAGCACATTCGCATTCTCGACTCGCTCGGCGCCGATGCGACCGACGTCAAGAAACCCGAGCAACTCGAGAGAGTCGACGCCCTGGTGATCCCGGGAGGCGAGTCGACCACGATCGGCAAGATGGCCGTGCGCTTCGGGTTGTCGGAGCCGCTGCGAGCCGCCCTCGGCGACGGATTACCGGTGTATGGGACCTGTGCAGGCATGATCCTGCTGGCCGGGGCGGTCACCGAAGGTGACCAGCCGCTCCTCGGCGCCCTCGACGTCGTGGTCAAGCGCAATGCCTTCGGACGTCAGAACGAGTCATTCGAGGCCGACCTGGAGATCGAAGGGCTCGAGGACCCATTCCACGCCGTGTTCATCAGGGCACCATGGATCGAGAAGGTGGGCTCCGAGGTGGAAGTACTCTCCGAGGTAGACGATCATCCGGTGATGGTCCGCCAGGGCCGAATCCTGGCGACTTCGTTTCACCCGGAGCTCACCGGCGACGGGCGGATCCACCAGATGCTCCTCGATCTGATCTGAGGTTGTAGTGGCCGGACATTCCAAATGGGCGAACATCAAGCACCGCAAGGGACGCCAGGATGCCAAGCGAGGCCAGCTCTTCGCCAAGCTGGCCAAGGCGATCGAGGTCGCAGCTCGAGAGGGGGGCGGCAATCCTGAGTTCAACCCGACGCTCGCCACCGCCGTGGACAAGGCCAAGTCCGCCGACATGCCCAACGACAACATCGACCGCGCCGTCAAGAGAGGCACCGGCGAGGTCGAGGGCGCGGTCTACGAGGAGATGTATTACGAGGGCTACGGCCCCGGAGGCGTTGCTCTGTACGTCCATATCCTCACCGACAACCGCAACCGGGCGGCTTCAGATGTGAGGTCGGCCTTCACCCGTCACAACAGCAACCTCGGCGAGCCGGGATCTGTTGGCTATCTCTTCAGCCAGAAGGGCATGATCCTGGCCAACGGCACCGAGGAAGAGGTCATGCTCACCGCCCTCGACGCCGGTGCGGAGGACATCCGTGAGGCCGGAGAGGGCATGTTCGAGGTGGTCACCGACCCCAGCGACCTGAAAGAGGTTCGCGATGCTCTCGCATCGAGCGGCGTCGGCATAGAGAACGCCGAGGTCACCCAGTTGCCCTCGACTCTCGTCCCCGTGGAGGAGGGTGATGCCAAGAAACTGCTCAGACTCATCGACGCACTCGACGACCTCGACGATGTCCAAGAGGTCCATTCAAACTACGACATCGACGACACGGTCATGGAGAAGGTCTTGGCCGAGGTTTGAGCTCGGGCCGGCGACCCACGCACCCGGTGAGGCCCGTCAGTGTGTCGATGGCGATTCCGGGCCTCCCTGACCAGGTGTTCTCCTACGTCTCCGATACCCTCAATGACCCCGAGTGGTGCCCCAATGTGTCCGACGTCCGCCAGGTTGCAGGAGAGGGGGTCGAGGTCGGCTCTGCCTTCCGATTCCATCAGAGGGTCGAGGCAAGTGGCCGTGAGTTGGTGTCTGACGTCGATGTCGAAGTCGTCGAGCTCGGGGAGATGTGGATACGCTGGCGAGTCGAGGACCGCTACCAGGTGCGCGACGTCTTGTTGAGCGTCGAGGCGGAGCGGGGAGGCTCCAGAGTCGTCCAGACGACCTCTGCTGCCTTCAAGCGGAGACCCGGCCTGGCCAAGTGGGTCTACCCCATGCTGGCGCGGCGCACCTTCAGAGATCAGTTCCGACGCTTGGCGGGAGAATTCGAACGAGGAGATTGAGACTCGATAGACGTCGATGTCTGGGCACAGACGGCGACTGCGCTGCACACGGTGAGTCGTAGCCAAACGCGGTGCAGCGCGATGGAGGGGCCACGGCAAAACAGGGGGACAAGACTCCACCGGCGACACCGCGCCGATTACCGTTCTAGAACATATGTTCGTCCTCGGCATCGATCCTGGGCTCTCGATCACCGGATACGGCCTCGTCGAGGGATCACATCCGCCCCGGGCACATCGGGCCGGTGTCATCAGGACAGATACGGATCGCAGCATCCCTGAGAGACTTCTCGAGCTCTATCACGGGCTCACCGAGATCGTCGCAGACACCGAACCGGATGCGGTCGCACTCGAGACCGTCTTCACCAATCGCAACCTCCAGACCGCGATATCGGTGGGCCGTGCCTCCGGAGTTGCCCTTCTCTCGGCGGCCGAGGCGGGCATCCCGGTCTATGAGTACGTGCCCACTGCGATCAAATCTGCAGTTACCGGAGACGGTTCCGCTAACAAGGGCCAGGTGCAGCAAATGGTAACCCG
>Ga0299907_10001471_pt1 | contig 13515 bp, 12 predicted proteins | sample RVTome_16_FD_198680 | JGI IMG/M metagenome (GOLD analysis project Ga0299907, IMG submission 198680) | Soil microbial communities from uranium-contaminated site in the Upper Colorado River Basin, Wyoming, United States - RVT152D67 (version 2) ... | reverse complement strand
CGTAGATGGGCCGGATCTCTAGGGCGGCCGGCAGGTAAAGGCCCAGGGCGACTGGCAGCTCGGCGCAGTCGGTGCCGGCCATTGGTGAGCCCAACATGATCAGTTGAGCTACATCTCTCTCCGGCATCACCCGGTCTATATAATACCTGGAAATCAAGCCACCCATGCTGTGGCTGATCAGATCGATCTGCTGTGCGCCCGTAGCTTTCTTTACGTTGGCGATATATTCTCCCAGGATAGTCGCATTTTCAGCGATCGTATTGGTCCGCCTGGTGGGCTCCACCAGGCTTCCGGTATTCATTGTGCCGCTTACCTGCCCGTCGCCTACCGCAAAACCCTTCAGGCCGGTTCTCGCCAGGAAACCATCCGGGCCGAGATAATTAACCCAGGCTTCCCAGGAGGAAGAGAAGCCATGCACCAGGACTACCGGCCGGGTCACCACCTGGATTTCCGTAGAAAGATCCATTTGCTGCCCCGCGCTGCTGGCCCGGATGCTCCGGTTGCTGGCTGCCTTTCCGCCGTGCTGCCAATGCCAGCCCAGGCTGGTGAACGGTTCTGTCTCGCACTGGTCGGACCCGGCTGGGATGGTGCAATTCGCTATGGTGGGGCCTGCGCCGTCCAGGGTGAACTGGAACGGCAAAGGCTCCTGAACATCCTCTGCCAGCATGATCCTGAGGCGCATTTGATCGCCATCGGTGATCCTGGAAACTGGCGAGCGGCTGCGATCTAGAACCGTAATCTCGCCGGCGGAGACTTGATTCGAAATTCCGGCAGAGGCCGGCAGGTATGGCCAGAAAAACAAGGCGACGAGCAGCGCTCGCATGATTAACGGGTAAGAGTACGCCAGGCGTTTCACCGAAACACCCTCCTGAAGACAGAATAAATTTTTAAAAGGATTTACCGGTTTGTATGGATACCCACCCGGAATACAATCGTCATTATTCCACTATCGGAATACAAGGAGAATTTTGAAGCCGAATAATGCAATTGTTTGGAGCAAATTGAGTTTATTCTAAAATGTGACCACCGTCAAGGCGGCCAGCAATCCCGCCCTTAATTCGCCCGTCACCATTCCTGATTTGCCATTCGCGTTCAATTCGCGCAAATTCGCGGAGTCCTAGCGGTGTTCTCTCTCGCCGTTCGCCTCTTCCCCTATCCCCTCTCCCCTTATCCCCTCATTCCTGCTCCCACAAGCCCGTGATCCGAGAAGATCTAAGATTGACCTCCTGATCGACAATCAACAAAACGCCGTTTTCCATAGGTCTCCAGTCCTCATGCGAAGTCAATCTTTCCGAGGCAACAATAACGACCTCTTTACGCCGAGAAAAGGTCCCCTCCTGGCTTTCGCCGTTCATGGCCACTCGATTGGATGAGTGCGAGAATCTGGATTTCCTGCGTTCGACGTAATAGAGCGTCCGGCCAGTCTGGCCCTCCGGCGCAAAGCGGAAAGCGTAAAGCCGTTCTCCCGTTGTCAAAATGAAATTGGCGCTGCGGAATGGATCTGTGGAGCCGCGCAGTTCCTGCAGCGAGTCCCGGATCGCCCTCTCTTGTTCTTCTCTCTGCAACCCTGCGGCGCGATGATAGAGCCACGCCAGGAGATGTTCACCACTGGTGCAGCCTTTGATCGTTGCCGCGCCGACTTCTTTTCGAATCCTCTTATGCCATGCATATCCAATGCCACCGTTGTGCGCCAGCATCCAATTTCCCAGGCGGAATGGGTGCGTATGGTCCAGGTCAAGTCCGCCCGTGGTGAGACGGCGGACATGGGCCACAAACTGTCTTGATCGCGCCCGCTCCGAGATCTGTGTGAATCCCTTGGATGTGACAGCTGGAAGCGGTTCTTTGGTTACTGTTGCCGTCCCATCTTCATAATAGCCGATGCCCCAACCATCCCGGTGCAATTGGCTTTGCTTGATGAGCGCGTTGGGAGCCCTGAGCATCGAAAACAGGATGCTCACCGGCTCGCTGGCGATTAATCCGAATAGGCGGCACATTCTGGCACAGAAAGACCGCCACCGCTATCCCTTCTCTACTGGATAGCCGGCCGCTTTCCACGCAGGAAATCCACCATCCAGAGCCTGCGCCTGATAGCCGCTCCCACGGAGCAGCGCCGCGGCGCGTTCGCTGCGCGAACTGCCGCGGTGTTCCATATTTCAGTAGGGCACTACCAGTCGATCCTTTGGGATTTCTGCTAATCTTTTTCCAATCTCATCTCCCGGAATATGTTTGGCTCCTGGAATATGCCCGGCTTCAAAGGCCGCTTTGCCCCGAACATCGATGACCACCGGCGGTGGGTCCTCACCCAGTTTCTGAAACAGTTCCTTTGGATCGATCAAATCACTCATCGAAATTCCTCCTTGGCTGACATATTATAAAGAAGGGAACTGCCTCCACTCAACTCCTCCACGCTATTTATCCTGATTATTGTATCAGTCGTTGAACGCTATTCGGCGGCTGATACAACCCGCATCTTGCAAGCCGAAGTCCCTCCGTTAATTCGCCATTCCTAATTCGCTATTCGCCTCCAATTCGCGCAAATCCGCGGATTCCCCTACCCCTTGTCCCATATCCCCTCTCCCAAGCGACCCCCCCGGCAATCCGCTAATTGGCTCAAAACCTAAATCTTTTCAAAATAACATCTTAACAATTTCTGAACAGCTGCTTGTTATCATCGCAAACATGTCCAAATTGGACCGCAATTGACATATTAACGCCAAAAGGAGAAACAATCGTATGTACAAGTTCGCTATGCTGTTGATCGTACTCACCTGGGGTCTGGCCGCCTGCTCTGCCCAAGGCGGCCTGGCGGCCGCATCGGCTTCATTGACAACTTCGGTCCCAGCAGTCGATGAGACGGGGACACCAGTAGCTGAAGATGTCGCCGCTAGGGAGGGAGATGTCCTGAGCGGTGTGGTGGCTTACGCCATCGTGCCCGAAGAGTCTACCGTGACTTATGAGGTGGGCGAAACCTTCATCGATCAGGGCAACGTATTCGCGGTGGCGGTCGGCCAGACCCAGGGAGTGACCGGGGAGATCCGCTTGAATTTTGACCAACCTCAGGATACCACCGTGGGCGCGCTCACTGTCGATATCAGCGGGTTCACCTCGGATAATCAGCGCCGTGATAGCGCTATCCGTGACCGCTTCCTGCAATCGGCACAATATCCAACTGTGACGTTCACCCCCACGGAGATCGATGGGCTTCCTGAAGCTATCGAGCCAGGCGTTGACTATGCCATTACGCTGCGAGGCGATCTAGCGATCCGGGACACCACCAGGCCGGTTGTCTTCGATGCGCAGGTCCGCCTGGATGGCGATACCCTTACCGGCCAGGCTATTACCACGTTCCTGATGAGCGAATATGGCTTCGGGCCCATCGATATCTTGGGTATTCTCAAGACGGAGGACGAGGTCAAGATCACGGTTGATTTTGTCGCCCGACCATAGCAATGGCTGGGGGTTGGTGGCGGTCGAAGCCTGCCACCAACCCCCGGATATCCCTTTTTCCAGGCGATATGCAATAAGCCAGTAATCAGTTATATTTGGAATTTACAAAAAAGGTGTTATTAGGCTTAATTAATTAGGAGGAAACAATGGAAAACGACGATCTTCCCGTAGGTCAAATTCTCAGTCGAAGAGAGGCGCTCAAACTCCTGGGAGTAACCAGCGCAGCTCTGCTGGCGGCCTGTGTACCGGGGGCCTCCGATACTCTGGAGGCGACCACTGCGCCCACCCAGGCCACATCCGCGACAGGCACTGGTGCATTGCCTGCCTGCGTCGTGCGTCCCGAGGTGACTGAAGGCCCATATTACGTGGACGAAGACCTCGACCGCTCAGATATCCGCACTGATCCCAGCACCGGTGAGGTGAAAGAAGGCGCGCTTCTGACGCTGACCTTCAACGTCTCGCAGGTTTCCAATGGCGGCTGCACTCCCTTGGAAGGAGCCAAAGTAGAGATCTGGCATTGTGATGCAGACGGCGTCTACTCGGACGTATCCGATCCCGGCTTTGACACCACCGGGCAGAAGTTCCTGCGCGGCTATCAGATCACGGATGCGAATGGACAGGCCACGTTCATTACGATCTACCCTGGCTGGTACTCAAGCCGTTGTGTTCACATTCACTTCAAGGTACATAACGACACCTCGGACCAGAGCGCCGTGTTCACCTCGCAGCTCTTCTTTGACGACTCACTCTCCGACCAGGTGTTCGCCCAAGAACCCTATGCCAGCAAGGGACAGCGCGACACGCTGAACAGCACGGATAGGATTTACGCCGAGCAGCTGCTGCTCGGCGTGACCCCGGCCGGCGAGGGCTATGCTGCTACGTTTGATATCGGGCTCGAGATGGTCTAGTTCCTATCGCCATTCCTGATTCGCCATCCGCCTCCAATTCGCGCATATTCGCCCATTCATCCTGTCCCCTCTCCCAAGCGACGTTCTCCCCCGCCGCACCCCGCACTTTGCCACTTGTGAATAGAGGATCCGCTAATCCGCTACGCGGCGGGCTTTGCCGCCGCCATCCGCTTTCAACCTTAAACCTTCATTAAACCTCAACCCACTCGTTCTAGCCGCGGCGCGGTATAATTAAGTATTCCCTTCCCGGCGAATTACGCTTTAAATTTCAAGTAACTAAAGGCCTCAAATCATGGATATCGGTTCCGTTCAAAACGTCAACATTGATGATCAAATGCGCAGCGCCTACCTGGATTACGCCATGAGCGTAATCGTCTCGCGCGCCTTGCCCGATGCCCGCGATGGGCTCAAGCCCGTCCACCGCCGCATTCTATACGCCATGCATGACATGGGCATCCGCTCCAATACCCCCTACCGCAAATCGGCCCGTATCGTCGGCGAGGTTCTCGGTAAATACCATCCCCACGGCGACGCCGCCGTTTACGACGCCATGGCCCGCATGGCGCAGGACTTCTCCATGCGCTATCCGCTGATCGACGGCCAGGGCAACTTCGGCTCCATCGACGGCGATGCCCCGGCGGCCATGCGCTACACCGAGGCTCGCCTGGGGGCGATGGCAGAGGAGATGCTCACCGACATCGACCAGAACACCGTCGACTTCACCGATAACTTCGACGGCTCCCTTCAGGAGCCCGCCGTGCTGCCCGCTCGCCTGCCCAACCTGCTGTTGAACGGCTCGGCCGGCATCGCCGTCGGCATGGCCACCAACATCCCGCCCCACAACCTCAAAGAACTGGCCACCGCCGTCATCAACGTGATCGACAATTACGACCGCCTCGACGAGATCACCGTCGAAGACTTGATCAAGATCCTGCCCGGGCCGGATTTTCCCACCGGCGGAGTGATCGTCGGGGATGAGGGCATCCGTCTGGCGTACAGCACCGGCCGGGGGCGCATCGTGCTGCGCGGCCTGGCGCACATCGAGGAGATGAGCGGCGGCCGATATCGCATCGTCATTACGGAGATTCCCTTCCAGCTCAACAAGACCACCCTGCTCGAGCGCATCGCTGACCTGGCGCGCAACGGCAAGCTGGGCGAAATCTCCGACCTGCGCGACGAATCCGATCGCCGCGGCATGAGCATCATCATTGAGCTCAAGCGTACCGCCCAGCCCCGCAAGGTCCTGAATCAGCTATATAAATACACCCCCTTGCAGTCCACCTTTGGCGCCCAGATGCTGGCGCTGGTGGATGGCGAACCGCGCCTGCTGCCGCTCAAGCGGGCGCTGCATATATATGTCGACCACCGCATCGAGGTCATCACCCGCCGTTCCGAGTTCCAGCTCGAGAAAGCCCGCGCCCGCGCCCACATCCTCGAAGGATTGCTCATCGCCCTGGCGCACCTGGACGACATCATCCAGACCATCCGCCAGTCGCCGGACGCCGAGGTTGCCAAGGAGCGCCTGGTGGAGCGCTTCAATCTCTCAGAGAAGCAGGCCCAGGCAATCCTGGACCTGCAGCTGCGCCGCCTGGCTGCCCTCGAGCGCCAGAAGATTGAAGATGAGCAGAGGGAGACCCTGGAGCGTATTGCTTATTTGGAGGACCTGCTCGCCAGCCCTAAGAAGATCCTGGCGGTGATTAAGACCGATCTGGAAGAGGTGTCGGAGAAGTATGGCGATCCCCGGCGCACCCGCATCGCGCCAGACATCAGCGAAGATTTCAGCGAAGAAGACTTGGTGGCGGACGAGGCCGTCCTGGTCAGCATCACCCTGCGCGGTTATGTCAAGCGTGTGGCAGCCAAAGCCTACCGCGCCCAGGGCCGGGGCGGCCGGGGCGTCACCGGCCATGCCATGAAGGACGAGGATGAGGTCATCATGATGTTCCCGGCTCGCACCCTGGACACCGTCCTCTTCTTCACCAACCGGGGCAAGGTGTATTCCGAGCGCGGCTACCAGATCCCGGAAGCCGACCGCATCGGCCGGGGGGTGCCTATCGTCAACGTGCTGGCGCTGGATCCGCGCGAGACGGTCACGGCTGCCGTGGCTGTCCCGAATTTCGCAGCCGCCGACTATTGCACCATGGCAACGCGCGGCGGCAAGGTCAAACGCGTCGAGCTCTCCGAGTTCGCCTCCGTGCGACCCTCAGGCCTGATTGCCATCTCCCTTGAGGAAGGCGACGAGCTCGGCTGGGTGAGGCTCACCAGCGGGAACGACGAGATCATCCTGGTGACCGAGGATGGCCAGGCGTTGCGCTTCCACGAAGACGCCGTGCGGCCTATGGGACGCCAGGCAATGGGCGTGACGGGGATCCGCCTGCGCAAGGGGGACTATGTCACCGGCATGGAGGTGGTCGAACCTGGAGCTGACCTGTTGGTGGTGACCGCTCGGGGGTTCGGCAAGCGCACGCCCTTGAGTGAGTATCCGCCCAAGGGCCGCGCCACCGGCGGCGTGCAAACTATTGATAAGAAGGCGCTGATGAAGGTCGGAAAGATCGCCACGGCCCGCGTGGTCCAGGCCGCCGATGACCTGACGATCATCTCCAGCAGCGGCGTCGTCATCCGCACCAAGGTCCAACACATTACCCAGGCCAGTCGGGCGACGCGCGGCGTGATTTTGATGCACATGCAGGCTGGGGATTCGGTGGCCTCCGTCGCCCGCATAGCCGAAGCCGACCTACGCCTGGTCGGCGCCTCTGAATAAACCAGAAGGGATAGGGGATAAGAGATAGGTGGCAAACCTTATCCCCTATCCCTTATCCCCTGATCCTTAAAATGGGGGAGCAATTCGTTCGGTGACCAACAGGCAGAACGCGCTCAGGATACACACCGTTCCCAGGAGCATGGCGGCGATCACCAGGCGCTGGCCGGGCGTCATGCCGAACATGCGGTCGGACGACCGGGCGGGCGCTGTGCTGTCGAAATCTGCGTAATCCAGGCTATCCCTGGTCTCTGCCTCGATGTCGGCGAAATACGGCGATTCGCTGGCCTCTTCGCGGATATCCTCGAAGAACGAAAACTCGCTTCTCGGCTCTCCGATTTCTTCTTCAATCCGCTCTTCAGTCCCTGATTCCAAGCGACGCTCTCCGTCTCCGTCCTCCAGCTCCTCTTCATCGTACTCAAAATCCTCGTCGGCAAAGAAGTCTTCATTGCGAAAATCATCGACCATGTTGGCCTCCATGGGGAGAATGGAAATCTTCCAGGAAAGATACTCTTTCCGGTAGTTTAGCCTATTTTGGCGATCTGTCAACCGGGCGCAGCCCCACCTCACCAGAATGTATTGTCAGATCCTCTCCTGAGCGGGTCCGCAGACGCAGCGCTCCCTCGGGCGCTAATCCGGTGACTACGCCCTCCGCGATGGTTTGCTCCAGCGGGCTGCTGACGCGCACGAATTCGCCTTTATAGGCCAGGCGGCTTTCCCAGGCCCGCATGAAATCAATGTCTGGTAGCCTCTCGCGCCAGCTCAGCAAGGACTCCAACACGGTATGCAGCAGCTCCCAGCGATCGGCTGTATTACCCAGCTCGGCTTCAACGCAGGTGGCGGGGAAGGTCAGCGACTCGTCTGGCGGCACCGATAGGGGTGCAACATTGATGCCAGTTCCCAGGATCACGGCGACCAGGCTCTCACCCTCCCAGCGGCTTTCGGCCAGGACTCCCGCCAGCTTGCGCCCGCCGACCAAAACATCGTTGGGCCATTTGATCTCCGCTTTGAGCGTGTGCGACTGCCTCTTAGAATACGCCTCCAGCCCGTCCGCCACGGCCAACGCCGCCAACGCCGCCAGCCGGGCCAGGTAGACCAGCGTTTGCTCGCCTTCAATGGTCTGCGGGACAGGGACTGGCAAGGCCTCGGGTAGCAGCACCAGGCTGAAAGCCAGGGCGGCGCCCGCTGGAGTATGCCAGTAGCGCCCCTGCCGGCCGCGCCCGGCGGTCTGCGCGTCGGCGATCACCAGCGCCAGGTCCGGCGCGCCGGCCTGAATCCACCGCGCCGCCTCCGAGTTGGTCGAGTCGATCTCATCGAAGTAACGTATCGGTCCCAACGGAAGCTTCGCCAAGTATTCGGCCAATCTCTGCTGATTCACATATGGATTTTACTATTAAGCGATAAGTACTAAAGGCAGAGGGATTCACGTTTTACGCTTTACGTTTCACTTTTCACGCTTCACGTCCCTCCAGCCCTAACCTCCGCACAATCTCCTCCGCAATTTCATTTGGCGCGGATTCAATCTCCACCGCGAGCGCCTCTTCAGGCTCCTCCAGGGCTGCGAACTGGCTTTCCAGCATGCCGGCTTCCATGTAATGATCCTGCCGCTCCTGTAGGCGTTCGTAAATCAAGTCGAACCCGCCGCGTAAGAAAACCAACGTGGCGCGCCGGGTATCCCTGAGTAGGCGCTCTTGGTAGACCTTCTTCAAGGTAGAGCATGCCAGCACGGCCGGCCGGTCCTTTTTCAACCGGTCCAGGATCAGGTTATGCAGCCGGTCCAGCCAGGGCCAGCGGTCTGCGTCGGTCAGCGGGATGCCGCGCGCCATTTTTTCGATGTTCTCTTCAGAGTGGAACTGGTCGGCGTCGTAAAACTCCCAGCCCAATTCCTGGGCGAGTTTAATCCCGACCGTGGTTTTCCCCGATCCGGCCACGCCCATCAGGACGATAACCTTCGGGGGAGAGCTTGGGTCTTTCATGTCATTATCTTATCAGTTTTTTCCGCCCAGTACGGCCCTCGGAGCGTTTTGCCTATTGACAGATTGTTTATAAATACTATAATATTTTTATGGATACTACAATCCGCGTAATTGGCCGGACGATCAGGGAGCTCCGCTCGCGTCGCGGGCTGACGCTGGAAGAGCTGGCCGAAAAAAGCGGTTGTACACCCGGCTTTATCTCTCAACTGGAGCGCAACCAGGCGGCTCCATCGATCGTTACCCTGTATGCCATTGCTGAAGTGTTGGGCGTCAAGGTAACCGATTTTTTCCCTGATGTCACCAATCCAACCAAAGTCGTCCGTATGCAGGAACGGGCATCTTTCAAGATCGAGGGATCGGCAATCGGTTATTCCCTTCTGACCAGCAAGTTCCCGCATGGCGCCCTGCAGGCATTCATTTTGACTTACGTACCTTCTGACCAGGCTCTGCCAACAGATGAATATCGCGCTCACCTGGGCGAAGAGTTTATCTACATCCTGGATGGAGAGTTGCATATCCGGATTGGCGATGATTCCTACGACCTGTCGGCCGGAGACAGCGTGTATTTTAAGTCCAGCGCCAAGCACAGTTTGGAAAACCGCACAGACCGCCCCACGGTCGCAATTTCGATGATCACTCCCTCGATCTTCTAAGTATTCGGAGACAATCCGTATCTCCACCCCACTTTTTGAGCAGTTACTTCCGATTTTTGAATCGAAATAAGCATCCATGGAAAGCAGCATTGGCGAACGCATGAAGGCTTTGCGCATCGAACGGGCGATGACCCTCGCAGATCTTGCCGGTAAGGTGAACCTTTCAACCAGTTACTTATCGCAGATCGAGCGCGACCGGACCAACCCCTCGCTCACCACCTTAATGAGTATCGCCAAAGCTTTGAATGTCAAGCCGCGCTATTTTTTTGAATCTGGCGCTGATACTACTCTGGTTCTGCGAGCTGGTCAGGCTTGCCAGCCGGAAATTCTCGATTCAGGGATGGTCCGCCATCCATTATCGCCTGCTGATGCAAACAACACCCTGCAGGTCTACCGGGTAGTAATTCAGCCGCATTCTCTGCCACAAGAATTTGACCCTTACAGCGGTGAGGGGATGTGTTTCGTGCTCTCCGGAGAGTTAACCGTCGTCGCCGCAGACGAGACATACGTATTAAAAGCCGGAGATAGTATTCATTACGATGCGCTGCTGCTTCGCAACTGGTCCAATCCGGGTGACCAGCCCTGTGAGATGATCTGGAGCCGGGCGAATTATTAAAGATGCAAACCCAAGGTCCGGCAGGCCGGGCGAGCCGGCCTCCGGTGGCCGGGCCAGGAAGGAGGTTGACAGCGGATGTATAGAAATCAGACTCACATCCACAAATATTGTAAGCGATCCGATTGATTATTTATAAAGTCAAATCAAGGAAGGAGGAGACCAGTTCGATGAACAAAAAATATCTGCTGATCCTTAGCGTCCTGATCCTGGTGAGCCTGCTGCTCGTCCAGTGTACCTCCCAGGCGCCCCCGGCCGCGCAAACTGAAGAACCAGCCGCGACAACAGCGCCGGACGAACCAGAAGCGCCAGCCGCCACAGAGGCGGCTGCCCCAGAAGCCGGCAAGCGCGTCCTGCGCATCACCTTCTCCTGGCCGAACCGTATCGATCCCGCCGTTGGTAACGATTATGCTGGCTCAACCTCGCTGGCCAACCTGTACGACTCCCTGGTATTTCCCAATGCAGCTGGCGGAGTCGATCCAGCGCTGGCTGAATCCTGGGAAGCCTCCCCAGACGGCAGCGTCTATACCTTCAAGCTGCGTGAGGATGCCACTTTCCACGACGGCTCGCCGGTGATGGCGAGCGATGTGGTGTACAGCTTCAATCGATTGGCGGAAATCGGCGAGGGCTACGCATATCTGGTGAGCCCACACGTTAAGGAGATCACAGCCACAGACGACAACACCGTCGAAATTACTCTAAACCAGCCGAGCGCCCTGTTCCTGCCCAGCCTGGTTCGCCTGTACGTGGTGAACGAGGAGTTGGTGCGCCAGAACACTAAAGCCGATGGGCCTTACGGCGAAAGTGGCGATTATGGCAAGGAGTGGCTGCAGACCAACGACGCCGGCTCCGGCCCCTACAAGGTCAAGGAGTTCCCCTTGGAGCAGTACCTGCTCATGGAAAGATTCACTGACTGGTGGGGCGAGTTCAACCCCAACGCCGCCGACGAGGTGCGCTTCATCGGCACCACCGAAGCGGTCACCGTGCGCAGCCTGATGCAGAACAACGAGCTCGAAATTTCCGATCAGTGGCAATCCTTCGAAGCCTACCAGGCGCTGGACGACATGGACGGAGTCGAGATCGCTGCGTTGCCGTCGATGTCTTCCTTCTACTACATGGTCAATAATAAGAAGGCGCCAACGGACGACGAGCACTGCAGGAAGGCGATGTCCTATGCGTTCGACTACGAGGCTGCGGTAGCGCTGGAGTGGCCTGGGACCGAGCAGATGGTCGGCCCCGTGCCGGCCGGCCTGGCGGGACACAATCCAGACGTCCTGACCTACTCGCGCGACCTGGAGAAAGCCCAGGAGGAGCTGGCGCTGTGCCAGTATGCCGCCGACATCGCCAACTACCCGATCCAGCTGCACTGGGTTGCGGAAGTTCCCGACGAGGAGAAGTGGGCGCTACTCTTCCAGTCGAACCTGGCCGAAATCGGCATGCCGGTGGAGATTGTCAAGGTGCCGTGGTTGAGCATGGTGGAGAACACCAGCGCGCTCGAGACCAGCCCGAATATTGCCACCATCTATGTTTCCTCGGACCTGCCCGAGGCCGGCTTGATGCTGAAGCAGCGCTATCACTCCAGCACGACCGGCACCTGGCAGCAGGTCGAGTGGCTGCAGGACGATGAGCTGGATGTGGCGATCGACGACGCGCTGGCTACCCTGGATGATCAGGAGCGCTACGAAAAATATTCCGCCATCCAGGAGCAGCTCGCCGATATAGCCGCGTCGGTCTGGATCTATGACCAGGTCGAGAAACATGCCTTCCGCGACTGCGTCGATTGGCCGGCGGCCCGCAACGAGACCAGCTTGATCATGGGCTACCAGCTCTTCGCGGCCGGGATCGGAGTCAACTGTCCGTAGCTGTTCTGGATAGGACACGACCCGCAAAAATACCCGGTTTGTGCCTGCGCCCGGGAAACAATCCCCATATGCCCAAGGTTGGGTGGGTCTCCTCCTCACGACCCACCCAACCACAGGCGTCCCTCCCATAAATCCAGGAGGGCGGGGATCGGTCAGACAGGATGAGGTAAGTCATTTCAGCCTATGTACATCCGCGTCTTCGTCCTGAGGTGATTTAGAGATGTCCATGTCAAGATTCTTGCTTCGGCGCATTGCGTACTCAATTTTTGTGCTCCTGGGCCTCTCGATCGTGATCTTTATTATTGCCCGGATCATGCCCGGCGACCCTGCGCGCATGGCGGTCGGCGCTCGCGCTCCACAGTGGGTGGTGGACCGCATTCGCGCCAGCATGCACCTCGACCAACCCCTTCCCGTACAGTACTATTATTGGCTGGGAGGTGCACTTCAGGGAGATTTTGGGCTTTCCCTGGTCACGCAGCGACCGGTGACCAGTGACATCAAAGAGTTTCTACCGGCTTCACTGGAACTGGTATTCTTGGCCGCCGTCATTTCATCGATCACCGGTATCGGCCTGGGGATTTTATCAGCCCGGTACAAGGATACCTGGATCGATAACGCCGTGCGGGTTTTCTCCTACACAGGGATCGTCACCCCATCCTTTGTCTTTGCCATCCTGTTCGTCTTGTTGTTTGGTTTTACACTGAATTGGTTCCCGATCATCGGCCGCTTGAGCGAGAACATCACTGCGCCGCCAGTGCGCACCGGCTTGGTCACCATTGATGCGCTGCTCGCCTGGCAGCCGCAGGTCTTTGTAAACGCTATATGGCATATGGTCCTTCCCGCCGTATCGCTGGCGATGGGCTCTATTGCCCAGGCGGCGCGCATCACCCGCTCCAGCATGGCGGACAATCTCTCCAAGGATTACATTGCCGCTGCCCGCGCCCTGGGTATTCCGGAACGGATTGTCAGTGGCCGGCTCCTGCTTAAGCCGTCTTTGATTCCGACCATTTCGATCCTGGGTTTGGATATTGCTGCCACCATCAGCATCGCTTTTCTGGTTGAATTGATCTTCAACTGGCCTGGACTGGGACGCTATGGGATGACTGCCATGCTGCATAAGGATTTGAATGCTATCTCCGCTGTGATCCTGATATTTGGCGCAATTTTTATTCTCACCAACATCATCGTCGACCTGGTCGTCGCTTATCTCGATCCGCGCATAAGGTTGCGCTCGGCAAGGAGTGACTGATATTATGGAAAATGTCATCAACAGCAGGAAGCGCTTGAAGACGATCATCTCC
>Ga0299907_10001470_pt1 | contig 13516 bp, 14 predicted proteins | sample RVTome_16_FD_198680 | JGI IMG/M metagenome (GOLD analysis project Ga0299907, IMG submission 198680) | Soil microbial communities from uranium-contaminated site in the Upper Colorado River Basin, Wyoming, United States - RVT152D67 (version 2) ... | reverse complement strand
ATCCGCTCGGCCGAGGAGCGCGGCGCCGACATCCGAACCCATCTCGCACGGCGGCTCACGCGCGAGATGCTCGACGACGCCGACCTGATCGTGTGCATGGCGGCGGACCACCGCGAGGCCATCGTCGCCACGAGGCCGGATCTGGAGACGAAGACCTTCACGATCAAGGAGTTGGTCCGGCTCATGGGAGCCTCGCCCACCGGAGGTGCACTCTATGCTCGTGTGGCCGCCGCTGCGGCGGCGCGGAACGGTGCCGCCGCTGGGGTCGAGGACATCCGGGACCCGCTCGGAGATCCGATCGACGGTTACCGCGAGGTCGCCGACGAGCTCCATGAGCTGTCCGGTCGGCTGGCCGCCGCGCTGACCCAGGACCCTGTCTGATGCGCGTCGCTCTCGGCGCCGACCACGCGGGGTTCCCTCTCAAGGAGGACCTGAAGGCGTTCCTCGCCGAGGGGGGCCACGAGGTCGACGACCACGGCACCGACTCGACCGAGCCGGTGGACTATCCGGCGTTCTGCGCGGCCGCTGCTCGCGCGGTTGCGTCGGGGAAGGCGGACCGCGCGATCGTGCTCGGTGGATCCGGTCAGGGTGAGCAGATCGCCGCCAACAAGGTGGACGGCGTCCGGGCAGCGCTCTGCCACGACCTGCTCCTCGCCCGTCTGTCTCGCGAGCACAACGATGCCAACGTCCTGGCCATGGGGGCGCGCGTGGTCGCGCCCGCGTACGCTCGGGAGATCCTGCGCGTTTGGCTGGACACGCCGTTCGAAGGCGGGCGTCACGTCCGGAGGCTGGACCAGATCGCGCAGATCGAGCGAGGGGAGCTGTGAGATGAGGGAGTACGCTGCCGACTGGGACGCGCTGAAGGCCACCGACCCGGAAGTCGCCGACGCGATCGCGAACGAGCTCCGGCGTGAGCGAAGCAACCTGCGTCTGATCGCGTCGGAGAACTACGCGAGCCCCGCCGTGCTCGCGGCACTCGGATCGACGATGACGGACAAGTACGCCGAGGGCTACCCGGGTCGCCGCTACTACGGCGGGTGTGAGTTCGTGGACGTCACGGAGCAGCTCGCGATCGATCGAGCGAAAGAGCTGTTCGGCGCCGAGCACGCGAATGTCCAGCCGCACGCCGGCGCCCAGGCGAACATGGCCGTCTTCGGCGCGTTCCTCGAGCCGAACGACCCCGAGGACAAGGTGCTCGGGATGGAGCTCGCGCACGGGGGGCACCTCACCCACGGCTCGCCCGTGAACGTGTCCGGCATGTGGTTCCATTTCATCGGCTATCAGGTGGACCGCGAGACCGAGCGACTGGACATGGACCGCGTCCGCGATCTCGCGAAGGAGCACCGCCCCAAGATCATCCTCTCCGGGTACACGGCCTACGCGCGGGAGATCGACTTCTCCGCCTTCCGCGAGATCGCGGACGAGGTGGGGGCGCTGCACTGGGTGGACGCGTCCCACTTCATCGGGCTCGTGGCGGGCGGCGCCTATCCGTCCCCCGTGCCCCACGCCGACGTCGTGACGTTCACCACCCACAAGGCGCTCCGTGGGCCACGTGGGGCGATGATCGTCTGCAAGGAAGAGCACGCGAAGGCGATCGACAAGGCAGTGTTCCCGATGATGCAGGGCGGCCCTCTCGAGCACTGCATCGCGGCGAAGGCGGTGGCACTGAAGGAAGCGATGACCCCCGAGTTCCGTGACTACGCGCACCGGGTGGTGCGCGACGCGAGGGCGCTGGCCACCGGTCTCGCCGATGAGGGCATGCGGGTGATCTCGGGCGGAACCGACTCGCACCTGATCCTCGCGGACGTCCGGCCGGTCGGGATCGACGGCAAGGCCGCCGAGGCGGTCTGCGACGAGGTGGGGATCGCGCTCAACAAGAACCAGATCCCCTACGACCCGAACCCGCCGTCGGCGCCCTCGGGTATCCGGGTCGGCACCCCGGGGCCGGCCACGCTCGGGATGGACGAGGCGGAGATGGGGGAGATCGCCTCGATCATCGGTGAGGTCCTCAAGAACCCTGAGGATGCCGGCGTCAAAGGGAAGTCCGGGCAGCGGGTCCGGGATCTGATGGAGCGGTTCCCCCTCTACCCGTAGGAGTTACGGGGCGGTTGCCGCGCGGCGACCGCCCCCGCAGACTGTGCCCACCGTGGTCGCCTACCTGATCGTCTTCCTTGTCGCCGCGGGCACCACGTTCGCCCTCACACCCGTAGTCAGGTTGCTCGCGGTGCGGTTCGGAGCGATCGATCACCCGTCGGAGCGGAAGCTCCACGTGGTCCCGACACCGACGATGGGCGGGCTCGCGATGTGGGTCGGATTCCTCGTGGCGATGGGGGTGGCGTGGCTCCTGCCCTTCTTCGGACAGCTCAGGGAGACGGCGCCCGAGCCCGTCGCCGCGATCGTTACATGCACGCTGATGGCCGGTCTCGGCGTGATCGATGACCGGCGCGGGACGTCGGCGCTCGCCAAGCTGACCGCGCAGATCTTCATCGCCGGCATCCTCGTCCTGATGGGCGTGCAGCTCGCGTACTTCGTCCTTCCCGACCAGGGGCTCGCCGTCCTCGGGACCGACGAGGCGGTGCCGCTCACGATCCTGTGGGTCGTGGCGGCCGCCAACGCGATCAACCTCGTCGACGGACTCGATGGGCTGGCCGCGGGGATGGTCGCGATCGCGGCCACCACGTTCTTCGTCTACATGATCAGGGGCGGCGACACCTCCGACTCGGCCTCGGTCGCGGCGCTGTTCTCCGTGATCACCGTCGGGATCTGCGTGGGGTTCCTCCCCTGGAACTTCCATCCGGCGAGGATCTTCATGGGCGATACGGGCTCGATGCTCCTGGGCATGCTCGTGGCGATCGCGACGATCGCCGGTGTCGGGAACGACCTGGGGCCGCCGACCCGCGGGGGGGCCGCGGTCATCGCCCTGCCGCTGCTGGTGCCGCTGCTGGTGCTGGCGATCCCGTTCCTCGATGTGTTGCTCGCGATCGTGCGTCGCACCCGCAAGGGCCTCGGGATCGCGCACGCCGACAAGGAGCACATCTTCCATCGGCTCATGGACATCGGACATGGCCATCGCCAGACCGTGCTGCTGATGTACCTCTGGTCGACGTTGGTGTGCGGCTCGGCGCTCGCGATCGGTGTCATCGACGGGCGGCTGGTTGCCGGCCTGATCGTCGGGTGCGCGTTGGTGCTGTTCCTGATGACGGCCCTGCCTCGTTTGCTCGAACGGAGGCGGAACGGCGTGCTGAACGGGAGGCACATCGCGACGAACGTCCCCGGGCCGGCCGATGCCGAACGACCATCCGTCCCCCCCACCACCGGTCCGGCGCCGGCGGACCCGACGCGGCCCTAGCCCGCGGTCGGTCGCTGCATGTGAATTCCTTCACAAGCTCGGGTCCGCACGCCGCGGAAAGGGCCTCTGACCAGCGGAAACGCGGCCTCCAGCCGTTTGACGGCGTGCGCGGCAGGCGTTTAGAGTGTGCGCCTCCCATGAGCGGGCCCCGCAAGAGCGACGCGTGGTCCGGCATGGGGATCGGCTGGGCGATCACCTCGACGCTCATCGGGGGGATCATCACCGTCGGCGGGCTGGGATACGTGCTCGACCGGATCCTCGGAACCGGATCCGGCTTCACGGCGCTCGGGATCGTCCTCGGGGCCGCGTGCGCTATCTACATCGTGTATCTGCGGTACGGCAGGGGAGGCGAGTGACCACGACGGGAGAGCCGGAGCACGAGCTGGTGCGGCGGCTCATGCCTTATTCGCTTCCCGCGTTCGCCGTCGCCGTGGTGGCGGGAGCGCTCCTCGGCGGCGCCGGCGCCGCCTGGTCCGCAGGGATCGGGGTCGCGGCGGTCATGGCCAACTTCCTCGGCTACGCCTATTCGGTCGCGTGGGCCGCTCGGATCGCTCCGACGGTGCTCATGGTGGTGGGGCTCGGTGGGTTCGTGGTGCGGCTCGCCACACTCACGGTCGCGCTGCTCTTGCTGGACCGACTCGCCTGGTTCTCACCGGTTGCCTTCGCCGCCGCGTTCGTGCCGACGACGATCGTGCTCCTCGTGATCGAGATGAAGCTGCTCGCCGGGCGGATGCAGGCTGACCTGTGGTACTTCCCGGAGCGGACCTCGTGATCGCAACGGTCCTCGGCGCCGAGTTCCACCCGCCGACGACCAAGGACTTCCTGTTCGATTGCTACTTCAGCGTCGACGTATTCGGCATCGAGATCTGCTTCAACTTCATCATCGCGCTGGTCACGGCGTCCGTGTTGATCTACCTGCTGCTTTTCTTCCTCGCGTTCCGCAACCCGCGGACCGTTCCGGGGAAGTTGCAGTCGCTGATGGAGCTCGGGCTGACGTTCGTACGGGAGCAGATCGCGATGCCGATGCTGGGTCCCGCGACGGACCGATTCCTGCCGCTGCTCGTGACGTTCTTCTTCTTCATCTTCTTCATGAACATCTTCGAGGTTGCGCCGTGGGTGAACTTCTCCGCGAGCAGCCGGGTCGCCTTCCCACTGGTCCTCGCGGTGATCGCATGGCTGACGTACAACGCGGTAGGTATCGCGAAGCACGGGTTCCTCGGCTACCTGCGATTCACGTGCGTCATCCCCAGCGCGCCGGCGCCCCTGCGGTACACGCTGCTTCTCTTGATCGAGTTCGTTTCGAACATCGTGATCAGGCCGATCACCCTGACCATCCGTCTCGCCGCCAACTTCGTCGCCGGGCACTTCCTGCTGGCGCTCGCCTTCCTCGGAACCGAGTTCTTCCTGCTGAACGGTCCGAAGACCTGGCTGCTCCTCGGCGTGTCCGTCCCACTGTCGGTCGTCCTGGTCGCGTTCGAGGTGTTCGTGTCGGTCTTGCAGGCATTCATCTTCTCCGTCCTCACCGCGTCCTACCTCGGCGGGGTCCTGGCGGAGGAGCACTAGACAAGGAGGCAACATGTTGGGGTTGCTCGCACAAGCGGCCAGTGATTTCTCTGGCCTCGAGACGATCGGACGAGGGCTCGTGATCGGGCTGGCCGCGATCGGGCCCGGCATCGGGCTCGGCGTGCTGATCGGCAAGTCGGTCGAGGCGATGGCTCGTCAGCCCGAGTACGCGAACCAGGTTCGCACCACGATGTTCATCGGGATCGGCTTGATCGAGGCGCTGGCGCTCTTCGGCATCGCGTTCTCGTTCATCATCTGAGGAGGGGAGACCGCTGGTGCATGCCGTGATCGCGTCGATCCTCGCTCAAACCGAGGAGCACGGGGAGGAGGTCTCCGAGGCCAAGGACCTGTATCCGCCTGCGGGCGAGCTGATCGTCGGGCTCGTCGCGTTCGCCGTCTTGTTCTTCTTCACGTGGAAGTGGGTGCTCCCCCGATTCAAGCAGGTGCTCGAGGAGCGCCGGGAGCAGATCCAAGGTGAGTTGGAGAAGGCGGAGGCGGAGCGCAAGGAGGCCGAGGAGCTTCAGGAGGAGTATCGGAAGCAGCTCGCCGGTGCCCGCGAAGAGGCCGACAGGATCATCGAGGATGCGCGCGCGACCGCGGAGCAGATGCGCCGCGACCTCCAGGCGAAAGCTGAGGAGGAGGCGCAAGCGACGGTCGCCCGAGCACAGGAGGAGATCCGTGCCGAGCGAGACCGCGCCTTCCAGGAGCTCCGTGCCCAGATCGGTTCGATCGCCGTGGAGCTCGCGGAGCGTGTCGTCGGGCAGTCGCTCGACGAGCAGGCGCACCAGCGCCTGATCGACGAGTTCATCGACGAGGTGGCCTCCGGCGCCTCGTCCAACGGCAACGGATCCAAGAGCACAGGGAAAGGTGAGGCCTGAGTGGCGAAAGACGACGCCGTTCGCGGCTACGCACAGGCCCTCCTCTCGATCGCGGAGGCGGAGGGCGTGCTCGACCGCGTCGAGGACGAGCTCTACGCCTTCGCGAAGTCGGTCGAACGCCATGCGGACCTGCGCGAGGCGCTCACCGACGAAGCGCTCCCGTCCGAGCGGAAGAAAGCGGTCATCGACGAGCTGCTGGGAGAGCGTGCCCACCCGCTGACCGCGACCCTCGTCGGGTTCCTCGTGGACGCCGGCCAGGCACGCCACATCGGGCAGATCGCCGAGGAGCTCGCGCGCGAGGCTGCCCACCGGTCGGAGCGAACCCTCGCCGAGGTCCGTGTAGCCGTGCCCCTCACCGACGCGCAGCGCACGCGGCTGGAGAAGGCACTGACGAAGGCGACGGGACGTCCGGTGGAACTGAAGGTCGACGTCGATCCGTCCGTGATCGGCGGCGTGGTCGCCCGGGTGGGCGACGAGGTGTTCGACGGCTCGGTGGCCAGCCGGCTGGCCGAGGCGAGGCAGTACCTCATAGGGAGCGTGTGATCCGTATGGCGACCGACATCGAAGACTTCAACCCGGAGGACATCGCCCAGGCCCTCCGCAAGCACGTCGAGAGCTGGAAGCCCTCGGTCGAGCGCGGCGAGCTTGGACGTGTCATGGAGGCGGGTGACGGGATCGCCCGCGTGTCCGGCCTGCCGCGAGCGATGGCGAACGAGCTGCTGGAGTTCCCGGGCGGGATCTTGGGCCTCGCGTTCAACCTGGACGTGACCGAGATCGGCTGCATCGTCCTGGGCGACGCGTCGCACATCCAGGAGGGCGACCCGGTCAAGCAGACGGGGCAGATCCTCTCGGTGCCGGTCGGCGACGGCTTCCTCGGCCGCGTCGTCAACGCGCTCGGCGAGCCGCTGGACGACAAGGGACCGATCCAGTCGCAGGAACGGCGGATCCTCGAGGTGCAGGCCCCGAACGTCGTGAACCGGCAGCCGGTGAAGGAGCCGCTCTACACGGGGATCACGGCGATCGACGCGATGACGGCGATCGGGCGAGGCCAGCGCGAGCTGATCATCGGCGACCGCCAGACCGGGAAGACGGCGGTCGCGATCGACGCGATCATCGCGCAGAAGGAGCACTGGGCGGGAGGCGACCCGAAGAAGCGGGTGAAGTGCATCTACGTCGCCGTCGGGCAGAAGTCTTCGACGGTGGCGGAGGTCGTCGCGACCCTGAAGGAGAACGGCGCGCTCGACTACACGGTGATCGTGAACGCGCCGGCGTCGGACCCGGCTCCGTTCCAGTACATCGCGCCGTACTCCGGCGCCGCGTTCGGCGCGCACTGGATGTACAACGGCGAGCACGCGCTGATCGTCTACGACGACCTGTCGAAGCAGGCGACGGCCTACCGGACGCTGTCGCTCCTGCTCCGCCGGCCGCCGGGACGCGAGGCGTTCCCCGGCGACGTGTTCTACCTGCACTCGCGCCTACTGGAGCGCGCCGCGAAGCTGTCCGACGAGCTCGGCGCCGGTTCGCTGACCGCGCTGCCGATCATCGAGACCAAAGGCAACGATATATCCGCCTACATCCCGACGAACGTGATCTCGATCACCGATGGCCAGATCTTCCTGGAGCCGGATCTGTTCTTCGCCGGCGTGCGACCGGCGATCAACATCGGCATCTCGGTCTCCCGGGTGGGCGGGAGCGCGCAGACCAAGGCGATGAAGAAGGTGGCCGGGCGCCTACGGCTGGACCTCGCCCAGTTCCGAGCGCTGGAGGCGTTCGCCCAGTTCGGCTCCGAACTGGACAAGGCGTCACAGCAGCAGCTCGCGCGCGGCGCCCGGGTCGTCGAGGTCCTCAAGCAGCCCCAGTACCAGCCGCTTCCCGTCGAGCGCGAGGTCGTCATGATCTGGACCGCCACGGGCGGCTACCTCGATCCGTTCCCGGTCGAGGATGCGAAGCGGTTCGTGGAGGACTTCACCGCTTACCTGGAGTCCCGGACCGACGTCCTCGGGACGATCCGAGAGACGGGCGACATGTCGGATGAGGTCGAGGCGACGCTCAAGGAGTCCGTCGAGGCGTTCGCCCAGGCCTTCCAGCCGGCAGACGCCGCGGCCGGCAGCGAGGCCGGCCGCGGCGCCGGCACGCCTCCCGACGAGGTGAAGCCCGACATCGGCTGGGACCGGATGTCCTCCGTCGACGACAGCGACGATGAGGGGGAGGCGGCCGGTCCCGATCGCGATGGAGGAGGTCCGGCGCTCGCCGAGGAGGACGACGTCCAGGGACAGGTCCCACTCCCCGACGACGACGACGCCACGGAGGCCTAGTGGGCGCCCAGCTCCGCATCGTCCGCCGGCGGATCCGCTCGGTCCAATCGACCAAGAAGATCACGCGCGCGATGGAGCTCATCGCGTCGTCGCGGATCGTGAGGGCGCAGCAGCGGGTCGAGGCCTCCCGCCCGTACGCGATCCAGCTGACGAAGGCGATGGAGGACCTCGCGCGGCAGACGGGCTCGGTGCAGCACCCGCTCCTTGAGGACCGGGAGAACCCGTCGAAGGCCGGCATCCTCGTCGTGACGTCGGACCGAGGACTGGCCGGCGCGTATAACGCGAACGTGCTGAAGATCGCCGAGAGGCTGATCCGGGAGGTTCGCGACCGCGCGCTCGAGCCCGTGCTCTACGTCATCGGCAAGAAGGGCATCGGGTATTTCCGGTTCCGCGGTGTGCCGATGCGGAAGAGCTGGCAGGGATTCAGCGAGGTTCCGCCCTACGAGGAGGCCGAACGCATCGGCCGCACCCTGATAAAGGACTTCGCGGACGAGGAGATCGACGAGCTCCACGCCGCCTACACCGACTTCCGCTCCGCGTTCACGCTCCGCGCGACCGCGCAGCGCTTCCTCCCGATCGCACCCGAGGAGGTCACCGGCAAGGGACTGGGCGTCGTCCACCCCGAGTACCTGTTCGAGCCCGAACCCGAACAGATCCTCGACCACCTCCTCCCGCAGTACGTGGTGACGAAGGTGTACGCCGGGCTGCTCGAGTCGGCCGCGTCAGAGAACGCGGCCCGGCGCCGCGCGATGAAGGCCGCGACCGACAACGCGGAGGACCTCATCAAGGTCCTGACGCGCCAGGCGAACCGGGCGCGCCAGGACGAGATCACGACCGAGATCATGGAGATCGCCGGCGGGGCCGAGGCCCTGTCCGCCGTTGCGGAGGGATGACGGATGGCTGAGCAGAACGGACACCCGGAAGGGCGGGTGGTGCGGGTGATCGGCCCGGTGATCGACGTGGGGTTCCCACCGGCCGAGCTGCCGGAGATCCACACGGCGCTGACGGTCGACCTGACCCTCGAGGGAGAGACGACCACCATCACGTGCGAGGTCGCCCAGCACATCGGCGACTCCACCGTCCGGACGATCGCCCTGCGACCGACCGACGGCTTGGTGCGTGGGACCCCCGTGAAGAACACGGGGTCTCCGATCCAGGTGCCGGTGGGCGAGGGGGTTCTCGGTCACGTCTACAACGTGATCGGGGAACCGCTGGACACCGACGCCTCGAAGATCCATCCCGCCGACTGGTGGCCGATCCACCGCGACCCGCCACCGTTCTTCGAGCTCGAGCCGAAGCAGCAGATGCTGGAGACCGGGATCAAGGTGATCGACCTGCTCGAGCCGTACGTGCAGGGCGGGAAGATCGGGATGTTCGGGGGGGCCGGCGTCGGCAAGACCGTGATCATCCAGGAGATGATCCGGCGCCAGGCCGAGCAGCACGGCGGCGTCTCCGTGTTCGCCGGCGTGGGCGAGCGGACCCGCGAGGGCAACGACCTGTTCCTCGAGATGACCGAGTCGGGCGTGATCGAGAAGACCGCGCTCGTGTTCGGCCAGATGGACGAGCCGCCGGGCGTTCGGCTCCGCGTGGCGCTGTCCGCTCTCACGATGGCCGAGTATTTCCGCGACGTCGAGCGAAAGGACGTGCTGCTCTTCATCGACAACATCTTCCGTTTCACCCAGGCCGGATCCGAGGTCTCCACGCTGCTCGGCAGGATGCCGAGCGCCGTCGGCTACCAGCCGACCTTGGCGGACGAGATGGGCGAGCTGCAGGAGCGCATCACGTCGGCCGGTGGCCGGTCGATCACGTCGCTCCAGGCGATCTACGTCCCCGCCGACGACATCACGGACCCGGCGCCGCACACCGCGTTCGCACACCTGGATGCGACGACCGTCCTGTCCCGAGACATCGCCTCGCTCGGCATCTACCCGGCCGTCGACCCCCTCGACTCCACGTCGCGGATCCTCGACGCGCGCTACGTCGGCCAGGACCACTACGACGTCGCGCGGCGCGTGCAGGAGATCCTGCAGCGCTACCGCGACCTGCAGGACATCATCGCGATCCTTGGGATCGACGAGCTCTCCGAGGAGGACAAGGTCATCGTGTCGCGGGCACGGAAGATCCAGCGGTTCCTCTCGCAGCCTTTCTTCGTGGCGGAGCAGTTCACTGGGCTCCCCGGCAAGTACACGCCGATCGACGAGACGATCGCCTCGTTCCGCGCACTCTGCGAGGGCGAGTACGACCACCTCCCGGAGCAGGCCTTCTTCCTGGTCGGCGGGATCGAGGAAGCCGTGGAGCAGGCGAAGACGCTCGAGGCTGCTTCTTGACCCTCGAGGTCCACGTCGTCACGCCCGAGCGTGAGGTCTGGGCGGGCCCGGCGACCGAGGTCGTCGCGCACGGCGTCGACGGTGACGTCGGGATCCTCACCGGCCATGCGCCCCTGCTCGTGCAGCTCGCGATCGGACCCCTCCAGGTGCAGGAGGAGGACGGCACGTGGTTGAAGGCGGTCGTGGACGGAGGGTTCCTCCACGTGTCCACCGAGGAGGGCGCGACCAGGGTGGACGTCCTCGCCACGAACGCCCAGCTCGAGGACGAGATCGACGTCGAGGCGGTGAAGCGTCGGCTCGAGGAGTTGCGGTCGGGTTCGGCAGATGACGACGACCATGCGAAGACCGAGATCGCGCGCGCTGAAGCACGTCTGGCGCTGACCGGATAAAAGTGACCGCGTCGCGGGCTGGTCGGCCGGCGGCGCTCGCGCCGGTACGATTCCTCTCATGGACCGCCTCTTCGTGACGGGCGGCGCTCGTCTCGCCGGATCCGTCCGGATCTCGGGCGCCAAGAACGCCGCCCTCAAGCTCATGGCCGCGTCCCTGCTCGCACCGGGCCGTTCGATGCTTCGCAACATCCCTCGCATCCAGGACTGCTTCACGATGGGCGAGGTCCTCGAGCATCTCGGAGCGTCCGTCGGCTGGGAGGAAGGGGGCGTCGCGGTCGATGCGACGCACCTGTCGTCGGTCGAGGCCCCGTACGAGCTCGTCAGGAGGATGCGCGCGTCGATCGCCGTCCTCGGCCCCCTGCTGGCTCGTACCGGCGAGGCCCGCGTCGCGATGCCGGGCGGCGACAACATCGGCTCGCGTCCGATCGACCTCCACCTCGACGGGCTTCGGAGGATGGGCGCCGACATCGTCGCCGAGCACGGGTTCCTCGTCGCGCGGGCCGACGGCCTGACCGGCGCCTCGATCACCCTCGACTATCCGAGCGTGGGGGCCACCGAGAACCTGATGATGGCGGCGGTCACCGCCGAGGGCGTCACGGCGATCGACAATGCCGCCCGAGAGCCGGAGATCGCGGATCTGGCGGCATTCCTGGTCGCGATGGGTGCAGCGATACGCGGCGCCGGTTCCGCGACGATCGAGGTCGTGGGGGTCGAGGAGCTGCGAGCGGCCGAGCACGCCGCGATCCCCGATCGGATCGAGGCCGGCACGTGGGCCGCGGCTGCAGTCGCGACCCGCGGCGACGTCGTGCTGGACGGCGCCCGCCCCGACCACCTCGAGCTGTTCCTCGAGAAGCTCGCGGAGGGCGGCGCCGAGATCCGGATGGCGGACGAAGGACTTCGGGTCCGACAAGCGGAGCGGGCGGCCGCCGCCGACTTCGTCACGCTGCCCTATCCAGGACTCGCCACCGACTTCCAGCCGATCCTGCTGGCGATGCTCGCCACGGCGAACGGCACCAGCATCGCCACCGAGAACGTCTTCGAAGGACGGTTCACCTACGTCGACGAGCTGCGTCGGATGGGCGCGGACATCCGCACCGAGGGACACCACGCGGTGATCCGCGGCGTCGGGCAGCTGTCCGCGGCGCCTGTCCGAGCGATGGACATCCGGGCCGGGGCCGCGATGGCGATCGCGGCGCTGACGGCGGACGGCGTGAGCGAGATCGCCGACATCGACCACGTCGATCGTGGATACGAGGACTTCGAGGCGAAGCTCACCGCGCTCGGCGCCGAGGTCAGGCGCGACCCCGAGCTCGTCCGCCTCCCGTGAGGCGAGCGGCGCTCGCGGCGCTCGCCTGCATGATCGTCCTGCCCGTACCGGCATCGGCCCAAGAGATCGAACGCAAGGCCTTGGTCTTCGTCGTGACGCGCGCCTCGATGCCGGAGCTTCTCCAGATCGCGGAGTTGCGGAAGCTAGCGACCCGGGGCGGAATTGCCCTCATGAATGGTCGGGCCGGCGCACAGAACGAGATCCGGAACCTCCGGGAGGTTGATCCGGAACGAGCGAGTGGACTGCTGATCAGCAACGTTCGGCACCTTGACGACATCGCCTATGTCCTTGGAAAGATCGCATCCGTCGAGAGGAACCCCACACTCCTCATGGTCGTGTCGGGTTCGCCGTCCGCGACGTCAGCCGCGGACGGAGACGAGCTCGGGACCGTGATCGCGGCGTGGGGCGATCCTGCCGAGCTGCTCGAAGCGACGGGGGAGCCCCGTGCGCTCACTTCCGACTCGTCCCGGCGCGTCGGCGTCGTCGCCGATGTCGACCCGGCCGCGATGGTCGCCGAGTGGCTCGACCTGCCGTACGACGCCGGCGCGCCGATCGAGCGCACTGGGGAGCCGGCGCCTCTGGACCTCTACGAGCGCTACCTGCAGCAGCGCCGGCTCGCCGTGCCGGTCGCCGCCGGCGCGTGGGGTCTGATGTTGCTCTTCGGCCTCGCGGGTGTCCTCGCGCTGGCGTTCCGCCGCCGCGTGCCGCCGCGCACCCTCGCCGTCGCCGGAGCCCTTGCCGGTTCGTTGCCCTGGCTCGCCCTCGGGCTCCTGCTCGTGGGTCACCTGCCTTCCCTCACGTATGCGACCGTGGTTCCGTCCCTGCTCCTGGTCATGGTCGCCGGTGTCGCGTTCACCCGTCGGGTCGCGACCCGCCGAGGCATCTTCGTTGCCCTTGCCGCTTGCGGAGCGGTTATCCTCGCGATCCTCGGCATCGAGGCGGCGCTCGGCTGGCCCGCGGCCGTCACCCCGCTCGCGGGAGGCGGTCAGTTGGACGGCGGCCGCTTCTTCGGGATGCCGAACATCGAGATCGGGATCGTGCTGGGATCCGCGATGTTCCTCGCGCACCGCATCCGCGTGGGCTCCGGCGTCTTGCTCCTCGCGGCGTGCGCCGTCATCGCCGGTTCGCCGTGGACCGGTTCGAACTTCGGCGCCGCGATCACCCTCTTCGCGGCGGCCGGCATGTGGCTCGGGATCCGACGCCGCCGGCCCTGGTGGATCATCGCACTGATCACGGGCGCGATCACGGCCATCGGCACGACCGCGATCGCGCTCATGCACCGCTACCTGACCGATCGGTCCACCCACGTGACGGCGTTCCTCGAGGAGACCGACGGCGCCATGGGCGCCATCGAGCGACAGCTCGATC
>Ga0299907_10001468_pt1 | contig 13525 bp, 8 predicted proteins | sample RVTome_16_FD_198680 | JGI IMG/M metagenome (GOLD analysis project Ga0299907, IMG submission 198680) | Soil microbial communities from uranium-contaminated site in the Upper Colorado River Basin, Wyoming, United States - RVT152D67 (version 2) ... | reverse complement strand
TGGGCACCTCGGCCGCTACGAGCGCGCGCTTGAGGATGTCGAGGAGGTGGTGCGGCTGGTCTCCTCCGAGCACAGGGGAACGCCGACGTTCCTGGCCGCCTCGAGTTGGGCGGCCAAACTCGCCATTGTGTACGCCGCGTCGCGACCGGCGCCGCTGTCGGGTCTGATGCTGCTCGGCCCCGGCCTACTGGCGCGGGTCAATCTCTCACGAGGGCAACGGGTTCGCGTCATCGTCGGGCACCTCATTACTCCGAAGGCTCGCCTGCCCATACCGCTGACACCGGAGATGTACACGGCCAACCCGCCCTATCTCGACTTCATCCGAGCTGATCGGCTTCGTCTCGTCGAGGCCACGGTCAAGTTGTTCTGGGAGACGGCCCGCCTGGACCGCCAGCGCCGCCACGCCACCCGCCTGGACCTTCCGCTCCTCCTCCTCCAAGGCGAGGACGACGAGATGATGGATGTGCCGGAAACGCGCCGCTGGTTCGAACGGCTCCGCGTCGAGGACAAGACGTACCGGGCCTATCCAGGTGCTGGCCACACCCTGGATTTCGAGCCGGATCGGGCCCGGTACTTGGCCGACATGCTCGCGTGGCTGTCGGCTCAGGTTTCACCCGCGTCATCCCAGCCGACGGAAGGCGGGCCCTGATGCCAACGGTCACAGAATTCCAGTTGTACGCGGTCGACCTTCCCCTCAAGGTCTCATTCCGGCACGCCGCCGCCACGCGGACCGCGTCCGAGAGTCTGTTCCTCCGGGCGCTCCTGGATAGCGGCGCCGAGGGATGGGGGGAGTCGCTTCCGCGGCCTTACGTCTCCGGGGAGAGTCGCGAGGAAGCATTCGCTCTACTTCGGGACACGATCCTGCCGGGGCTGCTGGGCAGGACGTTCCAATCGCTTCCCGACGTCATATCGTTCCTGGAGAGGTGTGACGGCAAGGCCCCGTCCGAGTGGGTCCGCCCGGACGTTCCTCAGTCGTCGGCTTGGTGCAGCGTCGACCTTGCGCTGCTCGACGCGTTCGGCAGGGCGGGCGGCGAACCGGTTTGGTTGGGTTCTGCAGGCGGCCAAAGGTCAGCTGCCGCGGCGTTGCGTCGACATCGCTACAGCGGCGTCGTGTCCGCTAGCCGAGGGTGGCCCTACGTGGTGTCACTGCTCAGGATGCGCGCCTTCCGCTTTCCTCACGTAAAGCTCAAGCTCGAGCATGACGGGGCCCTCCCAGCGGCAAGGACGGCGCGACGGCTCCTCGGCCGTCGGGTGGACCTTCGGGCCGACGCCAACATGGCATGGGACGCGGAGCAGGCGTTGGAGGTCATCGGCCAGCTGCGCCCGGTGGGGATCAGGTCGTTCGAGCAGCCGATTGCTGCCAGCGATCTTCCCGGTTTGGCCCGACTTGTGCGGGAGTCGTCTGCTGGAATCGTTGTGGATGAGGGCCTGACCGATCGCGGGTCGTTGCAGAGGTTGATCACCCAACGGGCGTGCACGGGTGCGAACGTGAGGATCTCCAAGTGCGGCGGCCTCGTTGGCGCCCTCGAACGGTGCCGTGAGGCGCTGGAAGCCGGCCTCATGCTCCAGATTGGTTGCCAGGTCGGGGAGTCGTCGTTGCTGTCGGCAGCGCATGTGACGCTGCTGTCAGCGCTGGCGCCGTTGGCACCGGGTGTGCGGTACGCCGAGGGATGTTTTGGGCGACATCTGTTGCGCGAGGACCCGGTGTCACCGTCGGTCCAGTTCCGCTACGGAGGTCGTCCTCCGCAACGTCCGCCGGGACCCGGACTGGGGGTCCAAGTCCATCAGGTGATGCTCGAGCGTTGGGCGGTCGACCAGGCGCGGATCGTGTAGGGACGGTGAACCAACGGCAGCCATGCCCCACCATGACCTGGTCTTGAAGATGCCGCCACGCAGCAATCGAGAAGCGACCATGGGAACGACTGCCAGCATCGACCTCCAGGGGCTCCCGTCGCGGCGCCGTCGCGCACGAGTGCCGGCGTGAGCCACAGGAGGGTCACCCGTAAAGGAAGCTCGACGGCATGAGCACGCTCGACGTCGCGCTTGCTGCGGGTCGAACTGTCGCGTTGTCGCGAGGTCGCGCCAGCGGAGGCCCTGCGGCGTCCCGGAGCATCGGCTCTCCCTAAACGTCGGGCAACCGGCTAACAACGAGATCGCGCGGACGCGCGATGCCGGTCTGGACCGCATCAGACAGGCTGAATCAGCCGAAAGATGCGGACGCCGAGTTCGCCTACCTCGAGGGCGGCCGTAGCGGCCGAGGGAGGACTGATGAAGGCCCAACAGGACGACATCGAAATGGGTCGCCGCCGGGACGGAGAGGGGCGCCAGCCGAGCGACGGGCGTCTCGACGAGTGGTTTCTGACCACCGAGGAGCGCGGCAACACGGCGACGAGACTGGACTCCCGGCATTCGGATGGCCTCGCGTGGACCACCGGCAACTGGGTGCGCCCGCTGGTGCACGGCGCGGTCTACTTCGCCGAGTTGCTCGCCGCGATCCGCGGCATGCGCGCCGGTGACCACCTGATGTTCACCGACTGGCGGGGCGATCCCGACGAGCGACTCGACGGTCCGGGAACAGAGGTATCGCGGGTGCTGTCTGAGGCCGCAGCCCGCGGGGTAGTGGTCCGCGGTTTGATGTGGCGTTCGCACTTGGACAAGTTCCGGTTCCATGAGCACGCGAACCGCCACCTTGGCGAGGCAATACAGGCCGCCGGCGGGGAGTGCCTGCTCGACATGCGGGTACGGGCCGGCGGCTCACACCACCAGAAGATGGTCGTGCTGCGCCATGTCGGCCGCCCCGAGCGGGACGTGGCCTACCTGGGCGGGATCGACCTGTGCCACGGGCGCAAGGACGACGACAACCACCATGGCGACGACCAGCCATGCCCGATCGGCGACGTGTACGGTCCCCGCCCGCCCTGGCACGACGTCCAGGTCGCCATCCAGGGCCCGGCGGTCGCCGATGTGGAGACCGCGTTCCGGGAACGTTGGGAGGATCCGGCCCCGCTCACCCGAAACCCGTACCGGCGCTGGCGCGACCGGGTCCTGCGCCCAACCGGGCCGGCCCCCTGCCCATCGCCGCTGCCCGACCCCCCAGCATGCGGCACCGACGCGGTCCAAGTCCTGCGCACCTTCCCGTACCGGCGCCGAGGCTACGCCTTCGCCCCGTCCGGGGAGCGCAGCATCGCCCGGGCCTACCGCAAGGCGCTGCAACGAGCTCGCCATCTGGTCTACCTGGAGGATCAGTACATCTGGTCTCCGCACGTCGTGGGCGTGTTCGCCGACGCGCTGGCCGCCAACCCCGACCTACGCCTGATCGCGGTTGTGCCGCATCATCCCGACCGCGACAGTCCCGCCTACAACGCCCCTCAGCTGCTCGCCCGCGGCCACTCGCTAGAACTGTTGCACCGCGCGGGTCCCGGCCGGGTCGCCGTCTACGGCATCGAGAACCACGCCGGCACCCCGGTTTACGTCCACGCCAAGGTCTGCGTGGTCGACGATGAATGGGTCGCGGTCGGCTCAGACAACGTCAACCTCCGCTCGTGGAGCTACGACACCGAACTGAGCTGCGCCGTGATCGACCAGTTTCCCGCTCCCAACTGCTTCGCCCAGCGGCTGCGGTTGGCGCTGGCCCGTGAGCATCTCGATCGCGCCGACGGCGACGACGCCGACCTGCGTGACCCCGCCGAGCTCTGCGACGCGTTTGCGCGCAGTGCCAAGGAGCTCGACGCCTGGCATGCGGGCGGCCAGCAGGGGTCACGCCCAGCGGGCCGGTTGCGCCCCTACGAGGCGCGACCGTTGCCCCCTGGCACGATGCGCTGGGCCACTCCGCTGTACCGCTTCATGTACGACCCGGACGGCCGGCCACGACCTCTGCGTCGCCGCGGCGCCTTCTGAGGACCGAAGGGATCAGCGATGGTGTCCGTTGGCCGGCAGTCGTTGCGGCCGCTCCAGCACTTCGTCCGCCGCACGGTGATCGGGTTAGCCGTTGTGGTGGCCGCCGCGACCGGCTCAGCCGCGCTGTTGGTGTTGGCGCAGCTCGGTTGGCCGCCGTTGGAGTACGTGGACCGGAACGTCGCGACCGCGCTGGGCGACGCCTTCGCCGGCCGGCCGACGGCGATCACCGGCCTGACCGCCGTCACGGCCCTCGGTGGGAATCCGGTCATGTGGTGGCTGGTCACGGTGACCGCCGCCGGTATGCTGCTGCGCCGGCAGGTGCAGCTCGCCGCGTACCTGGTGGTGACCGGGCTCGGCGCGCTCGCCCTCTCGCCCATCGTTACGCTGCTCGTGCACTGGCTGCGGCAACACCTCCCAGCTCCGGTTGCTGCCTCGCCTGGCAGCTTCGCCAGCGGGCACGCGCTCAACGCCACGGTGTTCTACGGCGCCCTGCTGCTGGTGTTCCTGCCGGCCATACCGCGCCGCCTGCGCGGGTTGACCATCGGGCTGGTGGTCGCTCTGGTGGTGGCGATCGGCTTCACCCGCGCTGCCCTGGGCGTACACCATGCCTCCGAAGTCGTTGCGGGCTGGCTGCTGGGTATGGCGTGGCTGGCGGTGACCGCGCAAGCATTCCGACGATGGCGACTCGAGATCGGCAAACCGCTCCGACCCCTCTCAGACGGGCTGCAGCCGGACGCCGCCGGCGTGCTGGCGCCAACGCGTGTCGTGCCTATGCCGCATCCATGGCGGGCCGTCACGTGGCTTGTAACTGCATGGGTACTGGTCGCCGGTGTGCTGATCGCCTTCGGCACGCTCGTCACCCGACTCGCCCCGGGCTTTGACGAGGCGGTGCCGCGCTGGCTCGCAGGGCAACGCAGCCCGGACCTGAACGCGGTGAGCCAATTCTGGAGCCAGGCCGGCAACACCCACGCGATCCTTGCCATCGGTCTTGTCATCGGTCCGCTGGCCATCGGGTGCATACACCGCTGGCGACCTGCCGTGTTCCTAGCGCTGACGATGTTCGGTGAGCTCGCGTTGTTCCTTGCCGTCGCCGCTGCCGTTGGCCGGGACCGGCCCTACGTAACTCAACTCGACGGCCACCTGGCCACCTCGGCCTTCCCCTCCGGGCACACGGCAGCCACCGCATGCCTCTACGGCGCGCTGGCCGTGATAGTCGTACCCCGGGCGCGCGGCTGGCCGCGGCGGTTGGCGATCGCCATCGCGGTGCTGATGCCGGCACTTGTTGGCCTCTCGCGGATCTACCGTGGCGAAAGCCATCCACTCGATGTGACCGGCGGCATCGTGCTCGCCCTGCTCTGGCTAACCGCCGTGATGATCGCGCTACAACCCAACGCCGACCTTAAGAACGCCGCCCCGCCGCCATCGGATGCTGCTGTGGGCGATGCTGCCGATGTGACCGCTGGGACCGACCGCAACGTCAGATTCGCTCTGGCTCCGGCCGCGGACCGGCCCGGCGGAAATCGCTTGGCATGATCGCTACCGGCGTTCGTTATCGACCGCCCCGACGATGGTCGAGTCGGTGAAGCACCACAGCCACCCTTCGCCCGGCTCCACCGAGCGGACGATCTGGTGGCCGGGCGCGCTCTCGTCCGCGTGCCGGCGCGCATGCGTGTTCTTCGAGGAGTCGCAGCAGCCCACCCGGCCGCAGCTCATGCACATGCGCAGGTGTACCCATCCGTCGCCGCGCGCAAGGCACTGCTCGCAGCCATCGGAGCCTCTGACGACGTCGCGGATCTGGTCCAAGTGGCCGCATGGCCGGTTCCCTCGGCCCGCGTCCTGCCCGAGAACCATACGAAGGCTCGACAGCATTCCCATGGCTTCTCCTTCTTCCTGTTCTTCGCCACGATGGCCCGACCGGTGACCGGCACACATCACGTGGATACGCGGTTTACGCCATCGGCGCCGCGGCGTGCTGACCGTCGATCGAGATCCGATCGCGTGGCCGAGCCCAGACTGTGGGGTTTGCTCCATGTGCAGCCTGCGAAGCCACCAGCGAGGGTGTGGTGGTGATCACTCGGATCTTGGTGGTTGACGACAGCGCACACTTCCGTCGGGTTCTTAGCCAATTGCTCGCCAGCCGCGGTTTCGAGCTCGTTGAGGCGGTCGCGGACGGCGAGGCAGCGCTCGCGGCCGTCCGCCGTGACTGTCCCGACGGGGTGTTTCTCGACATCAACCTTCCGGGCCGAGACGGCTACACGGTGGCGGCTTCGCTCGCCTTGGTCTGTCCGACCGCCAGGATCGTGCTGACATCCTCCGATGCCGACGAGGTCCCCAGTTCGGTTCTGAGGGACTGCGGCGCCACAGCGTTCGTTCCCAAGATCGAACTTGCAACAGCTGATCTCGATGGGCTCTTCATCGCATAGCTAACTGGGGGGTGTCCAGCCGGGATCCTCGTCATCATCGGTGGCGATGCCGAACGGACCACGGACCGGCGCTCCTGTCAGCCCTGTAGATAGCTGAGCACGGCAAGCACCCGCCTATGTCGCTCGGGCGACTGACGAAGCCCGAGCTTGTCGAAGATGTTCGTCACATGGCGCTCGATGGCCGCGACGCTGACCACGAGCTCGTCCGCCACGCCCGCGTTTGACCGACCCTCCGCGATGAGCGAGAGCACTTCCCGCTCGCGTTTGGTCAGATCGTCGATGGGGCTGTTGCGCCGCTTGCGTCCCACGAGGCGCGCAACCACGTCAGGGTCGAGAGCTGACCCGCCCTCGGCGACCCTAAGGACGGCGTCGGTGAAGATCCGCACGTTACCGACCTTCTCCTTCAGCAGATAGCCGACCCCCTGTGCGTCGTCGGCGACCAGGTCGAACACGTAGCGGTCCTCCAGGAACTGGGAGAGGACCAGCACGCCCACGTTGGGCTGTGAGGCACGAATCTCGAGCGCCGCGCGGAGCCCGTCATCGGTGCGCTCGGGCGGCATCTGGATGTCGGTGACCACGACATCGGGGTGATAGGCACGGGCCTTTCCGAGCAGTTCATTCGCGTCGGCTGCGGTCCCGACGACATCGAATCCGCCATCCTGCAAGACGTGCACGATCCCCTCTCGGACGATGGGCTGGTCCTCACCCACGACCACGCGAATTCGTCTTGGTGGGCCCACGAAAGCCAATCATGTCGCAAGGGGACAAACGTGGGTGTGCAGGCCGCCTCCGCCGCGAACGTGTCAGTGGCCCGAGAGACACCAGCCCATCAGCCAACCAGGTTGCCCCGGCATCTGTGCCGCTGAGGCCAGGGCGTAGCGGATGCCAGCGACAACCTTGGGCTCGCCGCCGCGGCGGCACGGACGCTGCTGACTTGAGGCGCACCTTTTCACGTGGCTGGCGATGGGGCAGCATCAATTGCGGAAGCTGGGCGGTTCACCTCCGGAGCGGGAGCCATCTTGGCGCGACCTAAGGTCTCCTGGCGCGATCCGCTGATGCGCGTGCGCACGGGTGTTGGTGCTGTTGCGGTCCGGCTGCGGAAGCGAGCCGGTCGGCGTGCCGTTGAGGAGGGCACCACTCTCCAGTTTCTCAGCGACGAGCACGCGGCGCTGCGGCGAGTGGCGACCCTGGTGGCCCGCGGTGTAGTGCCACAGATCGTCTTCGACTCGGTTTGCGAGGAGACCGGCCGCCTGATCGGCGCCACCACCGTGAACTTGGCGCACTTCACGTCCGATGGCATCAACCTGACAATCTCCGGCTGGAGCGTGCGCGGAGTCCATGTCCCCACCGGCACCCGGCTGCCGTTGGACGGCCATACGATCAACGCCCTGGTCCAGCGAACAGGGGCCCCAGGCCGGGTGGACAACTACGAAGACGCCCCTGGCCCACTGGCTGCCCGGCTGCGGGAGCTGGGCGTCAAGTCCGAGGTGGGTGCGCCAGTCGTTGTCGATGGCCGCGTCTGGGGTGCGTTGATCGCTGGGACGGACAGGCCTGATCCGCTGCCCGATGGCACCGAGCGTCGGGTGGCAAGCTTCGCCGAACTGATCGCCACCGCGGTTTCGAACGCGACGACCCGAGCCGAGCTGATCGCCTCGCGGGCGCGGATCGTCACGGCCGGCGACGACGCGCGCCGCCGCATTGCCAGGGATCTGCACGACGGTGCCCAGCAACGGCTGGTCAGCACCATGATGAGCCTGCAGCTAGCCGACCAGCGTTTCGACCACGATCCGTCAGAGGCTCGAGGTCTGCTCCGGGATGCGATGGGCCATGCTCGTGACGGACTCGCGGAGCTCCGTGAGCTCGCGGCCGGCGTGCATCCCAGCGTCCTCACCAACCGGGGACTTCGTGCCGCACTCGACGCGCTGGCGCAAAGGACCATGTTGCTGGTCGACCTACAGGCGCCCGATGAGCGCTATCCGCCGCAGGTTGAGGCGGCCGCGTACTTTGTCATCGCGGAGGCGCTGACCAACGTGGCCAAGCACGCGAAAGCATCGTGCGTATACGTGTGCGTAGACGAGCACGACGGCAGTCTCGCAATCGACGTCCGCGACGACGGCTCGGGTGGTGCGGATCCTCGCGGGAGCGGCCTTCGTGGACTCAAGGATCGAGCTGAGGCATTGGGCGGCAGTTTCCAGCTCGACAGTCTCCCCGGGCACGGCACTCACCTCGGAGCCACCCTTCCTCTTTCACCGCCGCACTGACCGGGCGGCCCTCAGGCCAGCCCATAGGGGCGGCGGATCTCCTCTCGCGAGGGCACGTGCCAGGTCCAAACCGTGGGGCTGGCACCAGTCCCGCCTGTGGTCAGCCCGACCGCATAACTCCAGTGCCCTCCATTGGTAGCGGGTCGGATCCAGACCAACCTCATTCAATGCCAGGACCGCTCCCGCTAATAGGAAAGCCGACGGACCACAAAGCGCGCGCGGCGTTCTAGAACCCGCTCACGGCGCCCACCAGCCGAAGCGGGTGCGTCAAAGACAAGAGCCAGAAGGGATGACCATGGCTGCGACCACGCTTCGGGGTCGGGAAACGCAGCTTGCCCAACTGGGCGGACTGCTCGACCTCGTTCAGACCGGCTTTGGTAGCTGGCTGTTGATGGAAGGTGCCGCGGGAACTGGCAAGAGCGCGCTGGTCCAGGCGTTCTGCGCGCAGGCTAGAGCCCAGAATGTGGTTGTCGCCGCTGTGGAGGCCGACGAGGTCGACTCGGCCACCCCGCTCAGCTCCCTGGCACGCGCGCTCGCCGCCGGGTCTCGGCCAGTACTCGAGGCGGATGATCTTGACCGGATTCGGCAGAACGCGGGCGAGAGCTGCTGGGCGATCCGCGAGCTCCGGGCAGCTCTGAACAGGGCCGCTGCGAGCCGTCCTCTCGCCATCGTCATCGACGACGCGGGCTGGGCCGACGACGCGAGCCTGCAGGCCGTACATGTCCTGATCCGGGAGGTCGCCGATCGTCCAATCAGCTGGCTGCTGGCCTCGCGACCCGAGCCCAGACCGGCGTACCAGCGTATCCGCCGGCTCACCGGCCATGATGCGAGCCACCTGGTCCGGCTGGCCTACCTCGGTGGGAAGCATCGCGCCCAGATCATGCGCGATCTCCTCGGCGCCGAGCCGAACGACGACGTGATTGCACTGGTACGCGGCACGGAACGCAACCTCACCAACCTGGTCGATCGGTTGGTCGGCGGCGTCCAGTCCGGTGCCGTCGTCGTCGACGGCGGCCAAGCTCGACTCAGCGCACAGGTCGGCGTGCACCAGTTCCACGACGGGGTTGCGTTGGCGTTGGCCCGGTTGTCACCATCGGCACGTCGGATGATCGACATTGCCGCGGTACTGGGCAGATCATTCCGCCTGGCAGATGTGAGCGCGCTGCTCGAAACGCCGGTCCCGCATCTCGTCACGGAGCTGCGAGAACTACTCGCCGAAAACCTCGTCGTCGACAGCGGTGCAGCGCTGACCTTCTCGCATGACCTGATCCGGGTGTTCGTGCTCGAAGAGCTACCGGCAACCGTTTGCGGCGCGCTGAACCGTGACGTGGCACTCCACCTGCTGGCGACTGGCACGCCAGCCAGCGACGTCGCCCCGTACGTCTTTGCCGGCACGACTCTTGACGATTCCGGGTGCGGGCTACTGATGGACACCGCCGAGCAGATCATCATGGATGCCGCGCCCCGCGCCCCGAGCGTGTATCGGCGAGCACTGGAGTTCGCGCCAACCCGGAGCCGCCAATGGATTGCGCTTGTGGCGCCGACCGCGCGTGCGTTGGCTCATGGCGGTCGCCTGTCGGAGGCCGAATCGCTACTCAGCTCCGCACTCGAACGTGGCCTGGAGGTGGCCGACGAGGCGGAGATCCGCCTTGCCCAGGCTGAAACATGGTGGCTGCGCGGCTGTGGCGCCGATCAGAACGGTGCACTGGCACAAATCCTGGAACAGCCAGGTCTTTCCGCCGAGCTTGGTGGCCGGGTGTGGGTGACATTGCGATCGCCGTTCTCTAGGTCCGGGCGGCCGACGGATGCGCTGTCCGCCGCCGACGAGGCGATCGTCGCGGCGCGACCGCTACGCGATCGCTCCGCCTTGAGCGCCGCTCTGTTGACCGGCTCAATCGCGCTCCGGTCCCTGGGACGCATGGACCAGTCCTTGTCCTATGCCGCAGAGAGCGCAGCGGTGGCGCGTCGGATACCAGGCGCGAGGGCGCGCGAACCCCGAATCTGGATGGCACGCGCATTGAACGCGATCGACCGCCTCGACGACGCGGAGGGCCACTGCGAGGACGTACTACGTGAGATCCATGCGCACGGAAACGTCAGTATGCTCCCCGCCACACACGCGACCCGGGCGCAGACGCTACTGGCCAGAGGACGGATCGCCGACGCAGCGGCCGAGGCCGAGGCGGGTATCGCCGCCGCCGAGGCCACCGAGACGACCCAAGTGTCCACGGAACTGATGTCGATTCTGGCCCTTCTGCACGTATTTCTCGGCAACAACGACCTTGCACAGCAGTCGCTGCACCGGTGCGAGAACCTCATGCGATCCGGCGTCGCCGAGGCCGAGTATCTCCCGCTGGCACGAGCAGCGGCTATGTCGTCGGATGCCTCGGCGGCACTGTCGACCTGCTCCGGCGCCATCGACGAACTCCGGCTGGAATTCGGTCCCCTGGTCCTAGACCCGGTCGTCGGACCGTTGCTTGCCCGGATCGCCATCGCGGCGGGCGACCTTCCACGAGCTCGGGCGGTCGCCAGATCGTCTGTTCGCCTGGCCGAGCTCAATCCCTGCGTGCTGGGCTGGAGCGCGGCTCAACTACACCTCGAAGGTCTGGTGACCGGCAACGCGGCGCGGATGCGTGAGGCCGCACGCGCCTTCACAAGGGTTGGTCGGCACCTCGCCGCTGCCATAGCACTGGCCGATGCTTCTCTTGTCCTTCTGCCTGACGGCGAGACGACGGCCGCTGCCTCCTTGGACGAGGCGACGGCCGCGTTGACGGCGATGGGCGCCGTAGGGATCGTGGCCACACTGCGCGACTCACCCGGCGGCGGACCGCGGTCCCGAAAGCGACTCGATCGGCCGCAGTCGGGCTGGGAAAGCCTGACCACGGCGGAGTTGCGCGTGGTGCTGATCGCGGCGACCGGTGAGAGCAACAAGGAGATCGCTCGGCAACTGTGGTTGTCGCCGCACACCGTGGACACCCACATCCGGCACATCTTGGAGAAACTCGGTCTCCGCTCGCGGGTTGCGATGGCCCGAGAAGCCGGCGAGCGGGGCATCGCCCCGGCTGATGGTCGGCCGCCACGTGTCGCGTCGGCGCCTGGGGATGGCTGGCGTCCGTTGCTTCGGGTGTGCGCTTAACCCCCGAACACCGCGTATCTGGGCGATGTATCCGCTGCCCGCGATCGGTGACCCTGAGGTGGTGACGAACCATGTTGGACGAGGTGGTTTCTGACCGCCGACGAAGGCCCACGCGGTGACGATACGCCGCGATATGAGGACCCGGCCGTAGCCGGTCCGGGGAGTCCCACGTTACCGACGGAGGGATGGCAATGTATTCGGTCACTGCGATGCCGCTGCGTCCAATCAAGCGCTTCACCGTACGCAGCGCCATCGGCTTGGCCGCTGTGCTGGCCGCCGCGACCGGGCTGGGCGCCCTCCTGGCATTCCTGCAGGTCGATTGGCCCCCACTGGAGCACCTCGACCGGGGGGTGGTGATCGCACTCACTGACGCCATCGCCGATTGGCCAGAGTCGGCCAATATCTTGAGCGCTCTCACCGCCCTTGGGAGCAACGCGGTCATCTGGTGGCTGGTCACAGTGGCCGCCGCCGCCATGTTGATCCGTCGACAGCCCCGTATCGCGGCCTATCTCGTCGTGACCGGCATCGGCGCGCTTGCTCTCTCGCCCCTCACCAAGCTCCTCGTCGGGCGGATGCAACCGCACGAGCCCGAGGTGGCCGTCACCAGGCAGGAGAACGTCTTCCCGAGCGAATACGCGGTCAACTCGACGGTCTTTTTCGGAGCCGTACTGCTGGTTTTCCTGCCGATCATTCCTCGTCGATTCCGGGGGCTGGCCATCGCATTGGTGGTCACGCTGGTCGTGGCCATTGGGTTCACCCGCGCCGGCCTTGGCGTGCCGTACGTCTCCGACGTGGCGGCCGGCTGGCTGTTCGGCGTGGCCTGGCTGGCGGTCACGACGCATGCGTTCCGGCGCTGGCGGGCCGAGAGCGGCCGACCGCAACGGCCCCTCTCCCACGGATTGGAGCCGGAGGCCGCGCCCCAGCTGGCGTCGCCGCGCGTCGTGCCCCTCGCCCACCCTTGGCTGGCCGCGGCCAAGCTTGGAGCGAGCTTGGTACTGCTAGCAGGCTTCCTCCTCGGACTCGGCAGATTCGTCGTCGCCCATCCGCCGGCGTTCGACATGGCGGTGCCGCAGTGGCTGGCCACGCACCGTACGTCGCAGCTCGACGACCTCAGCTACATCTGGAGCTGGATCGGGGGCACCCGCGGCATTATCGCCGTCGGCCTGGTCATCGCACCCCTGGCTGTCGCGTGCGTGCGCCACTGGCGACCCGCAGTGTTCCTGTCCATCGTCCTGGCAGGCGAGGTCGGCCTGTTTCTCACCATAGCTGCGACAGTGGGCCGACAACGTCCTGACGTAACACAGCTCGACGGTCCACTGCCCACGTTGGCCTTCCCATCCGGACACGCCGCCGCGACGGTTTGCCTGTACGGTGCGTTCGCCGTGCTCGTCGTGCCCCGAACCCGCGGGTGGTGGCGGTGGCTCACCATCGCGGTGGCGGTGTTAGTGCCGGTGATGGTCGCGTTGTCGCGCGTCTACCGCGGAGAACACCATCCCCTCGACGTCGCCGGGGGCGCCCTCCTCGCACTGCTTTGGCTGACTGCAGTCACACTCGTCGTACGACCCAACGCCGACCTCCACAAGGCGCTCGGGTGGGCAATCACGTCGCGGAATTCGCTTGCTTCGGCATCCGCTGCCTCTCCGGACCCCGGCATCGGGATGCGCGACGACGCCGGAGTACCGGACGAGACAGATCACGATATCCGGGTCCTCTCGGCCGAGAGGCGGTCGGCTGTGATCGCCAACCCATCCAAGATGGCCAATCCGGCAGCCCGCCGCGCCGAGATCGCCGCCGCCCTTGCCAGCGCC
>Ga0299907_10001467_pt1 | contig 13525 bp, 8 predicted proteins | sample RVTome_16_FD_198680 | JGI IMG/M metagenome (GOLD analysis project Ga0299907, IMG submission 198680) | Soil microbial communities from uranium-contaminated site in the Upper Colorado River Basin, Wyoming, United States - RVT152D67 (version 2) ... | reverse complement strand
TCTCCATGGCCACGATCTCGTTGCCGAGGGCGCGCTCGTAGCTCGCGGCCAGATCGTGCAGGCGCGTCTCCAGCTCGCGCACGCGATCGTCCGCCGCGCGCAGGTCCGCGTTCCGTTCCGTGCGCAGCGCCGCCAGCCGGGAGAGCTCTTCATCCGCCGCCAGCAGCGACGCGAGCAGCTGGGAGACCGCCGCGTTCCTCAGGAACGTCGGGAAGCCGGCCAGATCCCGGTAGTCGCGGCTCTCATCGGGGGGCGCCCCGATCTGCGCGATGAGTCGCCGGAGCGCGGAGCGCTCCGCGCGCAGCTGCTCCAGCTCGGCCTGTCGAGCCGCGAGGTGCCGGACCTCTTCCGCGGCGCGCTCCTCCAGCGCGACCACCTGGTTCGTGCGCGCGAAAACTTCGAGCGAGTCCTCCGCCGCCTCCAGCCGGCGCTCGATCCCCGCGACCTGCTCGCCGAGGAACGCCGCGGTGGCGGTGGCTTCAACCCGCTGGAGCTCGGTCCGGAGCCCCACGTAGGAACGGGTGACCGCATCGCACAGGGCCCGGGCGTCGACGGCGGAGGCGCTCCTGCAACGCAGTCGGATCAGGTCTCCCTCGCGGCGGACTTGGCTCGCGTCGAGCAGGCCCTGGACGGCCGAGATCCGCGACGCGAACGACGCCACCCGCAGCACGGCGTCGTTCGCCTCGCCGTTCCGGGGGATGAGGAGGGCGACACCCGCGAACCGGACGCGCTCGCCGGGCCCCGCTCGCGGGACGATGACCTCCCCCTCCTCGGTCTCGATCGAATATCCGCCGTCCCGCAGGCGGACGAAGCGGTACGCTCCCGGCTCGGCCGATGGCGCCGCCGTGAACTCGGGCAGGAGGACGCCGGGGCTCGACGTTCCGTTCGCCGTCTCGAGGCGCACGTGGAGATCGAGCTCGTCGACGACCGGCTCGACGACGCGACGGCTCTTGATGAGCTCGATCTCGGTCTCGGCCTGATTCCCCAGCCCGAGACGCTCGAGCACTTCGAGCGCCGAGGTCTCGGCCCCCCGGGTTCGCTCCTCGACGAGGATCGTCGTCGAGGACTCCCAGATCCTGGGGAGGAGGGCAGTCCCGCCCGCGACCGCGACGAGCGTAACGAAGAGGACCGCGAGGATGGTCCCACGACGACGCTTGAGCACGGCGACGAATGTCCGTGCGGACGGGACGTCCCGTTCCGGTTCGGTGACGCGATGCGTCAGGTCGAGCCAGCCGCTCGCCGCGGACGACGCGGGTCCGTCGGCGGCAGTGGCCGGGCGCTCGGGATTGCCCATACTTCCCTACGGCGACAGGTACCGCTCCCGCGGAACTCCGTGGGCTGCCCTCCCGGTGAGACCGGTCGCCGAATGCTCCACGGCGCTCGCCTGGACGCGAGGGTCTCGAGGGCGCGCGGGGGCGCTGGCCCAGAGGTGAGCAAGTCTCGATCCGACCGCGAAGCGCGGCTTCACGCCATCGTGATCGGACCGACACGGAGCCGTTTCGGGCTCATCACGTCGCCGCGCGGGCGCGTCGACGGGCGATCCGGCGGTCGACACTTGTTTCCCGAGGCGTGGAACTTTTTTCCTTCCCGCACCCGTCGGGTCGACGAACCGGGGGGAGGGAGCGCTCCGCGCATCGGCTCCGCGAACATCCGGTCCGGCGCGACCGGAGCGGCATGACGCTCCCGCACGCGGTCGACGATGGGCTCGGATCTTGCCCCCCCTCCTCGCCGCGCCCACGCGGACCAGCCTTCGAGCGAGCGTCCCCTGCGATGGAACACGAGGAGACTTCATGAGAGTCACGATTCTCGGCGCCGGCGGGTTCGTCGGATCCCACCTCGTCGAGCACCTCGGCCCGCGGCACCGGGTCCTGGGCCTCGACGTCACGGACGAGAAGCTCCGCGACGTCGACGCGGACTTCGAGTTCAGGGAAGTCGACATCCGACACGACGAGCAGGCCCTCGAGGAGGCGATCCGGACGGCGGACGTGGTGATCGACCTGGTCGCCTACGCGAACCCGAGCCTCTACGTCGAGACGCCGCTCGAGGTGTTCGAGCTCAACTTCACGCAGAACCTCAAGGTGGCCGAGCTGTGCGCCGCCCACCGACGCTGGCTCGTCCAGTACTCCTCGGCGGAGGTGTACGGAAAGGCGCGAGACGGCACGCGGTTCCGCGAGGACGAGACGGACTTCGTGCTCGGCCCCGTGACCCGGCACCGCTGGATCTACGCGGCCGCCAAGGCGCTGCTCGAGCGCGTCCTGCACGCGCACGGGCTGGAGGGGTCTCTGGACTACACGATCATCCGTCCGTTCAACTTCATCGGGAGCCGGATCGATTATCTCGTTCCGCCGGGCAGCATGGGCGGGCCTCGCGTTTTCGCCCACTTCATGTCCGCGCTGCTGGGCGGCGGGCCCATGTACGTGGTCGACGGTGGTCACGTCCACCGCGCCTTCCTGCACATCGAGGACGCCAATCGCGCGCTCGAGACGATCCTCGAACGGAGGGAGGCGAGCCGGAACCAGATCTTCAACGTGGGGAATCCCGACAACGATCTGGTGATCCGCGATCTCGCGGCCCTGATGCGGGAGCTGTACGTCGAGCTCACCGGGCAGCCATCGAGCTCGCCGATCGTCGAGGTGTCGGGCGAGGAGTTCTACGGGGCCGGGTACGAAGACGCCGATCGCCTGCCCCCGGACATCACGAAGCTCAGGCGTCTGGGGTGGGCGCCGCGCCACGGAATCCGCGAGACGTTCCGTCACGCGATGGCGTATTACCTCGAGAATCCCCCCGCCGGGATCGGGGTCGACCGGGTGCGGGAGCCGACCGCCGCGACGGCCTGACGTCCGTTGCCGGCACGGCGGTCGCCAGACCCACCGCGCGCGCCAGCGCGGCCTGGCCGGGCGCCGAATCGAGCGATGGCCGGCGCGATCCGGCCGGGCGCTCGAGCAGCGACCTCAGCGCCGTCCCCAGACGGCGCGCGGTGTCGTCGAGCCCCGCGGGCGAGACCCAGCGCACCCGCCCGGGATCGGCGCACGCGTCGAGGACGCGCGCCGGCCCCCCGTGCCCGAGCACGGCCACGGGGAGCCCACGCTGCATGAGCTCGCCCAGCGCCATGCCGCCCTCCTCGCGGAGCCACGTCACCAGGCCCGCGCGCGCCTCGTCGATGAGCGCGAACAGGGCAGCCCGCTCCACGCGGCCGACGAAGCGGACCCGATCTTCGAGACCCAGCCGGCGACTCAGCCGCTCCAGCCGCGCGCGATCGGGCCCTTCGCCCGCGACCACCAGCGGGATCCCCGGAACGTGCCGCATGGCCCGCAGGGCCAGCGCGAGCCCCTTCCGCGGCTCGAGCGCCCCGACGCAGAGCACGAACGGAGACGAGGGAGCGCCCACCAGCGGACGGGGGACGGGCGGCTCGCCGAGCTCGACGTGGCTCACCTCGATCGCGCGGCTCTTCACCGCCGGGGGCAGCCGGTCGAGGGTGGCGCGATTCTGCGCGAGTACGGTGCTGGCCTCGCCCAGCGTGCGGCGGGTCGCGGGAAGCGCGGCGGCGAACCGCACCGCCACGCGGTCGAGCGCCTCGTCGAACGCCCCCCGCCAGCCGAGCGCGGGCCACAGCCGCGGGGGCGTGCCCACCGCGCCGCCCACCGGCCCCAGCACGTAGGGCAGCCCGAGGGAGCGGATGGGGCTCGGCAGCCAGTAGACCGAATACGTCGCGTGCACCGCGACGTCGTAGCCGCCTGCGCGGAGGAGGACCCGAGCGCGCCGGGCCGCGCGGCGAAGCCACGCGAGATAGAGCAGGAACCAGGTGATGCGGTGGACCTTCGCCCGGCCCGCCCATCCCGGCTCGTCGACGGTGACGAACTCGATTCGCGAGCCGGGGTGCCGTCGCCGCCAGCGCGCGAGCGACGCGGTGTGCTCGGGCCCGACGAGCACCACGCAGTCCGCCAGGCGCTCGACCGCCCTCACCACGCCCCACCCGGCGCCCGGCTCGGAGCCCGACGCCGGGTCGCAGGCGTAGGCGAACACGAGCGCCCTCGGACGGCGGCCCGCCACGCGCGGGGTCGGGCCTGCCCGCATGGCTCGCAGGCACCGGTCGACCGCCTCCCCCAGCCGCCGGTCCCGCTCGGCGCCCCTCACGCGGGCCGCGAGACGCCCACGCCAGAAATCGATCGTCTCGCGCGGCGCCGTCCACCCGGGAGACCGGCGCCGGAGCGCGCAGGCCGTGGCTTCGTAGAGGACGGCGTCGGCGCCGGGCGGCCCCCAGGCCGCCTCCTCCCAGTCGAGAAGACACAGCGAGCCGTCTTCCCGCTCGCGGAGGTTCCAGGGGGTCAGGTCCCCGTGCATGGGCTCCCAGCCGGCCGACGTGGCGGGAGCGCGCGGAAGCCCCGAAAGGGCGGCCGTGATCTCGCGTCCGATCAGACGCGCGGGCGCGGCGCGCGGGACGTGGTGCGGGCCGGAGAACGCCGTGGTGAGGAGCGCCCCCCACCCGGAGGACACCGTCTCGACCGCGAGCGGAACGGGCGCGCGGAAGCTGGCGGGCCCGTGACACGCAACGGATTCCAGGATGCGATACTCTTTGCGCAGGCGGCCGGGGTCACCCCGCAGCAGACGGACGAACGCGATGGGCCGCGAGCCGCGGATGAGGAGGACGGCGAACCCCGTCCGCTCGGCCTGGCTGCGCTCGTACACGGCGTACGAATCGAACTCCCCGGCGCGCCCGCGCCAGCCCTCCTTCAGGGCCTCCCATTCTTCTCCCGGCATGGGGGGCGACCAGGCGCGAACCGCGGCGGGCAGCGCCCTGGGGCCGTACCGGCGGGTGAGCTCCAGCATGCGGCGATGGAGCCAGAGGGCGCGGCCGCGGCACGGCGTGTACAGGGCGAGCCCGGCGAGGGCCGCGGCCCCGGAGTCCACCGGCACGCTCACCTGCCCGAGACCCGGGGGATAGGCCTTGAAGCGCGGCATCGCTCACCTCGGCTCGACGAGAGGTCCGGGCAAGGATGCGGCAGGTCGCGTGCCGCCGCGGGGGCCCGGCTCTCAGAAGCGGAACCGCACGCCGAGCTGCGCGCGGCGCGTCTCGCCGAGACCGCTCCGGATGGTCCCGTCGAAGTTGAACAGGAGCGAGCCCTGCGCCGTGTCGAGGAAGTTGTCGGCGTTCGTCACGTTGAAGACCTCGAGGATCGGCTCGATAGTCCGGCCGCCACCGAAGGGGAACGCCTTCGAGATCCGGATGTCCCACATGAAGAAGTCGTTCTCGCGCCGGAGCGTGTTGCGCTCGAGAATGCTCCCATCGGCGCACACGCGATCCGCGGGGGCGGCGGCGCGCTCCCCGGCCTGCGGCGCGAACGGGTTCGCGGTCGTGGGGCCGCAGCTCTCCGACACCGGTGACGCGGATGCGTAGCGGACGATGTTGTTGAAGTAGATATCCGCCGGGAGCTGGAACAGGAAGTAGCCGTTCACGCGGTGTCTGCGATCCCGGTCCGACCAGTTGTACTCCGGCTCGAGGTTCGCGGCGCTCGCGTAGCGGAACGTGAACGGATCGCGCTCGTTGTCGTCGTCGGACCTGTCCCACGCGAGCGTATAGTTCGCCTCGAACGTGAGCACGTCCTCGAACGCGTTCCGCCCCTTGAGACCCAGCGAGAACCCGTGGTAGCGCGAGCGCGCCGAGCTCTCGGTGACCGTGAGGACGCCGATCCCGTTCCCGCCCGGCAGCGTCCCGGGCCCGAACGGCGACCCGAGCGACGGGTCGTTGCGGTTGACGAACCGGAACAGGTTGTCGGTGCGGGCGTGCTGGTAGCTCAGGCTCGCGGCGAAATCGTCGGTGAGCAGGCGCTCGACCCCGCCGCTGAACGACCACGTCCTCGGCAGCTCGAGGTCCCGCGACGGCACCTGGATGTCGGGCAGGAACGGGGTCGCCGTCGAGCCGTCGATCTGCTCGTCGATGGCCGGCGGCGGACCGAGCGCGCCCTGCGCGGCGCTCGAGCGGAAGATCGTCTGCTGGAAGGCCCCGTTCGTCGTGCGGTGCTGCGCGAACACGAGCGACGGGATTCGGGAGAAGTAGGAGCCCGCGTTCAGGCGCACGACGGTGCGCCCGTCGTTCGCCACGTCCCACGCGAGCCCGAGGCGGGGCTGGAAGTTGTTCAGGTCGTCGGGGATCGTCCCGTCGGACGGGAACGCCGGGTCGTCCAGGTACGGACCGTAGAACGTGTCCCCCGGATCGATGAACACGTCCGGGTGCCACGTCCCCTCCCAGCGCACCCCGAGGTTGAGGGTGAGGTTGTCGCGCACGTTCCAGGTGTCCTGGAGGAACAGCCCGAGCTCGGTGACGCCGAACGACTGGAGACCGAGCTGGTCCTCGGGCACGCCCGGGACCGTGGCGGACTGGAGGAAGAGGAGCACCGGACCGGTGATCTCGGCGCCGGCGGGGCAGCTCCCGGTCACGTTGCTCGATCCGTCCGAGCACGTCACGAACGTGGGGCCCTGCGTGACGAAGTTGATGAAGCCGTCGACGGAGTCGAAGATGTAGCGGCCGTTCGAGAACCCGATGAACTGCTGCTCCACCGTGGTGTGGTTGTATTCCACGCCGGCCTTGAACAGGTGCGCGCCCGACAGGAACGACACGTTGTCGACGAGCTGGATCCGCGTGTCGAAGCCCGGGTCGATGGGCAGGAAGAACGGGAGCCCGATGCGGAACCCGTCGGCGAAGTCCATGGCGATGTCCGGGAAGGGCCGCCCGCCGATCTCGTCGTACTGAGGCGTTCCCGGCGGCTCGGCGCCCGGGACGAGCGGGCCCTCGTAGCCCCGCGGCCGATCCTCGCGGGCGTACTGGAAGCGGAACTCGTTCGAGAGCGTGTTCGAGAGCTGGGAGTTCAGGCTCCCGTTCACGGCATGGGAGAAATCCTTCTCGATCCCGTTCGCGCTCAGCCCCCACGAGTCGACGTCGAACGTCCCGTTCACCTGCTCGGAGAACGTGTAGTTGTACTTGAGCGACGCGCGGTGCGTATCGCCGAGGTTCGCGTCCAGCTTCGCGATGACCGCCCGGTTGTCATCCGTGCGGTCGATCGGGCCGAACTCGTTGTCGAACAGACCCGGCCATTGCGTCTGGAGGAAATCGCTCAGCTGCTCGAGCTCGCCCGCGTTGAAGACGTTGCGGTCGAACTGCTTCGTCTCGCTCCCTTCCTGCTGGTCGTACGCGACGAAGAAGAACGCCCGGTCGCGCACGATCGGGCCGCCGAGCGTGAAGCCGAACTGGTGGCGCGAGAACTCGGGCTTCCCGCCCCCGCGATCGCTCGGGAACTCCGAGGAGATCGCGTCCCACTGCCCGAAGTAGTGCGCCGTGCCTTCGAACTCGTTCGTCCCGGACTTCGTGATCACGTTCACGAAGCCGCCCGCGGAGCGCCCGAACTCCGCCGAGGCGCCCTGGTTGACCACCACGAGCTCCTCGACGGCGTCCTGGTTGAACGTGAACGCGGGACGCTGGCCGCCGCGCTGCTCGCCGAAGAACGGGTTGTTGAAGTCGGCCCCGTCCACGATGACGTTGTTGAAGATCCCGCGCTGGCCGCTGATGTTCAGCTCATCGCCGTCGGGGCCCTGCGAGATCGACACGCCGGGCGTGAGCAGCGTGTAGTCCAGGTAGTTCCGCCCGTTGTTCGGGAGGTTGTCGACGACTTCCTCGGACAGACGCTGCGAGCTCGTGACGTCGGTCGCGTCGACCAGCGGCGCCCCCTCTCCCACGACCGTGATCTCCTCCACCTCCACCGGCCGGAACTCGAGGATGAGCGGCACGGTCTCGCCGACACGCACGGTGACGTCGTTCTCCTCGATGTCGCCGAACTGGCCGATCGCCCGCGCGGTCACGTCGTAGGTCCCGACCGGGAGCAGCGTCCCGACGAAGGTGCCGGACGAGGTCGTCTCGAGCGTCCGCGTGAGCCCCGTCTCCCGGTGTCGGATGATGACCGCGGCTCCCGCGACCCCCGATCCCGTCGGATCGCGCACCACGCCCCGGATCACCCCGGTGGTGGCCTGCGCCTGGGCCGTCAGGTCGTTGCTGGCGAAGCCGAGCGCGAGCAGGGCGAGGAGCGGGAGACTGCAGGTCCTGAGTGCGAGGCGCGGGAATCGAGCCTTCGAGGCCATGGACGACTCCTTGGGTTGTGGCCGGTCGGTCGGACGCCCGACCGGATTCGGCGAGCCCGGCCGGGAGGACGGGTTCCGCCATCGTCACGGTCCGGTGACGCGAACCTTATCCGCGGAACTCGGCGCCTGCAACGTGGCGGCCGGGAACCGTCACGTGCTCGTCGGAGAATCGGCCGTGGAATGGACGATGTCGAGGATTTCGGCGGGCGTCCTCACGCGATGGGCCGGCTCGACCCGCCAGCCGTCCCAAGACGCCCCCGCCTGGTACGACGCGCCGATCGAAACGACGCGGACCGCGTGCCCGCGCGCCTCGAGCGTCGCGTTCGCGTTCGCGGCGCACTCGGCGTCGATCGGGTGGTCTCCGATGTAGAACACGGTCCCGGCCGCCATCCCGGTCATGCGCTCCACGCACTCGAGCAGGCCGTCGGGCATCGGCTTCTGGCGGTGGTACCCGACCTGCTCGCACCCGACGACGAGCTCGAACGCGGTCTCGAGCCCCTCGGCCTCCAGCGCGGCCACGATGTTCTCGCGCGTGTTGAGGGAGACGATCGCCTGCGGCCAGCGGGCGAGCGTCCGCACGACGGGCGCGATGCCGTCGAACCACGACGTGCGGGTGCGATCCCCGAGCTGCACATCGGTCCACCACCGACCCGCCTGCCGGATGAGGTCGTCCTCGAGCCCGAACTCGACTCGATACAGATCCTGCCAGTTCTGGGTGCGGTGGATCGCGCGGTCATACGCGCGCTGCGTGCGGAGCACCGCGAAGTCGTCGGGATCGCGGCCGGTGAGACGGGCGAGGATCGTGCGCGTCACCGAGCGGTTGCGCGCCCGGGTATCGACCAGCGTGTTGTCGAAGTCCCACAGGACCGCATGGACCGGCGAGCGGGTCATGTGGCGGATCCTACGGGAGGGCCTCTCCCCCCGCCACGTCGGTCGACGGACGGGCCCATGCCGCCTCGTCGTCGGCCCGCGCGATCCGCTCGGGCGACGGCGGACCCGGCGCGATCGCCTGCTCGGCGAACCGGTCCACCTCGTCGAGACGCCACCAGCACCACGTCTTCGCATCCACCGACACCACGACGAACGGGTGGCGAAGCCGGGTGGCGGTCTGGATGTCGGTCTGCGAGAGCACACAGAGTCGCCGCGCGCGCTCGGCGCCGGAGCCGAACGGGGAGCCGTCCGACAGCGACGCCAGCCCGGTCAGCGGCGGGTGGTTGTGCCACGACGCGAGCGTCCCCGGCGGGCACGGGTCGAATGACGAGCGCGTCGGGGTGGAAAGCCGGGGCATCGGCATCTGGAACCCGTCGGCGATGGCGGTCGGGCCACGGACGCGCCCGGTGAGGCACAGGACGACCTCGCGGTGGAGGCCTTCCGCCAGTGTCTGGATCCGGGTGAGCAGCGGGAGCTCGATTACGAGCTCGCTCGGTGGGGGGCGATGGCTCCGGTAGAGCGCGAGCGCGGTCGCCACCGCGACCGCGGCGAGCGCGAGGCGTCCCACCCCCCGGCCCCGGCTTCCCCTTCGACTGCCTCGTGTCGTGAATCGCGCCAGCATATCCGCCCTGTCGTCTGCCCCGACGTCCGGGGACCGGACAGGCAGGTTTCGGACCGCCGCAGGGTCGGCGGTCCGTGGCGCGCCGGCCGCGCTCCGCGCCGGACGAGCGACCCGCGGATCACGCGGCGCTCGGGGCGTTTCGGGAGGCCGCCGCGCGCCGCCCGCCACGCGCCGGCCGCTCGGGGTGTCGCGTCCCTCCCACAGCGGACCGCGCCGGGTCTGGAGAACGCGACCGCCCGGGGCAATCTGCGAGCCCGCTCGAAGGGCGGGACGGGATCGTGGCCGGCGAAGGTCGGCTCGACCCGCCGCCCGGGGTCGCCGGATGGGGGGCTCTCTTCCCCCGCCCTCAGCTGCCGAGGTAGAAGGAGAGCCCGGCGAGCCCGCGCAGCTCGTGGGAGGCATCCAGCTCGGAGGTCCGGAACGCGCGCGCGTAGTCCACTTCGAACCGGACGCCGAGGACGCGCCGCACGGGGACCTTCACCCCGATCCCGCCCAGGACGAGGCCCTGCCAGGCCGTCGCCTCGTCCGCGTGGGCGAAGCGCGCCGCCCCGCCCACGAGGACGAACGGCCGCATCCGCTGCGCGTCGGCTCCGAAGTGGTACGACACCGAGAGCTCGCCGCGTCCGGCGCTCGCGCTCTCTCCCGACTGGCTGGCGAGCGCGAACCCGCCGCTCACCTCCACGAGCGTCCGGTCGCCGAGGTAGTTGCCGATGCGGACCCGCCCGAGCGGGACCTCGACGGTGGTGAGGCGATCGCCTTCGTCCGGGAACGCGATCTGGACGGCGGCGTCGAGACCGAACTCCATGCGCGGCGACTGGGCGGCGGCGGGCGCGGCGGGCGCGACGCCCACGATCCATGCGGCGGCCGCGACGGCTGCCGCGCGCAGCCCGCGCCGGGGGCCGCGACGCTCAGCACGCATCGCGCACCGCACGCACGCGCTCCAGAGGGGCACACCTCGCCGGGCCCCATGAAGCCCTACGCGCTTCCACACCGAGGTCGTCCCGGTCGTTCATCTTCCCCTCCCCTCCCTCCTCCTCGTCCTGGTCGAAAATGGGCCCGGCAGGACTCGAACCTGCGACCTTGGGATTATGAGTCCCCTGCTCTGACCAGCTGAGCTACGGGCCCGAGGGACCGGAATCTCGTGCCGAAGCGGGTCCGGAGCCAGTCGGCGGGCATCGCTCAGGCGGACGACGGTCACCGGGCCGCGGGGTCCGGCCCCGCGAGGCCGAGCGCGCGTGTCGCCCCGGCGCTCAGGGCGCGGCCGGCCGCCACGCCGAGCGCGACGCCCGCCGCGCCCGCCCACCCCGGGGAGAGCAGGACCGACGCGAGCGGGACCGCGAGGAGCGCGACAACCCACACCGCGGCCGGGCCGAGCGCCCGACGCCCGGTTCCCCACAACCCGAGGGGGATCGCCCACAGCGTCATCCACGCGAGGTCGAGCCACCCGCCCCAGCGGCGATCGAGCTCCTTCCCGTAGATGAGGAACGACCACCCGCGCGCGGACGGGATCGTGATCGTCCGGGGCGGCGCGGATCCCGATGCGACGCGGACGCCGCGACCCGGCACGGCCACCGTGAGCTCGACGCGCTCGCCCTCCGCCCAGCCCTCCGGACGCCCGGGGAAGCGGAAATCGGGTCGATCGAGCAGGAGCCGGTCGCTCCACGTCCGGTACCGGATCACCAGGTCGCGGTCGTCGACGCCGATGAGGAGCCCCAGGAGCCGCTCTCCCCGGGTGGCGATGAACACGGGGGCGAGGTTCTGCGGCGCGGGGCCCGGCTCCACCTCGACCACGATCGCGACACCCTCCAGCAGGCGTCCGCGGATCCAGCCGCGGGGCGAGACCGTGCCGGGGCGCACGGGGCGGCCGTCGAGCCACACGTCGAGCACCCGCCCCTGGAACACGTCGTATCCTTCCCAGCGCGGCGCCCAGTGCGCCGCCCAGCGCCCGGCCGGAAACGTGGGCGCGAGGAGGAGGGGGGTGGCGAGGAGCGCGGCGAGACCGAGGCCGCCCCACGCCCACAGCCGTCGCCCGGACCGCGGGCCGGCGGGTCGGAGCCAGGCCGAGCCGGCCGACCACGCCAGCGCCCCCACGGCGGCGCCCGCGCCGTTGTAGAGCACGTCCCCGATCCCCGGGAAGCGGTTCGGCAGGAACACCTGCGCCGCCTCGATCCCCACGGAGAGGAGGAGCCCGGCGGCGAGCGCGTGGCGCGGACGCCACCCGTTGGCGCCGAGCGCCCACCCGAAGGGCAGGAAGAGGGCGACGTTCAGGAGCCCATCCGCGATGCCGCGCGTCCCGCACACCAGGCACCACGGCGTGGCGTCCAGTACGTCCGTCGTCCGTCCCGGCATGAGCGTGAGCCACAGGATCGGCGCGGCCGCCACGAGCGGGAGGAACGGTCGCGCGAGCCGGCCGGCGATCGCGACGGCGGTCGGCCGGCCGGCGGGGGCCGGAGCGGCGGGCGGGTCGGTCAAACCGTTCCGAACAGGCGGTCGCCCGCGTCCCCGAGACCGGGGAGGATGTATCCGTGCTCGTTGAGCTCCCGATCCAGCACCGCCGTGTACACGGTGACGTCCGGGTGGTCGCCGGCGAGCCGCCGGACGCCTTCGGGGGCGGCCACGATGCACATGAGCCGGATGGAGCGCGCGCCCGCCCGCTTCAGGTAGGCGATGGCGGCGCTCGCCGAGCCCCCCGTGGCCAGCATGGGATCGGTCACGATGAAGTACCGCTCCTCCGGTCGGGGCGGGATCTTGAAGTAGTAGTCCACGGGCTCGAGCGTGTCGTGCTGGCGCTGGAGACCGATGTGCCCTACGCGCATGGTGGGGAGCGCCCGCATCACGCCCTCCACCATGCCCAGCCCGGCCCGCAGCACGGGGACGAGCGTGATCCGTTGGCCCGGGACTCGTACGCCCGACGTGCGCTCGAGCGGCGTCTCGACCTCGCGGGGCTCGCTGGGCATGTCGGCCGTGACCTCGTAGGTCATCAGCATCGACACCTCGTCGACCAGCTCCTTGAAGAGCTTCTTCCCGGTCTCGGTATCGCGCAGCAGCGTGATCTTGTGCGCGAGCAGCGGGTGGTCGAACACGATCAGGTTGCCCAGCTCGGGGTGCCGGCGTGCGCTCATGTCGATGCTCGTCGGTTCGAGGGTCGCTCGGGGATGCTCCTCACGGCTCGACGGCGATCACGGGCCCGCCCGCCGGAGCCGCTTCGAACTCGCCGATGAGGGTCGCCGCGTATCCGGCGGCCTCGAGCGCCGCGCGCGCGGCGGCCGCGTGGGCGGACGGCACGGCCGCGAGGAGACCGCCGGAGGTCTGCGGGTCATACAGGAGGAGACGGAGCGGCTCCGGGATGTCGCCCTCCCAGCGCACGCGTGGCTCGACCGCCTTCCGGTTGCGGGACGTGCCTCCGGGCACGCAGCCGGCCGCGGCGAGGTCGAGCGCGCCCGGGAGCGGATACGGCGCGCCCGCCCGGATGCGCGCCGAGACTCCGGACGCGTCGCACACCTCGCGCAGGTGCCCGAGGAGCCCGTACCCCGTGACATCGGTGGCGGCCCGGATCCCGAGCCCCGACAGGGCATCGGCAGCCTCGCGGTTCAGGCGCCGCATCGAGGCCACCGCGGCGGCCACGTGCGCGGGGTCGGCGACCCCCCGCTTGATCCCGGTGGTCACCACACCCGTGCCGAGCCCCTTTCCGAGCAGGATCGCGTCACCCGGCCGCGCCCCGGCCTTCCGCCACAGGCGCTCCGGGTCGGCGAGCCCGAGCGCGACGAGCCCGTACTTGGGCTCCGCATCGTCGATCGAGTGCCCTCCGGCGATCGCGATGCCGGCCTCACGACAGATTTCGGCCGC
>Ga0299907_10001466_pt1 | contig 13526 bp, 10 predicted proteins | sample RVTome_16_FD_198680 | JGI IMG/M metagenome (GOLD analysis project Ga0299907, IMG submission 198680) | Soil microbial communities from uranium-contaminated site in the Upper Colorado River Basin, Wyoming, United States - RVT152D67 (version 2) ... | reverse complement strand
CCCTCGATGATCCCCTGCTTCTGTAGACGTGACAGCAGGGGATAAATGGACCCTTCGCTGACCAGATCGAGTCCCCGCTCGCGCAGCGTGTTGACCATCTCGTACCCGTAGGTGGCTTCTTCCTCTATCAATGAAAGTAGACACATGTCGAGCACTCCGTGGAGCAGCTGGGAGCTGTGGCTCTGTCCAGCGGCCTTAGGTACCATGTGACGCATAGTACTAGATATGGCTGGGAAGTCAACGAAACACGAGTGATCTTCGAAATCAACTCGGAATGACCGAGCCTGTCGTGGAGTTGATATGACAGCACTCAACTTTTCTATTACCCTGAAGGCTACTCATGAATCCGGAGAAACTGACATCACGAAGCAGGGAGGCCCTGGTCGTGGCCACAAACATGGCCCGGGAGCACAACCATCCCGCCGTCACGCCCGAGCATCTCGGTCTCGCGTTGCTCGCCCAGCCGGAGGGCATCGTCTATCCGTTGCTCGACCGGCTCCACGTGTCCCCACTCGATTTGAGACGGCAGCTCGAGTCGAGACTCGACAGCCAGCCACATGTCTATGGCGATGCCGAAGTCACGACGTCCCCCGAGTTGGCCGGTGCTCTCGGCGATGCCGACCGCGTCCGCGCCGAGATGGGGGACGACTATCTGTCTGTCGAGCACCTCTTGCTAGCTCTGTCCGACGTCCTCGGGCTCGATCGGGCCGATCTGGGCGCGGCGGTCGACGAAGTTCGTGCCGGGCGTCGGGTAACCACGGAGAACCCCGAGGCGACCATGAACGCCCTGGAGCAGTTCGGGCGGGACCTGACGGCGGTGGCGCGTCAAGGCAAGCTCGACCCTGTCATCGGTCGTGACGACGAGATCCGCCGGGTTATCCAGGTCCTCTCCCGGCGCACCAAGAACAACCCGGTTCTGATCGGTGAGCCCGGAGTCGGCAAGACCGCCATCGTCGAAGGTCTTGCCCGCCGGATCGCCGACGGCGACGTGCCCGAGGGCCTCAAGACCAAGCGAATAGTCGCGCTCGACCTCGGCTCGATGGTGGCCGGGGCAAAGTACCGCGGTGAGTTCGAGGAGCGGCTCAAGGCAGTCCTCGACGAGATCAAGCAGTCCGAGGGAGAGATAATCACCTTCCTCGACGAGTTGCACACCCTGGTCGGGGCCGGCGCCGCCGAAGGCGCCATGGATGCCTCCAACATGCTCAAGCCAATGCTGGCCCGGGGTGAGCTCCGGCTGATCGGCGCCACCACTCTGGACGAATACCGCAAGCACATCGAGAAGGACGCCGCGCTCGAGCGCCGTTTCCAGCCCGTGCTCGTGGAGCCGCCCACGGTCGAAGAGACGATTGGCATCCTCCGCGGCCTCAAGGAGCGGTACGAGGTCCATCACGGTGTTCGCATCACCGACTCCGCCCTCGTGGCCGCTGCGGTGTTGTCCGACCGTTACATCACGGCACGCTTCCTCCCGGACAAGGCCATAGACCTGATCGACGAGGCTGCGTCGCGGCTGCGAATCGAGATCGACTCCATGCCCGAGGAGATCGACGAGCTGACCCGACGTCGCATTCAGCTCGAGATCGAGCGGGAGGCTTTGAAGAAGGAATCGGACAAAGCATCCAAGGAGCGTCTCGATGGTGTCCTCCAGGAGATCGCCGACCTGACGGAGGAGATAGACGCGCTCACCGCCCGTTGGGATCTGGAGAAGGAAGCGATCACCGCGATCCGCGAGCTCAAGACCGGTATCGAGGAAGCACGCAACGAGGCAGACCTCGCCGAGCGGTCGGGTGACCTGGGCCGGGCCGCCGAGCTCCGCTACGGGACCATCAACGAGCTCACCGGCCGGCTCGGCGACAAGGAGCGAGAGCTGGAGAAGCTGCACGAGCAGGGCTCGATGCTCTCCGAGGAAGTCGGTGAGGAGGACGTCGCCGAAGTCGTAGCCCGATGGACCGGAATCCCCCTCTCCAAGCTGATGGAGGGGGAGACCGAGAAGCTGATCCATCTCGAGGAGCAGTTGCATCGCCGAGTCGTCGGCCAGGGCCCGGCGGTCGAGGCTGTGTCCAACGCCGTACGGCGCAGCCGCGCCGGTCTCTCCGATCCCCATCGCCCGGTCGGGTCGTTCCTATTCCTCGGTCCGACCGGCGTCGGCAAGACCGAACTGGCTAGAGCTCTCGCCGAATTCTTGTTCGACGACGAGCGCTCGATGGTTCGCATCGACATGTCCGAGTACATGGAGAAGCACTCGGTGAGCCGTCTCATCGGTGCCCCACCGGGTTATGTCGGCTACGACGAGGGCGGGCAACTCACCGAGGCGGTGAGGCGTCGCCCGTACTCGGTGGTGCTGCTCGACGAGGTCGAGAAGGCCCACCCCGAGGTGTTCAACGTGCTGTTGCAGTTGTTGGATGACGGGCGCCTCACCGACGGCCAGGGACGCACCGTCGACTTCACCAATGTGGTGCTCATCATGACTTCGAACCTGGGGTCGCAGTTCATCGATCCCGACCTGCCCCGCGAAGTGGTCGAGGAGCGTGTCTTGAGAGCGGTGCGTGACGAATTCCGACCCGAGTTCCTCAACCGGATCGACGATGTCATCGTCTTCGACAAGCTGAGCCGTGAAGATTTGCGCCAGATCGTGGAGATCCAGATGGCCTCGTTGCGGCGCCGGTTGGATGCACGGGGTATCGATCTCCGGGTGACAGCCGACGCTCTCGATTTGCTGGCCGAGCGCGGGTACGACCCGGTCTACGGTGCCCGTCCTCTGAAGCGGGTGCTGCAGAAGGATCTGGCCGACCCGATAGCCACCGCGATCCTCGAGGGGCGCTTCGGCGACGGGGACGCAATCAAGGTGTCGGTCGACGATGGAGAGCTGGCGCTCGTCTGAGGCGGACACCGGTCGTCTTCCACGGGTCATTGATCGGCGTCGAAGACCCATCTCAGAGAACCCCGCCCGGGCGTCGGGAGTCAGCGACTGGCGGACTTCATCTAGTTTCGCCGCATGAGGTCCCAACTGGTTGGGCGGAGCAACGAGCTGCGACGCGCTCGTTTCCTGCTGGATGAGCATGGCGTTGTGGTCCTCATCGGTGGTTCTGGCGTCGGGAAGACGGCACTCTGCGACTCATTGGCCGAAGAATGGAGCTCACGGGGTGGCCGCGTAGATGAGCTGAGGGGCACACAGGGTCTGCAGAAGATCCCGTTCGGAGCTCTCACAGCTGGGCTACGCGTCGAGGCCGGGTCGTCTGACGCCGAAACCCTCTCCACTGTGGTCTCGTTGCTCACTCGTGAGAAAGGACATCCACTCATCGTCGTCGACGATGCCCACCTGCTCGATGCGGAGAGCGCGGGCCTCGTCGCAGGCCTTGCTCAATCCACCGACGTCGATCTCCTTCTGTCAGTGACATCGGGGGAGGTCGTGTCGGCAGACATCACATCGGTCTGGGCTCGCTGGCCGGATTGCCTACTCGAGGTGGAGCCGCTCGATCGCGAAGGCGTGGCGGGTCTGCTGGCCCAGTTGCTCGATCGAAGTCCTTCCATCGAGGAGATCGACGAGATCGCCGCTATCAGCCTGGGTTACCCCCTGTACGTGACAGCGATCGCGCACGAGATCCTCGATTCAGGCGCCAACACGGTTCGCTCCCTGCTCGAGTCGGATTCCTTCCGGCTGACCAGGCTGATGGAGCGTCGCCTCGCCCGGCTGGAGAGGGAGGAGCGACGTCTCTTCGACATCGTCGCCTTTGCCGAGTCGACCTCGCCCCAAATCGCTCTTGCCGGCGACGATTCGGTCATCTTGGAGCGTTTGATCGAGGCCGACTTGGTCAAAGCTACGGGGAGCCGAGTTCAGGTGTCCCATCCCCTGCTCGGCTCGGTCTCGCGGGGGACGCTGACGTCGGAGGCCAAGAGACAGTGCGCCCGGCGTCTTCTCGCGGGAATCGCAGATGACACCGAGCCCGGCGATGTGGCAGCAGTCGTCCGGAAGGCAATAGATGTCGGAGTTCGCCCCGAGGTCGAACAGTTGAGGGTCGCGGCCCACGTTGCGCTGGGATGGGGCGACTTTCCCGGTGTGGCTCGCATCACGGCGCTGGTCCCTGACGATCCCGGTCTCGTCGTGCTGCGGGCCAAAGCGGCTCGGTTTCTCGGTGAGACCCCATCCACCGAGGTCCCAGCGGGCCTGGATGAGGCTGCACTCACCGAATACCTCTCAGGGGCGTCCCAGGGGCTCGCCTACACCGAGCGTCGATTCACCGATGCCATCGAATTCCTCAAGCAAGGAATGGATTCGGTCGTGGAGGATGAGAATCGAGACCGCCTGGCGATCGAGCTCATGGTGTTGTCGGGTCTCGTCGGAGACATCGACGCACTGCTCGGTGCGGCCCGTGCGGTGAGTCCTAGCGCTGACCCCGCCACCCGTCTCCTCGCCTTGTCCGCCACTCAATTGGCTGAGGCCCTCACCCTGGCGACCTCTACGGCCGAGGAGACATACGTTCGCGGCCGGGAGGTCGCAGACGGGGGTGAGGTGGACGTGTACCTCGTCGAGCAGCTCGAGATGAGCCGGATGATGCTCGAATTGGCCGAGGGCCGGTTTGGCACGGCGCAGACACGCGCCCGCTCGTTCTCCGACCGGGCTCTGAACGGTTCCTGGCTCACGATCGAGGCGGTGGTTGCCGATGCCTGGCTCCCGGTTGCCGAGGCCGGAGACCTGGCCGACTCCGCGGTAGCGGCTCTCGCGACATTCGACCCGCTGGCGAACCTCTCCCAGGCTCGCATCGTGGCCGATTTGCGTCGGGCCCAACAGGGCTTGGCCTCCTCCGACGAAGGTTCCGACTTGCAGCACGAACCAGGTGTGGCCGAGATCGACCGGATAATGAATCAGCGTGTCGATGCCTGGCTCGCATGGTCCCAGGACGATTCCACGGCCGGTAAGCGGCTGGTCGAGGTGGGTCGTGAAGCGATAGTGATGGGCCACCGATTCTGGGGGCTCTGTGCGTTGGTCGACGCCGTCCGGCTGGGCCACGGAGACGATGCAGCTTCCGACATCGAGCACCTGGTCATCACGAGAGGGGCGGGCCTGGCGGTTCTCGCTAGTCGGTTCGCTCGTGCCAGGACGCCCGTCGAGCTCTCCGCCGCGGCCAGGATGTGGTGGGAGGCTGGCGCTCCTGTCTATGGGATCGAAAGTGCCATTCGGGCGGCGACGGAGTCGGAGGACCCAACTGACGCTGTCGCTGTCCATCTGATGGCCACCGTTGGGGCGGATCCTCTTGTGGGGGATCTGCAGTCTGTGCCAAATCCGCTCTCGAAACGCCAACTCGAGGTTGTCGCCGGTGCAATCCATGGCAGTAGCAATGAAGAGATAGCCAACAGGTTGTTCATCTCACGTCGCACGGTCGAAAACCACCTCCATCGGGTGTATTCGACCCTGCGCTTGGCCGGCGGGCGTGATGATCTGCGCGAACGCTTCGAGTGGATTGCCTAGATCGGGCCTTCGCCGACGGATCACTCATCCAGGCGTCGAGTGCCGTTCCGACGCCACCGATGGGGACCGTGGCCTGGTGGCGTGGTCCCCATCGGTGTTGGTTTGGGTTTGGTCGTTCAGCCTTCGAAGGCTCGTCTGAGGAAGGCTGCCATTTGTTCTCTGGTGACGTTGTCGTTGGGGCAGAACTGGGTGTTGGACGGGGGGTTGCATCCTCTGGTGACACCGGCGGTTCCGAGCCGGTCGATGTCGGCTTCGAAGGTGTTGCCGTTGTCGTCGGTGAACAGGTTCCCGCCCCCGTTGTCGGTGTATCCGAACGCTCTCACCAGAAACGCTGCCATTTGACCTCGTGTCACCGTATCGTCCGGGCAGAACTGGGTGTTGGACGGGGGGTTGCATCCTCTGGTGATCCCTTGGTCGGCCAGCCAGCAGATGTCGTCTTCGAAGATGTTCGACCCGTCAACATCAGAGAAGTCGTGGGTGCAAGCACCCCCCGGAGCCGGACCCGTCGTCCCCTCCCGATCCACCAGATAGACGTCCAGACCACCCCCGTCGCCGGCGTCGAAGTTCGTGAACGTCAGGAAGGCGACGAAGCGACCATCGCTGGAGATGGTCGGCTGGTAGAGGTACAAACCGCTGTGGTTGTCACCTGGGGAGCCGTCGTTGAACACCGACACCACCTCGGGCGTGTCAGTCTGGCGGTCATACAGCACCATGTCGTCATGGCCGTTGGCCGCCCCGTAGGTGTCGTTGTAGAACGTGAACGCCACATATCGGCCGCTGTCAGACAGCTCAGGCCTGGGCCAGTGATTGGAGGCAGTCCCCCCAGCCGGGATTCTCTCCAGCGCCTCTGAGGTCGAGTCGTACACGAACACGTCGTGGGTGCCGGCGGGGTCACCGGCCACGTAGTTGCTGTCGGGTGAGCCGAAAGCTACGAACCGCCCATTGCCCGAGATCGAAGTGTCGTTCTGGCGGGAGTTGGGGGCGACACCGCCGAGACGGGGGTTCGCCACCTTCCAGGTGTCCGTCTGGCGGTCGAAGAGGATGATGTCCTCATTGCTGTTGAACTCCCGGGTCGTGAATGTCACGAACCGACCGTCGTCGCTGATGGCCGGGTTCTCGTACGTCGTCTGTCCGGCGAAGTCCACTCCGTCGGTCACCCGCTCCGACGTACCCGCCACCCTGTCGAAGACGTAGACACCTCTGACGGTGAGCGGTTGGCCATCCTCGAAACCCAAACCCAGGAAGACGATGTAGCGGCCATTTCCGGAGATCGCCCCATCATGGGCCCGCACTCCCTGCTGGCCGGCGTCACCGAGCACTCGCGTCGTCGAGCCGGTCTGTCGATCGCGGATGAAGACGTCGTCGTCGGTGTTGGTGTCGCCGGGAACCAAGTTGGTGGCTTCGGAGTGGAAGATCACATACCGTCCGTCGTCGGACATGTCCAGGCTTTGTCCGGCCGCGTCGTTGGCCTGGACCCCGTTGGAGGACACGCTCACGATCTCGACCGCTCCCGTCTGCATGTCCTTGACGAACACGTTGGTGCCTCCGCTGTAGCCGGGCACCAGGTCGTCACTCGACTGGAACGCTACGAAACGCCCGTTGTCGGATACCGCCGAATGGCCACTGCCGCCACTCTCGGTCCCGTCGGCCGACACACTCACCCAATTGATCGACTGATCGGCGACGGCTGCCGTCATCAAACCCATCACCAGCACGAATACCGCGCCGATCCCCAACCTGATCACGGCTTTCATCGATCGTCTCTCCTCGGTCGTGGGTTCCCGCTGACTATGCATGCGCCAGGCTGCAGAGCTCGAGTGTGTCCACTCGTCCCACCGGCGAATGTATGGGAGAACCGAGCGGGGTGAACACTCAATTGACTCGAATCGACCACTCATCCTCGACGCATGGACGGCGGGTGAGCGGGCTCGAGCGACGGCCAAATCGATCTCATCCGTCTTTGGTTGCGTCTCCGAACTGTGGGTGGAAGGAATCTCGCAACCCAAAGGAGACACAATGCGAAGACTCTTGACCCTTGCCGTGGCCGCCGCGCTGGCCGTGGCGACGATGACTGCGACCGCTGGCGCTGCCAGCGTGTCCGCCAGCCTCGTCAGTGTCGTGCACGGAATTCCGGACGCGACCGTTGACGTCTATGTCAACGATGCGCTCTTCCTCGAGGACTTCGAGCCCGAGAGCGTCGCCGGTCCGGTGGTCCTGCCCGCAGGCACCTACGACATCGCCATCTACGCAGCGAACGCCGATCCGGCGACTGATGCGCCAGTCATCGATGCACCGGGCGTGACTGTCCCGGCAGGCATCGATGCAGCCGTCGTTGCCCACCTGGACGCCTCCGGCGCCCCAACCGCCTCGGTGTTCGTGAACGACGTGTCGGAGATGGCGGCCGGGGAGGCCAGACTCACGATTCGCCATGTCGCGGAGGCCCCTGAAGTCGACGTGTTCGCCAACGGATCCATCGAGCTGACTCCCGGCGCCTTCGTCAACGGTGAGGAATCCGTCGTCGATGTCGCCGCCGGCACCTATGCGGCGACGGTGACCGCACCTGGCGACTCCAGCACGGTCCTGGCCCCCCTCGGCGAGGTGACCTTGGTCGAAGGTGTGAACACGATCGTCTACGCGATCGGCACATACCCCGACACCTTCACTGTCGTCGTCGATGCAATCCAGGGTCTGGGACCGCAGGGTTCGTTCACGGATGACGACGCGAGTGTCCACTCGAACAACATCGACCTGATCGCACGCGTCGGCATCACCAGAGGATGCAATCCGCCCGACAACACCGAGTTCTGCCCCGAGCGCGGGCTGACCCGTGGCGAGACGGCGGCGTTCCTGGTGAGGTCCTTGGGCCTTCCCTCCACGGACACGGACTACTTCCCGGATGACAGTGGCTCCACGTTCGAGGCCGATATCAATGCGCTGGCAGAAGCCGGTATCGCGAGGGGCAACAGCGACGGCACATTCGGGCCGGATGACGAGCTCACCCGCGGTGAGATGGCCGCCTTCCTGAACCGTGCGTTCGTGGTCGGAGGTGGATCTGGGGACGACCCGTTCACCGACGATGACACCTCGATCTTCGAGGGCGATATCGAGGCGATCGCTGCCGCCGGGATAACCCTCGGCTGCAACCCGCCCGCCAACGATCAGTTCTGTCCGGACCGGACTCTCATCCGTGCCGAGATGGCCTCGTTCCTGGCGAGGGCGCTGGGCATCGGAACCTGAATCGATAGAGCAAACGAGCGGGAGAGGGGCGACCTTTGGTGGTCGCCCCTCTCGCTTTGCCTGGCCCGGAGTCAGGAGTCGGGGGGAGCCCACAGCAGGCTCCCGGGATGGAACTGGCTCCAGGCGAACCAGAAGGATTCGTGACTGGTCAGCTCATTGCCTCGTGAGTCGTACACCCTTATCGAGTCTTCGAGGCGGACGGTCAGGCCCTCGAACTCGAACTCCTCCTCCCTCAGGGCTCTCCTCGCCTCCAGAACCGGGAAGGCCACCGGTGTCCCGTCGGCCTTGATCACTCCGACGACCTTCTCCTGAGTCGGCAAGCGCCGGTCGACCTCCCCGACAGGGAAGATCGGCCCGGCTTCGTCCCGACCCTGGAGAGGGTCATCGACATACGTGCGACCGATTCCGCCGTCCTCGGCGAGGATCCCTGTTTCAGGATGAGCATCCTTCCAGTCTCCCCAGGTCGACGCGACCACCGAGACCTGTTCGAGTGTGACTCCCTCCTCGGCGAGCTGTCCGGTCAGAGCTTCGCCCGTGAATGTGTCGATTGCCGAGCCTGTGGTGAGGTCGTACATCAGCTTGTTGGACCGGGAGAGCAAACCGGAAGTACGGAGAACCACCCACTCTCTGCCTGCGATGTTGTCGACGTAGTAGGCCTGGGCGGACCCGCAGAGGGTGCAATACGGGATGCCGAGCTCCCTGCCACCGAGCGTCACATGCACCATCTCATGGACTTCCATCTGGTGTTTCGGCAAAGCCAGCGCCTCGCCGTTCACCACGACTCCGAACACGACGTTGCGATCGGGGTACCAGTCCCCGCCCGATGCCTCGGTCGTCTCAGGATGATCGAGAGCGGGGATGCACCTCTCACATACGCCGTTGTCGTCGAGCGGGCGGGTATCGGGAAACACTCCGCCCCAGGTGACGATTCGCCAATCGATGCCATGGTCCTCCTCGAAGAACCGGTCCCACACTGGGCTCACGAAGCCGAAGATCTTGCGTTTGGCATCCGGGTATCCCTCCCAGGCCGGGATATCGGCCGAGAGCAACTGGTTGGTCGCCCAAACGAACTCGACCTCTTCGGTATCCCGCTCCTCCCCGGTCAAATCGGTGAAGGCCGCGCTGAGCCTCTCGACACGAGAGTCGGTCTGGTAGAAGCGAAGAAGATCGGCGATGAGCCAGGCCGTCCGTACGTCTCCTTCGGCGACCAGGGAATCGACGTCATCGACGTCCCACTCAGCGAGGAGAACGCCTGAGAGGAGGTCCTCGACGGCTTCAGCCACCTCGGGAGCGAGAGGGCCACTCTTGGGGACGACGGCGCTGCTCGACGTGGCCGGTTGTGTCGACTCGGGGGAGCCCGTGGTCGAAGCCGCCTCACCGTCGCCCTCACCGGTACACCCGGCAACGGCCAACACCCCGATCATCAACAAACGGCGCATGACCCATCAAGGTAGGGACCCGCCCGTCACGCGGACTTAAACCGCGTCACGGGCCGAACTGGCCGCTCGCGAAGATCTTGCCCAGGGTGCTCGGATCAATGAGTAGGTGTGAGCACACCTTTGAGTACTCACCCTTCGAATGGTCTCCGTACCTTCTTCAGTGGGCACGAGAGGGTTTTCTGAGTTGGATCTGGGTCGGGAGGCCACCTCTCTTCGCCATGGACGACACGAGGAGATGGAGATGGGTTGGGTGCGCGCACGATTGGTCGTGTTAGCAGGGTCGTTGGCCCTGGTCGTGGTCTCATGTGGTGGCGGTGGCGGCGAGGGAGCGGCTCCCTCCACGGGTGACTCGGGAACCGCGCCTGCATCGGAGGGCTCTGACGGCACGACTCCGCCGGCCGCGACCGCCTCCGCAGAAGACACCGGGGGATCGTCAGACGAGGCGCCCGGTGAGCGCTCGGCGGTGATCACGATCGACGGCGAGGCGACCACCTACGCCCTCGACGACATCACGTTCTCGCCGGTCGAAGGTGTCGACGACCTCACCTTCGAGACGTGTAGCCCGGACTTCTTCGGCTCGGGGCGTTTCTATGCCATCGGCTACGCCGTAGACGCCGACGGTGAGCTCATCCTGGAAGACGATGACCAGCCCGGGACCTTCACCATGGACCTCCCGCCAGACGACTGGCAGGAGACCGAACGCGACGCACCCGGCTTCGAGATCAGGGCCGGGGGTCTCGACATAGAGATCGCGACGCCCGAAGAAGCGGCCGGGGGCACGATGGCCTGGACTCTCGAGGACACGAGAGCTTCGGGGGCCGCTGTGTTCGTGGACTTCGACAACACCTACACGGTCGAATTCGAGGTGATCTGCGAGGGCTCACCGACCGTGGACGTAGAGGATCTGGCCAGCGACGACGGCGCCACAGCAAGTGATGGCGGGGCGGAGGAGATCCCCCCCGCCGGTGGGGTGGGCTCGTTCACCGTCGACGGTGAGTCGTTCGACAACGTGGACATCTACAGCTGCGCGCCGTTCTCGTTCGGGTCTGACCCCGATCCCAGAGATCTCTCACTGCTGGGGTTCATGGGGGGCATGACGGGCTTGGAGGTCGAGTTGAGCCACAGCCAGGGGGTCGACATGAGTGACGGCACTCAGTTCGACCAGATCCGTCTCAGCGTGTTCCACTCCCGATCCGGAGACAGCGGAACGGAGCAATTCGAAGGATCGGCATCCAACAATGCCGCCGGAGACTGGTTCACCACCGACCCGGAGACCTTCGAGGAGGTGCCTCTCGCCGCCCCACCATTCGTGATGGAAGGCAACCGCATCAGCGGCTCTTTCGCCGGCCTTGAGCAGACCTGGCCCGACGAGGGCGCCGCCACGGTCGACGTCACATGGGACTACGAGATCCCGACCGAGGTCATCGAAGATTGCTGATGAGATCGATGGCAGCAGCATGTCCGACTCGGGGCGATGCTCGAGTAGCCGCCCAACGACGGCATTGATCCGGAGCCGGTGGACGTCCGGCACCGGGACATTCAGCGTCACCTGTCCGTAGGTTTCGACACACTCTCAGATACAAGGCCGACGACGTCACGGAGGAAGAGGTCGAGCACAGCTCCGAGGAGCACGACGAGGGTCACGAGGCTCTGCTCGCCGTCATGGAGGAAGACGACTTCGACTCGGAGGAGTTTGGCGAGGCCATCGAGGAGCTGCCAGAGCACATCGATCACTGACCGTTCTGTGTCGATTCAGTGGTCTCAGAGCCCACTGAATCGACACAGAAGCGTTCGGGGTCAGTGGCGGTCTTCCCGTGAATTGCCGGCGCCGACTTCCTGGAGGACCCATCCGTTGCCGTCGGGATCGGTGAAGGCCGAGTAGCTCCCGTACTTCCGCCGTTCGGGGTCGGGACCGTCCTCCCAGCCCGTCGGCCCCATGTGGCGGATCGGGTCGCAAGCAATGCCCCGGCCGGTCAGGTCGTTCACCGCCTCGACTATGTCGGCGACACAGAGATGCATTCCCTTCACTGGGGCGTCTGTCACCTCGCCGAGGCCCTTGCCGAAGGTGATCGAGCAGTCCGACCCTGGTGGGGTGAACTGGACCACGCGGAACTGATCGTTGGGCTGATGGTCGACATCGAGGATGAACCCGGCTTGCTCGTAGAAGGCTTTGGCCCGGTCTACATCGGATACCGGGAGGATGATCACTTCGAGACGTAGGTCGACCATCAGACCGTCTCCCTCTCTGTGGCGAGGATCTCGTCGATCCGGTCGAGGCTGTGCTGCAAACCACTCTCCATCCCCGATCCGATGTGGGCGTCTCGCGCCTCTTTGGTCTCGTGCTGGACGTGGACCGTCATCGTGGTCACCCCGTCTTCCTCTTCGAGAGTGAGTGTGTTGACGGCCTTCGAGTCCGGGAACGGCTCGAACGTCTCGGTCGAGACGAGCCGGTTGGGCGGGTCGATCTCGAGGCACTCCCCGCTGAAGGCGAACTCTCCGTACTCGGCATGGCCCGCTGCAAATCGCCATTTCCCGCCGACTCGGAGGTCGAACTCACACACCGTCATCTCATCTCTCTCCCAGCCCCACCAATTGCGTATGTGCTCGGGCGTGGTCCACACTTCGAACAGCAATTCGGCGGGGGCGTCGAACTTTCGGGTGATCAGGATCTCGGTGTGGGAGGGCAGCGTCACCACGGCGCTACCGGATCGATCGATTGGCATGGTCATTCCTTTCCTTGAATCTGATACAGGTAGCCGTCGAGACGGTCGAGCCGCTCGTTCCACATGCGCTCGTAATCCTGAAGCCAGTCGTGGATCGGCTTGAGTGCGAGCGGCTCCACCCGGTAGAGCCGTTGACGGCCCACCGATCGTGATCTCACCAACCCGACCTCTCTCAGGACCTTGAGGTGCTTCGACACCTGAGGCTGGGACACCGGCAGCGTCGCCACTAGATCGGTAACGGAGCGCTCGCCGTCGGCGAGGGCGTCGAGGATCTCCCTTCGACGCGGCTCCGCCACGGCGTTGAAGGCGTCAGCTGTCGTCGCGGCCCTGGCCATGCCCACAAGATATATAACCATATAAGAATATGTCAAGGACTTTCTGCGAACCCAGGGTTCTAGACTTCGCTCAGCGGTGTCTGCAACCCTGGGTTCGCAGTTGGTGGGGGCTGGTCACTCGACAAGGTCGAACTGGCCGGTGGCCAGGGTGGTGCCGTTGGCCATGAGCTCGAGCGTGTGTCGGCCGGGGTAGAGCCGATAGGTCGTGGCGTCGCCGCGGAGGGGATGCTTCTTCGTGAATGCGATGCGCTCGCCTGCGGCCAACTGCATCCTCTTCAGCTTGAACACCCTCCGCCCGGAATTGCCGTTCCCCCTGACGAAACCGATG
>Ga0299907_10001465_pt1 | contig 13526 bp, 14 predicted proteins | sample RVTome_16_FD_198680 | JGI IMG/M metagenome (GOLD analysis project Ga0299907, IMG submission 198680) | Soil microbial communities from uranium-contaminated site in the Upper Colorado River Basin, Wyoming, United States - RVT152D67 (version 2) ... | reverse complement strand
TTCATCGAGTTCCCCTCCGCGGTCTACGCCATGCACCCCTACGACGCGGTGACGGTCCACGGGGAGAGCGTGGGGATCTCCACCTGGATCGGCTACAGCTCCAATGAGCGCAAGATGCTGACCCTGGCCGTGATCGACAACGAGTATGCCCAACCGGGCACCGAGGTGACACTGCTCTGGGGGGAGAGGGACGGTGGCTCTCGGAAGGTCAACGTGGAACGGCACGAGCAGTACGAGATTCGGGCCACCGTCAGCCCGGTCCCCTACTCGGAGTATGCGCGGCAGTCGTATCGCGGTTAGTGGTCTGTCGCCGGAGCAGATCCCGGAGAGTGGGGATCATCCCTCGCCGGATCCACAGGAAAAGCACGATGATCAGGATCCCGTAGGCGAGCAGCCGGAGCTGTCCAAACTCGATGAGCACCTCGTCGATGGCGGTGAAGACCACCGCTCCCAGGATTGGCCCGAGCAGGGTGCCGATACCGCCGAACGCCAGCATCACTATCACCACGACGTCGACCTGGGCGAAGCCGAAGGAGGTGGGGCTGACTCGGCCTGCGGTGAAGGCGTAGGTGGCTCCGGCCATGCCGAGCATGGCCGCCCCGACCAGGGCGCCGTAGACCCGATAGCGCGCGACGTTGATGCCCGCGAGCTCGGCAGCCACCTCATCGTCCCTCAGCGCTCGGAACGCCCAGCCGACGTGCGATCGGCGCAGGAGCCCGTGCACGATGAGGAAGACAACCACCAGGCCGAGCATCAGGTAGTAGGGAGGGATTTGCCCCCTCAGGATGGTCCCCGATCCGGCCCTGATCTGGAGCCCAGAGTCTCCTCCGGTGACTCCGCTCAAGCCAAGCAGCAGGTTCTCGAACGACAGGGCGAAGATGAGAGTGACTATCCCGGTGAAAATCACCCCGAGGGAGCGTCGCACTGCGATCCAGCTCAACAGCCCCCCGGTGAGAGCGGCCAAAAGCGTCGCCACCAAGATGCTGACGAGGATGGGGAGCCCGGCGCGGTCGGAGAGAATGGTGGCGGCGTACCCACCGACCCCGGCCAACGCACCCACGCAGAGGAAGAGCTGTCCAGTGCTTCCGAAGATCAGGTTGAACCCGATCGCATACGAGGCGTAGGCGAGCCCGAGGATGGCGACGCCCATCAGGACCCGGGAGCCGCCGAGCCACAGCGGGAAAAGGGCGAGCAATGCGGCCATCCCAGCGACTGCTCCGAGCATCCCTGTCAGCGACCGGGAGGTGTGGGCTTCGGCCCCTCCGACCAGAGAGGTGCCGGTCGCCCTGGAGAAGCGCTCACTCATTCCCGAACACCGAGGAGCCCGGCGGGACGGATCAGGATGGTCAGGGCTGCCGCCACGAGGAGGATGATCAGCGAGAGGAAGGTCCCGATGTAGGTGCTGGCGATGCTGTTGATGATGCCGAGGACGAGCCCGGCGAGGAAAGCGCCCGAGATGCTGCCGAGACCTCCGACCACAGTCACGATCAAGGCGAGGACGGTGATGGAGAAACCGGCCCGCACATTGACCGGAGTCACCATCGATCGAGTCATTGCCACGATGGCAGCGAGCACACCGCTCACGACGAGGATGATCCGGAGCATGTGGTGTGGGTCGATCCCGACCAGCCTGGCTCCTTCCTCGTTCTCGATCACCGACCGGATCGCGCGCCCCAGCAAGGTGTAGCGGAACACGTAGAAGAGCACTGCCAGGACCAGCAGCGTGATCCCCGATGCCACCAGACTCCCCATCCGCATCCGAACCCCGAGGATCTCCACGGCCTCCCCACCGACACGCAGGGTGAGCCCCCGCAGCGGGAATCGCCAGTTGAGAAACCCGTCGACGATGAATGCCACACCGAGTGACAGCAGGAGACTGAGCAGGACCCGTGCCTCTCCTTGGAGGCGATAGACCGGGCGGAGAATGGTCACGTCGAGCAGCAAGCCCAGGAGGCCTCCGGCGAGCAGCCCCAGGCCCACTGCCGGCAAGAGGGGGATGTCGGCATCCATGGCTAGCAGGACCACCATCGCGGAGATGACCGCCATCTGCCCGTAGGCGAGATTGAGGACACCCCCCAGCCCGTAGACCAGAGTGAGGCCGGTGGCCAGGACACCGAATTGGAGCCCGAGCACGATCCCGTCGAGGATGCTGGCGGTCACGTCACTCCCAGGTAGGCGGCACGCACTCGTGGATCGGCGGCCAGTTCTTCTGAAGTTCCGTCCAGGCCGATCACGCCGTTCTCCAAGACGTATCCGCGGTCGCTGATCGCCAGCGCGAGGGGGGCCTGTTGCTCGGCGACGAGGATGGTCAGCCCCTGGCCCCGGAGCACGTCGAGAGCTCGATATGCCTCGCTGGCGAGCTTGGGAGCGAGGCCGGTTGTCGGCTCGTCGAGCACGAGGAGACGAGGATTCGCCATCAAGGCACGGCCCACTGCGAGCATCTGCTGCTCGCCGCCGCTCATCGTCCCGGCCAGCTGGCGCCGTCGCTCCTCGAGACGTGGGAAGAGGTTGAGCACGACTCTCATCGTCTCCGGGTCGGGACGTTTGGGATAGGCACCCAAGGCCAGATGCTCTCCGACTGACATCCTGGGGAACAGATGACGCTCGGCTGGCACGAAGCCGATACCAAGCCGGACGATGCGCTGAGCCGCCAACGCCGAGATATCTGTACCCATGAATGTGACCTGACCGGACGAGCTGGGCAGGAGCCCGCATATGGCTCGGAACAGGGTCGTCTTACCGGCGCCATTGGAGCCGATGATCATCACCGTCTCGCCCTCGTCGACGTGGAAGGACAGCTCGTGGACGACGTCGTTCCCCTGATAGCCCGCGGATAGCCCGGCAACCTCAAGCATGGGGGACCTCCTGGCCGAGATAGGCCTCGATCACTCCCGGATCTCGCATCACGTCCTCGGGCGCGCCCTGGGCCAGGACTTGGCCGAAGTTGAGTACCACCACCCGCTCCGCCAGCCTCATCACCGCCTTCATCACATGCTCGACCCAGACCACCGTGATGTCGTGGCGGTCCCGGATAGCTCGGACGATGCCCATCGAAGTCTCCAACTCGGAGTCGTTGAGCCCGGCCATCACCTCATCGAGCAGCAGCACCCTTGGTTGGCCGGCGATGGCCCTGGCCAGCTCGAGGAAGCGCAGCTGGTGCAGATTGAGGGTGCCGACATGGTCGCTGCGACGATCCTCCAGACCGACGAAGGAAAGGGCTTGCTCGGCGATCTCGAGCGCTTCGTCTTCTTCCCGGTGCGCGTTGGCACGGCCGAAGAGCGCACCGAGGGCCACGTTCTCCAGCACATTCATCGTCGGGAAGGAGCGGGGAGTCTGCTGCACCATGGCGACACCTCGCCGGCGCACTCGATGAGGCGCCTCGCCGGTTATGTCCTCACCGGCGAGGGTGATACGACCACGGGTGGGGATTTCCAGTCCGACCACCAGCTTGAGCAATGTGCTCTTTCCGGCGCCGTTGGGGCCGACCAGGGCGAGGATCTCGCCCTCGTCGGCCCCAAGACTCACACCATGGACGGCGGGGAGACCACCGAATGTCTTCCCGACCTCACTGAGTTCGAGAAGCGCCACGTGGTGATTATGGCTGGTAAGGCTCGAGTGTTTCGGACTGGCTCAGCTTTTCGAACCACCATTCGCCCGCTTCGTTTACCCCTTCCGGTGCTGGTCCCTCACTGATCAGTGTGAGAACCGGTTGTGATGTCGCCAGCTCTCCCCACTCGGTCCAGCTGACCGGGTGGGCATAGCCTTCCAAGTCGTATGTCTGGCCGTGCAGGTACTCGGCGATGGCCACCGGATCGTCACCTGCGTTGGCCACGGCGTCGGCGACCATGGTCACGATCCCGAACCCGGCCACGGCGTCGTCGGACATGAACTGATTGTCCGAGAACGCCAGGTAGCGCTTAGCCAGCTCGGCGTAGCCGTCGCTCGTGTAGTCGGCGCAGGCGAAGTCCGCATACCGGCCTATGGCGAGATCGGCGAGGCCCCCCACGGCCAGATCCGGCGGAATCCAGGCTCCGGTGACCGGCACGTCGCCGATGAGGTCAGCGGAGAGCGCGACGATTGCGGCGTTCCCTGGTGGGTGGCCTGTGGCTAGCACCATTTCGGCGCCGGCATCGGCCAAGGCACGGACGAAGGGCGTGAAATCGGTGTCCGGGGGAACCGGAGCGACCTGGATCTCACCGTAGTCGACGTCTGATCCCTCGAACGTGCCCTCCACCGCCGCCTTGAAGGACTGACCCCATGGATAGTCGGCGATGATCACCCCGACGCTGGACAGCCCCTGCTCCTGGGCATATTGGAGAATCGGTGGCGCGGTCATCGGCGCCGCGGGGAGACAGGTCCTGAAGACATAGCGGCTCTCGGCGGTGAGGGCGGCCTCGGTACCGGACTTCACCAGGAACGTGGGTATCTGCAGCTCCTCCGCAACCGGAGAGACCGGTGCGCCGACGCCACTGGAGAGGATTCCTCCCACGGCAACCACGCCGTCCTCGACAAGCCGCTCGAAGCCGGTCACACCGACCTCGGCATCGTTCTCCGAGTCCTGTATGACGATCTCGATCATGCGGCCGTCGACCCCGCCGGCGGCGTTTATCTCCTCGGCGGCGAGCAGCATCCCATCCCGGACGTTGACCCCCCAGGGGGTGAAGGTGACCGAGAGGTCGGCCAGCATGCCGATCTTGATCGGCTCTCCCGTCGTGGGCTCGGTGGTCTCGGTGGGTTGCGTGGTTTCTGTCGGCTGCGTCGTGCCGGTCGGCTCGGTAGTGCCAGGAGCGGCGGTGGTGGTGGTGTCATCAGCACCATTTCCGCAAGCTGCCAGCAACAACGCGAGCACGGTGATCGACGTAAACAGCCTCGACTTGGGAAGTCCTCGGGTCATCTCTGTCCTCCTCGGTGCGCCCAGCGAACGTCCGTGCGGTGGACGAACCCGGAGGAGTGTAACAAGGCGTGGGTGACGGTGTACAGCCTCACCACTCATTCCACGCATTCAGTACAGCGGTGGTGAACGCCTCGGGCCGGTCCAGGGTGGCGAGGTGGGCGACACCAGGGATGACCACTAGCCGGCTCCCGGCGATTCGGCCGCTGAGGAATTCCGCATCCGCAGGTGGGGTCGCCAGATCCTGATCCCCGACCACGATCAGGGTGGGACAACGGATCTCAGCGACCGTGTCCCGCAGATCCGCATCCCGCAAGGCGGCACAGCAACCGGCATATCCCACCGGATCCACCGCGGTGAACACAGACTCGACCGAGCGGAGCGTCTCCGGCTCACGCTCCCTGAAATCGGGCGTGAAGAAGCGGGGGAGGACGTTGGGGCGGATCCCCTCCATTCCCAACTCGGAGACAGCGCTCAATCGCTCCGACCAGAACTCGGAGGTGCCCACCCGTGCCGCCGTGCTGCTCGCCACCAGGGTGAGGACACGATCCGGGGCAGTGATAGCGAGCCAGAGGGAGATGAGACCGCCCAACGAGACCCCGGCGAGATCGAACCGGTCGATGCCGGCGGCGTCGGCCACCTCGAGCACGTCTCGCCCCAGGTCCTCCAGCCGGTACTCACCTTCTGCCGCCACCGAACCGCCGTGTCCGGGGAGATCGATCGTCACCACCCGTCGCACCCGGGAGAAGACAGGGATCTGGTGCATCCACATCGTCGAGTCGGTCCCCAGCGAGTGGAGGAGGAGCAACGCTCGCCCATCCTCCGGTCCGTGGTCGGTCCAATCGAGGTTGCCGGTCCGACCCTCGGTCCGGCTCAAACTCCGCCCACCACCTCGTCGAACAGGTCGATCACAGCATCGATCTGTGTTGCTGTCGCGCTCTGCAGCCCTTCGTCTGATTCCGCCGGCAGCCTGGCGGCCATGGCTTCACCGTCGATTTCCAGGGTCTCGAGCGAATCCCCCAAGGCTTCGAGCACGGCGGAGGCGGTCTGAAACAGTATGGGCAGCGCATACCATTCGACGTGCCAGGACCCAAGGCCCCGATCGAGCTCATGCGGCTTGGCCCGGGTGATCATCGCCGCCGCCCCCCGGCACGCCTCGGCCGTGGCCAGGGCCCGGATCGGGTCGATCGGATTTCGCTTGCCCGACATGCTGGAAGATTTTCCGCCTCTGACCTTCAGCTCCTCGATGTCGCTCTGGGCGAGGAGGGCGAGGTCCATGGCGATCTTGGAGGTGGTCCGGACGGGCCCCTCCACCGCCTCGATCAACGCCCATATCCGTGAGCGGTCGGTGTGCCAGGGCAGGGTCGGGGCCTGGAGCTCCAGCCGATTGGCCAGTGCCTCTACCACCTGGTGGGCGGCCGACCCGTAGTCGGTGAGGCTCCCGACCGGCCCACCCAGCTGAACGGCGAGCTCACTCCTCGCTTCACGGATCCTCTGGACATGTCGCAGGATCGGTTCCAGCCACCCCGCGGCTCGTCGGCCGAAGGTGGTCGGCCGAGCGTGCTGGAGGAAGGTGCGGCCCATCTCCGGTTGGGCCCGGTGGGTCTCGGTGAGGGTGCGCAACAACCGTGAGATCCGGAGCAACGAGTGCTCGAGGACCCCCAACGCTGCTCTCGCATTCAACATGAGGGCGGTGTCGATGGCGTCCTGGCTGGTGGCGCCGTGGTGGACCCAATGGCGCGCGCCGTCGGATTCCATGCGGGCCGTCACCACGTCGACGAGGGCGATCAAGGGGGTACCCGTTTCCCAAGTCGTGGCGAGGATCGCCTCCGGGTCCTCGACGGGCTGGCGGCATGCTGCCGCCACCGCCTCGGCCTCCGAGTTCGGAGCCAGGCCTGCGTCGGCCAGGGCGAGGGCCAGGGCGGCCTCGAACTCCAGCATCGCGGCCACCAGGTTGGCCGGGGCCCAGACCCCATCCATTTCCGCTGTGGAGAAGCCGGGGAAGGAGGTAGGCGATTCGGTCATGGAGAGGAGTGTGTCAGAAGTCGAAGAAGACCGTCTCGTCTTCGCCCTGGAACCTGATGTCGAACCGGTAGGTAGCGGGGTCCGACCCCGGCTCGAGATCGGCGACGAGAGTGCCGCGTCTCGTCTCGGGCACCCGGCGCAGCATGAGGTCGTCGTGGTTCGCCTCCTCCTCGTCGGAGAAGTAGATCCGTGTGAAGACCGGGTCGAGCATGCCCCGCGCTTGCACCACGACCGATATGTGGGGAGCCTGGAAGGCTCCTTCCAGATCGGGGACCCGGCCCGGCTTGACCGTCTCCAGGCGATAGGTGCCGGTTTTGACGTCCGACATGGCCCTTGCGAAGCCGGAGAAGCGGGGGTCGAGGTCCAGGTCGCGTGTGTCGTCGGGATGGTTGTAACGCCCCACCGGGTTGGCCTGCCAGAACTCGAGAAGAGCGTCCTCCACGTGATTGCGGTCGCCGTCGAAGACCTTGCCCGTGATGGTGATTCGTTGCCCTCCTTCCGCCGGGACGGGGATCACATTCTGACCCTCGCCGCCCAGACGCATCGAGTAGTAGGGGCCGACAGTCTGTGAAGGGGTCTCGCCGAGTTTCGGGCTCATGATTCGTCGAGCTCCTCCAGCATGCTCAACTCGCCGCGTAGGACGATGTCGAACCGGTAGCCCAGCGCCCAGTTCTCCTCGGTGACCTCGTGGTCATAGTGCGCGATCATCCTCTCCCGGGAATGCTCGGGCGCCGAGTTGTAGATCGGGTCCAGGGGGAAGAGTGGATCCCCCTCGAAGTACATCTGGGTGACGAGTCGCGTCAGCAGAGCCGGCCCGAGGACGGAGAAGTGGATGTGCGCCGGCCGCCAGGCGTTCGGGTGGTTGCCCCAGGGGTATGGCCCCGGTTTGATCGTGGTGAAGCGATATTCGCCGTTCTCGCTGGTGCGGCACTGGCCCACCCCGAGGAAGTTCGGGTCGAGGGGGGCGGGAAATGCGGTCTCACGCCAGTGGGCATAGCGTCCACAGGCATTCGCCTGCCAGATCTCGAGGATTGTCCCCGGCACCCCGTTTCCGTTCTCGTCGAGCACGTGCCCGGTGACGATTATCCGCTCACCGATTGCCGGGCTCCCGGTCCCGGCGTTCAGGGTCAGGTCGGCATCCTCCTCGGAGATGTCGGACCAGATCGGCCCCGGCCCGGTGGTCTCGGAGAGGGTGGCCACGATGGAGAGCAGGTCGTGGCTGGGGCTTCGTTTCACGGTCGACTTGTAATCGGGATACCGGAACGGGGGATGGTCGGAGTATGCCTTGGGGCCATAGTGCCGAATCAGCGGCTCGGTCATCGCGCGTCCTCCTCGTAGATCGTCTTGGCCAGCTTGAAAGCCCTGTTCCCGGCGGGGACGCCGGCGTATGCGGCGACATGGAGCAGTACTTCCGCCACGTCCTCGGGAGTGACTCCGGTGTTGCGGGCGGCCCGCAGATGAAGCTCCAACTCCTCGTGGTTGAGGGCCCCGAGGATGGCGATGGTGACCATGCTTCGGCTGCGGAGGTCGATGCCGGGCCGCGTCCAGATGCCGCCCCAGACGCTCTCGGTGATCCACTCCTGGAAGCTTCGGTCGAGGTCTGTGGTGCCGGCTGTGGCCCGGTCCACGTGCTCTTGGCCCAGCACCCGCCGGCGTACCTCCATCCCATCTTCCATCGAGCCCATGGTCGTTTCCTCCTCGCTCACAAGGGCAGACCCACGTAGTTCTCTGCCATGGATCGTCGCGCCGTCTCAGACCTCTCCAGGTACTCGAGCTCGGTCAGTTGCATCCTCCGGTCGAAATCGTCGCTGACTCCGGGGAACCGGTGCATCATGGTCGTCATCCACCAGGAGAAGCGTACGGCCTGCCACACCCGGGACAGAGCCGTGTCCGAGTAGGCATCCAGTGCATCTGTTGAGCCTGTGGCGTAGTAGTCGGCGAACGCCTGGGCCAGGTAGACGACATCGGATATCGCCAGATTGAGCCCCTTGGCGCCGGTGGGGGGGACGACGTGGGCTGCGTCCCCGGCGAGGAACAGCTTTCCGCGCCGCATCGGCTCGGACACCCAGCTGCGCAGCGGTGTGACCAGCTTCTCGATCGAGGGGCCGGTCACCAGTCGGTCAGACACGCTGTCAGGCAGTCTCTGGATCAACGTCTCCCAGAACCTGTCGTCAGGCCAGTCGTCGAGTCGGTCCTCTGCGGAGCCCTGCACGTAATAGCGGCTCAAGTTCTCGTTCCGCATGGAGCACAGGGCAAAACCGGTCTCGTGGTTGGCGTAGATGATCTCGTCGCTGACCGGTGGCGTCTCGCTGAGGACTCCCACCCAGACGAAGGGATAGGTTCGCTCAAAGGTCTTCCCTGCTGAGGGCGGTATGTAGTCGCGGGTGACACTGTGCGCCCCGTCGCATCCGGCAATGAAATCGCAAAGGAGGGTATGGGTTTGCCCATGCCGGGTGAAGGTGACGCCGGGGCTCTCGTCTTCAATGTCGTGAAGCCGCAAGTCGTTTGCTTCGTCGATCAGGGTGATCTCGGCGGTCTCGATGGCGTCATACAGATCCTTCTGCAACTCGGTCTGGCCGTAGATGACCACGTGCTTGTCGAGCAGGTCTTTGAAGTCGACCCGGAGCAGCCGCCCTCCGAAGGCGAGCCTCACCCCCTCATGGACGAATCCATCTTTGTCCATTCGCTCGCCCAGCCCGGCCTTGCGCAGCTCTTCGGCGCTTCCGTGCTCTATCACGCCGGCACGGACCCGCTCCAAGACGTGCTCCTTGGTGCGGAGCTCGAGGATGACGCTTTCCACTCCCTCCAGATGAAGGAGATAGGCGAGTAGGGAGCCGGCCGGGCCACCTCCTACAATGGTGATCCGGGTCCGGTCTGGGACCTCAGGCACGGCCCACCGCCATCGAGAGGCAAGCACCACTCCGAAGCGCATTTGCTCTCATGACGCTGCTATGTTCGCACACCGAACGGACGTGCGCATATTGAACTTTTTCACAGGAGTGACGTGATCGACATCGGCGATGACCCGCTGACAGCGGCGAGGCTGAGCGGTGACTGAGTTCGGCTCGTTGAGGGACGTCATCGCCGACCTGGTCCCGGACGGGGCGTCAGTGGCCATGGAGGGTTTCACCCATCTGATCCCGTTCGCTGCCGGTCATGAACTCATCCGCCAGGAGAAACGGGACCTCACCCTGCTCCGGATGACCCCCGATCTGATCTACGACCAGCTGATCGGTGTGGGGTGTGCCCGAAGGTTGGTGTTCTCTTGGGGAGGGAACCCCGGGGTGGGCTCGCTCCATCGTTTCCGTGATGCGGTGGAGAATGAGTACCCCTCCCCTCTCGACATCGAGGAGCACAGCCATGCCGGCATGGCGGCCCGGTACGTCGCCGGCGCGTCCGGGCTCCCTTTCGGGATCCTTCGTGGTTACCGGGGCTCGGACCTGGTCAAGCACACGGACGTGGCTCAGATCAGCTGCCCCTTCACCGGGGAGGAGGTGGCCGCGGTGCCTGCCTTGAACCCGGACGTGGCGGTGATCCACGCACAACAGGCCGACCGCCGGGGGAACGTGGGTCTGTGGGGCATCACCGGGGTGCAACGAGAGGCGGCCCTTGCCGCCTCGACGGTGATTGTCACGGTCGAGGAGATAGTGGACGAGTTGGCTGGGACCGGTCCGAATCATGCCGTCCTTCCCCATTGGACCGTCTCTGCCATCTCCCAGGTGCCCCGAGGCTCTCACCCCTCCTATTCGATGGGCTACACCACCCGGGACAACCGGTTCTATCGAGAGTGGGACCGAATCTCTCGCGATCGGGAGGTGTTCGGCCGATGGGTGGAGGCCTTCATAATGGAGCAGAAGGACTTCGAGGGGTACCTGAGTGCTCTCGATGACGGGACCTTGCTGCGGAGGGTGGTCGATGGGTGAGGGCAAGGCGGGCGCCACCGGTTACACCTCCGACGAGATGATGACGGTGACCGCATCCCGCTTTCTGCGCAACGGGCAGGTGTGCTTCGTCGGGATCGGGCTGCCCAGCGAGGCGGCGAACCTGGCCCGGTTGACGCATGCTCCAGATGTCGTGCTCATCTACGAATCGGGGACCATAGGCACCGCGCCCAACATCCTGCCCCTGTCGATCGGAGATGGCGAGCTGGCCGAGCATGCCGACCTGGTAGTCGGCGTGCCCGAGGTGTTCAGCTACTGGCTTCAGGCGGGACGGGTCGACGTCGGCTTCCTCACCGCAGCGCAGATCGACCGTTTCGGCAATCTCAACACGACCGTGATCGGCGGCTACGAGAGCCCGAAGGTGAGGCTCCCCGGAGCGGGGGGTGCACCTGAGATCGCCTCCTCGGCCAAGGAGGTGATCGTCATGTTGCGACACAGCAAGCGGGCCTTCGTCCCCGAGGTCGACTTCATCACATCGGTCGGCTTCGGGCCCACCGGTGAGGGTCGGGCCGGCCACCGCGGAAAGGGCCCGACCGTGGTGATCACCGACCTGGGTGTCCTAGAGCCTCACCCGGAGACAAACGAGCTGATGCTGGTGGCGCTGCACCCCGGGATGGAGGAGGCTGGGGTCCGGGACGAGACCGGTTGGGACCTCCAGGTCGACCCCGATCTCAGAGTCAACCAGCCACCTACGGCCGACGAGCTGGGTGTCCTCAGAGATCTCAAGACGAGGACCGAGCAAGCTCACTCCAGTTGACTTTGTTCGCGATGCGAACAGGCGGTCCCTAGACTGACGAGATGCCCCACGGCCGATCCAATGATTTCATCCAGTCTCTGGAGCGCGGGCTTGCCGTCCTGAATTCCTTCTCCGGGGAGCGGAGAACCCAGACACTGAGTGAGGTAGCGGAGTTGACCGGCCTCACCAGGGCCACCGCTCGTCGTGTTCTGCTCACATTTGCCGAGCTCGGCTACGTCCACCAGAACAGCCGTTCATTTTCGCTGACACCAAAGGTGCTCGACCTCGGCTACTCGTATCTCTCCTCGTTGCAGATCGTAGAGCTGGCCCAGTTTCCGATGGAGCGGCTGGTCGAAGTGGTGAGGGAGTCGTCTTCGATGTCGGTGCTGGACGGCTCGGAGATCGTCTACGTGGCCAGGGTCCCCACCAAGCGGATCATGACCATCTCCCTCGCCCTGGGATCACGTCTCCCCGCCTATCCCACCTCGATGGGCCGGGTCCTGCTCGCCGGGCTCTCCGACCAGGAGATAGACGAGTACCTCGAGAAGACCCAGTTAGAACAGCTCACACCGCACACCATCACCGACCCGGTGGAGCTTCGCAAGGTGATCGAGGTGGTCCGCACCGATGGCTATGCCCTGGTCGACCAAGAGCTCGAGGAAGGGGTCCGCTCCATTGCCGCCCCGATCACGAACGGGCGGGGCAAGGTGCTTGCCGCGATGAACATCTCCGGACATGCCTCCCGGGTCACCGTGGAGACGATGCTGGAGGAGTTCCGACCCCGGCTGCTCGCCACCGCCCGAACCATCAGCGAGAGCGCAGGCTCCCTTCCCTGGACCTGATTGGCGTCGCGATCAGGGGAACGTGCGTGGCCGGGTCTGCACGTTGATCCAGCGCAGCTCGGTGAACTCGTCGAGGGCGGCCTGGCCACCAAAGCGCCCATAGCCGCTCCCCTTGACCCCGCCGAACGGCGCCTGGGGCTCGTCGTTCACGGTCTGGTCGCCGATGTGGACCATCCCGGTCTCTAGGCGGGCCGCCATGTCCAGGGCCCTGGTGAAGTCGTTGGTGATGATCCCGGCGGATAGCCCATAGTCCGAGTTGTTGGCCACGGCCAGGGCCTCCTCCCGGTCCTTGACCACGACCACCGGGGCCACCGGCCCAAAGGTCTGCTCACGAAACACCCGCATATCCGGATCGACTTCGGTGAGGACGGTGGGGTAGTAGAGGAGATTGTCGAACCTGCCTCCGGTTTCCAGGTGGGCACCACCCGCCACCGCTTCCTCGACGTGGGCATGGACCTTGTCGACGGCGCGCTGGTTGATCAGCGGACCGATCGCCATGGCTGGGTTGGTCGGGTCGCCCACCGGCAGCTCCTCGGCCCTTCTCTTCAGCTTGTCGGTGAACTCCTTGGCGACGCTCTTCTCCACGATGATCCGCTCGGTGGACATGCAGATCTCGCCCTGGTGCAGGAAGGATCCCCACACCGCGGCGTCAACGGCATAGTCGACGTCGGCATCGCCGAGGATGATGAGCGGGTCCTTGCCGCCCAACTCGAGGACCGCTCGCTTCAGATGCCTGCCCGCCTTCTCGGCGATGATCCTGCCCACCTCTGTGGAGCCGGTGAAGGAGATCCGTCTCACCGCCGGGTTGGAGATCATCTCGTCACCGATAGCCGATGCCGCCTCGCGTGTCCCTGTGATCACGTTGAGCACACCGGCCGGCAGTCCGGCCTCCTCGAAGATCTCGGCGAGGAGAAGGCCACCGGTGAGCGGAGCATCCTCCGAGGGCTTGAGCACCGCGGTGTTTCCGTAGGCAATGGGCAAGGTGAACGAGCGGCTGCCCAGGATGTAGGGGACGTTGAACGGAGCGAAGCAGGCGACCACTCCCGCCGGCTGGCGCATCGCCAGGAAGAGGGAGTCCTTGTGGTCGGCGG
>Ga0299907_10001464_pt1 | contig 13526 bp, 14 predicted proteins | sample RVTome_16_FD_198680 | JGI IMG/M metagenome (GOLD analysis project Ga0299907, IMG submission 198680) | Soil microbial communities from uranium-contaminated site in the Upper Colorado River Basin, Wyoming, United States - RVT152D67 (version 2) ... | reverse complement strand
TGACGATCGTTCCGCCCGCGGCAGCTCAAGTAGTCGTACCACCCGGTGGTGACGTCGACGTCAACACCAGCGGACGCACGGAACGCACCGAACGCATCCCCGGAACAGGACGGACACCCGGCACGGGCCGGACGCCCGGAACGGGACGCACTGAGGGAACGGGGCGCACACCCGGAACCGAGCGCATCCCCGGCACCGGACGCACGCCTGGGACCGCACGTCCCGGCACCACGGACGACGGTCCGTCACTGCCGCGCACCGGTAGCCCGATCCAGATGATCGCGCTCGACGGCTTGACGCTGCTCGGCGCCGGTTCGTTGCTGCTTCGGTACCGCCGGCGGCTGCTCGCCTGATCATCGAGCGATCGCAGCGGATGCGCCTGCGTGTTCTGTTTGCGCTGACCGTCGTCGGCCTGTGTATGGCCGCGCCGGCGTTGGCGCAGAGCCCGGAAGATCCGGCGTTCCCGGATCTTCCGGGCATGGGCGTCGCCGGTCGCGCCGCGAAGGGCGACGTCGCGCCGTCTCAATCGACGAAGCACGGCGACACTCCAGACGCCACTTCGGACGAGGCCCCGGACGAGCCAACCTCCGACAAGACCGAAGCTGCCGAGGCACCGGAAACCGGAGTCATCAGTGCACTCCCGGGCACCGGAGGTATCCCGGTCATCAGCGAGGAACGCGTTGGACTCGCCGTGAACCGAGGCGAGGCCGACACGATGCCGCGGGGACTCGCCGCCCTCGCGGCCATCGGGACGATCGTCTCGGTCGGAGCGTTCCTGCTCTTCCGCGACCGGGTTACCGGGCGCTAGCTGTACTGTTGACGTTCGTTTACGAACGTCAACAGGCCGCGGCCAAATGAAGCGCGTGAACGCGCTTCATTGGTACTCGGCCTGCAGGACGTCGAAGGCCCAGGTCTCGCTGGTCGGTGCGACCGGACCCTTCGTCGAGTGCTGACGATGTCCTTCGGCGAAGGCCGGAGAGCGTAGCCAGGCCTCGAAGTCGTTCCTCGAGGTCCAGCGCGTGTAGACGATGTATTTCCCGCCTTCAGCGGGCTTGAGCAACTCGAAGGCTTCGAACCCCGGCGAGTCCTTCACACGCGCAGCGCGGGCGGCGAACCGCTGCTCGAACTCATCCCGGCGCTCGGCGGGGACGTCCACGACGTTCATCACCACGTGGGCCATTAGCGGTCACAGCCTAGTGCGTGGCGAAGTAGTCGGCGCCGTCCGCTAAGGTCCGACTGCCTCCCCATGGGTCGTAGCATGGGAGACATCATGGACCTCGTAACACCGCTCGTTGTAGGGGCGCTGCTAGCGCTCTTCACGGCGATCCAGACCTGGATCAATAAGGGGCGTTTCGACGCGATCGAGCGCCGGTTCGATCACACCGATGCCGAGATCGCCTCACTGCGCTCGGAGACCCGGGCGGATATCGCTTCGCTTCGCTCAGACCTCACGCAGGTGGCGCTCGCTGTCGGAGCAAGGCCGCGCCCCCAGACGAGCTAGGCGAAGTAGCGTTTCCCTTCCCCGACGAGCACCCTCCCGAACTTCAGATCCGGGAAGTGTGACGCGGCCGCTACGGTTTCGGCCCCCTCGAGCTCCCTGTACAACGCCTCCCGGGAGCGGATAGCCAGCGCGGGATCGATGTCCGACATCGCCGTCCACTCCGGATCCTCGAGCTGCGCGGGACAGGTGATGGCGTCGCCGAGCAGGAACGCGCGACGGGTGCCCGACGAAGCCACGACGCTGAGGTGGCCGAGCGTATGGCCCGGTGTGTTCAACGTGCTCACGCCCGGCGCGACTTCGCCGTCGGCGTCGATCGTGTCGATCCGTCCGGCCGCTTCGAGCACTTCGATGATCGGAGCCGTGAAGGCGTCGGGCTCCTCGACGCGGATGAACTGGTCCAAGTCCTTTTCCCCAAATCGGATCGTTGCGCTCGGGAAGTAAGGCTTTCCGTCCTGCACGAGCCAGCCGATGTGATCGATGTGCAGGTGCGTGATGAGCACGAGATCGATGTCTTCGGGAGCCAGTCCGGTCTTGGCGAGGTTGTCGGGAAGATCACCACCCCGGTAGGGCGGGAGGGTGATCGGCCCGAGTCCGGCATCGACGAGGACGTTCTGATCGCCCGTGCGGATCAAGAAGCACCCGAAGTTGATCTCGAAGTTGCCCTCGTCGTCGAGCAGGTCCTTGTGCAGCTCCCAGTCGAGCTTGGGGATGTACGAGGACGCCAGCTTCCCTTCGCCGTCGTTGACCGGGATGATCTCGAGATCGCCGAGCTGCACGAAAGCGATGCTAGCGGAGCAGGAGCTTGAGGATCTCCACCGCTTTCTCCACATCCGGTTCTTCACCGGCGATGAGGTCGGCGTACAGGAACGACTCGGAAAGACGAACTATCGCGTAGGCCATCGTATGTGCGTCGACGGGGAGCTCGAGGCGCCCGCACCTGACTTCCTCGGCGAGAAGGTCCTCCCAGAGCCGGATGCTCGTCGCCTGGGCATGGCCGAACTTGGACGCCACGATCCGCAGGGCGGTTTCCGGGTCTTCGCGTTCGATCCACGCGCGGTACGGCCCGGTGGACATGTATCGGAGGCCACGCCGGTAAGCGTCGATGAGGCGCTCGACCCCTTCACCTTCGGCCTCTCGGAAGGCGAGGTGGAAGGTCTCCTCGGCGAGAGACCCGATGACCCTGCTGGTGAGCTCCTCGACGTTGCCGGCCCAGCGGTAGGCCGTCGCCCGTGAGATGCCGAGCTCCTGGGCCAGGCCGTTGATGTCTATCCTCTCGCCGCGTATGAACCGCCTCCGGGCGAGTCGGCGGAGATCGACGGGGGCGGGCGCCGGACGCTCGTCGAGCTTGACGGCCATCTCCGAACCTTCCTCTTGACGTGTGAGACATTCTAGCATATTGTCTCACCAGTGAGACGGATTGATGATTCGTCTCATCCGGCGGCGGGGAGGAAGACCATGAAGCTGAAGATCGCCGCAGCATCGACCCTCATCGTCGTGGGGCTGGTCGGCAGCGCGCTCCCCGCCCAGGCGCGCTCGGGGTGCGGCTTCCCTGGAGCGTCCTGGAAGGCGCAGTCGGCCGACCGCCTCGGCCTGGATCCGGACAAGCTGCAGGAGGCCCTCGACTTCGCCACCGTGCACTCGAGCGAGACCGTGCTCGTCCTGCGGCACGGGTGCCTCGCCGGTTCGAGCCGGCTCGACCCCGTCACCTCCGAGCTTGCCTTGGACGGGTGGAGCATGACGAAGAGCGTCACCGCCCTGCTCGTCGGCCGAGCCGTCACGCTCGGCAAGTTGAACATCGATCGGCCGATCGGCTACCTCTTCCCCGAAGCCGACCGGGCGCACGGACGCCTCACGCCGCGCCAGCTCATGCACATGAGCTCGGGGCTGCACCTGCACTGGACGCGCGACTTCAACGGCACGCCGCTCATGCCCGACCGCGTCCGCGATGCCCTGTCGCTGCCCTTCGACTACAAGCCGGGGACGCGCTGGGTGTACCACCAAAGCCCGGTCAGCCTGCTCGGCGAAGCGGTCACACGCGCCGTCGGCAAGGATCTCCAGGCCTTCGCACAGAAAGAGCTGTTCGGCCCCATCGGCATCGCCACCGGCTCGTGGACGTGGGATCGCGACCGCGCCGGACACACCGAAGCTTGGGCGCATCTGCAGATGCGCTCGATGGACTGGGCCCGACTCGGCACCCTGGTGCTCCACCGCGGCAACTGGAACGGCCGCCTGCTGATCTCGAAGGCGTACATGCGGCAGATGCTGACGTCGTCACCGTCCAACCACGCGTACGGATTCCTCACGTGGCTCAACGGCAAGGACTCCTTCGTGATGCCGAGCACCAACGGTTACGACGCCGGCAAGGGCTGGGTCATCCCCAAGGGGCCCAAGGACATGGTGCTCTTCGCCGGACAGGACGAGCAGCGCACGTACATCATCCCGTCGCTGGACATGGTCGTCGTCCGGCTCGGTCAGAAGGGCTCGCGCGAAGCCGATTTCCGCGTGAGCTTCTGGACGGCTCGTTCGGGCGAGCTCGACAACGAACTGCTGCGACGCATCCAGCTCGCCGTGACCGACAAGAAGATCAAGGACCCCGGCGCGTACGAAGGATCGGACTTCGTGATGCCGTCAACGGGCAAGGACACGTGGCACGGATCGCTGCAGGACCCGGCGCAGACGGCCGCCGGGGTGGGGGCCGGGCCGCACGCACCCGATGGGTGCACACCGCTGGGCTGCGACTAGAACTCTGTCCGTACCCGCTCCCGCGGTTCACGACAGGGCCGTCTCGAGCCGTGACGCGCTGCCCTGAGCCTCGACCTACTCACAGTGCTCACTTTGACCCACCGTCACGTCGCTTATTGGTCCGTGCAACGACTTGGGCCGTTCGGCGGAGCGAGCGGCGTCGACTCCTGCGCCGAGTTGGGCAGCATCACGAAGGGGACCGAGGGTCTTCGACGCTCGCGCGGCGAAGCATCCCCCAGGAATGCGGTCCCCCGGACGGGAAGTCGAACTCACAAACGATCCGGAACCCGAACCCTTCGTAGTACGGCACATTGTCTGGATTCGCGGTGTCGAGATAGACGGGCATCGAGACGGCGTTCGCTCGGCTCAGCCCTTCGTTCAGCAGCGCGCGCCCGATCCCTGTTCGCTGGTATCGAGGGTCGACCCCAAGAAGAGATAAGTGGACATGCGGTTCGTCGGGGTGGTGCGAGTCCATCGCAGCAAAAGCGCGAAGTGCCCTTCGCATCTGGGCCGGCGGCAGGAAGTGCAGATGGGCAGGGGCCATTCGCACCGACTCCCAAAACGTAGGCAATACCCCGCGGCCCGGCGCACTCCAGATCGCGGCACCCTGCCGCGCGTCGGTGGTGTAGGCGAGGCCCCGCGGAACGAACTGCACCCGGAGCTGAGCACGGAACGACCTGTTCAGGCGCCTGAGGGCGCCTTCACCGTACAACCAACTGAAGAACGGGTCGCGCTCGAAACTACGGGCCAGCGCTAACCCCACGGCATCTACGTCACTCGCGACAAGCGGCCTCACGCCCATGTTCATCGTCAAAACCCTTCGATCAGATACCACCTGCCCGCTAGTGACTACGCGTTGGTTCCAGTGACGATGTGCGCTGGCATGTCGAAGACCATCTTTCCATCCGCCTGTGCGTATTCGCTGAGATCCTGGTCCGCCTCATCAAGGACCTGCGTGATCTGTTCGTCTGGAAGAACAACACCCATGATTGGCAGCCATCCTCTCAGGTCGGCCTCTACAAGCGCCCTGATGCTGGGAAACCGTGCTTCTCCTTCATGAGTGCTCGTGTCGATGGAGGCTATCCCGGCGTCTTCCGCCAACTTCCTCAATGCGACTGGATCGCCGAGCACGAAAGGCGCACGAAGCGCGTCGGCAGCCTCTGACCCGGCGACGCGTTCGAGGACGGCGACTTCCTTCGCAACTGCAGGTATGCGACTGAGCGAATCCCATACGGCAATGGCCAACCGTCCGCCCGAAACCAAGACCCGCAACATTTCACGCAGTGCCTTCACGCGATCGGCAAAGAACATCAAGCCGAACTGGCTCACCACGGCGTCGAAAGATTCGTCGGGGAATGGCAGAGCCTCCGCCGACCCCTGCTGCCAATCGATCTCGGGCGCTAACTGTTCTGCGACCGAAAGCATTCCCTCTGCCAGATCGAGACCGACAACCGCACCTGAGGCGCCGACGCGCCGGGTCGCCTCTCGCGCAAGGATGCCCGTACCGCACGCAACGTCCAGCACTCGGTCGCCGGGCTGGACATCTGCCGCGTCCAGTACCCGGGGTGACCACTGCTGGAAGAGGGCGGGGACGAACAGCGTCTCGTAGGCCGTTGCAGCGGCAATCTGGTCTTGCGACGCGGGCTCAGTCACTCGCTCCCCTGTTCGCGTAACGGCACGGCGCTTCAGCCGCCGAAGCATCGCGCCAACACCAAGCCAAAGCGGCCCGGTCTGCTGCAACCGCTACGGCAACCCAACCTCACAGGCAGACCGCGCTCGCCCCGACATTTACATCACCCGAGACCTCAAAGACACTAGACAGCGATGCTCACGGAAAGCGTACGCTCCGCCAAGCTCGAAGAGCTGCCGCACATCGCCGACATCGAACGAGCCGCGGGAGTGCTGTTCGCAAACGCCGGGATGCCAGAAATCGCCGCACACCCACCAACTCCCCTCCAAGACCTAAAAACACACCTCGACGACGACACGCTTCTCGTCGCCACAGACCACAACACCCTCGTGGGCTTCGCCACCCTCACGACGCATGCACAGAGTGCCCACCTCGACGAGATGGCAGTCCACCCCCAATACGGCCGACGGGGCCACGGCACCCGGCTCCTCGAAGCCGCCTGCGCCCTCGCCCAACGCCGCGGCCACACGGCCATCACCCTTACCACTTTCAAACACCTCGCCTGGAACGCGCCCTACTACGCCAAGCGCGGCTTCCGGACCCTCACCGAATCCGAACTCACCGACGAACTCCACCGCCTACGCGCACACGAAGCAACCTACGGCCTCGACCCTAACCTCCGAGTAGTCATGCGCCGCGAGCTCGACGCAACTCAAAACAGCATCGGCAAGACCCTCGGTCCGTAGAACGACCTGGGGCTCACTCGCCACGAGCCGCCTCAACAGACGTCAAACTACGCCCAGAACGCGACGGCGGCGAGTGGTCGGGTGCAGCCGCGAGTTGTACGGCCCACCCCATCGGTCTTGAGCACCCTCGCAGACTCCTCCACCCCTCTCGGACATTCGGCCGAGAGTGTCACCACAGTAACTGCGGGCGAGCGCCCGCACCATCGAACCCCTCCGCATGCGTTGTGGGGCCCGGGGATCTGCTAGCCGGTCATTCCGAGCTGGGCAGCCACCCCGGTGGCGTCGAAGTACGACCGCTCCTCGGTGATGAGCCCGTCCGAGCCAAGGGTCCAAAACACCGCGGCTTCGTAGGACATCTGCCGCCCAGTCGCCGCCAACTCCCCATCGGGCATGGCCAATGGACCGTCATTCGTCCCTTCGACACCTACGACGAAGGCGACTCGGTCACCGCCTTCGATCACTGAACCGACCTGCTCCCAGCTCATGTCCGAAAACGCCCGCAGGACTCCTTCGATCAGCTGTTGCACAGCAGGCCGGCCCTTTGTTGGCTCAGGGAAAAACGGGTCGTGAACTACCCCGACCTCGGCGAAGAGCGCCGCGAAGGCGGAGGGATCCTTCCGGTTGATTGCTTCGACGTACTGACGCACCAGCCCGTCTCCGGACACCTGTCTCCCTCACGCTCGAACTCTTGGGATGAGACGAACGTAGCCAGAGCGTTTGATCGGTTCAATACCAGAGTCCTGGTACATGGGCCTGGTGTCACGGGACTGTGGGTAATGGTCCGCCACGGATCGGCTTCTCGGCGTGCACCCGTTGGCCGTTGTCCTGAACCCGTGGATCGAAGTTATCGAAGAACACAGCCCCCACGAGCTCCCGCCTACTGTGCACGCCGGTCTTTTCGAAGACGCTCTTGAGGTGCTGTTGGACGGTGTGCGGAGTTATCCCCAGGTCGGTGGCGATTCGGGTCGTCGAGGTGCCCCGGAGGACGAGTCGTGTGACCTCCTGCTCTCTGGCTGTGAGCCCATAGATCGTCATCAGCAGCGGGGCGATTCGGTCGTGGTGGGCCGGCTCGATGATGACCGCGGCCTTCAAGGTGCCGTCGAACCTGATCACGGTGCCATGGACGAAGATCCAGCGCCCATCGACAGAGCGGACCCGGACGGTCGATTCGCGGCCCGAACCGTTGACGCGGACGCCGTCGAACGCCGCAGAGGCGACGGAGGCGACCGACGCCGGCAACGGACCGCGGACGGGCCGACCGGACAACTCAGCGATCCATCGATCTGCTCCGGGGCCAAGTGAGTCGATCTCCCCGTCGGCGTCTAGAACCACCAGCCCGGGCGCATCGGGGAGATCTGGATCAGTCGCCTCACCCACGAGTAGTCCACGGCGTACTCCCTCGGCGAGGTCCGGCGCCACCGTTGCCATGAACTCGATCTCGTCGGGATCGAACTCGGGTTGTCCGGGAGCACGATTGAGTCGCACGGTGCCCCAGAACTCGCCGGTGCGAGCGCGCAGGGAAACGAGCATCTCTTGGGCCAGGCCATGTCCTGCCATGTACTCGCGGTAGATGCGGCTGCGCTCCGGTTCGCCTCCGGTCACTTCGTGCAGGGTCTGGACACCACGCGGATGCCGGATGACCTCGTCGTACTTGTTGAAGTCGTCCTCGACGTACTCCCAGCGCATCACCGCGCTGGTGTCGAGATCGCAGGCCTCGCCACCGTAGTCGCTGGTGATCAGCCGCGATTCAGGGTCCAGGGTGTACCAGTAGGGAAACTCCAGGTGGTCGGTCCCGTTGGGCACCGCCAGAGCCAGGGCTGCGCTCGCCTCGTCAAGGAAGCGGGCCACGTCGAGACCCGCATGTGAGAGTCGTCGGATCCTGTCACATGCGCGCTCCTTGGCATACCCACTCATGCAACTCTCCGGTCCGTACAACGACTCTTGCCGCTCACCCGCCGCAGGCGAGCGGAGCGAGCGGCGGTCGGGTGCTGCGGCGAGCTAGACCGCCCGATCACGGTTGCTCACTTCTGAAAGCGGCAGCCACCGAGGCTATCCACAGGATTGCCGAGACGTTATCGCGGTCCTTGACCTGGAGCGCATCTGTGACGAAGGTCTCGGCGGTCCAACCGGAGCGAACGCCACGTTCCACGAAGGCAGCGAAGTCGTGAGGGTACCAGCGATTCATGTTCACGAGCAGTCCGTCGCTGCCAAACAAGACGAAGCTCGCATCGCCGAGAGCACGGGTGGCAATCTCAGGTGTGGAGTCCATGAATTCGAACTTTGTCGATCCCAGACTGCGAGTGAGGATGATGGCGCCGCGCTCCTTGTCGGGGGTCCCATCCTCCTGCTGGTTGAATAGGTAGCCCCTCTCGAACGCCGCCCCGCGCGCGATGGCTTCCTCGCGCATGGCTTCGTCGAAGGCGGATGGCGAAGGGGAGACCACAACGCGCCGTCTGCTGAACAGAGGGCGATGGGGGAATCGCCGACGAACCCGACACAGACCTTGCCCGCGCGTTCATCAACGATGGCCAGCGACAAGGTGGTCCCACCACGCTCGACTTGCGCTAGGGAGTTGGCGAGCGTCGCAAAGATATCTCGAAGGGCCTCCTCCAGAGAGTCGGCCGCGGCGGACCAAGGTCGGGTAAACGTATCAGGCAGAGCCGTTGCACAGCGTGCAGCCGCCTCCTCACCGCCGTGGCCGTCGCAGACCGCTAAGAGCCAACCGTCGAGTAGGGACTCGGGAAGACGCTGCACGACCACGCGATCCTCTTGAGATGCCTTTCGGCCGATCTCGGAGGCCCAAGTGACCGAACTCATATGTTTCTCCATGCTGTCGGTCTAACGACTTGGCATCTGAGCGGCGAGCGGAGCGGCGCGGGGCGCCGCGGAGATCGTCCGCTCCTGATGCGAGTTGGGCTGCTCCGTCGGCTCCGGCGAAGGCAGTATCTACGGCTCCGGGAGGGGCAGGCTGCTATTCCATGTGTCCCGGTGCATCTTCCACACACCGTCCTCCAGCTTCCACAGCACCATGATCTTTCCGCGGTCCACGAGTTCGTCATGGCTGAGCACCGAGTATTCACCCACCTCAAGGGCATATTCACCCATCGGGATTACCTCGTGAGTGACGGGCCGTGCTTCGGTGATACCGAGATCGAAGAAGGCTCGCCAGAACTCAGCGATTGATTCACTGTCGCTGGCGGCTTCCCCGTTGGGTGGCAGGATCTGCGCGTCGCGCGTGTACAGCGATGGCAGTGCAACATCGTCCGCTTCCCGGACGGCCTGCTTGAACCGCTCGTTCCCCTCATGGATTCCCGCTACTGCGTCCATTCGGTCACCTCACGACCGCGCATCAATTCGATTCTAGCTAGTGTCCGCCTCCGTCAGCCCAACTCCTACTTGAACGGCCCCCGATAACGTTCCACTGGGTCAGCATAGGCTCCCCGTCTGGCGCCCTAAGATGCGTCCACTCCTCGCGCGCAGGGTTCGGGCGGCGCCTCTGAGCACCAGTGATGCGAAGACTCTTCGGGCTCCCATTGGACGCTTATGACGCCCGTCATCGGCCGATAAGAACTCGGCGGGCCGAGCCCACAAGAAGCCAATCGTTCCCCGTCGGGGGCGACGCGGAGCCGGGCGGCCGGACCCCGTCCGCAGCGACTCATGGCAGGCCCGCACTTCGTCGACCGTTCTCTCGCAAGCGCCCGTGACGTGCGGGCCGAATGGTGGAGCGGAGGACGGGCCGTCCGGCCGAGCCGGCGGCGATGCCCGTCAGTATTCCGACGGCAGACGCGCGGCCTTCTCGGCCCGCTCGTCGAGCTGGTCGGGCGTGATGAGCACGGCCCGCGCTTTCGAACCTTCCTGCGCTCCGACCACGCCGCGCCGCTCGAGCAGGTCCATCAGCCGTCCGGCGCGCGAGAAGCCAACCCGGAGCTTGCGCTGGAGCATCGACGTCGATCCCATCTGCGCGCGGATGACGAGCTCCATGGCCTCGTCGAGCAGGTCGTCGCCGTCCTCGTCGGCATGGCCGGATTCATCGGCGGTGGCCGCCTGGAGGGCTTCCTCCTCGTAGTCGGGCCGCGCTTGGGCACGGATGAAGGACGTGAGCTCCTCGAGCTCCTTCTCCGTCACGTACGCGCCCTGAACGCGGCGTGGCTTCGACGTTCCCGTGGCCAGGTAGAGCATGTCGCCGTGCCCGACCAGCTTGTCGGCGCCGGCCATGTCGATGACGACCCGCGAATCGGTCTGCGACGCGACCGAGAAGGCGATGCGCGACGGGATGTTGGCCTTGATCAAGCCCGTCACGACGTCCACCGAGGGACGCTGCGTCGCCACGACGAGATGGATGCCCACCGCGCGTGCCATCTGCGCGATGCGGCATATCGAGTCCTCCACCTGACGCGCCGCGACCATCATGAGGTCGGCGAGCTCGTCGATGAAGACGACGATGTACGGCAGATCCTCGCGGGGCTCACCCTTCGGGTCTGGCGGAAGCTCACCGGACCGTAGCGCCTCGTTGTAGAAGTCGACGTTGCGCTGTCCGACACTCGACAACAGCTCGTAGCGACGCTCCATCTCCCGCACCACCCACGCCAGCGTCTCGGCGGCCCGCTTGGGATGCGTGACGACGGGCGAGGCGAGGTGGGGCAGGTCGGCGAAATGCGACAGTTCGACCATCTTCGGGTCGATGAGGATGAGCCGGACTTGATCCGGCCGCGCCCGCATGAGAAGCGAGGCGATCAAGGCGTTGAGACAGGACGACTTCCCCGCTCCCGTCTGGCCGGCGATGAGGAGATGCGGCATCTCGGCGAGGTTGATGACGGCCGCTTGTCCGGAGATGTCTTTGCCGAGCGCACAGATGAGCGGATGCTGTTCCTCATGCCAGACCTTCGACTGCACGACGTCGCCCACCAGCACGAGCTCGCGGTCGCGGTTGGGCACCTCCACACCGATCGCCGACTTGCCCGGGATGGGCGCGATCAGGCGCACATCCGGGGAGCCGAGCGCGTAGGCGATGTCGTCGGCGAGGCGAAGAACCTGGGATACCTTCACGCCGGACCCGAGCTCGACCTCGAAGCGCGTCACGGTCGGGCCGCGCGTCATCGCGGTGACCGACGCGTCCACGCCGAAGTCCTGGAGGGTTCGCTCGAGGACGCGCGCAACCTCGTCGGCTCCCCGGCCCCCGCGGCCGCTCGCCGTCGAGCGGCGGAAGATCGTCGGTGGGGGGAGACGGTATGCAGACGCCTCGGGCAGCTTCAGGTCGAGCGTGGCTTGCTCCGGACGGAACGACGCCGCCCGAAGGACGGGCGCCGTCTCGACGGGCTGGCGCGCAGGGGGCTCGGGCACGGTCTCGGCGCTGAGATCGGTGAGGTCGGCCGTCCGGTTGAACTCCTCGAGGTCGACGTCGGGGATCTCTTCCTCGTCGTCGTCGGGCGTCGGCTCGCGTTTCGCGATCTTCTGTCCGATGACCTCGCGCTTGGAGCGGAGCGCGAGAACGCTCGTCGTGATGAGCTTCCAGATCCACACGATCGCCGCCCACACCCATATCGACGCGGCTTGCGCGGCGCGGCGCAGTGGCGTCTTCGTGACGATCAGGACGCCGAGCAGACCGGCGAACACGCACGCAAGGGCGCCGGCCCACGTGCCGATGTAGGTTCGCAAGGGAACCGCGATGAGGGCGCCGAAGACACCGCCCCCGGAGGCCAGTCCGAGGTATCCCCCGTCGAGACGCGGTGCGCCCGCCAGCAGATGCGCAAGACCCGCGGCTGCGCTCGAGAGCAATCCAGTGCCGACGACGATCCGACCGGCCTCCTCGCGACGGATGAACGCGGCGAGCGCCACGACGAGCGTCGCGACCGGTACGACGTAGGCGATCTTCCCGAAGCCGCCGCGCAGGGTCCAGTCGACCCAGTGACCGATGGGCCCGGCCGCGCCGGCGAGCGACAAGCCCATGAGGATCGCGACGAACAAGACGGCCAGACCGAGCGCGTCGGGGCCGTGAGAGCGCCAGCCCGTCGCACGTCCACGCGGGCGGCGAGCTGGCGCTCCCGTCCTCCCTCTGGAGCGCGGCCGCGACGACGCATTCCGTCCGCGGCTGCGGGGCTTTCGTGAACCCTTCCTGCCCAGTCCGAGCACGCCTGCCTCCTGTAACACGGCGTGCTCGAAGCGCAGACGATGCGCGCTTAGAGAACGCCGAGCTCTTGCAGCGCCGCCTTGATCCTTTGCTTTTCGTCTGCCGTCGCCGGCCGCAACGGCGGGCGTGGATCGCCGACGTTGAAGCCGATCATCTTCACGGCCGCCTTGATCGATACCGGGTTCGACGTCAGGAGCGCCGTGTTCAGCCTTCGCTCCAGGAACTGGATCTCGCGAGCGCGCGCGAGATCGCCGCTCTCGAAGGCGGTGAACTGCTCCGCGATTAGGTCACCCATCACGTGGGCGACCACGCTGATGACACCGACGGCGCCGATCGCTTGATACGCAAGCGTCATGCTGTCGTCGCCTGAATAGATCTCGAACCCTTCCGGCAGTTGCGCAGCCAGAAGCGTCGACGTCGCGATGTCGTCGCTCGCGTCCTTCAGTCCGACGATGTTGGGGTGTTGCGCAGCTTGCAAGAGCGTTTCCACGTCGATCTTGGTCGCCGTCCGGATCGGGACGTCGTACAGCAGGATGGGAAGGTTCGACGCGTCGGCCACCGTCCGGAAGTGATCCAGCAACGCGTCCTGCGGTGGACGGTTGTAGTAGGGCGTCACGACGAGAGCTGCGTCGGCTCCGGCCTTCTCGGCTTCGCGCGTGAGCGCCACGGAGTGTTCCGTCCAGTTCGTGCCGGTGCCCGCCACGACGCTCGCGTCGGTCCCGACGGCGTCCTTGACGGCGCGGAACAGGCTCACCTGCTCCTCATCGGTCAGGGTCGCGG
>Ga0299907_10001463_pt1 | contig 13529 bp, 11 predicted proteins | sample RVTome_16_FD_198680 | JGI IMG/M metagenome (GOLD analysis project Ga0299907, IMG submission 198680) | Soil microbial communities from uranium-contaminated site in the Upper Colorado River Basin, Wyoming, United States - RVT152D67 (version 2) ... | reverse complement strand
GCCCCTTGGTGTACACGGGCGGGTGCTCGAGGAGCAGCAGCACGTCCGGGATCTCGTCGTCGAGGCGCGCGGCCTCGAGCTGCTTCTGGATCGCGCGTGCTTCCTCGTAGGGGACCTGGCCCGTCCTGACGACCCAGACCACTGAGGTCATGGCCCTAGTCTCTCACGCGGCGGCCGCCGGCTCGCGGGCGGCCTCGAGGCGCTCTCGCGCAAGCTCACCGGCTGCACGCAGGGGAGTGATCGAGCGCTCGGCGGCGGCCTCCAGGATGCCGCCCATCGTCCCCTCGATCCCGAGCGCCAGCTCCCGCGCGTGCTCCTGCGAGTAGCCCCGGATCTCCCGGTACACGTGGATCAGGCCGCCGGCGTTGACGATGAAGTCGGGCGCGTACAGGATGCCCTCCTCCGCGAGCGTCCCGTCGAGGCCCTCGGTGGCGAGCTGGTTGTTGGCGCTCCCGCACACGATCTCGCAGCGCAGCAGCTTCGCGTTCGCCTCGTGGATCGCGCCGCCGAGCGCGCACGGCGCGAGCACGTCGCACTCGACCAGCATCGCGTCGCTCGGATCGAGCCATCGCGCGTCGAGCTCCGCGGCGAGCTCCCGCTTGCCGTCGTCGATGTCGGAGAGCACCAGCTCCGCACCGGCGTCGGCGAGGCGGCGTGCCAGCCGCTCCCCGACGTGACCCGGCCCGACGATCGCCACCCTCCTCCCGGCCAGCTCGGGGGAGCCGAACCGCTCCCGCACGCAGGCCCGCATCGCCGCCTCGACTCCCACCGCGGTGAACGGGCTCGGATCGCCGGAGCCGCCGTGGGAGGGCGGGAGCCCGGTCAGGTGCTCGGTGCGCTCGCTCATCACGACGAGGTCGTCCGGGGACAGGCCGACGTCCTCGGCAGTGACGTATCGCCCATCCAGGGACTCGACGAGATCGGCGAAGTCGAGCAGCAGCGCGCGGCGCTCGCTCCCGGTGGGCGGAGGCCCATCCGGCGCGCAGACGACGCCCTTGCCGCCCCCGAGCTCGAGGCCCGCGGCGGCGGCCTTGTAGGTCATGCCCCTGGCCAGCCGAAGCGCGTCGCGGGCCGCATCCTCCGTCGTCTTGTAGTGCCACAGGCGGGCGCCGCCGAGCGCGGGACCGAGCGCCGTGGAGTGGATCGCGACGATCACGCAGCAGCCGCTGCGCGCTCCCCGGTGGACGATGAGGTCCTCGTGATCGAAGGGCACCGGTGGGACGCCGGCGACGCGGCCTCCGCTCGGATGCCCGTTGGTGCTCTGCTTCGTCGCGACGGCCATCAGCTCACCTCCCCGCTCTCAAGGCGGGCCTTGACCGAGGCGAGGAAGCGGGCCGCCTCCGCCCCGTCGAGGGCGCGGTGATCCCACGACATGCAGAGGTAGGTCATCGGGCGCACGGCGATCGAGTCGCCGTCCTCGGTCTCGACCACCACGGGCCGCTTCACGATCGCCTCGAGATCGAGGATCGCGACCTGGGGCTGGTTGATGATCGGGGTCGCGAGCACGGCGCCGAACCGGCCCGGGTTGGTGATCGTGAAGGTGCCGCCGTGGACCTCGTCGGGCTGGAGCTGCTTCGCCCGCGCCCGCTGGGCGAGGTCCGCGATCGCCGCGGCAGTGCCCTCGAGGCTGAGCCGCTGCGCCCGGCGGATCACCGGGACGATCAGCCCGTCATCCAGGGCGACCGCGATCCCGAGGTTGACGTCGTCGTGGTAGACGATCTCCTCGTTCTCGATCGACGCGTTGAGGATCGGGTGCCCCTGGATCTCGGCGACGGTCGCGCGCGCCACGAACGCGAGGTAGGTCAGGGGTACGCCGCGCCGTTTGAAGTCCTCCTTCAGCTCGCCGCGTCGGCGCGCGACCGCCGACATGTCGGCCTCGACGATCGTCGTGCAATGGGCCGCCGTGGCACGGCTCTCGACCATGTGGCGGGCGATCTGACGGCGCATCGAGGACATCGGCTCGCGGCGCTCGGCGGAGAAGACATCGGCTCCCTCGGCCACCTCGGCGGGCGCACCGGGGGCGGGCTCCTCCGGCTTGTACGGGGATTCCATGTGCAGCGCCGGCTGCGGCTTCTCCGCGGGCTCCTGCTCCGAACCCGACTCGATGAACGCGAGCACGTCGCGCTTGCGGACCCGGCCACCGATCCCCGTGCCGGTGACCCGGGAGAGGTCGACTCCATGCTTGTCTGCGATCCGCCGCACGACCGGCGAGTAGAACCTCGAGCGGTCCGGCTCCCCGTTTTCGGCGGGCGTGGGCGCGGTGGCCGGTTTCGCCTCTGATGACTGCTGACTGGTGACTGGTGACTTCTCCTCGGGGTGCGCCTCCCCCGGCCTCGCGGCCGGGTTGATCTCGGCCAGCGGCGTGCCCACCCCGACCGTCTCGCCCGGCTCGACCAGGATCCGCTCGACGCGTCCGCTGGAGGGCGCGGGCACCTCGACGTCGATCTTGTCGGTGGTGATGTCGCAGATCGGCTCGTCGGCCTCGACCCAGTCCCCGGGCCGCTTGCGCCACTCGACGATCGTTCCCTCGGCCACGGAGACACCCATCTGGGGCATCTCCACCCGCACGAGCTGATCAGTAGGCGAGGAGCTCACGGCACGCCTCCTTCATGTCGTCGAGCTGCGGCAGGACCGCCTGCTCCAGCGACGGGCTGAACGGAATCGGCACGTCCGGCGTGGTCAGCCGCCGCACCGGAGCGTCGAGGTCCTCGAACGCCTCCTGGGCGATCAGGGAGGAGACCTCGGCGCCCACCCCGCAAGATTGGGTCGCCTCGTGCGCGACCAGCACCTTGCCGGTCTTGCGCGCCGAGGCCAGGATCGCTTCGGTGTCGAGGGGGTTGACGGTGCGCAGATCGAGCACCTCGATGTCCTCGCCCAGCTCCTCGGCCGCCTGCTCGGCGAGCAGGACCGAGGAGCCGTACGCGATCACCGTCACCTCCTCGCCCGCGCGCGCGATCCGGGCCTCGCCGATCGGCACCGTGTGCTCGCCCTCCGGAACCTCCCCCTTGACGTGCCGGTACAGGCCCTTGTGCTCCATGTAGCAGACGGGGTTCGGATCGCGGATCGCGCTGATCAGCAGGCCCTTCGCGTCCGCGGCGGTCGCCGGCGCCACCACCTTGAGGCCGGGCGCCTGGGCGAACCACGCCTCCGGGTTCTGGGAGTGGAACGGCCCGCCCGAGAAGCCGCCCCCGGAAGGGAGCCGCATGACCATCGGCACGGCGACGCCCTGACGGTAGTGCAGCTTCGCCGCCACGTTGACGAGCTGGTCGAACCCGCAGGCGATGAAGTCGGCGAACTGCATCTCCGCGACCGGCTTCATGCCCTCGATCGCCGTCCCGACACAGACACCGACGATCAGGTTCTCCGCCAGCGGCGTGTCGAGGCAGCGCTGCGCTCCGAACTCCTCGACGAACCCGTCGGTGACCTTGAACGCGCCCCCGAACGGGCCCACGTCCTCACCGAGGCAGAACACGGTCTCGTCGCGGCGCATCTCCACCCGAAGCGCATCGGAGATCGCCTCGAGGTACGTCATCTCGCGCGCCTCCGTGGCAGCGGTGGACTCCGTTGCGACTTCCGGGGTCATGCGGCTACCTCCCTCACCGAGCCGTTCCCCGAGCCGTCCGCACTGGCCTCGGCCTTCTGCCAGTACGACCAGGGCGCCAGCCCGTCCCCGAGCGGCTCCCAGGCCTCGGCGAAGACGCCATCCGTGGCCGTGTCCGGATCCGGCATCGGCGAGTCGAGCGCCACCCGCGCGCCCTCCTCGACCTCCGCCTCAACCCCCCGGCGGACCTCCTCGATCTCATCCTCTGAGAATCCGTACTCGGCGACGAGCCGCTCGACGTAGCGATCGATCGGATCGCGCCGCCTCCACTCCTCGAGCAGCTCGTCGGGGACGTAGCTCATGTTGTCGTGGGCGCCGTGCCCGTGCATGCGCATCGTGTGGCACTCGATCAGCGTCGGCCCCTCGCCGCTCCGCGCCCGCTCGGCCGCGACCCGAGCGGCGTCGAACACGGCTTCGACGTCGTTTCCGTCCACCGACGCGCCCGGGAACCCGTAGCCCTGCGCCCTGTCGACCGGATCGACCGCGTATTCGAGATGCTGCGGGGTCGAGTACGCGAACTTGTTGTTCTCGAGCAGGAAGACCGCCGGCAGGCGGTGAATCCCGGCGAAGTTCATCGCCTCGTGCCACTGTCCGTTGGCGGTCGAGCCCTCACCGAAGAAGGTCATCGCCACGCGGGGCTCGCGACGCATCTTGAACGCGAGCGCGAGGCCGGTCGCGACCTGCGCCATGTCGGGAAGCATCGAGACCATGCCCACGCAGCCAAGTCGGGGATCGCCGAAGTGCATGTTGCCGTCCTTGCCCCCGGTCACCCCGCCGGCGCGGCCCATGTAGTTGGCGAGGTAGCGGTCCGGCGTCACCCCGCGGACGAAATGTGCCCCGAGGTCGCGATGGAGGATGCACATCCGGTCCCGGGGGCCGAGCACGTACGCGGCGCCGACCGAGATCGCCTCCTGGCCGCAGCCGTCGTAGAAGGAGCCCGGGACCTTGCCCTGCTTGTAGAGGGTCAGGGCGCGCTCCTCGGAAACCCGCATCAGGAGCATGTAGCGGAGCAGGCCGGCGCGGTCCTCGCGCATCAGGTGCTCGCCGCGCCTGGAGGCGCGCGCGGCATCGGTCGCACGCACTTGCGTTCGCGTCATATTGCGTCCGCCTTTCTGTCTCGCCGGGCGCTGGGATCTCCACCGGTCCGGCTAGGCCTCTCGCCACTCCGGGATCCCCGGCGCGGCGCCTACGGACGAACGGGAGGCGAGGGTTCCGCCTCTCCTCCCTATGTGATCTACGTCACAGCGATTCTACCCCGCTCACCGGGCGCGTCAAACGAATCGGTCGTTCACGGGGGCTCGCGGCCGCTAGCCCTTCTGTCCGGGTGGCCAGAAGGGCCACTCCTCGAACGCCACGCAGCGGCCCTGGTCGTCGAGGCGGACGATCCACAGGTCCCGGTACTCGGCCGGCTTCGGGTCGCCGTAGCGCACCTCGACCCGCGCCACGCCGGTGTCCCCCTCCACCGCGAGCACCTCCGCGCCCATCTCGAACGCCTCGTCGGGCCCCGCGCGCTCGCGCTCCCACAACACCGCGATCGCCTCCAGCCCGCGGTGAGTCTCCCCGTAGGGGTCGTTGCTGTAGGTGGAGTCGACGGCGAACAGCTCCGCGAGCATCGCGGTCCCGGCCGTACGCCAGGCCCGCTCGTAGGCGGCGATCCAGTCGCTGAACTCGTCCCGGTTCACTGACCGGACTGTATGGCTCCTGCGCCTCAGGCCTCGGCGGGCTCGGGCTCGGGCTCGGCCTCGGGCTTGCGGCCGGGACCGACCCGCGGCAGCCACTCGAGCGAGCGCGGCAGGTACCAGTTCCAGTCCCCGAGCAGCTTCATGAACGCGGGGAGGAGCACGCCGCGGACGATCGTCGCGTCGATCAGGATCGCGACGCCAAGCCCGACGCCGAACTGCTTGAACTCGACCGCGGACAGGGTGGCGAAGATCGAGAACACGGCGATCATCACCACCGCGGCGGCCGTGACCACCGAGGCGGTCGTCTTGATCCCGTGCGAGACGGCCTCGCCGGTGGGCATCCCGCGGTCGTATGCCTCTCGAACGCGGCTGAGGATGAACACGTGGTAGTCCATCGAGAGCCCGAACAGGACCACGAACAGGAACAGGGGCAGCCATGAGGTCACCGCCCCGGTCGACTCGAAGCCGAGCAGGGACTCGAGGTGGCCCTCCTGGAAGATCCAGATCACGACGCCGTACGCCGCGCCGACCGACAGCAGGTTGAGCAGGATCGCCTTCAGCGGGATCACGATCGAGCGGAAGGTGACGAGCAGGAGCGCGAAGGCCATCGCGAACACGAACCCGAACACGATCGGGACGCGGTCCTCCATCAGCTGGTTGAAGTCATCCGAGCCGGCGGTGAACCCGGTGACGTTCGTCTCCGTGCCCGCGACCTGCCCGATCGTGTTCGGGACCACGTCGTTGCGCAGCTCGGCCAGGGCCTCGTAGGAGGTGTCGTCGGTGCCGTCGCCTGCTATCGGCACCTCGACTATCGTGGCGCTGCGATCGGGACTGACGTCGACGGTCACCGGCTGCTCGAACAGATCGCTCCGGGAGGTCTCCGCGCGGAGGTCGCGGACCGCGTTCGAGACCTCGGCGTCCGAGGCGTCCCCGCGCTCGATCACGACCTCGGCGGGGATCTGGTTGCCGGGAAATGCCTCCTGGATCCGGTCGTAGGTCTGGATCACCTGGAGGTCCTGGGGCAGCGAGTCGATTCCCGGCACCGCCATCTTCAGGCCCAGCACGGGGAGTGCCATCACGAGCAGCACCGCGGTGGCGAGCCCACCGGCGACCGCCGGGCGCCTGAGCACCGGGTTGAGCACGGCGTTCCACAGCCGCGACTCGCGCTTCACGCGGTCCTGCGGCGAGGGGAGAAACGGGATGCGCCCCCTGTTCACCCGGTCGCCGAGCTTGGAGAGCACCGCCGGGAGCACGGTCAGCGAGCCGATCACCGCGATCGCGACGACGAGGATCGTCCCCGAGGCGAACGACTCGAAGGTAGAAGCGCCGGCGAAGTACATGCCGGCCATCGCGACCGCCACCGTGATCCCGGAGACGAGCACGGCGCGGCCCGAGGTCGCCGCGGCGGTCTCCAGCGCCGCTTCCTCGCCCGCCCCACGGGCACGCTCCTCGCGCTCGCGGCGGAGGTAGAACATCGAGTAGTCGACGCCGACGGCGAGGCCGATCAGCAGGATCACGGACGCGGCCGCCTCGTCCACGGGCCAGATCTGGCTCAGCGGCCCGAGCAGGCCGATCGCGGCGGCCACCGCTGTGGCGGCGAGCAGCAGCGGCACGAGTGCCGCCACGAGCGCGCCGAAGGCGAGGATGAGGATGATCAGCGTGATCGGCAGCGAGGTCACCTCGGCCTGCTGGAAGTCGCTCTCGAATGACTCCGAGAGCTCCTTGTCGGCGCTCGCGTCGCCGAACTCCTCGATCCGAAAGCCGGGGTGGGAGTCGTCGAGCTCGGAGACGGTGGCGAGCGGGGCCTCGACGAGCTCATCGCTCTCGAGTGTGGAGCTCTCCGGGATCTCGAAGGTGACCAGCGCAGAACGGCCGTCCTCGGAGACGTTGCCCGTGTTGGCGGGCGTGTACGGGCTCTTGACCTTCGCGACGTTCTCGGTCCGATTGAGCCGTCGCACGACGTCGTCGATGGTGGCGCGGAACCGAGGATCGTCGGCGGTGACGCCGTCCTCGCTCTGGACCAGCACCGTCTCGTTGTCCTCGTTCGGGAACGCGTCCGAGATCGCGCGGTCGGCGGCGCCGGACTCGCCGACGCCGTACTCCTCGTCGGACAGGGTCTCGGTCCCGATCGCGCCGCCGATCATCGCGGCGGCGATTACGAACACGAACCAGGTGATGATCGCCTTCCAGGGATGGCGGGCACTCCAGCGGCCGGCACGGGCGGCGAGGTTGCGAGAGGAGTTCACGTCGGGGGGGAGAGTCGCAAACGCTAGGTAGAGGGTCTATGGGGAATGACCCTGAGGCGACCCTAGGATCGCAGCGCGGCCCCGGAGGAGAATGTGATCGCGCTCACATCAAACGGCAAGTTCGCGAGTGAACTTGCCGGTGGTCACAGCGCCAGGGCGAGCGGCTCCTCGAGCAGCTCGCGGACCCGGGCCAGGAACTCGGCGCCGTCGGACCCGTACAGGATGCGGTGATCGCAGGCCAGGTTGACGGGCATCAGTTGCGCGGTGGTGATCTCGCCCTCGCGCACGACCGGGCGCTCCATGATCGAGCCGACGGCGAGGATCGCCGCCTGGGGCGGGTTGATCACCGCGGCGAAGTTCGTGATCCCGTACATCCCGAGGTTCGAGACCGTGAAGGTGCCGCCCGAGAGCTCGGGCGGGGTGATCGACCCGTCGCGGACGCGCTGAGCGAGCGCGCGCGTCTCGGTCGCGATCTGTCGCAGGCCCTTGAGGTCGGCGTCGAACACGGTCGGGACGATCAGGGCGTCCTGGGCGGCGACCGCTACGCCCACGTTGATCCGCGAGTACTCCTCCACCTTCCCGTCGCGATAGGCCCCGTTCGCGCGCGGGTGCTCGCGTAGCGCCAGCGCGCACGCCTTGATCACCATGTCGTTGAAGGACGGGATCGCCTCCCCCTCGCCGGCGGCGGCCTTGAGCCGCGCGCGGCCCTCGAGGGCGCGGCTCATGTCGACCTCGGCCTCGAGGTAGAAGTGCGGCGCGGTCGCCTTCGACTCGGCCATGCGGCGCGCGATCGTCTGCTGGAGCTTGGTTAGCTCGACGGTCTCTGCCCGCCCCTTCGCGGTCTCGGGTCGCTCGCGCGTGCCGGGGGTGGGCCCGGCGGGTGCCGCGGCGGGCGGTGCGGCCGCGGGCGCGGCCCCTGCATCGACCGCGCCAGGAGCTTGCTCCGGGCGCGCCTTGGTGGCGCTCGCCCGCTCCACGTCCGCCTTGACGATCCGGCCGCCCGGGCCCGAGCCGGGGATCGCGGCGAGGTCGAGTCCCTTCTCGCGCGCGATCCGCCGCGCGATCGGCGACGCCTTGACGCGCCCGTCGCCGGACGGCACGGTGGTGGGGGGCGCCTCGGATGGGGTCTCGGTGGCGGCTGGAGCGGCCGCCCCCTCCCCCTTCTCGGGCGCCGCCTCCGGCGCCGACGGCGCTTCGGTGGCCCGCTCCTCGCGGGCCTCCTCTCCGCGCGGGGAGGCGCCGTTGCCTCCGGCCTCTCCCGGCTCCCCTACCCGTGCGATCGTCTCGCCGATCGGGAGGGTATCTCCCTCTTGGGCCATGATCTCGATCAGGGTGCCGGCGGCATCGGCTTCGTAGACCATGTTCGCCTTGTCGGTCTCGATCTCGACCAGCTCGTCGCCGACCGCGACCTCGTCCCCCTGCGACTTGATCCAGCGCAGGATCGTTCCCTCCTCCATCGAGTCGGAGAGCCGGGGCATGACGATGTCCGTGGCCACTACAACGACCCCTCCAGCGTCGCGAGAGCGGCGCTGACGACGTGCTCCGCGTGGGGGATCGCCGCCTGCTCCATGCGCTTCGAGTAGGGCATCGGCACGTCGGCCCCGGTGACGCGCTGGACCGGCGCGTCGAGGTGGTCGAAGGCCTGCTCCTGGATCAGGGCGGCGAGGTTCGCGCCGACGCCGCCGTGCGGCCACCCCTCCTCGACGATCACCGCGCGGTTGGTCTTCTGGACGGACGCCAGGATCGTGTCGAGATCGAGCGGGCGCAGCGTGCGGGGATCTATCACCTCGGCCTCGACCTGGTGCTCGCTGGCGAGCGTCTTCGCGGCCTTCTCCGCCGCCTGAACCATGCGCAGGATCCCGATGATCGTCACATCACCGCCCTCGCGACGTGTCGCTGCCTCGCCGAATCGCAGCAGTTGGTCGTCGCCGTTCTCGGGGACCTCGCCCCGAGCTCCGTACAGCGTCTCGTGCTCGATGAAGATCACCGGGTTGTCGTCGCGGATTGCCGTCTTCAGGAGGCCCTTCGCGTCGGCCGGGGTGGAGGGGCAGGCGACGAGCAGCCCGGGAATCTGCAGGTACATCGCCTCCAGACTGTGCGAGTGGGTCGGCCCGAGCTGGTGCCCGCCGCCGCCCGGCATCCGGATCACCATCGGGACGCGGACCTGCCCGTTGAACATGTAGGGAATCGCGGCCGCGTGGTTGACGATCTGGTCCATCGCCAGGAGCGAGAAGTTGACGGTCATGATCTCGACCACGGGCCGAAGGCCCGTCATCGCGGACCCGACTCCGGTGCCGACGATCGTGTTCTCCGAGATCGGGGTGTCGCGCACCCGCCGCTCACCGAACTCGTCCAGCAATCCCTCCGTGACCTTGAACGCCCCCTGGAAGACGCCGACGTCCTCTCCCATCACGAACACGCTCTCGTCCCGGCGCATCTCCTCGGCGAGGGCCTGGTTCAGCGCCTCGCGCATCCGGACGACCGTCACTCCTCGCCACCCTCCTCGTCGTCCTCTTCCTTGCGCTTCGAGCGCCGCTCGGCCTGGCCCGCGTACGCGGCGCCGGCCTCGGCCAGCTCCTTGATCTCGCCCTCGGCCCCGACCTCTCGCTCCATCTCGCCGGGATGGGTCTCGGGGGTGCGCTCGTCGACCGCGTACCAGCCGCCCATCGCCTCGTCCCCGAGCACGTACAGGTTGTCGTACAGCGACTCCAGCGGCGGCTCCGGGGACGCGTCGGCGAACTCGACTGCGGCCAGCACGCGCTCCTCGGCCCTGCCCCGGATCTCATCGAGCTCGCCCTCCGCGAGGATCCCCTCCTCCTCCAGCCGGTGAGCGAACGCGACGATCGGGTCCTTCTCCTGCCACTCGGCGACTTCCTCCTTGGTCCGGTAGACCTCGGGGTCGGCGGCGGAGTGGCCGCGAAAGCGGTAGGTGAACGCCTCGATCAGGGTGGGGCGGCGCTCCTCGCGCGCGATCCGGATGTGCTCGGCCACCGATTCGCGGACGGCGAGCAGGTCCATCCCGTCGATCCGGATCCCCGGCACGCCGTATCCCTCCGCCTTCCTGGAGAGGTCGGTGACCGCGGAGTGGCGCTCCAGCGACGTGCCCATCCCGTAGAGGTTGTTCTCGACCAGGAACACGATCGGGAGGCTCCACAGGGCGGACAGGTTCATCGTCTCGCCGAAGTTTCCGGCGTTGACGGCGCCGTCGCCGAACGAGCACACCGTGACGGAGTCCTCGCCCTTGTAGTCGCTGGCTAGCCCGAGCCCGGCCGCGATCGGGAGGTTGCCGCCGACGATCCCGTACCCGCCCATGAAGTGGCGCTCGAGATCGAACATGTGCATCGACCCTCCGCGCCCCCGGCAGCATCCGTCCTCGCGCCCGAAGAGCTCCGCCATCACCGCGTCCGGCGAGGTGCCCCGTGCGATTGCGTGGCCGTGCGTGCGGTAGGTCCCGATCAGGTAATCGTGCTCGTCCATCACCGAGGTGGTGCCGACGATCGTGGCCTCCTCGCCGATGCCGAGATGAAGGAAGCCGCCGATCTTCGCGCGCTGGTACTGGCGACCGGCCTCCTCCTCGAAGCGCCTGATCAGGGCCATCGTCTCGAGCAGCTCACGAGACGTCGCGCCGTCGGGTAGCGCGGGCGGCTGCGCACCGTGCCCGTCGCTAACGGGTCGGGGCTCGACCTCGGTCTGCTGCGGGCTCTCCGGGTTCTCCGCCACTGCCCCTCGCAGTCTAGGAGCGCGCGGCCTCCGCCGCCCCTTCGAGCTGATCGTCGCCCCAGAACACCTCGCCCCCCACGACGACGCTCGGGACCCCTTGGACACCGAGGTCCCCGGCGCGCTCGGTCGCGTCCCGGAGCGCTTCCTTCACGGAGTCCCGCTCCGCCGAGGCGAGGACGGCGCGAGGGTGAAGCTCCGCGGCGGCCGCCGCGAGGAGGACGTTGTCGGGATCGGTGAGATCCCGCCCGGCTGCGAACGCTTGGCGGAAGGCGGCGAGCGAGAACGCCACCACCCGCCCGGTCTGCTTCGCGTAGGTCGCGACCCGCATCGCGAACAGCGTGTCTCCGGGGAAGGGGTCGGGCCAGCGCAGTTGCGGCACGCCACGATCCCGCGCCCGGCGCTCGACCTCGGCGATCCCCTCGCCGCGCGCGGGGCCGTTCGCCCACGAGTCCCGTCCGAACCGCTTGAACAGCGCGCCGAGCAGGACCGGCTCCCACACGGGCGGCTCTCCGCAGCCTCGTGCGAACAGGGCGTTCACGCGCTCGGCGGCGAGGTACGCGTAGGGCGAACCCAGATCGAAGTAGAAGACGGGCCGGTCGGCGTTCAGTGGGCTACTGGTGGATCGCCCAGCCGTCGACGGCGCGGGCGGCGTCGAGGACGGCCTCGGAGATCGTGGGGTGGGGATGGATGATCCGCGCCAGCTCCTGGTAACCGCCCTCCAGCTCCCTGGTGTCGACGAGCTCGGAGATCATGTCGCAGGCGACGTTCCCGACGATGTGGGCGCCGAGGATCTCGCCGTACTCGGCGTCGGCGACGATCTTCACGAAACCCTGGCGGTCGTCGTACACGGTCCCGGCGCCGACCCCGCCGAGGTTGAACTTGCCGACCTTGACCTCGCGCCCCGACTCCTTCGCCTCCGCCTCCTTCATCCCGAAGCTCGCGACCTGCGGCTGGCAGAAGGTCGCGGCGGGGATCGCCTCGGGGTCGATCGGGTGGGTCGCGTGGCCGGCGATCGACTCCACCGCCACAACCCCCTCCTCGGAGGCCTTGTGGGCGAGTGCGGCGCCGCGGACTAGGTCGCCGATCGCGAACACGCTTTCGGCGGTCGTGCGCTGGTACTCGTCCACTTTGATCTTCCCGTCCTCCTGGGCCTCGATCCCGGCGTCGGCGAGCTTCAGGGCGTCTGTGTCGGGCGCTCGGCCCCCGGCGATGCAGAGGTAGTCGACGGTGATCTCGCCGCCGCCGTGCTTGACCTTGACCGAGTCCTTCCCGGCGTCGACGTCCTCGACCTTCGTTCCCAGGACGACATCGATGCCCTGCTTCTTGAACGCCCGCTCGACGACTTTCGCGACGTCCTTCTCCTCCGCCGGCAGGACCTGGTCGAGCATCTCGATCAGGGTCACCTCGGCGCCGAAGCGACCGTACGCGGAGGCGATCTCGGCGCCCGACGCGCCCGCTCCGACAACGGCGATCCGCTGCGGCATCTCGGGAAGGGACCACGCACCCCACGTGTCGACGACGCGACCGCCGAACTCGACCCCGGGGATCGGCAGCGCGACCGAGCCGGTCGCGAGCACGACTCCCTTCGCCTCGTAGGTCTTGCGGCCGACCTTGACGTTTCTCTCCGCGGTCAGGGCGGCGGTGCCCTCGATGTAGGTGACCTTGTTCTTGTCGAACAGCGTCGAGACGCCGCCGGCGAGGGTCTTCGAGACCTTCGCGCGGCGCTTGCCGACAGCGTCCCAGTCGAGGCTCACCCCCTCGACCTTGACCCCCAGCTCGGCCCCGTTTCGCGCATCGTCGTAGAGCTCCGCCGTGTGCAGGAGGGTCTTCGCCGGTATGCAGGCGTAGTTGAGGCAGCGCCCGCCGGGCTGGTCCTTCTCGACCACGGCGGTCTTCTGCCCGAGCTGCGCGGCGCGGATCGCGGCCACGTAGCCGCCCGGGCCGGCTCCGATCACGACCACGTCGAACTGGTCGGCCATCGGCTCGACTCTACCCGAGAGCGCTGTTCGCTAGACGTGTCTGCGGGCGCGCGAAGTGCGATCCTGTCTTCGATGCGGGGGCAGGTGGCGATCGTCGTGGCGCTGGCGACAGGCGTTGCTCTCGCCGCGGCGCCGGCCGCCCACGCTCAGGGTCACGCGCCCGGAGCGGCGGGGACAGGCGATCCGTACTTCCCCCGCTCGGGCAACGGCGGCTACGACGTCTCCCACTACGGCATCACGCTTCGCTACCGGCCCAATTCACACCGCGCGACGGCGACGACGGTGATCTCGGCCACGGCGA
>Ga0299907_10001462_pt1 | contig 13531 bp, 15 predicted proteins | sample RVTome_16_FD_198680 | JGI IMG/M metagenome (GOLD analysis project Ga0299907, IMG submission 198680) | Soil microbial communities from uranium-contaminated site in the Upper Colorado River Basin, Wyoming, United States - RVT152D67 (version 2) ... | reverse complement strand
GTCCCGCCAGCTCCATCGAAGAGGGGCTGGTCGAGGTTCGTCAGCGGAACGCCCTCGCGTGATTCGGCCCCGCTCGTGGTGTTCATCGCGAGCCGACGCTAGCACGCGCCGATGTTGGCGCCGCACGAAAGGCCGCTGGCTTGGCGAGCGAGCCAGCGCCGACGACTCGAGAACGGAATCCTGCTGCGCAAGGACCTCCACGCCCTGTTCGAAGCCGGTTACGCGACCGTCACCACCGTCGCTCGAGCTGCGCGTCAGCCGCCGGATCCGCGAGGACGCTGGCAGAGGCCGGTCATCAGATCAGCGGCGTCCGCGTCCGTGAGTCCCTGGTCGCGTGCCAATGACTGCCAGGTGGGGAAGGCGAGCGAGTGGCCGATCGCGGCGCGGAGCAGGCGCGGGTCGGGCCCACCTGGCGGGCTCGCCGCGAGGGCGTCGGCAACGTCGCGAGTCATCGCGAAATACGGGTCGAGGTACTCGGCGAGCAGCGGGACAGCCGGGGCGTCGCGCAGCAGGCTGCTCATCATCGGCTCCGTCCGGCGGTAGTAGGCGTACAGGGCGAGCAGCACCGCTCCGATCCGCATGACCGGATCCGCGATCGTCATCGGTCCTGTCAAGTCCGGCGGCGGATGCTCCTCGAGGAAGCGGCTCGAGCAGGCGGAGAACAGCGCCCGCTCGTCGGGGAAGTGGCGGTAGACGGTGACGCGCTCCACTTTGGCGCGATCGGCGATGGCGCTGACCGTCGTCCGCTGAGGACCGATGCCGGCGTGGAGTTCGATCGCCGCGTCAGCGATCCGCCGGCGGGTGAGGGCCTGCGCCTCGGCACGGGCCTGCTGCCGATACGGTCGGCGTGGGTGTGCCCTGGGGGTTGACACCGCTACGCCTCGCGAGGATGATCCATGTCAATTTCATGATACAGCCTTGTTGACCGAAATAGGAGGCCGGCATTGGTTCTCAAGTTCCTCCACATCGCGTTCATCTTCGGTGGCATCACGCTGATCTACGGAACCGAGATCCTGCTCCACCGCATCGGGCGCAGCGCCGACGTCGGGGCAATCCGCACCGCGTTCGGCATGGCGAAGCCGGTCGCGACGATCGGGCCGGCGATTTTCTGGATCGGCGTTGCCTTCGGGCTCACGGCGGCGGTGGTGAACGGCTACGACCTTCTTGCGCCGTGGCTGCTTGCCACGTATGCGCTCGTCGCCGTCCTCCTCGTGGCCGCGCTCACAATCACCGTTCCCTGGATGAATCGAGTGGGAGCTCTTGCCGCCTCCGCCCCGGATGGCGCGCCGTCTCCAGAATTGACGGCGGCGCTGCACAACCGATCCGCGACGGTCCTCATGTATGCGTCTCTCGTCGTCGATGTCGCGATCGTGGCACTGATGGTGTTCAAGCCGGGCTCCTAGAGCCGATCGCCGCCGGGAGCCCGACCGCATGGCCGATCTGGGTCCGTCTACTCGGCGCGCAGCTTCTCCGCGATCCGATGCATCCGCGCATCGGCCCGGAACTGCTCGGTCGTGCCGGGGTAGAGCTTCACCGGCGCCCCCGCGCGGCGCGAGCGCGGCGCTCGCCCTCGCGCATCGCCTGGACCCGCGCGACCGGGAACTCGATCGTCGCGTGCGGCTCCCCGGCGAGGGTGACGGCGCTCATGTGGCAGTCGGTCGAACTGAGTTCGTGGATGCGCTTGCCGGGGCGGGCGAGAATGGCGCCATGGCGCGCGATGAAGCCGTCGAGGCACAATCCAGTCCGGAGCCGTCCCTGGCCGATCAGGGACGATCCGCGTTGGCACGGAACGCCTGGGGAGAAGCGCTGGAGAAGCTGACCGCGGCGGATGCCGAGGGCGCCCTGACTCCGGGCGATCTCGATGCGTATGCGGACGCGGCGTGGTGGAACGGGCGGCTGGAGCAGGCGATCGAGCTGCGCGAGCGAGCGTACGCGGCTGCGACGCGGGCGGGCCAGCCGGACGTCGCGACGACGGTGGCCATCAAGCTCGCCCGGGACAACCTCTACCGCAGCAGTGACGCGCTGTCCGGGGCCTGGCTCCAGCGGGCGGAACGCCTCCTCGGCGGCGTCGAGGAGAACATCGGCCACGGATGGCTCGCAGTCTCGAAGTCCTTCCGGGCGGCGCTCACGGGCGACCTCGACCTGGCGCTGGCCGAGGCGATCATGGCCGAGGGCATCGCGGCTCGCATGGGCGACCGCGACCTTGCGGCGATGGCGCAGGCCGAGCATGGCTTCGCCCTCATCGCCGGCGGCAACGTGGCAGAAGGCATGGCGATGGTCGATGAGGCGAGCGTCGCCGCGGTCGGCGGTGAGCTGGAACCAGGCACGGCTGGTGGCATCTGCTGCACGACGATCGGGGCCTGCACGACGCTCGGCGAGTGGACACGGGCCGCCGAATGGACCGATGCCCAGGATCGGTGGTGCAAGCGCGAGGGCATCGCCGGGTACCCGGGCATGTGCCGGCTGTATCGGTCCGAGATCAAGGAGCGGCGCGGCCGGTGGCTGGAGGCCGAGGCCGAGGCGCAGCAGGCGTCGGTCGAGCTGGGCGGCTTCATTCCCGCCGCGGCCGGCCTGGCGCTCTACCGCATCGGTCAGATCCGCCTGCATCGCGGCGACCTCGCAGAAGCGGAGGAGGCCCTGGTTCGGGCGCACGCGCTCGGAGCCCACGTCGAGCCGGCAATGTCGCTCCTGCGGCTGGCGCAGGGCCGCGTCCAGGTCGCCGCCGATGGGATCCGCGAAGCCATCGAGCGACCCCCCAGGACGCCGAGCTGGCACTCACCGCCGGGCTCCGCCCTCTATCGAATGCCGCTCCTGCGCGCGCAGGTCGAGATCGCGCTGGTCGGTGGCGATGCGGCGACGGCTCGCGAGGCGCTCGCGCAGCTCGAGTCCATCGCCGCCCAATTCGGCAGCGCCGCGCTGACGGCCACGACCACCGATGCGCGCGGCGTCATCCAGCTCCGCACGGGTCAGGCTCCGGAGGCTGTGCGCTCGCTGCGCGACGCGGTCGAGGCATGGACGGATCTCGACGCTCCGTTCGAGGCGGCCCGTGCACGATCGGCCCTTGCGGAGGCGATGGTCGCCGACGGCCAGCCGGACCGCGCGGCCATGGAGCTCCGCGCGGCTCGATCCGCCTTCGAGCAGCTTGGCGCCGTGCTGGAGCTTCGCCGCGTGGATGAGATCGGCGCATCGATGGGCGTCGGTCCGGAGGCGGCTCCGGCCTCCCGGGCGGCCCTGCGCGCGGTCAAGGCTTTCGCCTTCACCGATATCGTCGACTCGACCCGTCTGGGCGAGGCACTCGGCGACGAGGCGTGGCACGCGATCCTGCGGCGGCACGACGAGACCGTGCGATCCGTCGTCGCCGAGCATGGTGGAGAGGTCGTCAAGCACACGGGTGACGGCTTCTTCCTCGCCTTCGGCGACGCGTCGCGGGCCATCGAGGCCATGGTCGCGCTCCAGCGCCGCCTGGCGGCCCACCGTGAGCGGGAGGGCTTCGCTCCGACCGTGCGCATCGGCATCCACGCCGCGGAGGCCAGCCGCTCCGGAACGGACTACGTCGGCGCGGGGGTCAGCCTCGCCGCGCGCATCGGTGCCGCTGCGAACGGCACCGAGATCCTGGTGAGCCGGGCAACCGTCGACGCGGCGGGTCGGTCATTTCCCGTGACCGCGGAGCGGATGCTGGAGCTCAAGGGGATTGCCGCGCCAACGGAAGTCGTCAGCATCGGCTGGTAGGGGGTCTGGCGACCGTTGACGGTCGGCGCTGTTCGGACGTACGGTCGCCGTCCAGTCGCCGGGCCGGTTAGGAGGAGAGACGATGAACATCCATAACCTTGCGGTCGTCAGCGCGGTGGTCGCCGGGCTCTTCGGGTTGGGGGCCCTGCTCGTTCCGGCGCCGTTCGTGGGCTTCTTTGGGGTGGAGCTTCCCGAAGCCGGCCTGGTCATGACCCGGCTCTTCGGTGCCCACGTCCTGGCGATCGCCGTTCTCGACTGGTTCGCGCGCAACGACCTGCGCGGCGGCGGCCGGCCCGGTGCGGAGCGAGGGATCGTCCTCGTGAACGTGCTCTCCCCGGCGCTCAGCATTGTTCTCATCGTCGGAGCCATCCTCGGGGGAATCGCCAATGAGCTCGGTTGGGTGAACGTGGCGATCCTGGCCGTCCTCGGCATCGCATGGATCTATCTCGGGCTGCTGGAGCGCCCCGGAGCGGCCGCCACGTAGGCCACGGACGAGGCGTATCACGCGAAAGTGGATGCCGGCCGGAGGGTCATCTCACCTGCCGCCCCTTGGGGGGCGGCGATGCGCCACGAGGGCGGCCGCCGTGTCGAAGTACGCCTCCCAGCGCTGCAGACGACCGCCGACGATCGTCAGCCGGTGGACGAACGAGGTGGTCCACTCGCGGCCCTCGGGCTTCGCGCGACCGCGGAAGACGCCCAGCGCCATGACCGTGTCGCCGTCGTCGATGAGGCGCTCGACGTCGAAGGCGAGAATGTCCTCCGACTCGTCGTGGACGTCGAGGAAGCGGGCGAGGCCGTCCCGCCCGCGCCATGCGCCCCCGTAGGCAAGCGCGCCCTCGGCGGGGTACTGGACCGTGACGTCATCGGCGCACAGCTCGAGGACTGACGGGACGTCGTCCTCTTCGAGGGCACGATAGAACCGCTCGGCGACGCTGCGAGCCACGCCCGCGGCTGATGCGGGATCCACCGAGCCTTCGACGTCGAACCGGAGCGCCTTCAGCGGCTCCAGATCGTCGCCCCATTCGTGTGCGACGCCACGGGAGGTCATCAGGCGCTCGACGCGGCCTTCGAGGTCCTGCTGGAAGGATGCATCGGCGTCTCCGCACAGGCGGCTCAGCGCCGCTGCCAGGAATCCGGGCGGCCAGCCCTGAGCCTGTTCGAGACGGGGAAGTTCTGGGTCGAGGTCGTCATGGTAGGGCGGCCACGTCGACTCAAGTCCGAAGAGTGTTCGAATCAGCGCAAGTGCTGACTCGGCAGCATGGAGTCGCTGGCCAAGGGAGTCGCCGCGCCGGGCCGACTTCATCGATCGCACGAAGCTGTTGAGGTACGCGTCGTACGCGGTCGCGGTGTTCTCATGCGCGATGCGGTCCGCCTCTGCCCTCATCCTGGCCAGCATGGCGCCGATCTCCCCGGTGCGGTCGAACGCGACGCGAGCGCCCAGGTAGGTCGCGGTGTACCAGCCAGGGGTCGTGACGTACGTCGCGATTCGGGACGGCGTCTGGTAGAGGACGTCCGCGATCGATCCATCGTCGAGGCTCGATCGCTGGTGGAGCTCGCCGCGCTCGCCACGCGCGTCGTAGGCTTCCTGCGTGACGACGCGGATGAGGTCGTAGTCGGAATCGGTTCGTGCTCGGCCGCTGGCACGCGACCCATGGAGCAGGACCCCGAGGGTGTCGGCGTCGCTCTTGGCGTCGGCGACATACTTCGACAGGACCGGATCCTCGGCAATCTCCTCGGGGGCACCCTGCATCATCGGTTGATTCTCACTGATGGAGGCCCTGACAGACGGTGTTCCGCGGATGAACGAACAGGCGTCACGCACAGCCCGAATCGTCCGCGCCGCGAGGATTGCGGCGTACATGGTGGCGGGAGCGGGGCTCACTGCGGCGGTGACGAGCGGCCTGTACCTGTGGGCGGGCGAGCCGTGGGGGACGCTGATCGACGTGGCGCTGCTGGCCATGACCGGCGCGATCGCTCCGCTCATGCTGGCGTTCTACCAGCTTGGCGGCTGGACGCCGACTCCGCTCGCTCGGGTTGCCCAGGCGGGCGGATGGATCGCGGCGCTGACCTGGTGCGCCGTCCAGGTGCTCCTGATCGCCGGCGTTGTCGACTTCGACTTCGACAATCCTGCCGGCGGTGCCTTCGCCGTCTGGGCGGCGGCGCTGGCCGTCATCGGCTCATGGGTCGCCGGCGCCAACCTGCTGGCGGGTCCATGGCTCGGCCGCGTGCGGTGGCTGGGCGCGGTCAGTGGGACCGGGGCGATGGTTCTCGGCATCGGTCTGCTGCTCGGGGGCGCAGAGCCGTTGACCTACCTCGGGGGCGTGATCTACCAGTTCGGCATACCGATCTGGGCGCTGCTGATGGCGCGCGAGCTCGGCAGACCGCCAGGCTAGGTGGGTCACGCCGGCCGTTTCGTCATCGTTGACCGCTGATATCGTCGTGGCATGGCTGCCAGGCAGACGAGCCTCCTTCGGTCGCACGGGGATGATGCGCATCGGGTCAGCTTCTTCGAGCTGTTCTTCGACCTCGTCTACGTCTTCGCGGTCACGCAGCTGTCGCACGGGCTGCTCGAGCACCTCGACCTACGCGGCCTGGCGGAGACGGTGGTCCTGCTGCTCGCCGTGTGGTGGGCGTGGGTATACACGACGTGGGCGACGAACTGGCTGAACCCGGACAGCACGGGGTGCCGGCTGATGCTCATCGGGGTGATGGGCGCGGGCCTGGTCATGGCAACGTCGATCCCGGACGCGTTCGGCGATGGCGGGCTGGCGTTCGCGCTCGCGTACGCTGCCATCCAGGTCGGCCGCAGCTCCTTCGTCCTGTGGGCGGTTCGCGAGGACCCGGTTCGGCGCGCCAACTTCCAGCGCATCGTGGTCTGGAACGCCGCCGCCGGCGCGCTGTGGGTGGCCGGCGGGCTCGCGTCCGGCACGGCGCGCGACGCGGTGTGGATCGCCGCCCTCGTCGTCGACTACGCAGGGCCGGCGCTGCGCTACCCGGTTCCGGGGCTCGGCCGGGCAATGACCGCGGACTGGACGGTGACGGCCTCGTACATCAGCGAGCGGTTCAAGCTGTTCGTGATCCTGGCGCTCGGCGAGTCGATCATCGTCACCGGCGCCACCTTCAGCGATCTCGAGCCCGACCCTGCGACCGTGCTTGCGTTCGCGGCAGCCTTCGCAGGATCTGTCGGAATGTGGTGGATCTACTTCCACCGCAGCGCCGATGCCGGCGAGGAGGTGATGGGTCGATCCGGCGATCCCGGCCGCATCGCGCGCTCGGCGTACACGTACTGGCACCTGCCGATGGTCGCCGGCATCATCGTGACGGCCGTCGGCGACGAGCTCGTGATCGGCCATCCGCTCGGGCACGCGGAGGTGGCGACCGTCGCGACCGTCCTCGGCGGGCCCGCGCTCTTCATCGCCGGGCACGCCCTGTTCAAGTTCACCGTGTTCGGGATCGTCTCGGTTACGCGACTGGTGGCGATCGCGCTGCTCGCGGTGTTCGCCCCGCTGGCGATGTCGCTGTCACCGCTCGTGATCGGTCTCGTGGCGACCCTGGTGGTCATCGGTGTGGCCGTTCACGAGACGGTGTTCCATCCCGCGGCCGACGCGAACAGCATCGCCGTGGAGGACGCCTGACCAGTCAGCGCGATCTCGCCCCGCTCAGTCGCGGCCGATGCGGCTGATCTCGACCTCGACCTCCTGACCGATGCCGGCCGCGGCTGCCGCCATCATCGCCTTGCTGACGCTCAGCGCCAGGCGCCCTCCACCGGCGGGCATGACGCTCGAGGAGAAGGCGGCGCCAGCGATGGTGCCGTGGACGCGCTGCTGCTTCAGGCCGCCGACGGCGGCGATCTGCTCGGCCGGCACGTCGGCCACGGCCAGGCCGCTGGCCTTCTCGGGATTCCAGTAGCGGATCGATGCGCGAAAACGGATCGAGTCCATCGGTTCGAAGCCTCGTCAAGATCAGCCGACAAGTCAATGATTCGCCGGAACGGCGCGCGAGTGCTCGGACGCTCAGGGAGCATGCGCTGGCTCGGATCCTGCTGGTGCGGTCGGAATGCGTTATGTGCTGTTGGGGGCACTGTTGGGGGTGCTATTGATCCTCGGCACCGCAGGACCGGTTCGAGCCGATGGTGGCCTGACGGCCGCCGTGGCAGCCGCCTACTTCCCGAGGAACGTCGATGCCGGGCTCCACGAGATCGCGCACCAGAGAGTGGCCGAGGCCAGGGCGTGCAACTGCCTCGACCACGATCGGATGCGCGCCGGCACCGCGGAGGTGCTGGCCTGGAATCAGGGCGCGGTGAACCCGATCACGGCCGCGGTGGCGATGTGGGCGGGGAGCTCCGTGCATCACGGGATCCTGTCGAGCCGCTCGTATGGCCGCATCGGCTGCGCGGAGGCGCTGGATGGATCGACCCACTGGTTCGCGTGCGTCCTTGCAGCCGGCCCGCTGCCCGCCGGCGCGACCGCGGCGGCACCGGCACCGGCGGCCCCGGTCTCGGTCCTTCCCGATACCGCCATGATGCCGCGCTCCCTCGGCTCGACGCGGGCAGGAGGCGAAGCCATCCCGGACTGACGCTTCGGTGTCCACGGGAAGAATTGTTCCTCAACTTGAGCCATGAATCTATAGTTGACGCATGAGCCCGAGCACTCTGCGCACGCGCAAGGTCATCGTCGTCGACAACAGTCATGTTGCCCGCCGGGTGGGCGACCGCATCAGGCAGGCGCGAACGCGCATCGGCGTGACCCAGGCGGCGCTGGCGAAGGGCCGGTACACGGCGGCGTACATCAGCGCCCTCGAGCGCGGGCTGGCAAAGCCGTCGATGGCGGCGCTCACCTTCCTGAGCGAGCGGCTCGGCGTGTCGGTGCCGGATCTCGTCGCCGAGGAACGACCGGCGGCGGGGCGGCTGGAGGCGGATCTGCTGCTGGCATCGGGCCAGTACACCGAAGCGCTGGACAAGTACGACGCGCTGCTGGAGAGCGCGGGCGAGGATCGCCGCATCCGGGGGGAGCTGCTTCGCGGACGAGCCGAGGCGATGTGCCGGCTCGATCGGGGAGCTGAGGCGATTCGGCCGGCGGCCGAGGCGGCCGAGCTGTTCGACGCCATCGGTGCACCGGCGGATGCCGCCTGGGCGCGCTACTGGCTGGCCGGCGCGCACTACCTGACCGACAACACGACCGAGGCGCAGGGCATCTACCTGCAGCTCCTCGCCGAGGAGCGGGCCGGACTGCAGGTGGCGCCCGACTTTCGATTCCGCCTGCTGACGCAGCTGGGCAACACGGAGGCCTGGGACGGCAATCCGGAGCGGGCGCTCACCTATATGGAAGAGGCTCGGTCGCTGCTCGGCAACATCTCGCTTCGCCAACGGGCCGCCTTCCTCTCTGCCCTCTCGCTCCAGTACCGGCTCTCGGGCGACTTCGAACGGTCGATCCGAGCCGGCACCGAGAGCCTCGCGCTGTACCGGGCCGCGGAGACCGAACGGGACGAAGCCGTGCTCGAGATGAATCTCGCGCTCACATTCGTCGAGCTGGGAAGCGTATCGAAGGCGAAATCACACTTGAGACGAGCCCGCGTGCTCGCCGAACGCCATGACGACGCGCTCATCCTGGCCGAGGTCACCGAGGCTGAAGCCCGGGTGGCACTCGAGGCCGGCGACGAGGGGGCCGCCGCAGAGCGAGCTCAGGCAGCATTGGACTCGTCCGACGCCGGCGGCTCATACCTCGTCGCGGTCGGGGCGCATCGGACGCTGGGGCGCATTGCGCATCGGCGGGGCGACCGAGAAGAGGCCGATGCGGCCTTCGGCCGGGCGGCCGCGCTCCTGCGACGCCATCGGTCCCGGAGCCAGCTGCGCGAGCTGCTCGCCGAGTGGGCGGACCTCCGCTCAGGCTGGGGCGACGTGAACGGGGCCAACGAGCTGTACGCCGAGGCGCTGGGCCGGAGATCGCGGAAAGCCTGACGGAACCGGGATGGGCACGGCCGGTGAGCGCTAACCGGCTGGAGTTACGTCAGTTCAGTGCGACTCAGCGGGGGATTGGCGGATGGCCATCGGCCAACGCTGTTGCGACAGACAGCAGCGTCATGAGAACGGAGAGTGCGAGCGACGCCAGTGGCGAGCGGAAGCGATTCATTGCGAGCCCCTTTCCGCCCACCGGCCCGCCCATCCAGAGGCCGCCGATCGTACTGCCGGTGGCCCGCAAGATCAACTATGATTAACTTCATGCTTGATTCAGCGAGGGCGCCCGCCGAGGCACCTCCGTACCGGGTCCTCTGCTTCGTCGAGGATCCCGACGCCCCGGACGGACACGACCATGTCACCGCCATCGAGACGCATGACCCCGACGGCGGGACGACGCGATGGAGGTCGGTCGATGTCATCGCGGCCATCCACGACGGGGACCGCTTCGTCATCGGGCAGGACGATGGCGCCGACGAGTCGACCCTGGAGCCCGGCGTCTGCCCCGGCTGCGCCATGGTCACCCTGACGTCCGACCCGCCCGGGCGCCGCCCCTCAGCCTGCTAGGCTGAGCGGGTCCAGCGGCGCCTCGACGTGGGCCCGGGCGATGAGGGGCCTGCGGATGCGGGGTCCGCGTTGTGACAATTGCCGGTCTTACTGGCATTAGGGCCGGAGTCGGCCATGTTGAGCGTTCGCGCGAGCACGACTCCGGCGTCCGCGACGCCGATTCAGGCCGTAACTCCAGCCACCGCGTCAGTTGTCACGAGCGACCTCGCCGTCGGGACTGACGCCACTCACGCGCGCAGTTGGCACAAACACCGCCGCGCGCATGAGTCGACCGGCATTCCCGGACGGATCCAGGTCTCGGATGGCACCAAGGGCGCGCGTCCGGGCACTTCCAGTTCGAGGCGCGCGTGGTGGAGGTGAAGGCCTTGGCTCGTTGATCACCCACATCGGTTCGCTGAGGCGATCTCAGGCGGCAGCTGCGGCGTGGTCTAGCGGGCCGGCTGGACCCGCGTGAGCCACTGAGCGAGCCAGCTGCTGATCACGGCCAGGGCGATGCCGGCCAGGAATGGCCCCCACGCTGGTGAGCCATCCGCGATCCCTTCCGGTCGAATGAAGGCCAGGGTGGCGCCCGCGGCGCCGGCGACGGCCGTCGCAACGGCGAACAGCGCCAGCGTCCAACGTGGCCACCCGTTCTCCGCCTGGAACGCCCCGGCCGTCGGCAACGCGGTGGCGGCGGCCGCGACCGCGAGGAAGAGGCCGGCGTCGGCGCCCAGTCCCCAGGCACCGAGCCCGAGCAGCGCAATGAGGACGAGCCCACCGATGAGGCTCGCGCCGAAACGCTCGTCCTCCCCCAGGGCATGCCGGCCAAGCGGATGGAGGAATAGCGCGAGATTGGAGAGTGGTCCGGCCAGCCAGGTGCTCAGTACGATCGTCAGCCACACCGCGACGAGTGGAACGAGCAACCACTCCGTCTCCGGGTTTCCTCGGAACGCATTCCGCAGGCTGCGGAAGATGGCCGGTCCGCCGAAGATGACGAGGAATTGCTGCCATCTCGGAAGGCGCGACATCCACAGGAAGTACGTGAGGATGACCCGATACAGGGGGTTGGTGGCCTTGATGGTCTCGATCAGGCCGGCGCGGGCCAGCTGGTTGGTGGGGTCGAGCTGAAGCGTGTTCGTGAAGGTCGCGCGGGCATCGCTGAAGCGACCGGCATGCATCTGCTGGTAGCCCTGGGTCGCGAGGGCCATCGGCTCGTCGGGAATCGACCTCAGCGACGAGGCCGACGCGGCCTGGGCCTCGGGGAGGCGACCGAGGTGCGCCGCGGCCACCGATCGAGCTCGGAGCAGCTCGGCATGGTCGGCGACGATCGCGAGCCCGCGGGTCGTGGCCTCGTAAGCCGCCTGCCATCGGCGGTTCATGAGCTCGACGTTCGCGAGGAGCGCATGGTGATCCGGATCGTCCGGGTCGAGGCGGATCGCCTCGCTGGCGGCGCGACGGGCGTCGCTGAAGCGGTTGCGCTCCGACATCGCTGCCGCAAGGGCCACGTGCGCGAGCGGCAATGTCGGTGCGGCCGCCACCGCCGCCTTGGCCTCCCAGGTCGCTTCCTCGAACTCGTCGAGATTGGTCAGGGAGAGCGATAGCAGGGCATGCGCGACCGGATCCTCGGGATCACTGGCGAGGACCCGGCGCGCCTCCTCCGCGGCCAGGTCATACCGCTTCTGGTCGAAGAGCAGGGCCATGTGCTGGCTGGACACGCTCACTCCCCCTACAGCTTCAGGTGCGGCCGGACGGCGTCGTACAGGCCGGACTCGTTGGCATAGAGCACGTAGTTGCGGGCCGTCGCGAACCAATCGCCCGTCGTCGGACGCGTCGCGCGAAGGGCGTCGAGGAGGTCGTCCGTTTCGACCGGGCGCGGGTCCCCGGTGCGGATGGCTTCGTCCAGCTTGCGCGACACCGCCGTCTCGACGATGCCCCGCAGATCCGCGCCGGAGTACCGATCGGTCCGGGCGGCGACCTTCTCGAAGTCCATGCTCCGCGTCGGGCGCTCGCGGAGGAGCACCTTCAGGATGGCCGCGCGGGCGGCCTGGTCCGGCGGAGGGACGAAGACGACCTGGTCGAACCGGCCGGGACGCCGAAACGCAGCGTCGAGGTGCCACGGGGCGTTCGTGGCCCCCATGATCAGTAGCCCGTCGTTCTGCCCGTCCACGCCGTCCAGCTCGGCGAGGAACTGGTTGATCAGGTGCCGACCACTCGAGGTCCGCATGTCGCTGCGGCTGGCGGCGAGGGCATCGACCTCATCGAAGAAGAGGACCGTCGGGCGACTCGCCCGAGCCACCTCGAACACCTCGTGCAGGTTGCGCTCGCTCGCGCCGATCCATATGTCGAGGACCTGGTGAATGCCGATGCTGTAGAACGTCGCATGCACCTCACCCGCTGTGGCGCGGGCCAGGTGTGTCTTGCCGCACCCGGGAGGGCCGTAGAGCAGGAGGCCGCCGCCCGCGCGCTGGCCGTAGGCCCGGTAGATCTCGGGCTGCTCCATCGGGGCGATGATCCGGCGCCGGATCTCGTCCTTCACGACGTCCATGCCACCGACGTCGGCGAACGAGATCTTCGGCCGCTCCAGCTCGCCGGGCGTCCCCGCGTCGGGCTCGTCCACCCGCTGGCGCACACGGCCTTCGATCACCTCGGCATCGTCCGCGGCGCCGATGCCAAGCATCTGGTCGAAGTGCGGATCGGACAGGTTTGGATCCATGCTCACGGCACGCCGGTAGGCCGCCACGGCTCGCTCGACGTCTGCCGCCTGGAACGCGATGCGAGCGCGAAGCATCTGCTCCTGGGCGGTCTCACCGATTCCGACGACGAGATCGTCGAGCGCGGACAGGGCGTCCCTTGGGCGGCCGTTGCGCGCAAGCGCCTGCGCCAGGCCGATCAGCGCTTCCGGGTCGCCCGGCCGGAGGCGAAGTGCCGCGCGGAACTCCGCATCGGCCTCGTCGAACAGGGCGTGCTCCACGAGAGCCTCCGCCAGGAGCAGATGGAGGCTCGCCTCGTCCGGCGCCGCCCGCACGGCGGCGCGAAGCGCCTCGAGACGGTTATCGGCCATGCGCGTGGCGCGGCAAAATGGATCCTCCCTCTTCGTCGGCGTACGCCGCTCGGCGGAGAGGCTACCATCGGCGCTCGGCCAGAGGTGACGTGCTCTGCCGTCACTCGGTCGGTCGCGGGATCCGGGCGTCAGATCAGGGCGTGGAGCCGGCGAAGACGGTCGGGAACATCAGGATGATGCCGAGGATGACGACGCCGAAGCCGATGCCCGCCGGCGTCTTGATCAGATCCCCGAGCGCCTTC
>Ga0299907_10001461_pt1 | contig 13533 bp, 9 predicted proteins | sample RVTome_16_FD_198680 | JGI IMG/M metagenome (GOLD analysis project Ga0299907, IMG submission 198680) | Soil microbial communities from uranium-contaminated site in the Upper Colorado River Basin, Wyoming, United States - RVT152D67 (version 2) ... | reverse complement strand
GCTCGTGCGCGAGCTGCAGGAGATCCGCGAGATGCTCGAGGCGGCGCTGGAGAAGACCGGCTCGGACGCCGAGGCGGCGCGGGCCGAGCTCGAGCAGACGGCCGAGACCTACCGGGAGGAGGTCGATGCCGCCCGCCACGAGCTGCAGCAGGCCGCGGAGGCCAACCTGGCCGACGCGGACGCCGTGCGGAACCAGCTCGAGCAGAACATCCGACAGCTCGCCGCCGCGAACGAGGCGCTCGAGATCGCGAGGCGCGAGACCGAGGAGGCGAGGGGCCAGATCGCGGCGGCAGAGTCCGCGGCCGCGGCGTCGACCGCCAAGATCGCCGCCAGGGTCGGTGAGCTCGAGGCCGAGCTCGATGCGGCCCGCGCCGAGCGGGACGCACTCTCGATCCGCCTCGAGGAACAGGAGCATCGTGCCACCCGCGCCGAGGACCAGGTGGTCACGTGGGCGCAGCGCGTCAAGGATCTCGAGGGACGCCCAGACCTGACCGAGGAGCTGGAGGCGGCCCGCGGCCGCCAGCGCACCACCTCCATGGAGCTGGAGACGACGCGCGCCGAGCTCGACGAGACACGCGAGGAGCTCGAGGCCGTCCGCGCGGAGCATGACGCCGCGCGCGAGCGGCTCGAATGGGCGGTCGCAGAGGGACGGGAGCGGACGGCGAAGACGCCCGCCGAGGAGCAACGGCCGGGGATCGAGATCAGGGGTGAGCGCCAGCGCTTCGAGGAGGCGCTCGGACGCCTCGAGGAGACGCTCGCAGAGGAGCGCACGCGGGTCGACGAGGCGGCAGCTTCGGACGAGCTCGCCTCGGCCGGAGCGGCGATCGCCGAGGAGCGAGCCAAGGCCGACCGGGCCAAGGAGGAGCTTGCGACGGAGCGCGCGCGCGCGGACGAGCTGGACCGCAAGGTCGAGGCCCTGGAACGGCAGGTCGAGGACATCGCGCGTCGTTCCGCCGAGGAGGCCATTGCGGCGAGGACGCGACTCCTGGACACGCAAGAGGCGCTCGCCCAGTTCCAGGAACGGCTCGAGCACGCGAGCTCCGAGGTCGCGATCGCCCGCGACGCGGCGGGAGAGTGATCGACGCGATCTCGATGGACGCGAAGCGATCGATCTCCACGATCTTCGAGCTGGCGCGCGCGATCGGCGCGGGACCCCGACGCGGATCAGACGCGTCTGGTCAGCTCATGACGCAGCTCAAGCGGATGGAGCACGCGGTCGCCCGACGGTTCCTCGGCGGTCCGGGCCTTCCTCCCGACAGTGTGGACCCCCCCGTCGGAGGGGTCGACGCCGGTCGGCGGCTCGGACGACCCGGAACCCGCGTCGACCGACCGGGCCGCGTCGGTCACCTCAGGGCTCGGCGGGGGCGCTGCTCGCTCGACACGCTGAGCACGCTGCCGCGGGGCGACTTCTCGATCTCGATCCTCGCGGGCAGCCGCGTTGCGAGCTCCCGGATGTGGGTGATGACGCCGACCATCCGCCCGTCGCCCCCGAGTTGCTCTATCGCCTCGACGACGACCTCGAGCGCCTCCAGGTCGAGCGTCCCGAACCCCTCGTCGAGGAACAGGGAGTCGAGCCGGGCCCTGTCAGTCACCGCGAGCGAGCGCACCTGCTCCGACAGCGCGAGCGCGAGCGCAAGCGACGCGAGGAAGGTCTCCCCTCCGGAAAGCGTCCGCGCGCTCCGGCGTTCCTCGCCGTTCCACGTGTCGACCACGGAGAACTCGTCGTCCTCGTACTCGAGGCGGTAGCGGTCTAGCGACAGCGTCGCGAGGCGCTCGGACCCCGCGGCTGCGAGCAGCTGCAGCGCCTCGACCTGCAGGAACGCGACCAGCCGGTCGGCGCGGAGCTCCCCCGCGAGCGCACCGAACACCTCGACGCGTCTTCGGTGCTCCGACACCTGCTCGACCAGAGCCTCGGCGTTGGCGAGCATCTCGGCCCCCCGGACGGCGCGGTCCTGCGCCGTGGCGGCGTCCCTCGTCGCCGCGGCGCGGGCGGCGACGGCAAGGTCGACGACGTCGGCGACCGATGCGCCGGCATCGACATCGACGTCGATGAGCCCCCCGAGATGATCGACCGCCTCTCGGACGTGCTCGTGCTCGCCTTCACCGAGCGCCGCAGCGCTGCCGGAGAGCAGCTCCGCCGAGGCGACCAGCAGCTCGTTCAGACGCGTGGCGGCGGCAGCGAGCGTCGAGGCCTGCTCCTTGCCCGTCGGGGGGGCCGGCGCCGGCGGCACCTCGGCGTTCAGGGCGCGTGCGCGGTCGAGGAGGCCGACGATGGCGAGCGCCCCCAGTCGACCCCGCACCTCGGCGAGGTCGGCGGCGACACCGTCGCGCTCCCGTTCCGCCCTGGTCAGCGACTCGCGCGCCGTCGCGAGCGAGTCTCGAGCCTCGTCCGCGGCTCGATCCAGGTCCTCGAGCTTCTCGATGCGCTCGTCGATCGTCGCGACCGGGTCCGCCGGAAGCTTGCCGCCCAACGCCTTCGCCAGTTCACGCTCGAGGTGAGCGGCGTCCTTCGTCGTGCTCGCCACGGTCGACCGGCAACGCGTGACACGCTCCTTCGCCGGGCCGACCGCCGCGGCGGCCGCACCCTTCGCCTTCTCCGCCTCGGTGAGCGCCGACCGGGCTGCCTCGGCGTCCGCCCTCGCCCGTTCGAGCGCGGCGGTCGCCTGCTCCAGCTTCACGGGTTTGTCCCTCGGCAACCTCTCGATCGTCGCACCGCAGACGGGGCAGTCGTCGCCGACGTGGACGCCCCCCCGCACGGCGGCGACGTGGTCCTGGTGCCGAGCCTCCTCGAGCGCCGCCTCGGCCGCCTCGAGGCCTTCGAGCGCGGAGGTCGCGGCCACGACGGCGGCCCCCGCGACCCCCTCGGCCTCGGCATCCGCCGCCTCGAGTTCGTCGACCGCGGCGATCGCCTCCTCCACCTCCGCCTCGGCGTCGGCTATGGCCGATCGGGCGCCGACCAGCGACTCTGCCTTCGAGCGCAAGGCGGCGAGCTGCAGGGCTCTTCCCCAGGCGGCTTCGGCCTTCTCCCGGGCGGCGGCGGCCTTGCTGTTCGCGCGTTCGGCCGCCGTCGCGGCCTTCGCCCGATCCTTCAGCTCCGCGTCCACCACGGCCAACCTCGCGGCGAGATCCTCGAGATCGGCCGCGACCCCGCCGGCCGCCTCCGCCGCGTCCCGCAGGTCGCGTTCGCACGACCGGAGGTCATCGAGCATCCGTGCCGTGCCCGCCCAACGGTCCGCGACGCCCCGAACCTTCCCCTCGGACTCCACCAGCGCCTGCTCCCGTTGCTCCGCCGCCTTCGCGAACGCCTCGGCCTCGGCTACGGCATCGGGCGTAACGCCGGCGTACTCGGTCTCGAGGAGCCCCGCCTTGGCCCTCGCGTCGGCGTCTGCCTGGCGTTTGATCTCGCCGGCGCGGCGCGCGAGCCGTTCGAACAGCGACAGGCCGAGCAGTTCGGTCAGGATCGATCGGCGTTGCTTCGCATCCCCGACGAGGAACTCAGCGAACTTCCCCTGCGGCAGCAGGACGGTGCGGGTGAAGGCCTCGTAGTCCAGGCCGACCGCGTCCCGGATCATCGCGTCGGCCTCCCGAACGCGGTCGGCCCCCTCCCCCGCCTGCCGCCACTCGCCGTCCCAACGCTCCAGCAGGATCCGCGTCTGGCCCCTGGCCGGCGTCGTCCGCGTCACGCGGTAGCTCTCCTCCCCCACGGCGAACTCGAGGGTCACCGCCATCCGCGGCTGTCCCTGGCTGATCAGCTGCGAGCACTGCCTCCCCACGCGCTCCACGTAGCCGAACAGCGCGTACGTCATCGCGTCGAGCATCGACGACTTGCCCGAGCCGGTGGGTCCCGCGATCGCGAACAGGTCGAGGCCGTCGAAGTCAACCCGCTGCTCGTCGCGGAACGAGGTGAACCCCTTGATCTGCAACGAGACGGGCCTCACCGGGCGTCCTCCGCGCGGAACCGTCCGGTCACGCCGCGCCCTCGATCTCGAGCTCGATGACCTCGTCGAACGCCGCGAGCAGCGACTCGGCCGGCGGCGCGCCGTGGTGGGCCTCGTGGTACGCGATGAACTGGTCCCGGGGATGAAGCGAGGACAGGGGCGGACCGGCCTCCCCCGCCCCCTCCGCGCGGTCGTACTCGAGGTGCACGTCGAGCGCGTTCGGGAGCTCGTCGCGGATCCGGTCGGCGATCCCGGGCACCGGGCCGTCGGTCGTCACGAAGACGCGGAGCCACGCCTCGCCCGACGCGCGGCCCCGCCCGATCACCTCGTCGAGCGTCCCGCGCACGTCCCGCAGCTCCCGGCCGCTGCCGAGCGGAACCTCCGTCACCTTCGACGGCTTGCCGGGCGCCGCGTCCACGATCGCGACGCTCTTCTTCTGGCCCGCCTCGCCGAAGTCGAGCTGCAGCAGCGAGCCCGCGTACCGCGCCTGCGCCGGCGAGCCCTTCACCGGCTGCGGCAGGTGCACGTGTCCGAGCGCGACGTACGCCGCCTCGGCCGGCAGCCTCGACGGCGGCACCGCGTACGCGATGCCGATCGTCAGCTCGCGCTCGCCCCCGCCGGGCGTGACGAGCGCGCCGTCGGTGAACAGGTGTCCCAACACGATCGGGATCCGGCCCGGGGTGAACCCCGTCGTCATCGAGGCGAGCAGCTCGCCCATCCCCTGCGCGTAGGACTGGAACCATGACTCGCCCGCGTCGAACAGCGCCGCCGCGTCGCCGAACCGCCGCTCGGGCACGAACGGGACGCACGCGATCTCGGCCTCCTCGGATCCGTCACGGCTGGGGACGGCGATCGTCCCGCCGCGACGCGGCGGGATGACGCGCGGGACCACGTGGACGCCGATCGGCTCGAGCAGCCTGCCGAACGCCTCCATCCGCATCGCCGAGTCGTGGTTGCCCGGGATCGCGACGACACGGATCCCGGCGTCGTGCAGCCGCAGGAACGCGTCGAACACCAGCGCGTCCGCCTCGGGCACCGGCGCGCGGTGCTCGTACACGTCGCCGGCCAGCAGCACGCAGTCCACGCCCTCGTCGACGGCGATCCCCACGACCTCGGCGAGCGCGGCGGCGAACTCGTCGGCCCGCGACCGGCCTCGGATCGCTCGTCCGACGTGCCAGTCGGCCGTGTGCAGGAACCGCAGGGCCTAGTCCCCCTCGAACCGGTCGAACACCGCCGCCGCGTCCCCCGTGGCGGCCTCGTCGGCGCGCGTCGCCCACGCCGGGAAGGGGAAGCGGATCTGCAGCGGAACGGGGATGTGCGGCTGCTGCAGGATCATCGAGCCCGGCTTGAGGATCGACGCTCGCGCCCTCGTGACCGCCGGCAGGAATCCGTACTCGCTCCGCGCCGCCTCCGCGGTGTCGAGCCGTCCGACGACCCGGAACGCGCTGTTGGAGATCACGCGGCGTTCCACCTCCGAGGCGGTCTGCTCGGCCCCGACGAGGATCATGCCGAGCGAGCGTCCGCGTTCGGCGACATCGAGGAGCACCTCCTTGATCGGGCTCCACCCGTCGCGCGGCGCGTAGCGGTTCAGCTCGTCAAGGACGAGGAACGCGAGCGGCTCCCGCCGCCCCATGCGCTCCTTGTGCTCGAACAGCCGCTTGATCACCACGCCGGTTACGAACCGCTTCGCGCGATCGTGGAGGTTGTGGATATCGACCACCGTGACCTGCTGCGACTCCCAGTCGATGCGGTGGCGCTCGGGGTGCTCCGCGTCGCGGCCGCGGATCAGGTGCCCCATCCGGAACCGCGCGGCGTCCAGCCGACGGATGAACGCGCTCACCGTGGCGTCCGAGACGCGTCCCCGCCACGAGGAGCCGTCAGTGTCGACCTCCTCCGCCACGATCTGGCAGAGGTGCGCGAAGTCCTGGACCGGATAGCCGCCCCACGTCACGGTCGCGTCGTTGTCGGGATCGTCCTCGCACTCGCGATCGAGCGCCGCCTCGACGCGCGCCACGAGATCCGCGATCTGCGAGCGCTCGTCCTCGGCCTCGGCGAACATGAAGCGCAGGAAGCGCTCGCGGACGAACTCGCGCACGGTCCAGAAGTAGGCGGTGACGCCCTCGGACCGGCCCTCGACCTGCGGGATCGCCTGCCCGCCCGAGTCCGGACGGATCGGCGCCCAGAGCCCCACGCTCTCGAACGCCCCCGCCGCCAGCCCGAGCCGCTCGTAATCCTCGCGATCGCGCTCGGTGAGCCGGGCGTTGGGCGTGTCGAGCCACATCAGGTCCTCGCCCTTGACGTTGAAGACGAGCGCCTTCGTGTTCGTGGCGTACCTGCCGAGCGCGTCGGTGTGGAAGAGCGCGTACAGGAGGAACAGCGCGTACGTGGTCTTCGTCGCGACGCCCGAGACGCCGCTGATGTTGACGTGCGCGCCCCGCGTCCCGTCGAGGAAATCGAGGTCGAGGAACACGGGCTCGCCGTCGCGCGTCAGCCCCGCGGCGACGCGGCGCTCCATCTGGTCGAAGTACATCGCCTCGTCGCGGTCCTTGCCGCGCGCGCGCAGCACGGGGAGCCCCGGCATCGGCGGCACGAACACCTCGGGCTCGAACCGGGTGGCGACCACCTGCGCCGCGACGGCGGTGTCGACGGGGAGCACGCCGCGCTCGACGAGGAACACGTCGGTGTCGAACTGCGCGCCCTCGTGCCGCGCCCGGACGTCCTGCACGATCCCCGCGATCCGGAGCCCGCCGCGACCGGGCACCTCCGTGTCCACGATCACCGCGTCGTCGAGCTGCAGGTACGCGTCGGGCGCGACACCCACCCAGAACGTGAGCGGGGTTGCGTCCTCGGTCCCGAGCACCATGCCGACGGGCTCCGACGTCTCGTCGACGGTCACGCAGCCTCCCGCATCAGCCACTCCGTGATCGCCCGCCGGATCAGCCCGCGGTGTCCCATCCGGTGCTGCAGCCAGGTCTCGAGCCCGCCCACCGGCGCGAGGTTCTGCGGATAGCGGGGATCGGTGCTCCGGCCGGCGAAGCGCGGCAGCATCGCGCTCACGCGGTCGGCGAGCGAACGGGCGGCGTCGATGCCGGCGCCCGCCCGGACCTCGCACCGCACGAGCCCCGCGTGATCGTGCCACGCCGCGCGCGAGGGCACGAGCCGCGTGTACCAGGCGAAGCGCTCGAACGGCTGCCCCTCGTACGCGAGACCGAACAGCGGGGTGCGTTCCCCCGGCGCGAGGCGTCCGAGCAGCGCGTCGTGCTCCGGCCCCAGGTACGCGCGTACGAACCGTTTCACCACACCCACGATCGGCGAGGTGGTCTCGTCGCGCAGCGTCTTGAGCGGGCCGTCGACCAGGACGAGGCATCCTCTCGATCCCGCGATCCGGGTGGCGATCGCAGCCTCCCCGCCGCGCATCGCCTCCTGGAGGCCGTAGAGCGGCGTATCCGGGTCGGGGCCCGTCTCCGTCCGCGGCTCGAACACGAGCCGGTGCGGACCGGCCTCCAGCTCCACCCTGGTCGCCGAACGACCGCCGCCCAGCACGAGGTTGCGTCCGACGTCGTGCTCGGCGAACGTCGCGCGGCCGTCGCTTCGGACCGCGCCCACCGCCCACGATCCGAACAGCCCGTGGACCCGCGCCCCGTCCTCCTCCGCGAGCACCCGGAGCTCCACCCTGCGCACCCCGTCGACGAACCAGATCACGCCCCGTTCGGCCTCCGCCGGGGAGACCGGGCGCGACCAGTCGGTGCGTTCGACGTCCGGATCCGCGCTCGCGGGGACCTCGCCGAGACGGGCCTCGAAGCCCATCCCGTAGTCCGGCGTCCAGGGGTCGGCGCGGAGCGTGAGCACGCGCCGAAGCGTAACGGAGGCCCACGACAGTCGGGACTGACGCCACCCCGACCGGGCCATGTCGGATGTGATCTTCCGCACCAATCCCCTGGGTGGGGGACTACGCCCGACCGCGGACCCTGCCGATTGAGGTGGCGAGGATCCGCCCGAGAAGCCTGCGAACGAAGGGATTGACGTTGCTCGGCTCTCTGGCCACACGACGGATGCGACCGATCGGGGCTGCTCCGCCTTCGTTCTGGTCATGACGATCTCGCGAGGCCGGTGGTTCGGAGCGCGATGCCCGCGACGCTCCGGACCGGCCGGCGCGGATCTCCCTCAGTCGAGCGCCCTGAGCAGCTCCCGCGCGATCACGACGCGCTGGATCTGGTTCGTGCCCTCGTAGATCTGCGTGATCTTCGCGTCGCGCATGAGCCGTTCGACCGGGTACTCCTTCACGTAGCCGTAGCCGCCGAACACCTGGACCGCGTCGGTCGTGATCCGCATCGCGGCGTCGGACGCGAAGCACTTCGCGACGCTCGAGAAGTACGACATGCGGGGATCCTCGGCGTCGCACAGGGCGAGAGCCTTGTACACGAGCATCCGCGCCGCCTCGAGCTGCATCGCCATATCGGCGAGCATGAACGAGACCCCCTGGAACTCGGACACGGACTTGCCGAACTGCTGACGCTCGGTCGCGTAGCGCGCCGCCAGGTCGAGCGCGCCCCCGGCGATCCCCACCGCCTGCGCACCGATCACCGGCCTCGAGTAGTCGAGCGTTCGGAGCGCGTACGCGAAACCCTCGCTTTCCTCGCCGATCAGGCGATCCGCGGGGATCCGCGCGTCGGTCAGGATCACCTCGCGCGTGGGCGAGCCGCGGATCCCCATCTTGTCTTCCTTGCGGCCGAACTCGACGCCGGGATCGTCCCTCATCACGAGGAACGCAGAGACCCCCTTACCGCGGAGCGCCGGATCCTTCGTCGCGAAGACGGCGTACGCGTGCGAGACGCCGGCCCCCGTGATGAACCGCTTCGTCCCGTTCAGGACCCAGTCGTCGCCGTCGCGCTCGTAGCGCGTGGTCATCGACGCGGGGTCCGAGCCGGCCCCGGCCTCGGTGAGCGCGTACGACATCAGCAGCTCGCCGCGCGAGATCCCCTCGCTCATGCGCCGCACCTTTTCCTCGTCGCCGGCCACCCTGAGGGGGATCACGCCGAGCTTGGACACGAGCGGGGTGAGCGAGACGCCCGCGGAGACGCGCGAGAGCTCCTCGATGAACACGCCGAACGCGAGCGAGCCGCCGCCGGACCCGCCGTGCTCCTCGGGGTAGCCGACGCCCATGAGGTCGTTGTCGACGAGCACCTTGTAGACGTCCTCGGGCCACTCGTCCGTCTCGTCGATCTCGGCCGCCCGCGGAGCGATACGTTCCTCCGCGATCTGCCGCACGAGCGAGCGGAACTCCTCGAGCTCCTCGGGCAGCCCGAACCGCTCGAGGTGCGACATCGTCAGATGCGCCGGATCACCAGCGCGTCGCCCTGCCCGCCGCCACCGCAGATCGCGACGCCGCCGACGTCGACGCCACGGCGCCGCATCTCGTGGGCGAGCGTGAGCACGAGCCGCGCGCCGCTCGCTCCGACCGGGTGGCCGAGCGCGACGGCGCCGCCGTTCACGTTCACGAGGCCCTCGTCGAAGCCGAGGATCCGCGTGACGTTCAGGGCGACGGCCGCGAAGGCCTCGTTCACCTCGAGCAGACCGAGGTCGTGCACGTCGAGGTCGGCCTTCTTGAGGGCGTTCTGCAGTGCGATCGCCGGGACGGTGTGGAGGTACGGGAAGCGCTCGGCGGACATGCCGTGTGCAACGATCTCGGCGAGCGGCTCGACCCCCAACTGCTCGGCCCGCTCGGGGGTCGTGACGACCACGGCCGCGGCGCCGTCGCTGATCTGCGAGGCATTGCCCGCCGTGATCGTGCCGTCCTCGGCGAACGCAGGCTTCAGCCGCGCGAGCGACTCGACCGTGGAGTCGGGGCGGATGCCCTCGTCGCGTTCGACGACGACCGGATCGCCCGTTCGCTGCGGCACCTCGACCGGCGCTACTTCGTCGGTCAGCGCGCCCGAGTCCCACCCGGCGGCCGCGCGCCGGTGGGAGCGGGCCGCCCACGCGTCCTGCTCCTCCCGGCCGATGCCGAGCTCGGCGTTCACGACGTCCGAGGACGCGCCCATCGTCTGCTCCGTGAACGTCGACCACAGCCCGTCGTGGATCATCGTGTCGACGAGGTCGGCGTCCCCGAGCCGGGATCCCGCGCGGGCCTTCGGCAGCACGTAGGGCGCCTGCGTCATCGACTCCATGCCGCCGGCGACGACCACGTCGACCTCGCCCGCGCGGATCATCTGGTCGGCGAGCGCGATCGCGGTCGTGCCCGACAGGCAGACCTTGTCCACGTTGAGCGACGGAACCTCTTTCGGGATGCCGGCGGCCACGGAGGCCTGCCGGGCCGTGATCTGCCCGGTACCGGCGCGGATCACCTGCCCCATCACCACATAGTCGACCTGGTCCGGAGCGACGCCCGAGCGGGCCAGCGCCTCGCGGATCGCGACCGCCCCGAGATCGACCGCCGACAGGTCGGCAAAGGCACCTCGGAACTTGCCGATCGGCGTTCGAGCGCCGGCCACGATGACGCTTCGGGGCATCCCGTTCCCTCCGTCGGTACCGTAGAACTCAGTCTACGTCGGGCACGCGTCTCGTCTCGGACGCGGCGCGCGACGACGCCCGGAGGGATTGATGCCGCGGTTCGGCGTCTCGATCGTCCCCTCGGCGTCCGGACGGAGCGACCCGGTCGCCGAGGCGCAGCGGTTCGAAGAGCTGGGCTACGACCTCGTCTCGATCTGGGACCACCCGCACGGCGAGCGGCCGTCGTTCGAGACGTGGACCCTGCTCACCTGGATCGCCGCCCGCACGAGCCGGGTGGGCCTCGCCACCAACGTCCTCGGCCTGCCCTTCCGCCTGCCCGCGCTCACGGCGAAGATGGCCGAGTCGCTGGACCGGCTCTCGGACGGCCGCCTGATCCTCGGGCTCGGCGGCGGCGGCTCGGACGCGGAGTTCGCGGGTCTCGGCGCCCCGGTCCGAACGCCTGCCGAGAAGGTTGAGGCGCTCGAGGAGGGGCTCGCGGTGATCCGCGGCGTGTGGACCGAGTCGCCGTTCACGTTCGAGGGTCGCCACTACCGCAACGAAGGGGCGCTGATCGAACCGAAGCCCGAGCGCGCGATCCCGATCTGGCTCGGGACCTACGGGCCGAAGGCGCTCGCCCTCACGGGTCGGGTGGCCGACGGATGGATCCCCTCGATGGGGCCGACCACCCCCGCCGAGGCCGCGTCGAAGATGCGGGCGGTCCGCGCCGCGGCCGGATCAGCGGGCCGCGATCCGGACTCCCTGGAGTACGCATTCAACGTGGGCGTACGGATCGGGGGTCCGCCACCCGACGACCCCGAACGGCGCGTGGCCGGCGAGCCGGACGAGGTGATCGAGCGCCTGCTCGTGTTCCTCGAGATCGGGTTCACGGTCATGAACTTCTGGATCGGAGGGCGTCGCGAAGAACAGGCCGAGCGCCTGGCGACGGAGATCCTCCCGACCCTTCGCCGGCTCGGCTGAATCAAGCACGCGCGACGGCGTACGCGTTGAGGCTCGTCGCCCGGATCCCAGATCGCGTCAGTCCCGGTCCGGCCACGGCGCGACGTCGACCTCGTTGCCCTCCGCGTCGGCCAGCGTCCACCACTCCGGAGCGTTCTGGTCACTCACCAGGTGGCCACCAGCCGCGAGCGCACCCGCGATGCGGGCCTCCGCCTGGTCCACCGGCACATAGACATCGATATGGATCCGGTTTCGCTGGGGGCGCGGCGCGTCCATCTGCTGGAACCAGAACGGGGGGCCCTGGAATCGGGGGTGGATCAGGTCCGCGTCGCCTACCTGTTCATAGCCGAGCACAGCGCGCCAGAACGGCAGCACGTCGGGGATGACGAGTGCGTCGATCGCCACCTGCACGTTCTGCAGGGAGGTCGGGTCAACGGCGAGGCCCAGCTCGCGTGCGGCCGCCGAGATCTGGCGGGCCAGATCGACGTCATGCTCGGTCAGCCGGGAGAACTGGTCGGGCGTCGTCGTTCGCAGTCGGACGGTCACGCCGTCCGGGCGGAGGTCGACGTCGGGGTGATGGTCCGCGGCGTCGGCGAGTCTTCCGATGGCGTCCACCAGTGCCACGCCTGCCGCGAACGACCCCGTGCGGAAGTAGGCGCACGCATCGTCCCGCACAACCCGCCAGTCGACCTCGTGGAACCGCTGCGGTGAGATCTGCTCGCTCATCAGTCCCTCCTCGTAGGGGGCGGATGAGCCTACCCGCGGGGAGTACGGATCAGGCACCTTGTCAGCGGATCGAGGGTCGAGTCGGACGAGGTCATGCTCGGGTGCACGAGCGTGCGGGAATGTAGCTTGAGGTAGCCGCGATGGGTGGCCTCAGGGTTCGAGGAACTTCACGAAGAACGCTTCGGTCTGCTCCCCCGGGAACAACCCGTCCACTGCGCCGAACCGCTCGAAGCCCATCGCCTGGTGCCATGCGAGCGCCGTGGTGCGGTCGGACCCGAAAGCGATGGAGCTGAGAACCGCGATGGAACCATGTTCTGTCGCCCTTTCCTCAACCGCTTGCAGAAGCGCCTTCGCAACGCCGTGACGCCTATACGCCTCTAGGACCCGGAGCTGTGCAATGAATGGGACGACAGACCACATCAAGTCGAACCGGAGAAGACCAGCGAGGACTCCTGATAACTCGGCGACCAAGACCTCGTGGGCTCGAATCTTCGGCAGTACGTCAGCCTCGTCCAGATGGCCGTCGGTCGCGAGGCACCAGGCCACATCGGCATCTGTAGCCTCACGAACCCGCACCTTCCAGTCTGTCACCGAGATCAAAGGCTACAGACGGCTGGATGGCTCCAGCGACAGCCTCCCGGGTTGGGAGAGGGCGTGCGAATGTACCTAGAGCCCGCTTGCTCCGGATTGCGCGTCCAAGACAAACCACGCGATCGCAAGTGCTGTGAAAGTGACAAGGATGCTGATGCCCAAGAATCGTCGTCTCTGCGCCCACAGGAGCACTGCGGCGGCGCTGACGATGCCAGCGAAGGCGACCGTGATTTTCGTCGGAAGCCAACTTCGGGGTTGGTACCCGGTATCAGTGAACGCGCACGTTGGCCCCCACCCGGACCGGGGAACTCTTCGAACTCGTAGGGGTCCATGCAGGTGTACATGGGCAGGAGGAAGGCGATAACCAATCCGCCGACCAGCACAGCCGCAGCAATGATTGAAACGACAAGGCGCTGACGTGTCACGGCGTCAGTATCCGTTCAGCGTGGTCGACATTCCAGGGAAGGGAACGGCGTCCTGCCCGAGGGCGAATGTCCCTAGAGCGTAAGGCGTTCGAGCAGCTCCCATCGTAGAGACTGCTCCCGGGCCACCGGAGTGCGTACTCGCTTGGCGCCGACGGGCGATACTGCGTCAGTCTCGGAGAAGGGAGGACACGTTGGGTGAGACGGAGGACTTCCTGGGATCTGTGCTGCCGCGTCTGACGGAAGCCGACACGGCACTCCACAATGGTGACGCTGCCCCGCGCATCGCCATTTGGTCACACAACGATCCGGTGACGCTCTTCGGCGCGGCGCTGATGGGAAGCGGATGGACCGAGATACGCCAGGTGTTCGAGTCGCTGGCGTCGCGGTTCTCGAACGGGACATATGAG
>Ga0299907_10001460_pt1 | contig 13533 bp, 10 predicted proteins | sample RVTome_16_FD_198680 | JGI IMG/M metagenome (GOLD analysis project Ga0299907, IMG submission 198680) | Soil microbial communities from uranium-contaminated site in the Upper Colorado River Basin, Wyoming, United States - RVT152D67 (version 2) ... | reverse complement strand
GTGAAGGTGCCCCCGATCCTCCCCCGCTTCGTGGTGCTCCCCGACCTGGAGCGCTTCGTCCCGCTTGAGCAAGTGATCGGCGCCCATCTCGATGCCCTGTTCCCCGGGATGGAGGTGCTCGGTCAGAACGTGTTCCGGGTGACCCGCAACGCCGATATCGAGGTCGAGGAGGACGAGGGGGGTGATCTCCTGATGGCCATCGAATCGGAGCTGACCCAACGCCGCTTCGGCAACGTCGTCCGTCTCGAGATCCATCCCGACATGCCCGACGATGTCCTCGACCTCCTGATGCGGGAGATGGGGGCCACCGAAGACGACGTCTATCGGATCGACGGCCCTCTGGATCTGGCGGGCTTGATGGGCCTTCATGACCTGGATCGGCCTGAGCTCAAGTTCGAAGTGTTCGCCGGAGTCACGCCTGCCCGACTTTCCGGGCCTCCGGGCGACTTGGTCGACTTCTTCCACGTCATGAAACAGGGCGACCTCCTGGCCCACCACCCCTACGACTCGTTCAGCGCGACGGTCGAGCCTTTCCTCGAGCTGGCGGCTCGCGACCCCAAAGTGCTGGCGATCAAAGTGACCTTGTACCGGACGTCCAGTGACAGCCCAATCATGGCGTCCCTGATCAAGGCAGCCGAGACCGGCAAGCAGGTGGCCGCTCTTGTTGAGCTGAAGGCGAGATTCGACGAAGAGCGCAATATCGAATGGGCGCAACGGCTCGAAGACGTGGGGGTGCATGTCACCTACGGGGTGGTTGGGCTCAAGACCCACACCAAGATCGCCTTGGTGGTCCGGCGCGAGGGCGATGGTGTAGTTCGTTATGCCCACATCGGCACCGGGAACTACAACGAGAAGACCGCCCGCACCTATGAGGACATCGGGATGTTCTCGGTCGATCCGGAGATCGGGTCCGACCTCTCAGACTTGTTCAACTATCTGACCGGGTACTCACGCCAGACGACCTACAAGCGTCTCGCGGTGTCCCCAAATGGGATCCGGGGCCGCCTCACCGAGCTGATCGAGGACGAGGCGAGCCGTCCCGACGGCCACATCACGCTCAAGATGAACTCCCTGGTCGACGCGGACATGATCGAATGCCTGTACGAGGCGTCCAGCGCCGGCACCCGCATCGACCTGATCGTGCGCGGGATCTGCTGTCTCCGGCCCGGTGTCGAAGGTCTGTCCGACAACATCCGGGTCAGGTCGATCGTCGGGCGCTACCTGGAACATTCCCGGATCTTTCGGTTCGGGGCCAGGGGTCGGACCCGCCATTACTACTTCGGATCGGCCGACTTGATGCCGAGGAACCTCGATCGCCGGGTCGAGGCCTTGGCCCCGATCACCGACCCCGATCTCCAGTTCCGAATCGACGAGGCCCTCGACGTTCTGCTCGCCGACGACAACCTGGCCTGGGCGTTGGGGCCCGACGGGACCTGGGAGCGGGTCCCCCCTTCGACCGGCGTCGATGCTCACGTCGCCCTCCAGGATCTGGCCCGGGCCCGGGCCTCGGTGGTCCTCTAGCCCGCCGGCCGACCCCCACTGATTCCTCGCGTAGCCTCATTCCATGCCAGAGAGCGCGATCGATGTTGCACTCGCACAGCTCACCCAGACCGGGAGAGCGCGGATCAGGGTCATCACCAGTGACCATCGCGCCACCGAGACCCGTCTTCGCAATCGGGCCGCCTGGATATCGAAGCCACATGCCAGGATCAGGGTCGCCCGGGTGACAGACGGCGAGGGTTATCTCGACGTCGATCTGCTGCTGGAAGAGACGGGGCCGACGAATGGGAGTGCCGAGGAGGGGGAGGTGGAGGGAGGGTCGCTGGCCTCCCATTTGGGTGACTTCATGGTCCTCTGACCCGGGGAAAGTTTTTTGTGCATTTCGAAGATGTCGAGTTTTTCGGTGGTGGCGGGTTGGAAGTCCGCCCGGTCCCGGCCGACAAAACCAGACGGCCAGCTCGTCGACCAGATCCTCGGGCGCCACCAGATCCGGTGGCGGACTGTCGGCCAGTGATTCGAGCGGGGCTTCGAGCAAATCGAACATCTGTTCGATAACCTACCGGACTCCGCTGACAGAAACCACACCCCTTTGATTTGATAAAATTCTGGCCCGCGCAAACGGCTCAGACCGGAGGCCGATGGGCGCTGTGGAGGAGGAGCGTTCCTGCTACACCCTTCAGCTCGACCGGCCCGATCTCGGTGAACCTGACAGCCTCATCGTCCGAGGCGTCCACGACCTCCTGGCTCACCACCACCTCACCGGGACGCGCGTAGTCGGCGATGCGGGAAGCGATGTTGACCGTGCGGCCGAAGTAGTCCCCCTCCTGAAACAGCACCGGCCCGGTGTGGAGCCCGACGTGAGCCGACGGCAGTCCGAGAGCAGGGGCCGCCTCCACCATCTCCAGGGCGGCGAGGACCCCGTGACCCGGTTCGGGGAAGTGGAACATCACCCCGTCACCCAACCACTTGACCGCCGTCCCACCGTGACGTCTCGAATGCCGCTCGACCATCGAGGACAGTCTCTGGGCAAGTTCGGCCGCAACCGAGTCGCCGCGTTCCTCCGTCAGCCGTGTGTAGCCGGTGAGGTCGATGAAGCAGATCGCCGGCACCCGCTCCGACGGGGAGTGGAGCCCGGAGTCGACCAAAGCCACCTCGAAACCCTCGAGGATGTTCCTGATCCAGGCCTTGGCCTGTTGACCGTGATAGATGGCGAGCAGGGCTCGGTCGATGACCTCGGCCAGGGCGGGCGAGAGCTCGGCCGAGGCCCGGTACAACTCTGCCGGATCGTTCCCTGATTGGATGATCGGCACCAGCACCTCGCTCCTCCACCAATCGGACTCGGTCTCGGCGACGCGCCGCATGCTCTCGCCGTAGACCCGCAATGCGCGGTCAACTACTGCACCGCGAAACCCACGTTCGTGTTGGAGTTGTACCAAGGGGACCACTTCCATCTCGTGCTCTTGGATGCGGTCCGACGGATCCGGGGGAGTGAATCCCATCGCCTCGCGAATGGCGCCCAGCAACCCGATTGGCACCCCGGTTCGTTCGCTCAACTCCCCGAACGTGGTGGCGGTGAGCGAACCCCAGCGATTGTTGGAAGTCGTGTCGATGAACTCGAGAGAGACCAGATCGCGGCGGAGGGCTTCGCCGAGGCCGTCTAGGGGGAGACCGGCATCTGCCAGCATCTGGACGATCCGAACTCGCTGCGGGCTTCCAGGCCGCAAAGTGCCGTCGTCGTCTGCCTCGAGGATCCCCAGCTCGAGCAAGCGGTCGACGTACTCCAGGCCGACGCCGGCCTGCTCCGCCGTGTCATGCCGCGAGAGGCTCTCCATCGCTGTGGAGCGTAGATGCCCGCTGGACGGCGGGACCGGGGTCGCGACGCCTCCACAACGTTCATCTCTCGTTCACCCGCGGGTAAACGGACGGTTAACGACCCCCCGTACGTTCATCATCGGGCGGTGGGAGTCTCCCGCGGCCCTGATGAGGAAATGTTCCCGAACAAGGAGCTCACAGGGATGAAATCCCGAGTCAACCGCGCATGGGGTTTGCTTCTAGTCGTCGCTCTGGTTCTCACCGCATGCGGTGGGGACGGTGCCGAAGACCCGACCACCACGGGCGCCACGGAGGAAGAAGCAACCACAACTACCCCTGACACCGGCGGGGAAGAGGAAGAACCAACGGACACTTCCGGTGGCGGCGGGGGCGACCTGGCGGGCCAGATCGTGATCTCGGGTTCTTCGACCGTGGAGCCGATCACGGCACGTGTGGCCGAGGCGTTCGGGGGTATGAACTCCGGGGTCGCGATCAGCGTTGACGGTCCGGGCACCTCGGACGGCTTCGTTCTGTTCTGCAACGGTGAGACCGACGTCTCCGACGCCTCGCGAGCGATCACCGAAGAGGAGCTCGCCACCTGCCAGGGGAACGGAGTTGAGCCGATCGAGCTCAAGGTGGCGATAGACGGGCTCTCCGTCTTGACCTCGACGAACAACCCAGACGTCACCTGTCTGGCGTTCACCGATCTGTACGCTCTCCTCGGCATCGAGTCGACAGGATTCGCCAACTGGTCAGATGCCAACGAGCTGGCCGCCGAATTGGGTGCGCCGAATGCTCCCTATCCGGAGGCACCTTTGGTGGTCACTGCCCCTGGTGAGGAGTCGGGGACCTTCGACAGCTTCGTCGAGATCGTGCTCGAGGGCATCGCCGAGGAGAGAGGGCAGGATCCAAACCCCCGCCCCGACTACGTAGCATCACCCAACGACAACGTGATCATCGAGGGCATCTCTGGCAACGACACCTCGCTCGGCTGGGTCGGCTACGCCTTCTTTGTCGAAAACCAGGACGTGGTGAAGGCTCTGGCAGTGGACGGCGGCGATGGGAATTGCGTGGAGCCAACACCGGAGACCATCGCCTCCAACGAGTACCCGATCTCGCGGCCGCTGTTCATCTACGTGGACGCAGCCAAACTCGACGCCAAGCCTGAGCTCGTCGAGTTCGTCGACTACTACCTCTCCGACGAGGGTCTGGCCGAGGTGGCCAATGCCGGCTACGTGGACCTGACTCCTGAGGAGATCGACGAATGGAGGGCAAATTGGGAGGCCCGTACCGTCGGCAAGGTCGACTGACACAGGACTGAATAGATTGACGGAGCCGACGCCTCGTAATGCTCGTGACGTCGGCTCCGGCTACCTCCACCAAGACAACGAGGCCAGCTGGTGACAGTCGAATCAAGTGAGATCGCAAGAACCCTGGGGGGAGACCGACGTCGGCAGCGACGTGAGATCATTTGGCGTCTCTTCTTCCTGGGGGCTGCCGCCACATCGATCGTGATCACGATCGCGATCATCCTCTCCCTCGTCGGCGAGGCCTGGGTGTTCATCAGCAACGTCGATCTCTCCTCGTTGTGGGAGATCGGCTGGTTCCCCAGGCGGGGTATGTTCGACATCCGGACGCTCGTGGTCGGGACCCTTCTCGTCGCCGGCATCGCCATGCTGGTCGCCACTCCGCTCGGGCTCGGCTCGGCGATGTACCTCTCCGAGTACGCGCGACCGCGGGTTCGCCGAATCCTGAAGCCGGCCCTCGAGATCCTTGCCGGGATCCCGTCCGTCGTCCTTGGGTACTTCGCCCTCACCTTCATCACCCCCGGAGTACTCAAAACGATCTTCGGCAACGAGGTGGCCGGGTTCAATCTTCTCGCTGCCGGCATCGGGGTCGGGATCCTCACCGTCCCCCTCGTGGCATCGATCGCCGAGGACTCGATGAGGGCCGTCCCGATTGCACTGCGCGAGGCCTCCTACGGCTTGGGGGCATCACGAATGAACACCTCGGTCCGCGTCGTCTTCCCGGCGGCGATCTCGGGAATCGTGGCGGCGTTGATAATCGGACTCTCCAGGGCGATCGGCGAGACGATGGTGGTAGCGATAGCATCCGGCGCCACGGGTGGCTCCTTGTTCAGCCTCAACGTGCTGCAGCCAGGCCAGACGATGACCGCAGCCATGGCGGCGCTTGCCATCGGCTCTGATCAAGTGCGAGGGGACGACTACGCCTTCCAGAGCCTGTTCTTCGTCGGTCTCCTCCTTTTCCTCTTCACGCTGGTGCTCAACGTGATCTCGGAGCGGTTCGTGCGGCGAGTCCGGCAGAGGTACTGACGTGGTTGCGACCTATGTAGACGTCCCCGAGGTGGTGAGACAGAGCTTGAGCGGCAAAGGCCGCGATCGCAAGGGCACGATTTTCGCGTGGGCGTTGCTCATCGGGCTCCTCCTATCTCTCCTGGTCCTGGCGGTCCTGCTCTGGGACGTGATCGCCGACAGTCTCCCTGTGTGGGCGCAACGCACGATCGGAAACTTTCTGGGGAGCCAACTCAGTGCCAACCCGGATGTAGCGGGGATCTGGCAGGCCTTTTACGGCTCGCTCTTGTTGATGGTCTTCGTGGTCGTCTTCGCAGTGCCCACTGGTGTGGCATCCGCGATCTATCTCGAGGAGTACGCCACGGACAACAGATTCTCTCGCTTCATCAACGCAATCATCCGCAACCTGGCCGGTGTTCCCTCAATCGTCTATGGCTTGCTCGGGCTGGCTCTCTTCGTGAAGCTGCTCGGCTCACTGACCGGGCCCGAGGTCGAGGGGCGAAGTCTGATCTCAGGCGGGCTCACTCTCGCCGTCTTGGTCCTGCCCATAGTCATAATCACCACGGCTGAGGCGCTGCGAGCAGTCCCGAATGCGATCCGGGAGGGAGCGTACGGAGTGGGTGCCACCAGGTTCCAGACGATCCGCCACCATGTGCTTCCGGTAGCTGCTCCCGGCATCCTCACAGGCAGCATCCTCTCCATCGCCCGGGCCTTCGGCGAGGCGGCACCCCTCCTCCTCGTTGGCGGCATCACGACCTTCTTCCAATCGGGAGCGGACTCGACATTCCTCGATGTCCTCCAGGGCAGATTCAGCGCCATGCCGGTGCTGGTGTTCTCCTGGGCGCGTCTGCCCCAAGAAGGCTTTCGCGCACTCACCGCTGCGCTGATCGTGGTGATGCTGATCGTGCTGTTCTTGGTCAACTTCACCGCCGTGTACCTGCGAAATCGATACGAAAAGTCTGTCTAATTACCATGGAGCAAGAGGTGGAGCCGCAAACCGACGAACTGGTGCTCGACAGGGTCAGGCCGACTATCGATACGATCGCAGACAGATCAGAGACGGAGCGTCCCGATCAGCCGATCGTGATCAAAGTCGAGAACCTCAGCGTCTACTACGGGGACTTCCGTGCCGTGTCGGAGGTGGACATCCCGATTCGACGCCATGAGATCACGGCGCTCATCGGGCCTTCCGGGTGTGGCAAGTCGACAGTCCTTCGCTGCTTCAATCGAATGAACGATCTGATCGAGGGGGCCAGGGTCGAGGGATTGGTCGAGTATCACGGTGTCGATCTCTACTCGGATGGCGTCGACCCGGTGGAGGTCAGAAGGAGGGTGGGGATGGTTTTCCAGAAGCCCAATCCGTTTCCCAAGTCGATCTACGACAACATCGCATTCGGGCCCAGAATCGGCAAGTACAAAGGGAACCTGGACGACCTGGTCGAGGAGAGCCTGCACAAGGCCGCGCTCTGGGATGAGGTAAAGGACAAGCTCGACGAGTCGGGGATGGCGCTGTCCGGTGGCCAACAGCAGCGGCTGTGCATTGCCCGCGCAATCGCCACCAGCCCCGACGTTGTATTGATGGACGAGCCGTGTTCTGCCCTCGACCCGATTGCCACCCTCAAGATCGAGGAGCTGATGCTCGACTTGAAGAACGAGTACTCCATCATCATCGTCACCCACAACATGCAGCAGGCGGCACGAGTGAGCGACCGGACCGCGTTCTTCAACGTGAGGTTGAATGAGACGGGGCAGCGCACCGGTCATCTCGTCGAGTTCAGCCCGACCGAAGAGCTGTTCACCGCCCCCCGGGAGAAACAGACCGAGGACTACATAACGGGTCGGTTCGGATGACACAGGCAGCAGACACCAATCTTCACTTCCACCAAGAGCTGGACGCTCTGGAGCACACCGTCCTCGGAATGGTCGACCGTGCCGAGCACATGGTCGCGATGGCGGTGGAGGCGGTCATCACCGGCAACCTCGAGCTCGCCGCCCGGGTGATCGCTCTCGACGACGAGATCGATCGCATCTATCTCGAGGTCCACCACCACTGGACCGCGCTCATGGCCCGCTTCCAGCCGCTTGGCTCTGATCTGAGGAAGATGACCGTGCTGCTTCAGCTCAACTCGACCTTCGAGCGGATGGGTGACCAGTGCGTAAACATCGCCCGGATCACCCAGTTCAATGAGGGTCTCCCCCGGGTGGAACGAATCTGTGAGCAGATCAGGGAGATGGGCGACCTGGTCCGGCCCATGATCCGGGCCGCGGTCGAGGCCTATCTCAGACAGGACCTCGACGAGGCACGGCTCCTCCCGGCAATGGATCAACCTGTGGACCGGCTCAACGCGAATATGTTCAAGGAGATCGTGGCCGTGGCGGGGGACCCCCAAATGCTGGAGTGGGCCACGAAGATGATGATGGCCTCCCGGGCCCTGGAGCGGGTCGGGGATCAGGCGGTCGACTTCGCCGAGCAGACGGCGTACCTGATCACCGGCGAGCGCGCCGAGTTCGTCGAGGCGAGGTTGGACCAGCCGGCCGATGACACTGGTGGATGATCGCCGCAGGCACCGCGTCCTTGTCGTAGAAGACGAGCCCGGCCTGGCCGAGTCGGTCCGTTATGCCCTCGATATCGAAGGCTTCGACGTCCTGGTGGCCGATTCGGGGGTGAGCGGTTTGGAGTCGGCCCGGGTCAACCAGCCCGACCTGGTCCTGCTCGACCTGATGCTCCCCGGCATGTCGGGCCTGGACGTGTGCCGCCAGATCAGGTTGTCCTCCGACGTCCCCATCATCATGCTCACTGCCAAGGACGCCGAGTCGGACAAGGTGGCGGGTCTCGAGCTCGGTGCCGACGACTACATGACCAAGCCCTTCTCCATGCGCGAGCTGGTCGCCCGGATCCGGGCCCAGCTGCGCCGGGCGGCGAAGAGCGGCGTCCTCGCCGAGTCGAACGAGGTGCTCCGGGGCGGGCCCATCGAGCTCGACATAGACGCCCATCAGGCGCGGCTCGATGGGGAGCCGGTGGACCTGCGCCCCAAGGAGTTCGAGTTGCTCGAGTCGCTGATGCGCCGACGAAACCGTCTCGCCGCCCGGCACACCCTCATCGACGAGGTCTGGGGCCCGAGCTATTTCGGGGACACCAAGACCCTGGATGTCCACATCAAGCGCCTCCGTCAGAAGCTGGAGAGAGACCCGTCGCACCCGGTGCTGATCGTGACTGTGCGCGGGCTCGGCTACAAGTTCGTCGATGAGCAGTAGAGGGGCGGGACGGACCCCGCTCGCTCTCCGGTTCCTCCTCTACTTCGCCCTGGCCTACCTGCTGTTGATCGGGGCGATGGGCTGGTTCATCTCGCGGTCGGTCGAGAATGCATTCACCGAGAGGCTGCTCGACCATCTCGAGACCACCGCCCGGATAGCAGAACCGGGGATGCCGGCCGAGGGCTCCGATCTCGACGCCTGGGTGGAGGAGATTCTGGTGGCCAGTGGCTACCGGTTCACCGTCATCGATGGCGAGGGGGTGGTCCTGGCCGACTCCCATGACGACCCCGCTCAGATGGAGAACCACGCCGACCGGCCCGAGGTTATGGCCGCTCTCGCCGGGGGCCCCGGCCGTTCGGCCCGGCTCAGTGAGAGCACAGGGTTCGAACAGCTCTACGTCGCGGTGCCCACCGACGATGGGATGGTGCTTCGACTCTCGGTGTCCGCGCGGGATCTCGCGGCCGATACCTGGCCCTATCGAAGCGCCATCATCGTGATCGCGGTGGTGATGGGGCTGGTCGGCTTGGCCCTGGTCGGCTGGCTGGCGAGACGTATGTCGGCTCCGATATCCGAGCTGACTCGCCAAACTCTGGCGTTGGCTCACGACGAGTCAGACCGGCCCATTCCCCGCTCGGCGGTTCGCGAGCTCGACCAGTTGGGGTCTGCCATAACCAGGCTGGAAGCCGAGAGCCGCTCCCGGCTGGTGGAGGCCGAACGATCCTCGGACACACTCGAGGTCGTGCTCGGGGCGTTGCCCCAGGGCACGATTCTCTTCGACGAGGAGGATGGAGTCGTCTACGCCAACCCATCGGCCCATGAGCTTCTCGGCGCAGTCCCCGACACCTTGTCCGGTTTGGTCCCCTTCTCGTTCCAAACGGCGGTGGAGGAGAGCCGGGAGCTGCGCTCGCCGACCACCCGGCTCGCCGAGCATGGGAAGCCGGTGCGGGTTCTGCGGGCGATCGCCACCCCTTTCTCTGATGACCCGCGGGTGCTGCTGGTGGTCGTCGATGTCACCGAGCGGGAGCGGGCCGCGTCGGTCCGCCGCGACTTCGTCGCCAACGCCTCGCACGAGCTGAAGACCCCGGTTTCGGCGGTCATCGCCTCGTCGGAGGCCCTCCGGCTCGCTGTCGAGAGGAACGACGACTCATCACTTCGATTCGCCCGGCAGATCGAGGCGTCGGCCCGCCAACTCGACCGCCTCGTGGCCGATCTCCTCGATCTGTCCAGATTGGAGCGCGACGAGCCTGATCTCGACCCGTTGAGTCTCGACCACCTGGTGCGGGAGGAGTTGGAGCGGATTCGCCCCGTTGCCGAGGAACGGGACATCGAGCTGAGCATGGAGCTGGCCCCGGTCTCCGTGGCCGGGAGCAGACGCGACGTGGCGATCGCGGTCCGCAACCTCTTCGACAATGCGATTCACTACACGGCGGCCGGCGGGTCGATCGGCGCCGAGCTGATCACGGTCAACGGCGACGCTGTCCTCCGCATCTTCGATACGGGTGACGGGATTCCCACCCGTGACCTGGAGCGGGTCTTCGAGCGCTTCTATCGGGTCGACAACGCCCGGGCCCGAGCCACAGGTGGCACCGGTTTGGGGTTGGCAATCGTGAAACACGTGGTGGAGAGTCATGGCGGGACGGTCGGTGTGGAGAGCGAGCTCGGTGTCGGGTCCACCTTCACCGTCCAGCTCCCGGTTCTGGAAGAAGCACCAGACCACTAGCCTGAACAGGCTTTCACATGTCGATCCTCGAATCAATCTCGAGCCCGGCCGACCTGCGTGGATTGAGCAAGGAAGAGCTCGATGCGCTGGCGGAGGAGATCCGCTCCTTCATCCTCGACAAGGTCTCCAAGGCGGGCGGCCACCTGTCTCCCAACCTGGGAGTGGTCGAGCTGACCCTGGCCTTGCATCGGGTGTTCGACTCGCCCAACGACCGCTTCATCTGGGACGTCGGTCACCAGGCCTATGTCCACAAACTGGTCACCGGCCGGCGGAAGGACTTCGACCGGCTCCGCCACACCGGCGGTCTCTCCGGGTACCCGAGTCGGGAAGAGTCGGAGCACGACTTCGTCGAGAACAGCCATGCCTCGACCTCTCTTTCCTACGCCCTCGGCCATGCCCTGGCCGGCTATCCCGGCTACACCGTGGCCATCATCGGCGACGGCGCCCTCACCGGGGGCATGGCGTATGAGGCGCTCAATCACATCGCGGTGACCAGGCCAAAGCGATTGATCATCGTGCTCAACGACAACGGGCGTTCTTACGCCCCGACCGTGGGCGGCCTTGCCGCCCTCGCCAACCTGGCCCAATACCGCTTCGACCCGCGCTATGAGAAGACGAAGAAGATCCTCGGCAGGATGCTGCGCGGCCTGCCCCTGGTGGGGGAGACCGCCGATGAGCTGGCCGGCCGGCTCAAGGACGCGGTCAAGCAGGTCTTGGAGCCGTTCACCGTGTTCGACGCTCTCGATCTGAAGTACACCGGCCAGATCGACGGCCACGACATCGAGCTCCTCGAGGAGACCTTCGAGACCGCCAAGCGGTACGACCGGCCGGTGGTGGTCCACGTGGTCACCGAGAAGGGGAATGGCTACAAGCCTGCGATCGAAGACGAGTTGGAGAAGCTGCACGGGGTCGGCTCGTTCGACCTGGAGACCGGCAGAGAGCTCAAGCACGAGCTGAAGCTCACCGACGTCGCCGGTAGGGCGGTGGCCGAGGCGGCAGCTTCCCGACCCGCCCTGGTCGGGATCTCGGCGGCGATGGTGACCACGGCCGGTCTGCTCCCGATGCAGCAGCGTTTCCCGGACCGTGTGTTCGACACCGGCATCGCCGAGCAGCACGCGGTGACACTGGCCGCCGGCATGGCCATGGCCGGAAAGCGCCCGGTGGTGGCGGTCTATTCGGCCTTCCTCCAGCGCGCCTTCGACCAGATCGTCGACGATGTCGCCCTGCACAACCTCCCGGTCACCTTCCTGGTCGATCGTGCCGGGATCACCGGCCCCGACGGCCCCTCCCACCACGGGGTCTTCGACATCTCCTACTTGCGCATGATCCCCAACATGACAGTGGCGGTCCCCGCCGACGCCACCGAGCTCTGCGCCATGATCGAGACCGCGGTCGACCACGAGGGACCTGTTGCGATCCGGTATCCGAAAGGGGCAGCGGTGTCGGTCCCGGCGGTCCCGGTGGCCGCGCTGCCGATCGGGGAGGCACAACTCCTCTCCGAGGGGACGGATGTCCTTCTCGTGGCCGCGGGCCGGATGGTCGAGACGGCGGAGAAGGCGGCGGTTGACATCCGCACCAAGGGTTTCTCGGTGGGCGTGGTCAATGCGAGATGGGTCAAGCCGCTCGATCCTCGCATCATGGAGTGGGCGGCGCCCGCCCGGCATGTGGTCACACTCGAGGACAACGTGGTGGCCGGCGGCTTCGGGGCGGCGGTCATGGAAGCCTTCGCCGGAGCCGGTCTGGTCAAGGAGATCACCTGTATCGGGGTGCCCGACCACTTCCTCGACTTCGGATCCCCGGCCGACATCGCCCATGCGATCGGGGTCGATCCTGACTCGGTGGCGTCGAGGGTCCTGGCACTTCTCACCTGAGGTACGTAGCGCGGTTTCTCCCCCCGAAGGGGGGAGTACCGGCGAAGCCGGGGAGGGGGGAACTCGTGGCGCTAGACGGACAGAGAAAGAACCTCAACTCCCGATCCGCTCCTCCGTGGACATCAGGTACACGACGACCGCGGCCAGCGTGAGGAGGATGGTGGCGGTGAAATATGGGGCGCGGAGGCCGGCGACGCGGGCGATCCAACCGCCGATGAGGGCACCGGCGGGCAGCGCCCCGATCCCGATCAGCCGGAAGGAGGCCACCACCCGGCCGAGGAGCCGGTCAGGAGTCAAGGCCTGGCGCAGCGTCCGTCCCACCACGGTGAACAGGCTTACGCCGAACAGACCGATCACCATCCCGAGGGCTGCCGTCACTGGCCCAGAAGCGGTCCCGACGACGAACTGACCGACCGCCACCAATCCGGTGCCGACGGTCATCGCCCATCGTCGACCGAATCGGCGAGCCGCTCGGGACGCCACCATTGCTCCGAGAAACCCGCCGACGGCGCCGACCCCAACGATCAACCCGTAACCGGCCTCCGTCGTCCCGAGCTCTTCGATGGCCAGCAGCACGAGGATCGAGCTGCTCGCCCCGAGGCTGAAATTGGCCAGCGCAACCGAGATCGCCAGCCCGCGAAAGAAGGGGTGATCCCAGACGAAGCGGAGGCCCTCGGCGATGTCGGACCGGATCGAGCGTGGGCTCGTGTCCCGCGCTCCTTGCAGCGGGGTCCTGATCAACGTGATCAACAGCCCGCCGAGGAGGAAAGTGGCCGCGTCGATCCCGAAGGGGAGAAAAGCCACTGCGGCGAACAGGAAGGCCCCGATGGGCCCCCCTGCCAGGTCGTTGAGGATCAGCTCTGCGGCGAGGAGCCGGCTGTTGGCCTGCTCGAGCTGCATTCCCCCGGCGAGCTGGGGGATCGCTGCCTGTGACGAGGTATCGACCAAGACCTCTCCGATCCCGATCACGGCACCGGCGATATAGAGATGCACCATCGAGACCGAGTCCATGGCCACCAGCACCGCCAGCAAGGCCACCACCACACCCCGGGAGACCTGTCCA
>Ga0299907_10001459_pt1 | contig 13533 bp, 10 predicted proteins | sample RVTome_16_FD_198680 | JGI IMG/M metagenome (GOLD analysis project Ga0299907, IMG submission 198680) | Soil microbial communities from uranium-contaminated site in the Upper Colorado River Basin, Wyoming, United States - RVT152D67 (version 2) ... | reverse complement strand
TGATGTCGCCCTCGGATCTCACATCGAAGGCAGTCGCCACCGCCCGGACGGCCCGGTCATCGACCACCTCGTGGTCTGTGCCGGCGTCGAGGCCGAGTACGTCCAAGACCTCCCGGACGGCGGCGACCATCGGGCCTGCATCGCCCCCTTCGTCGAGGATGCGATTGGCATCCCGCACGGCGTCGAAGACGACGCCGAGGGCGGCCGGCGTCCCGAAGTCGTCGTCCATAGCGGCGATGAACCCGTCGAGGACCTGCCGGTCGGGAGCTGCGTCGGTGACAGGCACCCGTTCCAGTAGACGGGAGATACGCCGGTGGGATTCCACGGCCGCTTCTACCAGCTCCTCGGAGAACTCGATCGGCGCCCGGTAATGGGCACGCAAGAACAACAGCCGCAGGGCCATCCCGCCATATGTGTCGAGGGCGGTGGGGAGGTCGACGATGTTGCCGGTGGACTTGGCCATCTTCGCCCCGTCGAGGTTCACCATGCCGTTATGGAGCCAGTAGCGGGCGAAGCGCTCCCCGGTGGCCGATTCCGACTGAGCGATCTCGTTCTCATGATGGGGAAAGATGAGGTCGGTGCCCCCGGCGTGGATGTCGAAGTCGGTTCCCAGGTAGCGGGTGGCCATGGCCGAGCATTCGATGTGCCACCCCGGCCTACCGGGCCCCCACGGGGAGTCCCACCACGGTTCGCCCGGCTTGGCGCCCTTCCACAGGGCGAAGTCGAGTTGGTCGTGTTTGACCTCGTTCTCCTCGATCCGGGTGCCGGCCAGCATCTCGTCGATCCGGCGGCCCGACAGGCGGCCGTAGTCCTCGTCGGTGCGAACCGAGAAGTAGACATCGTCGCCCGCCCGATAGGCCAGGCCGCGGTCGATCAGGACCGAGATGATGTCGATCATCTGGGGGATGTTCTCGGTGGCCCGCGGCTCGATATCAGGGTCCATGGCCCCGAGAGCGCGGTAGCCCTCGGTGAACTCCTTCTCGATGCGGGCGGCGTATACCGCCACTTCCTCGCCCGCCTCGGCCGCCTTGTCGATGATCTTGTCCTCGATGTCGGTGACGTTACGGGCGAACGTCACGTCGAAGCCACGCCAGATCAGATAGCGGCGAATCGTGTCGAAGGCAACAGCCGAGCGACCGTGACCGACGTGCGGTCCGCTCTGCACGGTAGGCCCGCAAACGTAGAAGCCGATCTTCCCTTCGTCTCGGGGGACCAGATCGACCAGGCGGCGCTGCATGGTGTCGTGGAGCCGGATCATGAGGGAGTCATTGTACGGAAGCTCGCTCAGATGGTCGCGCCCGCTGTGGTGAACTCAGGGCGCCAACGGAAAACTAACTACCCGTTGTCGAGATGACCGCTCGCTCGTCAACCAGTCGATCAATCAATCGACCGCAACACGGCCACGGCGGTCACGGCGATCCCTTCCTCCCGCCCGATGAAGCCCAGACCATCGGTGGAGGTCGCCTTGACCGAGACGGACTCGGGTTCCATGACGCCGAGACGATCGCCCAGGTTGGCCCGCATCGCCGCCCGATGGGGGGCGATGCGCACCGTCTCGGCAACCACGGTCACGTCACACCCCCCTACGTACCAACCGGCCTCGTGGGCGGCCATAGCGGCATGGCGGACCATCGCCATCGAGTCGGCTCCCGCCCAGCGCGGGTCGTCTGAGGGGAAATACTCGCCGATGTCCCCCAGGCCGGCGGCGCCGAGAACGGCATCGACCACCGCATGGGCGACTACGTCCCCGTCCGAGGTGGCCTCCAAACCACGGTCCTGGTCGACCGCCACCCCGGCCAGGATCAAAGGGCCCCTGCTTGAGAAACGATGGACGTCGTAACCCCAGCCGACCCGGACGTCGGTGCCGAGGTACATCGAAGGTGGGTCAGTCCTCGGGCTGCTCGACGACGGGCAGGGCGCGGTCGAGCTTGCGGGTCGCCTCTTCCTCGTCGATCTGCAGGGAGAACGCCAGTTCCGAGGTGAGAGTGACCCGGGCCTTCGAGAGCATTCGTTTCAGGGCCGGGCTGATCCCCTTCGTCTGCTGGGCAAAGGACAGATCGCGCACGACCTCGGCCACCTGGAAGATGTCTCCCGACGTCATCTTCTCGTTTAGGACCTTGTACCAGCGGCTCCAATTGGAGCCCGCCTCTTCCGGCTCGTCCTTGAGCGACTTGAGCACGTTGCGGGCCGCCGTCTTGGTGATGACGGGGCGGATCAGGTCCTCCATGCCGTCGATCGGCACCATGACGGTGAGTTGCTCGGTGGCAATGTCGAGGACGTAATAGTCACGCTTCTCGCCGTTGAACTCTTGTTTGTGTTTGCGGGCGATGGTGGCGGCCCCGTGCTGGGGATGGACCACTTTGTCGCCCACAGAAAACTTGGCTTTGCTTGTCATGTAGGAGACGGGATTGTACCGGGCGGGGGCAATTGTGCAGAAAGCAGCGCTCAATCGAGGTCGGGGTCCCACAACTCGGCGGCGGAGAGCAGTCGATCGAATAGGGTCCGCAGTTGCACGGCCCGGGCGGAACCGATTCCCTCGACCTGCTCGAGTTCGCTCAACTCGGCGGCGAGAAGTCGGTCGAATCCCTTGAAATGCCTCACCAGTTCCTCACGGACCGGGTCGGGGAGCCTCCCGACCTTGGACAGGAGACGGAATCCACGGGGGCTGGCTGCCTCGTCGAGGTCGGCGAAGCCCACCGCCCGCCCCACCCGGGAGGGATCCTCGAGGTCGGCGCCGGTGAGCTCGGTTAGGGCGGCGGCCGCCGCCGTGAGTCTCGATTCGCGGCGCGGTTTGACGTAGTCCATCAGGGTCACGGTGCGGATGTGCTCGACGCCGCGCACCATGTCGGCCAACTGCACCCACATGAGGCCGCCTTCGTCACCCAGCGTGATCGCCTCCTGCTCTATCGACACGCCGACGCGGCGAACCAGCTCGGTCCGTTGGAGCAGGGTCACCACCGGCCGGTAGGTGGCGAGGCGGGTCACCTCGATCATCGTCAGACGGCTCTCGGCGTCATCGAGTCGGCGGCGGAGCCGATCCAGGGTCTGGAGGTCCTGGTTGACCCGGGCGGCCACCTCGGTGGGCCGATCGAGTTGGACCTTCTGCCCGTCGTAGTACAGGGTGGCGACCTTGCGGCCCTCGCTCACGGCGACGACCGGCTTTTTGGTCTGGATGGCCATCCGTTCGGCGGTTCGGTGACGCGAACCGGTCTCGTCGGTGGGAATCGTGCCGTCGGGCACGAAGTGGACGTTGGCGGCGATGATCCGCTCCCAACGGTCGTCGACCACTATGCCCCCGTCCATCTTGGCCAACTCTGAGAGCCGGGCCGGGGTGAACCAGGCACCAACCAGGCCGAACCCACCCGAGCTGGCATCGTCGACTTCGCCACCCGAACCCATGACGATCAGCCCACCCTTGGCCATCTGGATGATGCGCTCCAGGGCCTGCCGCATCGGGGTACCGGGCGCGAGTCGTTCGAGAATCTCGAAGATCGAACTGGCATCGCCCACGGGAGGCAGGCTATCAGGTCCCGCTGCCGATGGGACTCTCAGACCCTTCTGTGAACCGTTTCTCGGCCGGCGGCCGGGTTTCGGTTCACAGAATCAGCGGATGAGGCCGGCCAGGAGCAAGGCGGCGTCGAGGCGGAGGCCGCGGCGGCCGCTGGGTGCGATGACGTTGTCGAGGCCAATCCGGGCCGCCTCCTCCCGCCGTCGAGCCTCGTAGGGCACCTGACGGACCTCACCGGCCAGACCGATCTCCCCCCAGGCTGCCACCGCCCCCAGGGGCAGGTCCATGACCGAGGAGGCAATGGCCAGGGCGATCGGCAGGTCGCATCCGGGCTCGGTTATCCGCCATCCTCCGACGACGTTGACGTACACGTCGAGGCCGGGGGTCTCGAGACGGCCGTGGCGCGCCAGCACCGCCAGGATCTGATGGACCCGGGCCGACTCCACTCCTCTCACCGACCGGCGAGGCTGGGGCGTCGGGGTGGGATGGGTGAGGGCCTGGATCTCGACCAGGACGGAGCGACGCCCCTCGACCGCCGGGAAGGCGATGGTGCCCGGGACGCTCGACTCCCACTCGGAAAGAAATGCCTTGGAGGGGTCTTCTACTTCGCCCAGACCGTCGCCGGTCATTTCGAACAGACCCACGACGTGGGTGGCTCCGAAACGGTTCTTGAGGCAGCGCAGCGCTCGCAAACCGCGATCTGGGTCGCCTTCCAGGTAGAGGACCACATCGACCATGTGCTCGAGCATCTTGGGACCGGCGATCCCTCCGTCCTTGGTCACGTGACCGACGAGAACAGTGGCCACTCCCCGTTCCTTGGCGAAGCGGATGAGCCGAGCCGCGCTCTCGCGGACCTGGCCAACACCGCCGGGTGCCCCCGGCATGTCTCCTACGCCGACCGTCTGGATCGAGTCGATCACGAGGAGGTCGGGCAGCTCCGACGAGGCAGTGGCCAGCACCCTCTCGACCTCGTCGTCGGCCACGAGGGAGATGCCCGGCCCGGTGACGGCCAGGCGCTCGGCCCGCATCGCTACCTGTTGGGCCGACTCTTCTGCCGACACCATGAGAACCCGCCGCCCTTCTCGGGCGAGCCGCCCGGCCACCTGGAGGAGAAGGGTCGACTTGCCGACACCCGGCTCACCGCCCACCAGGCACACGGAGCCGGCCACGAAGCCTCCCCCGAGGACACGGTCGACCTCGCCAATCCCCACCTTGAGCCGGCTGGCGGAGTCTGCCCTCACTTCACGCAGGTCGGCGGTGGCAGCCGGGGCGGTCCGAGACTTTCGACCTGACGGGACGGTGGCATCCTCGACGAGCGGCTCCTGGATGAAGCATTGGGGACAGAACCCCATCCACTTGGAGGACAGGTGGCCACAGTTGTCACATCGGAAAGCCATGAACGGCGATCGTATCGCGCCCGACCGACAAGAACCGAGATCACTCGTCGCGATGGATGACTCGCCACACGATGACTCCCGCCACGACGGCGACCAGAGCCAATGCGGCCAGTACCGACCAGGGTGTCCAGGGCTCTGCGGTGATTATCTGCGAAAGGGTCACGGCGTGGCACAATACCGGGCGGGGCGGCGATCGGATGCATACGATTGCCCACCCGCGAGCCTGAAAGGAGGAATGTGGCGAGACACGTCTGCTCTGAATGCGGCGCCACTGTCAGTGGCAACGAACAGTTCTGCCCAACGTGTGGCACATTCCTCAGCTACCCGGACGAACCGGGGGCGGACACCGAGTACGAGCACTTCGAACTGGGGGAGACGCCGCCCCCGGCGGACATCCCGCCGTCTCGCCTGCCCGCCCGGGTGGTCTGTCCCTCATGCGGGACGGAGAACCTGGCCACCAACCGCCATTGCGAAGAGTGCGGCGCCCGCCTGTCCCAGGGACCGCTGCCGGCCGCCCCTCGGCCCGCCGTCCAGGCCACGGCCGGGGTCCGGGCAGTCATCGCCATCGGCGGCCTTCTCCTTGGCGTGATCCTCATTGCCCTCATCTTCCAGATCTTCGGCGGCGACGACGATCCCGATTCCACCTTGCCTCCCACCGCCGAGAGCACATCCACGACCGTTTCCCCGGTGCAGGTGGGTCTCCTCGAGCCTCTCGATGTCGAATGCAACGTGGAAGGCATCGGGTCGTTCATCTGCGAGAATCTGATCAGCGGCTCCGAGGCCCTTTATCAGATCAACTGGCCGGACCACGTCGACAGCGGCGAGACTCTGAGCGTCACGATCAGGTTCCGGACGGCCGTTGCCATCACCCGGATCGATTGGCGCAACATCGCCAACGACGAGACCCGCTTCCGGCGCAACTATCGGGCCCGGGCGCTGACCATCTCGGCCGATGATTCGTTCAGCGATGTCCAGGCCGATCTCCAGAACCTGCCCGGCGTCCAGGAGATCGAGTTCGCCTCGACCAACACCAACCAGGTGACGATCACCGTCGACAGCGCCTGGAACGCCGAGATCATCGAAGACAACGTCTTCACCGAGTTGGCGATCGACGAGATCCAGGTGATTGGCCGCCCCGCCACGGCCACCACGAACCCGACCGAGACGACGGGCACGTCGGTGCCGGGGGAGACGACCCCGACCTCGGCGCCGTAGGTTCTAAGACCCGGCTCGGGCGGGGAGAGGTCTCCGGCGCTGGGAGGGATGTGGTCGGGCTGCGCTTCGGGCGGAATCGGCGAAGGCTGCCGCCTCGTCGGCGATCGGGCCACGGTAGGGAGCCCAGGGTTGCAGACAGTGGAAAGCGCTGTCTGTGGCCCCGAGTTGGTCTTGACCCGGGCGGCGTTCTTTGGACGGTAGGGAACGGTCTGAGGCTTCTCTGGACGCTGGCGAACGCATACCGAAAGTCAGCGTCCGAAGAACGGTGGAACCGTTCCCCCACAACCAAAGAAGAGGCGGCGAGCCAAATCCGTCACGGGTCACTCGGACCTCGAGCGGTGGAGCCCGCTCTAAGCGGGCTCAATCCTTGACATACGGTTGCCCATCTGCCGCCGGGGCGCGGGCCCGGCCGACAACTCCGGCCACCACGATCACCGTGGCCAGGTAGGGCAGCATCAGCATGAACTCGGAGGGGATGCCGGTGCCCAGGATGGCGACCTTCTGGGCCAGGGCACCCGAAAATCCGAACACCAGGCCAGCGGCCAGACAGCCGAACGGCATCCAGCGCCCGAAGATGAGGGCAGCCAGACCGATGAACCCGATGCCGCCGGTCATGTTCTCCTCGAAACGGGCGATCTGGGCCAGGGCCAGGAAGGCACCGCCGAAGCCGGCGATGAGCCCACCGAGCACCACGTTGCGATACCGCACCCGGAACACGTCGATGCCCAGGGTGTCGGCCGCCTTGGGATGCTCCCCCACCGCCCGGGCTCGCAGTCCCCAACGAGTACGGAAGAGGGCGAAATGGAGGACGACCACGAGGATCAAGGTCACATAGATGAAGAAGGTGTGGTCGAAGAACATCGGGCCCAGGACCGGGATGTCGGCGAGCAGCGGGACACGGATGCTGGAGATGCGCGCCGGAGCGTTGAGGTCCTGCGCCTCCGACAGGACCCGGCTGGCCAGAAAGGACGTGAGGCCCAGGGCCAAGATGTTGATTACGACTCCGGCGATGATCTGGTCGACCTGGAAGCGGATGGCCAACCAGGCGAGGAGGAGCCCCAGCAAACCGCCCACCAGCATCGCCCCGGCCACCCCGGCGAGGGTCCCGAAGGCGCTCGACAGGATGGTGGCGACGAAGGCCGCCGTGAGCAACTGACCCTCGATCCCGATGTTGACGACACCAGCCCGCTCGCACATCAGACCGGTGAGAGCACCGAGCGTGATGACGATCGAAGCTATCACCGTCGAGCGCAGCATCCCCACCAGGCTGAAGGAGCTGCCGGCGGCCGCCCAGCCCAGGAAGGCAACGACGAACAACGCCAACCCCGCTCCGAGGATGGCATTGGTCCATCGCAACCGGGTCCGACGGATGCGCTGAACCCCAAGGGCGGCCAGGACGAAGGCGATCACCATGGCGACGGTGCGGGCCGGAAACGCCCAGCTGAGGCCTTGGAAGGTGTCCTGGGGCAAGCTGAGATTGAAGGTCGAGCTCGCTCCTGACTCGCTGCCCAGGCCGAAGACCCAGAAGACGAGGACAGCGAGCCCAAGCAGGACGAAACCGATGATCGTCGCCCGCCGCGCCTCGGGGGTCGCTCGCGTCAGGACCGGGGCTTCGGCCGTGGCTTCGGTGGCCGTGGCCGTCATGAGCCCCATCCCTTCGTCATCTGGGCCGGCTTCTCCGACGGGCCTTTCATCCGGTACATGGCACGGACCAAGGCGGGGGCCGCCACGAATATCACGATGAGAGCTTGGAGGACGACCACAAGATCGAGCGGTATCTGGGCTGCTCCCTGCATCTGGCGCCCCCCCGCCTTGAGCGCTCCGAACAGGAGCGCTGCCCACAGCACGCCGAACGGATGCGACCGCCCCAGCAGCGCCACCGTGATGGCGTCGAAGCCGACCGATCCCGCCAGGGCAGTGGTCGCTTTGTAAGGGGCCAGACCCATGACCTGGTTGGCGCCGGCGATGCCCGCCAAACCGCCGGCGATGGCCATGGCGAGTGTCACCGAGGTCGCCACCCCCATCCCGGCATAGGCACCGGCCTGGGGATTGAGACCGATGGCCCGGAACTCGAAGCCCCATGAGGAGCGGTAGAGCAGCCAGTGCACGAAGAAGACCGCGGCGATGGCGATCAGGAACCCGATGGTCACGCGGTAGGTCGAGCCGAAAATCGGGCCCAACCGGGCCGTGGGCTCGATCGCGGTGGAGACCGGGTTGTTGCGGCCGGCCTCCTGGAAAAGAGGGATGCTCAGCAGCCACTGGACGAGATACAGGGCGATGAAGTTGAACATGATCGTGGTGATGACTTCATGGGCCCCGGTGCGGGCCTTGAGCAGGCCGGCGATGCCGCCCCAAACCATGCCGCCGACGATGCCGGCTGCAATGGCGAGGAGCACATGGATCGGAGTCGGCAGGTCCAGGTAGATGCCCGCCCACACAGCAAACATCGCCCCCACCAGCATCTGACCCTGGGCGCCGATGTTGAACAGGCCCGCCCGGAACCCGAGGGCCACACCCAGACTGGCGAGGATGAGCGGCGTGGCGGCGAACAGCGTCTCCGAGACCGCATACACCGACCCGACGGCTCCGATCCAGAGGGCCCGGTAGGCGGCGACGATCTCCGATCCCATCGCCGCCAATGCAGCCCCTGGATCATCGAACAGGAGAGGCAGGTTGTCGACGTCGCTGAAGGCGATGATGAGGGCGCCGATCACCAGGGCGGTGACGAGTGCCAGGCTGGGCATTATCAGCGAGCGGAGCGCCGACGAACCAACCCCGGCCACCGAATCCATTGCCGAGGGAGGTGGCGGAGGGGGCGGGGTGGGCTCGGACATGGGAGGTGCCTGGGTCACGATGCCGCCGACCCGAGCATGGCGAGGCCGATATCGGTGATCTCGGCGTCGGGGGCGAACTCGCCGGCTATCTGGCCGTGATAGAGGACGAGAACGCGGTCGGCCAAGGCAGTGACCTCCTCGAGCTCCGACGAGACGAGCAACACGGCGGCCCCGGCGTCCCGCTTGGCCACGATCTGGCTGTGGATGTACTCGATGGATCCAACGTCGATACCTCTGGTCGGCTGCGAGGCCACGACCAATCCGACGTCACGATCGAACTCGCGGGCGACGATGACCTTCTGCTGATTTCCGCCCGAAAGATTCGACACGGGTACGTGGATGCCAGGCGTCCGCACGTCGTACTGCTCGACGAGCCGGCCGGCGGTCTCGTTGACCGCGTCCCAGTTCATGAACACGCCCCGAGAGAACGGGTCCTCGTAATAACAGTCGAGGACCATGTTCTCGGCCACAGTGAAGCCGAGTACGAGTCCGCTCTCCTGGCGGTCCTCGGGGATGTGCGACATGCCGGCATGATGGAGTTGGCGGGGGGTGTAGTCGGTGACGTCCCGGCCGGCCAAGAGCACGGCCCCCCCCAATGACGGGCGCAGGCCCGTGATCGCCTCGATCAACTCGGTCTGGCCGTTGCCCTGGACTCCGGCGATCCCCACGATCTCCCCCGCTTTGACCTCGAAGCTGACCCCGCTGACTGACCGGTGGCCGCGATCGTCGAGGACCATCAAGTCCTTCACCTGGAGGACCGTCTCCCCCGGATCGGACGTGTCCTTGGGCACGGTCAACTCGACCGGCCGACCGACCATGAGCTCGGCCAGCTGCTCCTCATTCGTCTCGTCGGGTACGACTTCGGCAACCAACTTGCCGGCCCGCATGACGGCGATGCGGTCGGCGACATCGAGCGCCTCGCCCAGCTTGTGGGTGATGAAGATGATCCCCTTGCCGTCCTCCTGCAGGCCGCGGAGGATCTTGAAGAACTCCTCGACTTCCTGCGGAGTCAGGACGGCGGTCGGCTCGTCGAAGACCACATAGCGGGCCTCGCGGTTGAGGACCTTGATGATCTCGACCCGCTGCTGGAGTCCGACCGGGAGGTCCTCGATGACCGCATCGGGGTCGACTCGCAGCCCGTAACGCTCGGAGATGTCGTGGACGATGCGACGGGCGGCGTCCTTTTGGATGACCCCCAACGGGCCGGACGGCTCCTGACCCAGGATCACGTTCTCGGCGACGGTGAAGACGGGGACCAACATGAAATGCTGGTGGACCATCCCGATCCCGGCGGCGATGGCGTCCCGCGACGAGGTGAGCTCCAGCGGTTCCCCATCGATGGCCACCGTGCCCTCGTCGGGCTTGTACAAGCCGTAGAGGACGTTCATGAGGGTGGACTTGCCGGCCCCGTTCTCACCGAGGAGGGCGACCACCTCGCCCTCGCCGACGGAGAGGGACACGTCGTCATTGGCCAAGACCCCCGGGAACTTCTTGGTTATGCCCTGCATTTCGAGGGTCAACGGTCCTCCAGATCCGCCCGTCGTTGGCGGTTTACCTTAGAAGGTGAATAGGAGGTTGGTGGCGGGGACCGGACCAGGTCGGGTTGCGGGTAGTCGGTAGTCGGTTGGCAGTTGTCGGTGCCGGCTCGGTCACCCGCCCGGGACCCCTTCGCCGCATCACCGTCTGGAAAGCTCACCCTGGTCCAAGAGTGCGCGGTGATTGCACTGAACTGACAACCGACAACCGACAACCGATAACAGAAGCCCCCGGTGCTTGCACCGGGGGCTTCTCTCTCACGTATCAAGCTGAGATCAGCCGACTGGGAAGAAGGCCGCTTCGATGGTGCCGGCCTTGATGTCTTCGAGGATCTGCTCGACCTCACCGGCCAGCTCGGGCGAAACCCGATCCGACCAGCTGTGGAACTCGGAGAGGCCAACGCCGTCGTTGGCCAGGTTTCCGACCTCGCCGCCGGGCGACCAGTTGCCCTCGGCATGGTCCTGGAGCGAGCGGGTCACCTGGATGGCGATACCCTTCTCGATCGTTACCAGCCAGAGGTCCTGATACTCGGCGGGCATGGCATTGAAGGCGTCCTGGTCGACGCCGATCAAAGCGGCTTCGAGGCCGCGCTGTTGGATCTCCGTACCGCACGGGAGGTTGATGGCGCCGCCGACCGGGAGCATGATGTCGGCGCCTTCGTCGAGGATGCTCTGGCAGGTCGACAGCACGGCGGGGTCGGCCGGGTCGAAGGTTCCGGTGAAGCTCCCGTCCTGGTCGTCGACTCTCCAGCCGATCACCTGGACGTCGGTGCCCTTGGCCTCGTTGTAGTGGGCTACTCCACGGGCGAGGCCGTCCATGAAGATGGCGACCGTTGGGATGTTGAGACCGCCGTAGGTTCCGATGATCCCCGACTGGCTGACACCGGCGGCCAGATAGCCGGAGGCGAAGGCCGCTTCATCGGTCTGGTAGACCAACTCGCGGACGTTCTCGATATCGGGGTCATAACCGAAGTCGACGATCGTCCAGTTGACATCGGGGTTGGCCTCGGCGTTCGTGGCCGTTGCCTCTCCCAACTCGAAGCCCACCGTCACGATGTGCTCGGCTCCCTGGCTGAGACACTGGGCAATGTTGGGCTGGTAGTCGGTGGCGTCGTCGGACTCGAGCAGGATCGGGTCGGCGTTGACCAAACCGGCATCGACGGCGTCGAGCACGCCCTGCCAGGCCGCGGCGTTGAAGCTGCGGTCGTCGACACCCGCCAGGTCAGTCACCAGACAGGCCGTCACAGGGGTGGCGTCTCCCCCGGCCACGGTCGTCTCGGGAGCCATCGTGGTCTCAGGAGCCATCGTGGTCTCAGGAGCCATCGTGGTCTCAGGCGTGGTCGTCGGTGTCGTGTCCGGGGTGGTGTCGGCCACGGTGGTATCGGCCCCTCCGCCATCGCCGCAGGCAGCCAGCACCATGGCCAGTGCCGCGATCAAGGCGAGCAGCCGTACATGCTTTCTCACGTTGTGTTCCTCCAATTAGGGATACGCGTGGGTGGTCAAAACCTCCCGCCGCTGCGGGAATCCTAGCTGTCCGACCCACTTCCGGGCGAGATCAGCGGACTTGGGCGCACCAGATATATCCAGGGGATCGACAGGAGGGTGACGACGCCTTTGACGACCACATTGACCCAGAAGATCGACCAGGCAACTGCGCTAGGGAACACGCCGGTGAGAACAGCCACCCCGACGAAGACCGCCGAATCGACCGGTACGGCCACCGCATTCGACGACAGGACCCTGCCCCATTGCCGTCTGTCGCCCATCCTCCGGACCCAGGCGGAGTACACCTCGGTGTCGATCAACTCGGATACCACTTCGGCGAGAATCGAGGCGAGCACGATCCCCCACACCGGGGCGAGGACGTCACCGAAGAGGACGGTCTGGGGGGCGCTGTCGGCGGCGGGCAGACGAGAGGCGAACCAGAAGAGGCCCGCCATCCCGACGTTCACAACCGCCGCCGTCACGATCAGTGTACGGGCTGCCGACTTCCCGGCGATCTTGTGGACCATGTCACGCAGGGTGAACGTGAAGGGATAGACCAGGGTCCCGGCGTCGACAGCAAAACCAGCCACCTCGACGATACGCAGCGAAGCCACATCCGCCAGGACCTGAGCTGCCACATATCCCCCCGCAACGGCCAGCAGGACCGAAACCCCCCGATTCAGGGTCGCTGGGCGATCGTGGTGCATCACGTCGGCCGGTGGAAGCGGGCTCCCCCGACGCCTCCGATGATCACACCGATTATGGGGAGGCTGAGGACGAGACCGTTGAGGCCGTGCTCGTCGGCGATGCCAATGGCGGCCAACAGGCCGAGTCCGGCGCACACGCCGATCACGGCGAGCACCGGACGCCACGCCGCCGGCGCCGGACGCTCGTCGCGGCGGGGACGTTCGAAGCGCCCGAAAACCGCGACCAGGACGAACGTGACAACGCCCACAGCGACGAACCACACGGGTCGGGTGAGCCACCATGTGGTCGACAGGGGGTCGATCCCCAACCCGAAGCCACCGACCGCGAGGGAAAGGCCGATCACGATCACCATGGCCGTCAGATGCCACAGGTAGAGGGTCATGATCTGGGCGTTGACGGCAAGCACCGCCCGCCAAGGGGCAGGTCGGGCCAGCCAGCGGCGCATTGGCGGCTCGAGGGCGAGGACCAGACCCGCCTGGAACACGCCGAGGGTAGCCAGGGTCACCCGGGGCGGATAGGAGTTGGTGATCTCGGAGGTGTCGAGGCCGACCATGGCGACCGGGTAGGGGCCCAACCACACCAGGGCAAGGGTGGCCGCCAAACCAATAACCGCCAATAGAAGTCTTGAGGCTGAGCCACCGAGGCGGTCGTCGAGCCAGGCAAAGCCGAGTTGGTGCACGGTCCCCCACACGAAGACATAGTTGAGGAAGCCGGCGGGGATCCAGCCGAGTCCAATCGAGGCAATATCGGCGAGGGTCGACAACAGGAGCCCGGCCAGGATCGAGGCCCAGCCGAACCTATCCCACAGCCACAAGCCGACGGGGGCGATGGTGACTATCACGACATAGGCG
>Ga0299907_10001458_pt1 | contig 13539 bp, 13 predicted proteins | sample RVTome_16_FD_198680 | JGI IMG/M metagenome (GOLD analysis project Ga0299907, IMG submission 198680) | Soil microbial communities from uranium-contaminated site in the Upper Colorado River Basin, Wyoming, United States - RVT152D67 (version 2) ... | reverse complement strand
GGTCCTCGCAGGCCACGCTCACGCACCAGTGGGGGATCCCGAACAGGAAATTGACCGTGCCGTCGAGCGGGTCGACGACCCAGCGCAGGCCGCTGGCGCCCGCGCGGTCGCCGCCCTCCTCGCCCAGCACCGCGTCGTCGGGACGGCGGACGGCGATCGCCTCGCGCAGCGCGCGCTCGGCCGCCAGGTCGGCCTCGGAGACCAGGTCGGTCGGCGTGCTCTTGGCGCGCACCTGCACCCGGGGGCCGCCGAAGCGCTCCACGAGGACCGCCGCCGCCGTGCGCGCGGCGGCCTCGGCGACCTCCAGGAGCTCCTCGAGGGCCGCGGGCATCTAGGCGATCGGCGGGCGGTGCTCCGCCCACGGGCGCTCGCCCTCCAGCTGGGCGGCGAGGGAGAGGACCGTGCCCTCGTCGCCCGGGCGCCCGACGAGCTGGGCGGACAGCGGGAGCCCGCCCGCCGTGGCCCCGGCCGGGACGGCGGCCGCCGGCTGGCCGGTGAGGTTCCAGGGCGTCGTGTACGCGACCATCCGCCCGGCGCCGAAGAACGTCCACAGCGCGCCGTGGCCCTCCCAGCGGCCGGTGAGGACCGGCGGGCTCGGCGCGACCGGCGTGACCAGGACGTCGTGGTCGGCGAACAGGCCGGACAGCCGCGCGACGGCGCTCGCCTCGGCGGCCCGGGCGCGGGCCAGCAGCGGGCGCGGGATGGCGGCGCCCATCGCTGCGATGCGCCGCCAGCGCAGGTCCAGGCGGTCCGGGCGCGGCAGCGACCGCGCCTCGTCGGCCACGCCGCGCACGATGCGCGCGATGCCGGACCAGCCCTCGGGCCCGTAGTCGGGGTCGCGCTCGACGGCCTCGTGGCCGAGGCCCCGCAACCGCTCGACGGTGTCGAGGATCCCGCGGCGAACGTCGGCGTCCAGCCGGACGACCACGCCCGGGGGGTGCTTGAGCGTGTAGGCGATCCGCAGCCGTCCCGGTGGGCCCGCCGCCGCTTCCGCGAACGGGCGCTCGGGCGCCGGCGGGCGGTCCGTGTCGACCGGCGCCGGCCCGCTCGTGAGGTCGAGCAGCAGGGCGGTGTCGGCCACCGTGCGCGTGATCCAGCCCAGGGACGTCATCCCGTGCCAGTGGTCGGCGTGCGGCGCGAGCGAGATCCGGCCGCGCTGCGGCTTGAGCCCGAACAGCCCGCACCAGGCCGCGGGCATGCGGATGGAGCCGCCGCCGTCGGAGCCCATCGCCGCCCCCACCAGGCCGGCCGCCACCGCCGCGGCCGAGCCGCCGCTGGAGCCGCCGGGCGAGCGGTCGAGGTCCCACGGGTTGCGCGTGACGCCGAAGGTCGGCGACTCGGTGACCGGCAGCCCGCACAGCGGCGGGACGCTGGTGCGGCCGATCACCACGGCTCCCGCCGCGCGCGCGCGGCGCACGACCTCGGCGTCCTCGCGCGCCGGCTCGCCGTAGGCGCCGGTGCCGTGGGTGGTCACGTCCCCCGCCACGTCGACGTTGTCCTTGATGGCGATCGGCACGCCCAGCAGCGGGCGCTCGTCGCCGGCCCGGCGCCGCGCCTGCGCCTGCTCGGCCTCGGCCCGGGCGCGCTCGGCGTACACGGCGCGGAAGGCGTTGAGCCGCGGGTTCAGCCGCTCGATGCGCTCCAGGTAGAGGTCGACCAGCTCGCGCGGGGAGACCTCGCCGCCGCGGACCAGCTCGGCCTGGCGCGAGATCGGGGCGAAGGCGAGGTCGTCGGACACGGGCGCAGACTACGCGTCCGCCTCGCCGGTGCGCGAAGATGCGGCGCCGCATGGACCCGAAGGCCATCGTCACCGGGCTGGCGCGCGTGGCGCCGCGCGGCCCCGGAACCGACGCCGAGCGGCGGGCGGCGCGCTGGCTGGCCGCGGTGCTGCGCGAGGACCTCGGGCGCGAGGCGGACATGGAGACCGCGTGGGTGCGCCCGGACCACGCCCTGGTGGCCGCGCTGCACGCCGCGGTCGGGGTGGCGGGCAGCGTGGTCGCCGTCTCGCGCCCGGCCGTCGGGCTGGGCGTCGCCCTCGCCGCGCTCGTCTCCTGGGTGCTGGACGGGCTCGGGGTCGCGCACCTGGGGCGGCGGCTGACGCCGGCCCGCGCCACCCAGAACCTCGTCTCGCCGCCCACGGCCGCCACGCGCTCGGGGCGCGAGCGGATCGTGCGGCTGGTCATCGAGGCGACCTACGACGCGCCGCGAGGCGGGCTGGTGCGCCGCGAGCCCGTCCGCCGGCTGGTCGCGCGGATGCGGCGCTGGACCGGCGGGCGCCTGCCCGGCGCCGGGACGTTCGTGGCCCTGGCGGTGGCGGCGATCGCCGCGCTCGCGGGCGCGCGGCTGGCCGGCGTGGACGCCACCTGGGTCGGCGCCGTCCAGCTCGTCCCCACCGTGGGCCTGATGGCCGCGCTGGCGCTGTCGATCGACACGGCGCTGTCGCGCGTCGCGCCCGGCGCCGGCGACCCCGCCAGCGGGGCGGCGGTGGCGATCGCGCTGGCGGCGGCCCTGGACCGCGAGCCGCCGCGGCGGCTGGGCGTGGAGCTCGTACTCTCCGGCGCGGGGACCGGGCCGTCGCTGGGGATGGGCCGGTTCGTCCGCGTCCGGCGCCGGCGCTGGCGCCCGGAGGCGACGGCGGTCGTGCACGTGGACGCCTGCGGGCGCGGGCGCCCGCGCTGGTGGATCTCCGACGGTCCGCTGATCCCCCAGCGGCTGCACCCGAGCCTGGTGGCGCTGGCCGAGGACGTCGCCCGCGACCGCCCCGAGCTGGGCGCCGAGCCGCTGCGCGGCCGCGGCGCCACCGGCGCGTGGCGCGCGCGGCGGGCGGCCTGGCCGGCGATCGCCGTGGGCGCCCGCGAGGACGAGGCGTGGTCGCGCGACTCCGGCACCGCGCTGGACATCCGCGAGCGCGTCGACCCGCGCTCGATGCGCGACACCCTCGCCTTCGCCCTCGCGCTGGTCCGGGCGCTCGACGAGAGCCTGTCGGCGCGGACCTGACCTACCGACGGCGGGAGAATTCCACGAACCAGTCCAGCGCCTCGGGGTTGGCGAGCGACTCGCGGCTCGCCGCCTGCTCGGGCGCCGTGCCCATGAGGATGCGCTTGACCGGGATCTCCAGCACCTTGCCGCTCAGGGTGCGCGGAACCTCGTCGATGGCGTGGACCTCGTCGGGGACGTGGCGCGGCGAGCAGTCCTGGCGGATCCGCGCGCGGATCGCGGCGCGCAGGTCGTCGTCGAGCTCGGCGCCCTCGCGCATCGCCACGAACAGCGGCATCCACCCCTCGGTCCCCGGCCGCGGCACGTCGACGACCAGGGCGTCGACCACCTCGGGGATGGCCAGGACCGCCCGGTAGATCTCGCTGGTGCCCATGCGGACGCCCTGGCGGTTGATCGTGGAGTCCGAGCGCCCGTAGATGACCGCGGTCCCGCGCGAGGTGATCTCGATCCAGTCGCCGTGCCGCCACACGCCCGGCCACATGTCGAAGTAGGAGGCGCGGTAGCGCTCGCCGTCCGGGTCGTTCCAGAAGAACAGCGGCATCGACGGCATCGGCTCGGTGATGACGAGCTCGCCGACCTGGTCGACCACGGGGCGCCCCGACTCGTCCCACGCCTCGACCTTGCAGCCCAGCGCGCGGGCCTGGAGCTCGCCGCGGTGGACGGGCAGGGTGGGGACGCCGCCGACGAACGCCGTGCACACGTCGGTGCCGCCGCTGGTCGAGAACAGCCACACGTCCTCCTTGACCTCCTCGTAGACCCAGGCGAACCCCTCCGGCGCCAGCGGCGAGCCCGTCGAGCCCACCGAGCGCAGGCGCGCGAGGTCGTGGTCGCGCCCGGGCGCCATCCCGGCCTTCATGCAGGCGGCGACGAAGCTGGCGCTCGTGCCGAAGCAGGTGAGACCGGCGTCCTGGGCGAAGCGCCACAGCGCGCCCATGTCGGGATGGCCGGGGTTGCCGTCGTAGAGGGCGATGGTCGCGCCGGTCAGCAGCGTGCCCACCACGTAGTTCCACATCATCCAGCCGGTGGTCGTGAACCAGAACATCCGGTCCGCCGGCCCGACGTCGAGGTGCAGGAAGGCCTTCTTGAGCTGCTCGAGCAGGATGCCGCCGTGGCCCTGCACGATCGCCTTCGGCAGGCCGGTGGTGCCGCTGGAGTACAGGACCCACAGCGGATGGTCGAAGGGGACGGGCGCGAAGGTCAGCTCGTCGTCGAAGGCCAGCAGCTGGTCCCAGGTCATCGCGTCGCGCAGCGAGTCGAGGTCGCCGCGCTCGGGGCTGAGCTGGGGGTCGAGGTAGGGCAGGACCACCGTGCGCCGCAGCGTCGGCAGCTCGGACTGCAGGCCGGCGACCACGTCCAGCCGGTCGAAGTCCCTGCCGCCGTAGCGGTAGCCGTCGACCGCGAGCAGGACCGTGGGCTCGATCTGCGCGAAGCGGTCGACGACGCTGCGCGCCCCGAACTCGGGCGCCGCGCTCGACCAGATCGCCCCGATCGACGCGGCCGCGAGGAAGGCGACCACGGTCTCCGGGACGTTGGGCATGTAGGCGACCACCCGGTCGCCCTCCCCCACGCCGAGGGCGCGCAGCCCGGCGGCCGCGCGCGCGACCTGCGCGCGCAGCTCGTCCCAGCTGACGGTAACGTCGTCGCGCGTCTCGCAGCGCGCCACGATCGCCGGCTCCTCCCCGCGGGCGCGCGCGAAGACGTGCTCGGCGTAGTTCAGGCGCGCGCCCGGGAACCACTCGGCGCCCGGCATCTCGCGCGACCCGAGCACGCGCTCGTACGGCGCGGCGGCCCGGACCCCGCAGAACTCCCAGATCGAGGCCCAGAAGGCCTCGAGGTCGCCGACCGACCAGCGCCACAGCTCCTCGTAGGAGTGAAACCGCAGGCCGCGCGTCTCCTCCAGCCAGCGCGTGTAGCGCGCCAGGGCGGTGCGCTCGACCTGCTCCTCGGAGGGAGTCCAGAGCAGCTCACCCCGCGCGGCCGTCGTCACGGCGCGCGATTGTAGGCGTCAGGCGCCGACGGCCTGGACTTCCTTGGCGGAGTCGCCGTGGAACTCGGAGCGGACGACCTCGCCGCCGCGGACCCAGAACACGTGGGCGTAGCGGCCCTCGAACGACTTGCCACTGTCCTTGCCGGTGCCGCGCTGCGTGCCGAGCACCAGCACCTTGTCGCCGGCGTCCACGAACTCGGCCGGCTCGACCGCGAACTCGCTGTAGTGGTCGGGGATGCGCGACCAGGACTGGATCACCGCGTCGCGGCCCCGGATCGTTCCTCCCTCGGGGATCTCCTCCGAGCTCCACCACTCCAGGTCCTCGGACATGTTGGTCGCCGCGCCCTCCAGGTCCCCCCGTCCGAAGGCCTCGTAGGCCGCCTTCACGTTGTCGACGTCCTGCTGTGCCATGCCGTTCCCTCCTGCTCGGGTACACGACCAACCGTAGTCCGCATCCCGCGCGGCGTGGGAGAAAACGACGTCGGCCTACGCCGGGGTGATCGGGTTGCGCTTCTCGGGCCAGTCGCGGCGCTTGCCCGCGTAGACCGCGTAGCGGCGCACCAGCTCGTCGCGCAGGTCCTCGGGCGCGACGACGGCGTCGACCACCAGCTCGGAGGCCAGGTGCAGGATGTCGACGTCCTCGGCGTACTCGCGGCGCAGCTGCTCGCGGCGCGCGGCGCGCTCCTCCTCGCCCTCGATGGCCGCGAGCTGGTTGTAGAAGACGGCGTTGATCGCCGCCTCGGGCCCCATCACGGCGATCGAGGCCGTGGGCAGCGCCAGGCAGGCGTCGGGTTCGTAGGCGGGCCCGGCCATCGCGTAGAGCCCGGCCCCGTAGGCCTTGCGCACCACGACGCTGATCTTGGGGACAGTCGCCTCCGAGACCGCGCTGATCATCTTCGCGCCGTGGCGGATGATGCCCTGGCGCTCCACTGCGGTGCCGATCATGAACCCGGGCACGTCGGCCAAAAACAGCAGCGGCACGCCGAAGGCGTTGCAGGTCTGGATGAAGCGCGCGGCCTTGTCGGCGGAGTCCACGAACAGCACGCCGCCCTTGAACTTCGGCTGGTTGGCCACCACGCCGATCGGCCGGCCGTTGAGGCGCGCGTAGCCCACGATCAGCTCCCGCGCCCAGCGCGCGTGGACCTCGAAGAGGGAGTCGGCGTCGAGCAGCGAGTCCAGCAGCGCGCGCATGTCGAACGGCTTGTTCTCGTCGGCCGGGACGATCTCGCGGATCGGGGTGTCGGAGGCCGGCGCCGCCGGCCGCGCGAACGGCGGCATCCACTCCCAGTGCGACGGGAAGTAGCCCAGGTAGCGCCGGGCGGAGTCGATCCCCTCCTCGTCGGTGGCCACCAGCACGTGCCCGCAGCCCGACACGCCGGTGTGCATCCTCGCCCCGCCCATCTCCTCCAGCGAGACGCGCTCGCCGATCACCATCTCGGCCATCCGCGGCGAGCCGAGGTACATCGAGGCGTTGCCCTCGCGCATGATCACCAGGTCGCAGAAGGCCGGGATGTACGCGCCGCCCGCCGCGCTGGGGCCGAAGAGCACGCACACCTGCGGCACCACGCCGGACATGCGGACCTCGTTGAAGAAGATCCGCCCCGCCCCCCGGCGGCCGGGGAACATCTTGACCTGGTCGGTGATCCGCGCCCCCGCGGAGTCCACGAGGTAGACCATCGGGATCCGCTGGCGCAGCGCCAGCTCCTGGATGCGCACGATCTTCTCGACGGTCTTGGGGCCCCACGAGCCCGCCTTCACGGTCGGGTCGTTGGCCATCAGCGCCACGGGCCGGCCCTCGATCGTTCCCAGGCCGGTGACCACGCCGTCGGCGCCCAGGCCGTCCTGCTCCCAGTTGGCCAGGAGCCCCTCCTCGAGGAACGAGCCCTCGTCGAGCAGGCGCTCGACCCGCTCGCGCACCGGCAGCTTGCCCTGCTCGCGGGACTTCTCGTGGTGGCGCTCGGGGCCCCCGCCCAGCGCGCGGTCCAGTGCCTGCGCGATGTCCGTCATGCGGCGGCGGAGTCTATTCGCGCGCCGCGCCCGGGCCGGCCGGTGGCTCCCCGCGCCGGCCCGGCAGGGGCTCGGTGGGCGCGGCGCCGCGGCCGGCGTCGGGCGACGGCGGCAGCGGCGCCAGCGGGCGCAGCCCCGCGGCCAGGGCGGCGGCGCCCAGCAGCAGGAGGAGCAGGGGCCAGCCGACGATCGAGGCGCCGCCCGCGCCGGGCAGGCCTCCGAGCGCCACGAACAGCGCCAGCACCACGAAGGCCAGGTGGCCGGGGCCCGGCTCGCGGTCCACGGCGGCGTAGGCCGCCAGCCCCAGGCCCGCGGCGAGGAGCACCAGCTCCCACCACGTCCCGGGATCGCCGGCCACCGTCTCGCCGCCGAACGCGCCGGCCACGGCGGCGCCGAACAGGTCGGCCAGGAACGTGAGCCCCAGCGCCACCGCCGCGACCCCGGCGGCGTTGACGAAGTGCACGGCGTGGCGGCGCCTGCGGTCGCGCCAGTACACGTGCCCGGCCGCGTAGGCGACCACGATCGCCAGCAGGATCCAGCGCGCGGTGGTCGGCCCCTCGGGCGAGAACACCCAGTCCACGAAGGCCAGCAGGAACAGGCCCCCGGCCAGCAGCTCGAGCAGGGCGCAGATCGGCGAGCCGATGGGGCCCCAGGCCGGGACGGCGGCGACGGCGGCGAAGATCAGGGTCATCCAGGTCAGGGTCCCCGACGACGACAGCGGCTCGTCGACGCCGAGCACCTGGGCCAGCCGCAGCAGCGCGATGGCCAGCAGGGTCAGGCCGGCCAGCAGCAGGACCGTCTGGTAGGCCCGCGGGCGCTCCTCCTCGCGCTCGGCCAGCAGGCCCATGCCCAGCACCAGCGCGCAGGCCAGCGCGGTGACCACCAGGTGGATGCCGTCGCCCCAGGTGCCGTCCATCCGGACGTTCAGCAGGACGACGGCCAGCGTGAGCGGCACGGCGCCGGCGGCGATCAGATCGCCGCGATGCGGGTGCGGGCGCAGCAGCTCGAGCCCCCGCCGGACGTTCACCGTGGCCTCGGCCGCCATGGGGGCAGCCTAGCCGCCCGGCGCTCGGGTTGACTCCCGGCCCGCGGGGACAGATACTCCCCGCGTGATCCTCTCCCCGGGCCACGGACGGCCCCGGACCATCGCGCTCGCCGCCGGCCTCCTGCTCCTCGCGCTGCCCGCGCCCGCGCAGGCGTTCGACGTGTCGATCGCCGGCGTCCACGTCAACCAGGGCCAGCAGGCGTCGTCGCGGATCCAGACCGAGCTCGTGCCGCTCGTCGCCCACCGCAGCACCGCGGTCCGCGCCGAGCTGGGCTCCAGCTCCGGCGCGCTCCAGGACGTCCGCGGCGTCCGGGGCGTGCTCAAGGTGTCCGTGGACGGCCAGGAGATCACGCCCGCCGCCGGGATCCCGGCGCTCAACGAGCCCCTCGACCCCGTTCCGCCGGGCGGCACGCAGCTGCTGCTGGACTCCGAGAACGCGACGCTGAACTTCGAGCTGCCCTACTCGACGCGCGTGCGGCTCGCCCCGCGCGGCGCGCAGGGGACGGTGGGGTTCCTGCGCTCCAACGACGTCGACGTGCGCGTCGAGCTGACCGCGTCCAACGACGACAACCCCGCCAACAACGCGACCGACCACGTGGGCGGGCCGCAGAACCTGACCGTGCAGCGCCAGCCCGTGACCACCGTGCTCTACACGCGCGCCACGCTCAACGGGCAGATCCCCTCGACGCCGCCGGACGCCAACTTCATCCGTCGCGGCGTGGGCAGCGCGTTCTTCTTCGGGGCGCTCCCGCTGGACGACTCCTGCCCCGCGTGCCTGTACCGGCGCGGCGTCGGCGATCTCACCTTCGACCAGGCGAACTCGATCGGCGCCGCCACGAACGGCAACGCCTTCCTGGACTTCCTCGAGCAGCACCGGCAGGGCATCGTGATCGACAACCTCGCCGCCGCGCGCAACGTGCACCTCTACGCCTGGCTGCCCAGCATCCTGCTGGGGGAGAACGGCGCCGGGCGGCTCAACGCCTTCGTGGCCTACGGGATGGGCGACGAGACCGAGATCTCGCAGAGCACGATCGGCCACGAGCTCACCCACAACTTCGGCGTCAACCACAACGACACCGACCAGACGCTGTCCCCGGACACCGGGTGGGACGTGGGCGGGCGGCTCAACGGCACGCCCGGCGCGACCAACCCGGGCGGCGCCCCGGCGCGCGTGCGGGCCAGCACGCTGTCGGAGCTGATGAACCCGACGGGCCGCAGGACCCGCGAGCGCTGGACGTCGCTGGCGCGCTGGCGCGGCCTCGCCGCCCACCCCAACCTCGCGCCGATCGGCGACGACGTCCCGAACCGGCCCTGCCACACGCTGCGGATCAACGGCAACTTCCCGTCGCGCTACGTGGTGCTCCGGCCGTGGATCTGGCGGATCCCGCTCTGCTTCTCCGGCGCGGAGTTCGAGCCGCTGCGCGCCCTGCGCGCCGGCCCCGGCGCGAGCGCCGCAGCCTTCCCCGGGACCACGCCCCGGGGCGAGTCGCTCGCCGACGTGGTCCTGCGCGACGGTCGCCGCACCCGGCGCCTGCGGCTGCCGTTCACGGCGCGCAACATCTTCGACGGGGAGAAGTCCGAGACCGTCACCCGCGGCGGGTTCTCCCTGACCCTCGCCGCGCGGCCCGGCGAGCGCGTCGCCTCGGTGCGCTTCCTGGACCGCGCGACCGGGCGGCGGATCGGCGCGCTGCGCGCGTCCGCGCGCCGACCGTCCGTGCGCATCGTCAGCCCCCCCAAGGACGGCCGGCTCGTCGACGGCACGCGGGTGCGCTGGCGCGCCACCGACGCCGACACGCCCGACCGCGCGCTGCGCTTCCGCCTCGCCTTCAGCCCCAACGGCTCGGACTGGGTCCCGCTGTCGGCCGACGTGCGTGGCCGCTCGCGCGCCGTCGCCGGCGAGCTGCTGCCGGCCACCCGCGCCGGCGCGGGCCGGCTGCGCGTCTACGCCTCCGACGGCGCGCACACCTCGTTCTCCGAGGTGCGGGGCCTGAGCATCAGGCGACCGAGCTGGGCCATCGAGCGAGCCCGCCCGGTCCGCTGAGTCAGCGCGCGAGGCCCGGGTTCTCGACCGGCTCGTCGCCGGAGTAGTCGTAGAAGCCCATCCCCGACTTGCGGCCGTGCCAGCCGGCGGCCAGCATCTTGCGCAGGATCGGCGGCCGGGCGAAGCGCTTCTCGCGGAACTCGTCGAACATCACGTCGCAGATCGACCCGAGCGTGTCCAGGCCGACGAAGTCGCTCAGGGTCAGCGGGCCCATCGGGTGCCCCGCGCCGGCCTTCATCGCCTCGTCGATCTCGGCGATCGTCCCCACGCCCTCCTCGTAGGCGCGCATGCCGTCGAGCAGGTAGGGGACCAGGAGGCGGTTGACGATGAAGCCGGCGTTGTCGCGGGTCTGCACCCCGAGCTTGCCCAGCGACTTCGAGAACTCCACCCCCGCCGCGAACGCCTCGTCGGAGGTCGTCACCCCGCGGATCACCTCGACCAGCTTCATCACCTGGGCGGGGTTGAAGAAGTGCAGGCCCAGGAAGCGCTCCGGGCGGCCGGTGACGGCGGCCTGGGCGATCACCGGCAGCGAGGAGGTGTTGGTGGCGAACAGCGCGCCCTCCTTGACGATCCCGTCGACCTCGCGCCACATCTCGGTCTTGAGGTCGAGGTCCTCGGTGATGGCCTCGATGACGAGGTCGCAGTCGTGCAGGTCCTGGTAGTCCAGCGTGCCCTGGATGCGGCCCCGCACGGCGTCGGCGTCGGCCTGCTCGGCCTTGCCCTTCTCCACCGCGCGCGCCAGCTGCTTCTCGATCTTGCCCAGGCCCCTGTCGAGCGTGGCCTGGTCGACCTCGCGGACCACGACGTCGTAGCCGGCCTGCGCCGCCACCTGCGCGATCCCGTGCCCCATGAGCCCGCAGCCCAGGACTCCCACCTTCTCGATCTCCGCCATCCTGCCTCCGTTTCCGATTCCGACCGGCGCGCAGCCTAGCGACGCGGGCTTCGCGGAGTTGTCGTGGACCGAGTGTGTCCCGATACGCATAGGGTGCAAGGGTGCGTACCATGTGGCCGCAGCGCATGGAGTCCAAGCTCGATCGCATCGGCCGGGAGCTGGAGCAGCTCTGGAACGAGCTCGGTCCCGAGCTGCGCATCACGAAGGAGTTCATGCGCCGCCACGAGATCCTGTTGACCGAGTGGGGGCAGGCGCTGCGAGACGACTTCCGGGAGTCACGGGAGGAGTGGCGGGCGGAGAGCCGGGCTCATCGCCAGGCCCTCTTCGCCATGCTCGACCGCTTGAGCGACGGCGGTGGCGGCGCGGCGCCGACGAGCTGAGCGGCGTAGGCTCCCCGAGCATGGCCCTCGTGGACACCGAGGATCGCGGCGGGGCGCGGCATGTCGTGCTGAACCGCCCCGAGAAGCGCAACGCGATGAACGGCGAGCTCGTGCAGGCCATCGGGGTGGCGCTGAAGGCGGCCGCCAACGACCCCGACGTGCGCTGCGTCGTGATCCGGGGCGAGGGGGCGATGTTCTCGTCGGGCATGGACTTCTCCGACCTCGCCGCCCTCGCGGACGCGCCCGAGAACCTGCGCGCCTTCCGCACCGAGATCCTCGCCATCTGGAACCTGGCCGAGGAGATGGCCAAGCCGACGATCTGCCAGATCCACGGCGGGGCGATCGGCGGGGCGCTGGAGCTGGCGCTGGCCTGCGACCTGCGGGTGGCGGCGCCGGACGCGCTGCTCGGGCTGCCCGAGACCCGCGTGGGCCTGATCCCCGACGTCGGCGGCTCCTCGCGGCTGCCGGCCATCGTCGGCCTCGGCCGCGCCAAGGAGATGGTCATGACCTCGCGGCTGGTGAGCGGCGAGGAGGCCGAGCGCATCGGCCTCGTCAACCGCCTGGCGCCGGCCGAGGAGCTCGACGCCGCCACGCAGCAGCTGGTCGACGAGCTCCTGGCCTGCGCCCCGCTGGCCGTCGGCCACGCCAAGCGGGTGATGGACGCCTCGGCCCGGCCGGCGCTCGCCGCCACCCTGGAGCAGGAGGTCACGATCCAGGAGCTGTGCGCCCGCAGCGAGGACTACGCCGAGGGCGCACGCGCTCTGGGCGAGAAGCGCCAGCCCGAGTTCACCGGACGCTAGGCCGGCTGGCCCTCGGGGCCCTTGAACAGGCCGATCAGGTGGCCCTCGGGGTCGGTGAACATGCCGATGGTGCCGCCCATCGGCAGGTCCATCGGGCCGACTGTCTTGGCGCCACCGAGCGATTCGGCCCTGGCCAGCGCGGCGGCGACGTCGTCGACGCCGACGTAGAAGGTCTGGTAGGGCGGGGCGCCGTCGGGGGACGTGCCGACCCCGCCGCCGATCCCCGTCTCCCCGGGCTGGACCATCCCGTAGTCCATCCCGCCCTCGACCCGCTCGAAGCTCCAGCCGAACATGTCGCCGTAGAACTGGCGCAGGGCGTCGCCGTCCTTGCCCAGCACCTCGAACCACACCACCGGATTGCCCATCAGTCGCCTCCTCCTGGTCCGCGGTCGGGCCCCGCGTCGCCGCCGGTCGCGGCGATGGCGAGGCGTCGAACGTAATGCTCCCAGCCGTGCGCGTGCGGCGCCAGGCTGTCCTCGGGCAGGTCGCGGTGCACCAGCACCACGCGTGTTCCCTCGTCCTGCGGGGTCAGCGTCACCTCGACGGTGCTGGCGCCCGGCGGGACGGGGTTGCCCTCGCCCTCCCAGCCCCAGGTGAAGACGACGCGGTTGGGCGGGTCGACCTCGACGAACTCGCCCCGCGCGGCGTACTGCCCCGCGACGAGGATGCGGTACGCGCCGCCGGGCCGCGGATCGATGTCCGCCTCGGTCCCCATCCAGCGCACCATCCGCTCGGGGTCGGTGAAGAAGGGGAAGACCGTGTCCGGCGGGGCGCCGACCACGACCTCGCTGGTGACCTCTCCGGCCTGCACCGGGCTCATGCCCGTCTCCTTTCGTCGTGCTCCGCCTCCGCCGCGCGCCGCAGGCGCTGAAGGCCGAAGGTCCAGAACCCGTCGAGGTACTCCCGCAGCTCCTGGAGCCCCTCGGGTCGAGCGCTGTACAGCCTCCGCGTGCCCTCGCGCCGCTCGGCCACCAGTCCGGCCTCCCTGAGGACGGACAGGTGCTGCGAGATGGCGGGACGGCTGACGTCGAAGTGCGAGGCGATCTCGCCGGCCGCCAGCTCCCCGTCGCGGACCAGCCGCAGGATCTCCCGGCGGCGAGGCTCGGCGATGGCGCGGGCGACGGCTTCCATGGTGCTATGAAAGCAGATGCTTACGTAAGTGTCAACTTACGCTATCGGGGCATGACGGCAGCGCGTCTCATGAGTCGCGGCCGGTCCGCGCCCGACGGACCGAGGCGGCGGCTATCGGTCGTCCCACTCCTGGGCGACACCGGCGGCGATGGCCGCCGTGCGATCCAGGGACTCGAAGTCGACCCGGTCCGGCGTGTCGGTGGGCAGGTGCCACTCGGTGTAGACCCCGTCCGGGCCGACCGAGAGCAGCGAGATGGCG
>Ga0299907_10001457_pt1 | contig 13539 bp, 9 predicted proteins | sample RVTome_16_FD_198680 | JGI IMG/M metagenome (GOLD analysis project Ga0299907, IMG submission 198680) | Soil microbial communities from uranium-contaminated site in the Upper Colorado River Basin, Wyoming, United States - RVT152D67 (version 2) ... | reverse complement strand
GTGAGGGCGACTCCGGTTGCTTCGGTGGGACGATCCGACTGATTGGCGAATTCCTCTGCTCGTTTGCTGACTGCATCCCGGAATGATGACGCCGGGACCAGTTCGTCTACCAGCGCCCACTGCCGCGCTTTGTCACCTTTCACCCCTTCCTCGAGGGTGCAGAACACGTCGGCCCGATCCCGTCGCACATGTCGCTTGTCAGTGAGACGGGTGAGACCGCCAGTGCCGGGGAGCACCCCTAGCAAGGGGACTTCGGGGAGAGAGACCGCCGCATTCCGATCGTCGATGAGCATTATGTGGTCGGTGGCCAACGCCAGTTCGTAGCCGCCCCCGGCCGCACTTCCGGCGAGCGCCGCCAGGTATCGCTGCCCGGAATTGGCCGAAGCATCTTCGATTGCGCTCCGCGTCTCGTTGGTGAACTTGCAGAAGTTCACCTTGAGCGGGTGAGGAGCGGAGGCGAGCATGCCGATGTTCGCTCCGGCGCAGAACATGCGTTCCAGCACCGAGCCTACGACTACGGCGCCCACCTCGGGGTGTTCGAATCGCAGACGTTGGATGACATCGGCCAACTCGATATCGACTCCGAGGTCATATGAATTCAGCTTCAGCTCATAGCCGGAGTTGATCCCCCCGGCGGGATCGACGGCCATGTCGAGAAAGGCAACTCTCCCATCGATCCGCAGACGCCAGTGGCGATATCGATCCGGGTCGGTTTGGAAGTCGATCATCGAGCCCATCCTATCCTGACCGCCTGGTCAGGGGGAGCGATGAGTCTCTTTTCTCTCACAGAAGCTCAGCGTTACGCTCGCCATCATGCAGGACATCGTGGCGTCGGGTCGCAGCGTGCGCGAGTTGGAGATCATCCGGTCCGCATATCGCACCATGGCGCGGCGTGGGTCACATCGCATGTCGCTCCAGGATGTCGCGGATGGGGCCGGGGTTTCCAAGGCGCTGATTCTCTATCACTTCGGCAGCAAGGACGCCCTCCTGCTGACGGCGATGAAATGGGCGGTGGAGCGGACCGCTGAGAGGATCCGCAGCGCGCTCGAGTCTGGTGGCAGCCCCGGTCAGCAGATCGCAGCGCTCGTCGACGCGATCTTCATCGAACCCGAGGCCAATCGCGACTTCTATCTGTTCTATCTCGACCTCGTCGAGCATGCCGGGAGGATTCCCAGTTTCGGCGAGCTGTCGACAATTTTGATTGAGATCATCAACGGGCTCTACAGCGAGGTAATCGCCGACGGCGTGCGGGAGGGTGTCTTCGATGTCCCTGACATCGAGGTGGCGGCACGAAACATGAGGGCTTTGATCGAGGGCACCTTTCTTCAGTGGATGCAGACCGACGATTGGCGTGAGAACCATGAAGTGTGGAAGCGCCAATGCCGCGATGGCCTGCTCAGACTTCTCGGGGCTTAGAGGATCCGGAGAATCTCAGAAACTGACAAGGCCACTTGCCGGGCTACGGGGATCTCGGTCATTTCTGTCAGGGGTGGGTCGTACGTTGCCGGTATGGGGAGGGGAACGAGTTCGGTGAGAGTTACGCCGATCATGATCCCACGGTTGGGCTCGGACAACTCAAACTCGGAGACCTCGACCTGCCATCATCAATGCGTCGAGTCGCCGAGGGGGCAAGTACTCAGGGGCGGACCCCCACCATCCAGATCGGAAGCACAGTCCACCCACCAACCCTCGGTTCCCGAACAGACGGCATTGTCCGTTGACCCACGACTCGATCAGACCGGCCTGGTCCCGATGGCGGGTTGTGAGCACCCTATGACTCGGCCAGGGCGTCGCGAATCGAATCCGGCCATTCCCGCTTCTCGCCCGACTCGCGATCGATAAACACCACCACCATGCGCCCTTTCGCCACCGCCGTCTCACCACTCCTGACCTCGATCTCATAGGTCATCGAGGTCGTGCCCAGGTGGGAGACATTGAGGGTGATGTCGACGACGTCGTCGAAGCGAACCGAACTGGGGAACTCGAACTCGGTCTTCACCCGCGGGGTTGCTCCGAAGGTGACGTCGATGATTCCGAGGGCACGGTGCAATTCGGCTTCGGCCTCCTCCGCCCATCTCAGGACGACGGAGTGATGCCAGATGCCGGCGGCATCGGTGTCCATCCACTGAACCCGCCGTTGGATGGTGATCGCCCGTGCCGTCATCACCGAAGCTGCCAGATGAAGTTCACGACCGCATCAGTCACGAGGTCCGGACGGGATAAATGGGGCGAGTGCCCGGCACCGGGGACGACGAGGCGCTGGGGAGCCGAGCCCGTGCCTCGTTCGATTGCGTCCAACTGTTCGATCGTCCCATACTCATCTGTTTCACCCTGGATCACCAGCACGGGGCAGCGCACCTCGGGCAGGTACTCCTCGATGTTCCACGAGCGGAATGCCGGGCTGAGCCAGATGTCGGCCCATCCCGAGAAGGTCGCCCCGGGATCGGTGTGGTACTTGCTCATCTTCTCGGCCATGTCGGATTCGGGGAAGCGGTCCCGGATGGCGGAGATGGATCGTACGGTCTCCGGCTCGACGAACACGTGTGGTGCGATGAGAACCAGCCCGTCGACCGGGTGGTAGCTCGCCCCCGCGTAGATGATGGCAATCGACGCCCCATCGGAATGGCCCACCAGGATGGGGGCACTGCCCACCAGCTCCTCGATGAGCACTGGGAGTGTCTCCAGAGCCTCCTCATGCATGTAGTCGGGTCGTCGCGGCTCGGTCAGCCGGCTCGACCGTCCGTTTCCATATCTCGAGTAGGCCATTGCAGGGTGATGTGTCGACGACGACACATTGCGGGGGAAATCCCGCCACAACTCGACGCTCCCCAAGCCTTCGTGGAGAAACACCAGCGTCCCCCCATCGAACTCGGCGCCGAACCGCTCGTAATGGATCTCCCGCCCCGCGATCGACGTGGTCGCCAAATGCGTTCCTAATGCTGTGGGGACCGGATATGGGCTTTAGGGCGTTTCATTGGGTCAGAGCACCCTCCCGGTACGCCTCCCGCGCCACCTTCGCATATGGCACAGGGCTGACGACCCCTCGGATCTCGGTTTGGACATGGGGTTCCACGGTGGGCTTGGTGGACCCGCCGTCAGGCTCGCCCCAGATCAGGGTGACCTCTGTCCCGGGCTCAGCGTAGACGTTGTCGAGGACGGCGAGGGTGAGCATTTTTCCCTCGTTTGAGCTGTAGCCGATCCACGTGGAGATCCCGACCGTGTCGCCGTCCACTTGCACTGCGTCGTAGGGATGCATCGCGTAGACCGCCGAGGGGAACTCGATGAACTTGGCTCGTGGCGGATCACCGAGCTGGGTACCGATGACCTCGAGCACGTCTTCGTCCTCCAATGCCAACGTCACTTCGGTCCGGGGAGGGTTCGACGACATCCGATGTAAAGCATCCCGGCCGATGTAGTCGTGGTCGAAGCGAACAAAATGCCCGTATCCCAGGTCCCACGGCGTGAAGTAGTAGTCCTCGATTTTGTCGGAAACGAAACTCCCACCGATCGAGGCGCGACCCTCGTAGCCGTCGGCGGGCAACCATTCCCGGTAGGCCTTCAGTGAGTCGCCGGTGTAGATGGCAGGAAGAGGCGAGGGGATCCAGCCCGACTCCAGGGTGTTTGACGAGTAAGCCCTGGCACCGACCCTGCGGATCCCGAATTCCTCTCCGGCTGTGAGGATGGCGTCGACGACTGGCTCCTTGTCGTCCCAGGGGCCGAACAGCTCAAACCCGGGTTGGCCGGCCATGCCGTGCCGGAGTGCGCGCACCGCACGGCCCGCAATGTCGAACCGGGTCATGTTGAAGAATCTCACTTCCGGGGGTGCATCGCCCAACACCTTCTCCATCGTCGCCACGGCACCGGGCCCCTGGATCTGCACCCGGTAAGACTGCCGTCGGGACGGGTCATCTCTCATCACCGTGCGTTGGTCGACGGTGTACTCAACATCGAAACCCCCGGTCTCGGCATGAAACACGATCCAGTTGAGAGAAGGCATCCGACCCACCAACTCAAATAGCTCCTCCTCCAGGTGGAAAAGGATGACGTCTCCGATCACGTATCCCTCGGGTGTACAAGGAGCCAGCTGTTTGGCGCGGTCTGCCCCGAAACCCGCGAAGGAGTTGAAGCCGACGTGTTGCAACAGGTCGAACGCACCCGGTCCCTCCAGCCTGAGGTCGACCATGTGATAGGAGAGATCGAAGAGAATGCAGGTCTCCTGCCAGGCCCGTTGCTCGTCCCGCCAGTTGGTGAACTCGGGTGGGACTCCCGGGTAGACATTCGGTCCGGTCTGCATGTTGCGCAGCAAATTGACCATGTCGTCGGTGGAGTTGATCAGCTCTTCGAGGCTGCCCGCCAAGTAATCACTCCTTAGTTGCCTGCTCGATGGACTCTATGCAGCGACCGGAACCGATGCGGATCACGGCATCGGCCCTGACCACGCCACCCAACTGCCATCGGAGACGTGGATGGGCTCTTCGCCGTCGAGTTCCTGGACCCAAATTCCGGCTTCCCCGTCGAGCTCGCCGGCATAGGCGAAGGCTTTCGAGTCGGGTGACCAGAAATTGACTGACTGAGCGTATTGGGGGAAGAAGGGGAAGGTGTCGCGGACCATCGGGGGCGGGGGGGAAAAACCCCGGAACTCGGTCGGTCCGGTGCCGGTCCACACCAATGGCACGATTTCGCCTGGGCTCGTCGTGAGGACCAGGAGACTCTCTCCATCGGGGCTCCAGAAGAACCCGGCCGATAGAGCCTCGCTGATCGTATCGACGTGTCCGGTGTCGACATCGATGACGCTTACGGCATTGGCGCCGATGACGGGAGGGTCTGCGGCGGCGGCGGTGACCGGTCCCGGGTCGTCACTCGTCGATTGGAGGGCGACCGACCTTCCCTGGCGATTGGCGACGAACATTGTGATTCCGGAGACGACTGCAACTGTTTCCCTGTCGCCGGTCTCGTCCTCCACCACGAGTCGATCGTCGACAACGTGGAAAACACCATGGGTTGTCCACTGCGGAGCCAGATAGCCGGCCGATGTCGGCTCCAGTTCGGTTCTTTCTCCGTCAGGTCGGATGGTTTCTGCCCGAGTCGGTCCGGCGTGGGTGACGACTGCGTCACCCTCCGGGCTCCAGGAGAAGTAGAAGGGTGCGTCCTCGTCGAGGACCGTTGTCGATTCCTCATCGAGGTCGACGATCTGGAACTGGACTCCGGAATTGCCGTTGTGGAGCAAGCCCAGATGTCGGTTGTCAGGCGACCAGTATGTGTAAAAGGGGAGATTCGGAGTGGTCAGGGTGGTGATCTCACCCGATCCGGGCTGGCTGAACCCGGCGCCAAATCCTGTCCCGGTGGCCTGCCCCCAGGCGAGAGTGGAACCGTCAGGTGACCAGATCGGCTGTGCGTATATGGAAGGGTCTCCTTCGCTGTCGGTGATCGCCTCCCTGTTGGTGCCATCAGGGTCCACCACGACGATGTTGCCGGTGCCGTCGAGTATGGCCAGTCTTCCTTGGTCGGTTGGCAGCGGCGCAGTGGTCGAGGTTGTGGTCGTCTCGGTGTCTGGGGCCGTTGTCGCGGAGTTTTCACCCTCGGCCGTGCAGGAGACGAGGACGAATAGGAGGGCAGTCGTTGAGATGATGCGTATGCCCATGAAACCGAGCCTATTGAGCGGTCCCACCTATTGCGGTCGCTACCAGTCATCTAGGGCCTTTCTGGAATCGGCCCAACCGGGATGTGTGCCGTCGGTCACGATCTGTCTTCCCGCGACGAAGACGTCCCGCACGTCTGCGGCTGTGGCCGCAAAGACGATGGTGTCGAGAACCGTGTCATCGGAGAATCCGGCGAGACGTGGTGATTCGGGGTCGACGACGATGAAGTCGGCCGATGAGCCCTCCTTCAGCCCTGCCGAAGGAAACCCAAGCGACGCGGATCCGGTGACGGTGGCAGCCTCCATCAGCTCATGGGGTGCGAAGACCCCACGCCGACCCGTCGACAACCGGGAGTGCAACTCGACGCCCCTGGCCTCTTCGAACAAGTCGATGACCGCGTGGGAGTCGGATCCGACGCTGAGGGGGACGCCGGCCTCCGCCAGGTCGGCGGCTGGGCCGACACCGTCGGCCAGGTCCCGCTCGGTGGTGGGGCAGTAGCAGACGGTTGAGCCGGCACTGACCATCAGTTCGATATCGGCGTCGGTGATATGGGTTGCGTGGACGAGAGTCGATGTCGGGTCGAGGAGCCCCACACGCTCGAGCAACCCGATCGGAGTCAGAGTGGTGGCTTCGAGGCACTCACGGTTCTCGGCCGGCTGCTCCGAGACGTGGATGTGGAGAGGTGTCCCGTCTTGGATCCGGTTGGCCAGCTCCACGAGCATGGCTTCGGGGACGGCTCGTACCGAATGGGGAGCGAGCCCCACTACAACGTCGCCATCGTTTTCATGGACTGAGCGCAGCTCGGCTACGCGATCCAGCCACACGGACGCTTTGCCGTCACTGAACCTCTTCTGCACCGGGCTGAGAGGCTCGTCGCCGAACCCGGCCGCGAAGTAGCCGGCGTCGAGCACGCTGATCCGAATGCCTGCTGCTCGTGCCGCTCGAATCAAGGCATGACCCATCTCATTGTGGTCGGCATATGGGGTGCCGCCGATCTGATGATGGAGATACTGGAACTCGCCAACGGCGGTGATCCCGGCGAGAGCCATCTCCACGAAGACCGCGGTGGCCAGTCTCTCGTAGCTCTCCGGGGTCAAGGCTGCCGCGATCTCGTACATACGGTCCCGCCACATCCAGAAGTCCCCACCCTGGCGGTGGGTCCTGCCGCGTAGCAAGCGGTGGAAGGCATGGGAGTGCGTATTGACCAATCCGGGGAGGACGACTCCGTTCAGTTTCGACGCCCCGTGCCGCGGGACAGAGCTCGCAATCGACGAGACGAGACCGTCCCGTGCTTCGATGGTCACATCTGAGACGAGAGTCGGACCACCAAGCCACGCCAGGTCGGCGATCCACACATCGGGATCGCTTCCCGGGTCGGAGTTGTCGGGGAGGTCGGTCACAGGAGCTCCAGGTCGGGCCGAATTCGATCCTACGACTACCCGACACGCAAACAGTGTCCGGGGTTAGGGTTGTCGTTGCGGGCGGATGTAGCTGCATCAGCACGTAGAAACCAAGCGAGGAAGAACCAATGGATAGAGCCAGGCGACGCGCCCAGATGGAAAGACTCGACTCGATCAGAAGACGGTCGAACCCCGTTCAGAACCATGTAATCGACGAGCTTCAATATGGGAAGCTCACCCGGCGAGAGTTTCTCAGGAAGGGGTCTCTCCTGGGGCTTTCCTTCCCGGTGATGGGAGTGATACTCGCGGCGTGTGGTGACGACACCGCCGGCACAACCACCACGGGAGTGGCAGGTGCTACGACCACGACAGTCGCCGGCGGCGGACCGTCGACGACGATGGCGGCTGGCCCGGTGACGGTACGGACGGCTCTGCCTGCGGCCGCTGTCGGCATCGATCCGGTGCTGATCAACGACGAGGGCGGTCTCGCCGTCTTCGGCCAGGCGGCGGAGTATCTGATCTTCTCAGACGCCGAGCTCAATCCGGTCCCTGTGCTCGCCGACAGCTGGGAGCCCAGTGGGGATGGTGACGTGTGGACCTTCCATCTCAACCCGAACGCCACCTTCCACGACGGCTCACCGGTGACCGCTGAGGATGTGGTGGCAACGGTGCAGGGGATCGCCGAAGGCAACGCTGCCTCTGCGTACGAGACATTCGGTGTCGATCCGGGCGCCGTCGTGGCAGTCGATCCCCAAACGGTGGAGTTCACCCTGACACAACCCAACGGAGCGTTGCCGTTCTTCATGAGCTCGGACAACTACAACGCGGCGATTCTGCCGGCTTCGTTCTGGGCCGAGTACGCCGAGGGGAGCTATGAGCAGAGCTTCATCGGCTCCGGGCCCTGGATCAACGAGAGCTTCGAACCCGGCGTGTCCGCCGTCTACGTCAAGAACGAGGATTACTGGGGTGACAACAGTGGTCAGCCCGATCGGATGGAGATCACCTTCTTCGCCGACGAGGCCGCTGCGGTGACCGGGTTCCAGGAGGGACGGTTCGACACCATCCCCCACATCTCCTACTCGGGTGCGACGCCGTTGCTAAACAACCCGGACGCCAACGTCACGAGCATCTCCACCGCCCAGCATCGGCAGATCTACTTCGACACCTCGGCGCCGCCGTTCGACGACCCCCGGGTCCGTCAGGCGGTAGCCCTGACCCTCGATCGGCCCTCTCTGATCGATGGTCTCCTCGGTGGTTTCGGTGTTGTGGGCAATGACCATCCCATCTGGGAGAACTACCCGATGTACAACGCCGATGCGGTCGCCCAGCGCGAGGCAGATCTGGCCACAGCGCAACAGTTGCTCGACGCCGCCGGCTATGGAGATGGCATCGAGGCGCCGTTGGACACCCTGGTGTTCTTCGAGGTGGAAGATCTGGCTCAGCTCGTCGCGGGTTCGGCCGCCCAGATCGGTGTGAACTTGACCGTGGGCGTGTATGACTCCGGCACGTATTACAACGACTACTGGCTAGCGGCTGCCAGCTCGATGGGCATAGTCAACTACGGGCACCGTGGCGTCCCCAACGTCTATCTTGGTGCACCGTTGCTCAGCGAGGGCACCTGGAATGCCTCGCACTGGGTCAACGAGGACTACGACGCCCTGTTCGACCAGTTCGCCACCGCCGGCGACCTGGACACCCAACGGGAGATCGCAGGCCAGATCCAAACATTGCTCAGCGAGGAAGTGCCCTTCATCGTCCCCTACTACGTGGATCACATATCGGTGTCCAGTGCCAACTTCAGCGGGCTAGAGGTCACCGGAATGGGTCATTACAACGTGGTCGGCGCAAGCATCGGCGGCTGAACACGATGAGCACTGCATGTGGGCTCCGCATGATGGGGGAGCCCACATGCTGAACATCTGATGACGAGATTCGTACTGCGCAGGATCGGTTTGGCGCTGATCACCCTTGTCCTGCTCAGTGTGCTTGTCTTCATCGGAACCCAGCTCCTCCCCGGGGACGTTGGCCGCCGCATCCTGGGCCCGTTTGCCACACAGGAGGCCGTCGACGTCCTCAATGCCCGGCTGGGCACTGATCGCCCCCTTCTCGTCCAGTACTGGGATTGGATAACCAGTGCCGTCACCGGCGACCTGGGTTTCTCCATCTCGTTCTCACGCCCCGTGACCGAGCTGTTGGGTCGCGCCCTCGTCAACTCGCTCAAGCTGGGTGCGCTGGCCTTTGTCATCGTGGTCCCGCTGTCCCTGCTGGGAGGCATCGTTGCTGCTCTGAAGCGGGGCACATTCATCGATCGGATAATCACCGTCGGTGGACTGTCGGCCACCGTGATCCCCGAGTTTGTCTCGGGAATCGTGCTCATCGTGGTCTTTGCCGTCTTCCTCGGGTGGCTTCCGGGGTTTGCTACGGCACCGCCGGGGTCGGGGTTCTTCACCCAACTGCGACATCTGATCTTGCCTGCCATTCCTCTGGTCTTGGTGCTCTTCGGGTATATCGCACGCATCACGAGGGCCGGGGTCATCGAGGCCCTCGACGCCGACTACACCCGGACCGCCATTCTCAAAGGGCTGCCGCGATCCACAGTGATCCGCCGCGACGTGTTGCGCAACGCCCTACTTCCCACCATCGCAGTCATCGCCTCCCAGGTCGGCTATCTCATCGGGGGATTGGTGGTCGTGGAAGTGCTTTTCGGATATCAGGGCGTCGGCAAGCTCCTCTTCGACGCCGCCCGCAATGCAGACTTCCCCCTCCTTGCCAGTGGTGTCCTCGTCGTCGGCGCCTCTTTTCAGGTCTCGATGCTGCTCGCCGACGTGGCCTACTCGTGGCTCAACCCGAGGATCAGGATCTCCTGATGGTCGCCACCGCCTCGAGATCCCAGCGTTGGCGGGTGCTCCGTCGCTCGCCCACCTTCTGGGTGGGAGGTTTTCTCGTGCTGATGTGGGTCGTGTTTGCCGTATTCGGCGACTTCGTCACGCCCTATGAGCCGCGCGGAACACCCCAGGACATCCTCAACCGACTCCAACCGCCTTCTGCCGAGCACTGGTTTGGAACCGATGATCTGGGACGTGATGTTCTCTCGCGGGTTCTGGCCGGATCGCGTCAGGTCCTCACTGTGGCGGTTTCGGCCACGATCCTCGGAACGGTCCTCGGCACCTTCATCGGATTGCTGATCGGGTATTACGGCGGCTTGATCGATGACGTCGTCAGCCGGGTCCTCGATGCCTTCTTGTCGATACCCCTCGTGATTACCGGCATGCTGGCTCTGGCCGCGTTGGGACCCAACACCATCGGCGTCATCCTTGTCATCGGTCTGGTCTTCACCCCGATCATCGCCAAGACCGTCCGCGCCGCGGTGCTCAGCGAGCGGCAGCTCGACTACGTGACCGCGGCTCAACTACGCAAGGAGAACTCGCTCTACGTCATGTTCGTCGAGATCCTCCCCAACGTCTGGAGCATCGTGATCGTCGAGTTCACCGTCCGGCTTGGCTATGCCATCTTCACCGTGCTCGCCTTGTCATTCCTCGGGTTCGGTGTCGAGCCACAGACACCTGACTGGGGCGCGGACATCTTTCAGCATTACGGTCAGCTCACCGGGAGGGTTTGGTGGCCGGTCCTTTTCCCGGCCATGGCCATCGCCTTGCTCGTGGTAGGCGTGAACCTGTTAGCCGACGCCACCAGTCAGGCCTTCGAATGACCACCCTGCCCGCCCTCGAGGTGGAGAACCTCGCAATCGAGTACAAGATCGGCACGGAGTGGAAGACGGCGGTCCGTGACATCAACTTCACCGTCGAGCACGGTGAGTCCTATGGGCTGGTCGGCGAGTCGGGATGTGGCAAGACGACCATCGCCATGGCGATCATGCATTACCTTTCCCGCAACGGCCGTGTCAGCGAAGGCTCGATCCGTCTCAAGGGTCGCGAGTTCGTCGATCTGAGTCGTCGTGAGCTGCGGCGGGCCCGGATCGACGACATCTCCATGGTCTATCAGGACCCGGCGACTGCTCTGAACCCCTCACTGAGAATCGGCACTCAGGTGGCCGATGTGTTCGAGCTCTTGGGCGTGGCCGCCTCGGAGCACCACCGGAGGGTGATCGACGTCCTCAAGAAGGTGCAGATCGCCGATCCGGCGCGGGTGGTGGAGCGGTATCCGCATCAACTTTCGGGCGGGATGCTGCAACGGGTCGTCATCGCCATGGCCATAGCCTCCGAGCCCGCCCTCCTGGTGCTGGACGAGCCCACGACGGGTCTCGACGCCACCGTCGAGGCGGAGGTGCTTGACCTGGTTGCAAGTTTGAGAGACGAGATCGGGACCTCGGTTCTCTTCATCAGCCACAACCTCGCCGTGATCCGCAAGATGTGCGACCGCACCTGTGTCCTCTATGCCGGACGGATGATGGCCGAGGGCCCGACTGAGGAGATATTCACAGAGCCACGGCATCCCTACACGGTCGGATTGCTGAGATGTCTCCCCAACCCCGATGTAGGCAGCCGGGACGAGATGAGTCTCGACACTATCCCCGGGTTCCTCCCCCCGTTGGGTGCGGAGATCCGGGGGTGTGTGTATGTCGATCGTTGTGCCATGTCCCAGGACATCTGTATCGAGGTCGAGCCCGGGCTCAACGATGTCGGGGGCGGTCGGGTCAGCCGGTGTCATTTTCCCGACGAGGCTCCCAATCTTCCCCGGACCGTGGCTGCGGACCCTGTGGAGCGGAAGAGGAGCGACCAGACCCTCGTGGAGATCAAAGGCGCATCCAAGACCTTCATGCAGGATGGCCATCCCGTCTATGCGCTCTCCAACATCGACCTCGCGATCAAAGTGGGCGAAACCGTGGGGCTGGTCGGGGAGTCGGGTTCGGGCAAGTCGACCCTGGCCAAGGTCTTGCTCGGAATCCATACTCCCGATGACGGAACGGTGATCACCCTCAGCGGTGAGGAACTGGCCTCCGAACTGGAGCGTCGTGGTCAGGAGGAGATCGGCGCGGTTCAAATGGTCTTCCAGAACCCGGACAGTGCCCTCAACCGGAGGCACAGTGTCCACCGCATCATCGGCCGGGCGGTTCAGCTGCTGCGGGGTGGCCGGCGCAACGAGCGCGAGGACCGTATCAAGAGCTTGTTGCGCGAAGTCCGCATGGGGATGCAGCATTACAACTCAAAGCCGCGACACCTCTCCGGCGGACTGAAACAGCGGGTCGCCATCGCTCGCGCGTTCGCTGGCTCCCCCGCGTTGGTGGTCTGCGACGAGCCCACATCTGCACTGGACGTCTCGGTACAGGCCGCGATCATCAATCTTCTCTCTGAGCTCCAGGTGGAGGAGAACGTCGCCTATTTGTTCATCTCCCACGACCTCAACGTGGTCCGCTACATCGCTGACCGGGTGGCGGTAATGTATCTGGGACGACTGATGGAAGTGGGCACGTCGGACCGTGTCTTCTCCGGCCCGAATCATCCCTACACCGAAGCGTTGCTTTCCGCGTCGCCCGAGCTGGCAGATGACAAGAGAATCCGGCTGGAGGGCGAGATACCAGAACCCTCCAATCCACCTTCCGGATGTGTCTTCCAGACCCGTTGCCCGCGGAAAATCGGCGAGATATGTGAGACCGTCGAGCCCGAGCTCGTCGAGGCCGAACCGGGTTGGTTCAAACGGTGTCACATCCCGGTCGAGGAGCTCCGGGCCATGCAAATGGGTGCTTCTGCCTGAGGACACGAGAACGGACCGTGTCCGACCCGATCTCTGACCCACACCTTGGCCGGGCATCCTTGCGTGATAAGCTGACCCACAACTGATAGCGCCAATTTGATCGACCAGCTTGCGGGCGCTCTAGAAATCCGGCTAAAGCGGCAATGGCCGCCCAGTCACACGACTCGAGCGGCGTTTTGTCTCTGAGGCGGCTTTTCCGCAGACGGTCGATCGGGAAGGTCGGCCGTGATGAGCAACAAACTCGCCGAGCTCCTCGAAGCCAGGGGTCGTCTGGTCGCCGACGGGGGCATGGGCACTTCACTTTTCGAGCTCGGTTTGCAGGCGGGCTCCACCCCCGAGCTGTGGAACGTCGAGCATCCCGAGCGGGTCGCCAGTGTTCACGCCGGGTTCGTCGAAGCAGGGTCCGATGTCATCCTGACCAACACCTTTGGTGGTACCGCGGCACGTCTCGATCTCGACAAATTGGGTCATCGAGTTCGGGAGCTCAACGAGGCCGGTGTCGCCGTCGCCAGGGCTGTAGCCGACGATGCCGCCAGGGAGATCGTCGTCGCCGGTTCGGTGGGGCCGACCGGACAGCTGTTCGAGCCCCTCGGGGCGTTGACCCACGAAGATGGTGTCGATCTGTTCAAGGAGCAGGTGAGTGCTCTGGCAGCTGCGGGCGCCGATGTGATCTGGATCGAGACCCTCTCCTCGATCGAGGAGCTCGCCGCTGCGGTCGATGCCGCGGCGACGTGCGGGCTTCCCATCGTGTCCACGATGAGCTTTGACACCCACGGGAAGACGATGAT
>Ga0299907_10001456_pt1 | contig 13542 bp, 7 predicted proteins | sample RVTome_16_FD_198680 | JGI IMG/M metagenome (GOLD analysis project Ga0299907, IMG submission 198680) | Soil microbial communities from uranium-contaminated site in the Upper Colorado River Basin, Wyoming, United States - RVT152D67 (version 2) ... | reverse complement strand
GTATCCAGAACAGCGACCCGAACCAGTGCGACCACGTCCTCGTGCGCGTGCTCAAAGGCTTCTCGCGCTACTTCAACACGCGCTTCCAGACCTACGACCGGCACGTGCACTACTGGGCATACTTCACCGCCGCCGACACCGCGGCCGAGCGGCGCAGCGACGCCGTCGCCAACTGGGAACGCCTGAAGCCGTTCGCCGTTATCGATGGCGCCACCTTCCAAGGGTTCAACCAGGAGTACCAGTCGGCGATCAGCCGCTTCGGCGTGTTGACCTTCTCGTCGACGGAGGCCGGGCTCCCGAACGAGTTCTTCCGGACGAACGCTCCTCTTTCCTGGGGCTTCTGGCCGGACATCGAGCACTGGGAAGCGCTGTTCTCGTCCTACATCTGCCAGAAGGTCGCGCCACATCCTGTGTCGCATTTCGGCCTGAGCTCGGGTAACGGGGCACCCAACGGGCAGCCCCGCAAGTTCGGCATCTTCTACCCGACCGATCCCGGGGAGCCCGGTCTGCAGACCTTCACGGAGCAGTTGCTCGACGATCTTTTCGATTGCGGAGTCGAGCCGATCGAAGCGACGTATCCGAGGTCCGGATTCTTCGTCGACAGCCAGGATGCCGGGACCGAGGCCACAGAAGCCGTTGCGCGGTTCAGCAGCGAAGACGTGACCACGATCATCTACGTGGGGACCGAGGGACGCTTCTCAGCGGCGGCCGACGCCGTCCGCTACTACCCCGAGATCGTGGTTGCCGGAGACCTCGAGAACGACAACAACTACGTCGGTCAGCTGAACAACCAGAACGTGTGGAAGAACGCGTGGGCGATGACCTTCCACATCCGCATCAACCGGCTCGAGGATGCTCCGGGGTACCGGGCCTACAAGGAAGGAAACCCGTCGGGCGACGACAGTGCAGCCGTCTTCGCGCGGGACGGCTACAGCGATCACTTCATGCTCTTCCAGGGGATCCAGGTGGCCGGGCCGAAGCTGACGCCCGAGCGCGTCGATGAGGGGTTCCACGCCCTCGCCGAGCGCGAGAGCACAAGCCCGTTCACCCCGGCGATCTTCTTCGACGAGGGCGACTACTCCTCGGTCAAGGACGCCCACGAGACGTGGTGGGATCCGAACGGGCGCTCGCGCGGCGGCGGTACGCCGAGCCGTCGCCCGGGGTGCTGGCGAGTCGTTCGTGGCGGCGAGCGATCACTGGCCGGACATTGGAAGGGCGGAGACGACGTGTTCGGAGCCGAGGAGCCGTGCACGGGCTACGACGGGTCGTTCCGGCAGCGCTAACCTAGACTGAGCCGGCTCGGTTTCGGGAGGGGGATCGGACTGAGTTTGCGACCGACAGATCAGGCACCACAGCGCCGCTGGACGCGGTCGTATCCACCGTTGGTGGTGCTCGCCGCAGCCGTGGCCGTAGCCGTCCTCATCCTGCCGTCGGCACTCAATCTCCCGCAGTCCAACCCGACGACGGTTCTCGAGTACGCGCCGGTTCCGCCGGAAGACGAGGACCAGCCGCCGCCGGCCGGCAACCTCTCGTCTCTCGGCCTGAGCACCAGCGGCAGCCTGACGAGGCGCAACCCGGTGCCCCTGCCGCCGTCCGCGCTCCAGGAAGGCATCGGCGGGCGACCGCGACAGAAGCAATGCATCGGCAACCCGCCCAGGCAGACCGAGGATCCCGGATCGCCCCCCTGTGTCCCGTTCTTCGAGGGCGACAACTTCGGTGCCACGTATCAGGGCGTCGAGAAGAACGAGATCACCGTCCTCGTCTACTACGACGTGGGCACGTACGGGTTCCCCGGCCGCCAGGAGGTGACGCCCGACAACGGCGTCTACGCCGACGTCGACCAGGCCCGTAAACCGAACTGCACACCGACGAACCAGGGACCCAACACCGACCCCGAGGAATGCGACCACATGCTCATCCGCATGCTCAAGGGGTTCTCGAAGTATTTCAACGAGCGCTTCCAGACCTACAACCGACGCGTGCATTACTACGCCTACTTCACGGAAGCCGACACGGCGGCCGAGCGGCGCAGCGATGCCGTCGCGAACTGGGAGCGCCTGAAGCCGTTCGCCGTCATCGATGCCGCGACATTCAACGGCTTCAACCAGGAGTACCAATCTGCGCTCACTCGGCTGGGCGTCCTCACCTTCTCTTCGACCGAGGCTGGTCTCCCGGGCGAGTTCTTCCGTCAGAACGCGCCGCTGGGCTGGGGCTTCTGGCCCGATGTCGAGCACTGGGAGGACCTGTACGCGTCGTACGTGTGCCAGAAGGTCAAGCCGTATCCCGTCAGTCGCTTCGGAACACGAAGCGGAGCTCCAAACGGTCAGCCCCGCAAGTTCGGCATCTTCTACCCACAGGACATCGACGAGCCCGGCATCTCCTTGTTCGCCGACCTGCTGCTCGACGACTTGGCCGATTGTGGCGTCCATCCCATCGAAGCGACATATCCGGAGTCGGGATGGGCCGTCGACAGCGCGGACTCGGGTACAGAAGCCACCGAAGCCGTCGCGCGCTTCCAGTCGGAAGACGTGACGACAGTGCTCTATCTCGGTGTCGAAGGGCGGTTCACGAACGCGGCCGACGCCGTGCGGTACTACCCGGAGCTGGTGATCGCCGGCGAGCTCGACAACGACAACAACTTCATCGGGCAGACGCAGAACCAGAACGTCATGCGCAACGCATGGGCGATGACCTTCCACATCCGGATCAACCGCCTCGAGGATTCGCCGGGCTATCGCGCCTACAAGGAAGGCGACCCGGCCGGTGCGGCCAACCCCGCCGACTCGGCCGGCGTGTCGGCGCGCGACCAGTACAACGACCACTTCATGCTCTTCCAGGGCATCCAGGTCGCCGGCCCCAAGCTGACACCGGAGCGCGTCGACGAGGGCTTCCACGCCATCCCGGAACGCTCGAGCACGAGCCCGTACTCGCCGGCCTTCTTCTTCGACGAGGGCGACTTCTCCTCCGTCAAGGACGCCATGGAGCAGTGGTGGGATCCGGGCGGCCGGTCGCGTGGCGGCGGGACACCCAGTAACCGTCCTGGGTGCTGGCGCGTCGTGCGCGAAGGCACTCGGTTCCAGGCCGGACGTTGGGAGGGCAAAGACGACGTCTTCCGCAACCCCAACGATCCGTGCACGGGCTTCGACGGCAGTATCAAGATCCGTCCGCCGTAAACACGTCGCGGGTGGTACCCGCGCGGCTTAGACTGACCCCAGCCGAGGGCACCCGCACCGATGAGCTTTTCACCGAACGTTTCGCCACAACGCCGTAGCTGGGCGCGTCTCTATCCCCCACTCGGGGTACTCGCCGCGGCGATCCTGGTGGCCGTACTGATCCTCCCCTCCTCGCTGAACCTCCCGCAGTCCGACCCTTCGACCGTGCTCGAATATGCGCCCGTGCCGCCGGAGGATGATGACCCTCCCCCGCCTCCGGCCGGCAACCAGTCGACCCTCGGACTCGGCACCAGCGGCACCCTCGAGGGCACGAAGCCTCCCCCCTTGCCGCCTCCGCTCACCGAAGGTGCCGGCGGCCGGCCCCGACAGAAGCGCTGCATCGGCAACCCACCGCGCCAGACCGAAGACCTGTCCTCGCCGCCGTGCGTGCCGTTCTTCGAAGGCGACAACTTCGGTGCCACCTATCAAGGCGTGAAGCCCGAAGCGATCACCGTGCTCGTGTACTACGACGTGGGCGGCTACGGTCTGACCGGCCGGACGGAAACGACGCCGGCCGCCGGGACCTACGTCGACATCAACAGACCCAGCCTGCCGGCGTGCATCCCCGACGCCGCGGGCCTGGCCACGACCGACCCGACGCAGTGCGACCACGTCCTCGTGCGGGTGCTGAAAGCGTTCTCGCGGTACTTCAACGACAGGTTCCAGACCTACGACCGCCGTGTGCACTACTGGGCCTACTTCACGAGCGCCGACACGGCGGCCGAGCGGCGCAGCGACGCCGTGGCGAACTGGGAGCGCCTGAAGCCGTTCGCCGTCATCGATGCCGCGACGTTCAACGGCTACAACCAGGAGTACCAGGCCGCGATGGCCTCGGTCGGGGTGTTGAGCTTCTCGTCTACGGAAGCCGGCCTGCCGGCGAAGTTCTACCAGGCCAACGCGCCGCTGGCGTGGAGCTTCTGGCCCGATCTCGAGCACTGGGAGTCGCTCTTCTCGTCGTACGTGTGCCGCAAGGTCGCGCAGTATCCGGTCCGGCGATTCGCCAACGGCTCGGGACCTCCCAACGGCGCCAAACGGAAGTTCGGCATCTACTATCCCGTAGATCCGTCCGAACCCGGTCTCCAGGCCTTCACCGAATCACTCCTGGAAGACCTCCGCGAGTGCGGGGTGAGACCGGTCGAGGCCACGTACTCCAAGACGGGCTATGCGGTGGACTCGTCCGACACCGGTACCGAGGGCGTCGAGGCGGTGGCTCGCTTCCAGAGCGCCAACGTCACGACGGTGCTCTACGTGGGAACCGAAACGCGGTTCTCGCTGTCCGCCGACGCCGTGCGGTACTACCCGGAGATCGTCATCGCCGGCGACCTCGACAACGACAACAACTACATCGGCCAGCTGCAGAGTCAGAACGTGTGGCGGAATGCCTGGGCCGCGACCTTCCACATCCGGATCAACCGCCTCGAAGACTCGCCCGGCTATCGCGCCTTCCGGGAAGGCAATCCCGCCGGGGACGAGAGCGCCGGCATCACCGCCCGGGACGAATACCGCGACCATTTCATGCTCTTCCAGGGCATTCAAGTCGCCGGACCGAAGCTCACGCCCGAGTCGATCGACCAGGGCTTCCACGCGATCCCCGAACGGTCGGCCAGCGATCCGTACTCGGCCGCGTTCTTCTTCGACGCCGGCGACTACTCGTCGGTAAAGGACGGGGCCGAGCAGTGGTGGGACCCGCTCGGGCGCTCCCGCGGCGGCGGCACGCCCAGCAACCGTCCGGGGTGCTGGCGCATGGTTCGCGGCGGCAAGCGTTTCCTGGCCGGACAGTGGGCCGGACACGACGACGTCTTCCGCAATCCCGGAGACGCCTGTACCGGCTACGACGGAGGTATCAGGACTCGGACGTAGTCCGGCGGCAGTTGGTCGTATCGATGCGTCCGGTCGGCCGCAGCAGACCACCCTCCAGGGCCGTCTGGAACGCCGTCTTGAACGCTTCCAGCCGGCCGGTCGCCGCATCGCTCGGCGCAGCCACCGCAGCTTCCTTGGGGTACTCGAGCTCGGCGACCGCGTAGCGCTCCTCGATGGGCACGGCCGTCTCACCTTCCTCGATCCTTTTCAAGAGCTGGGCGAGGAAGGGGTTGGAATCCAGGCCGCGACGGCGCAGCTCGAGGAACTCCTCGTGCCCCCGCACGTCCACGAGCGAGCAGATCTGCCGGATCTGAGTTCCGGTCACGAACACCGAGGTCTTGCGGAACTGCGACGCTCCGATATCCCCCGATCCTTGGATGGTGGCAGCCTCGCTCGTCGGTAGACGCGGCCGGAGAAGGTCGTACCGGCGTTCCCTCCCGTCCTTAGGGGGATATCGCCAGGGATCGAGAATGGGGCGGTACTCGATGTCCTCGAGCGTGAACTCTCTGACCAGACGCGCCGACCCCATGGCCTGCTCCACGGATCGGATGGCGTCGCGCGCGTCACGGAAGGGGTCGCCGGATGTCTCCTGGCCGGCCCGTACATCCGATCCGATGAGGGGAGGTGCACCGCCCGGATCGACGACCCACCGGCCTTGCTTGAGCGCAGCGTCGACGACGGGATCGCCGAGGACGTTGGCCAGCCGCTGGGCGAAGGCGGTGTCACGCAGCCGGATCGCGAGCGCATCGTCGCGGACGACGTAGTCCATGACCGGACGGCCGCCGTGGCTGAGGACCATCGAGTGCCGGAGCTCGTCCTCGATCGTGGCGCGCACCGAATACGCCCGGTCCTCCTCGGCCACCGTATACGTGAAGGTTCGCGGCTGTCGCTCTGACGTCCGAACGAAACTGCGGAGCTCGTCGGCGTCTTCGTCCGGGTCGCTGCATGCACCGGCAGAAAGACAGACCACGGCAAGGAGGACGGCGAGAACGCGTTTCACCGGAGCGGCTCGGCCTCGAGGAGCTTGCGCAGCAGAGTACGTGGGAACGAATAGTCGCTGCGCACCGAGAGGACGTAGAAACCCTTCGGGTCGAACCAGGTGAAGATGCTCTGTTCTGTCCCGGAAGTCAGCCAGACGTCGCGTCCTCCGACGTAGAGCTGGAGAGGCACCGTTGATCCCAGTTGCGCGATGATCGCGTCGCGAAAGCGCTTCCGTTCTGGCTCCGCGACCTCGTTGAACCTACCGACCTGCAACGTCCCGCGCAGGAGATCGTCCTCCTCACGGAAGCTGAACAGACCGAGGCTGTCGAGGTACGTCCCGGACACGCCCCGGACCTCGCCGGCGACGTTCTCCTCCACGATCTTCAGTCCGAGGACCTGGGAAGGAAGAGACACCACGGCTTTGGACACGGCGCGCCGGGGAACGGCTTCACTCTCGTTGCCGCACGCGGGCAGGAACAGAAGCAGCGCGCACGCTGCGAAGGCCCGCAGCCTCATTCAGCCAGAACCTCGAGCGTCCCGACCACGAAGGGCCGGGTCCCATCGTGGAAGTTGAACTTGCCGACCCGAGTGGCGTCGTAGGTCCAGCTATCGCCCGGCGCGATGGACCCCGAGTCGAACTCACCCCGGTCGGCCACGACGGATCGAGCCTGCGAATCCCGGTTCGTCACGGAGATCACGCCGCCCTGGAAGACACGGATGTAGTACGGGTCGTAGCCGGAGGAGGTGATGCTGAAGGCGACCGACGAGGCTTCGCGCAACTGCTGCAACTGCTGCTCTTCCTCAGCCGTCCGCTGCTGTTGCTGTTGCTGAGCCTGCTGCTGCTCTTCTTTCTCCTGCGCCCCGACGAATCCCCCGCTGCCACCTTCCTTCTCCTCCGGAAGGTCGAGCTTTCCGAGGCGGCGAGCCTTCTCGTCGAGCTTCTCGACGTCGATGGCGCTTCCGACCTTCTTGGCATCAGAACAGCCGATGAAGGCGACGAGCACGGCCAGGAACAGCGACAGGACGGACCGCCTCATGTCAGCACCCCAGAGCGGCGGATAGACGCCTCGGATGTGCCGAGGTAGGACTCGATGACCCGCTTGTCGTTCAGGACTTCGGCCGGGCTTCCGCGCGTCACGACTTTCCCCTGGTCCAATGCGAGCAGCTCGTCGGCGACCCTCGAGATGAGCGGCATATCGTGCTCGATGATGAGGATACTGCAGCCCGTTTCGACTCGAACGCGGCGGAGCAGGGGGCCGAGGGATTCGGCCTCCGCCTGGGCGATACCCGAGGATGGTTCATCGAGGAGCAGCACCTTTGGTTCGGTCGCCAACGTGCACGCGATATCAGTAATACGACGCAGACCCGTCGAAAGTTCCTTCACGAACTTGTCGCGATAGGCACCCAGCTCCAGAAGCTCGATGAGCTGGTCGGCGCGGCCGCGCAGACGCCGCTCCGACGCGCGCGCTTGGGGCGCTTGCATCGCGGCCAGGAACATGCTGCGGGCCTGGTGCCGCCGGTCGAGCGCGACGAGGAGCGTCTCGTAGACGGTGAGCGAGGGGAACAGGCGGGCGTCCTGGAAACGCCTCACAAGCTGCAGACGCGCACGCTCGTCCGGGCCCATGGACGTGACGTCCGCACCTTCGTAGATGACCTTGCCCTCGTCGGGCCGCAGGAACCCCGAGATGAGGTCGAAGATCGTGGTCTTTCCGGCTCCGTTGGGTCCGATGAGCCCGAGGACCTCTCCGTCCCGGAGCGCAAAGCTCACGTGATCGACGGCGGTCAAACCGCCGAACCGCCTGGTGAGGTCCTGCACCTCCAACACCGATCGTGTTTCGTCCAGGGCCGACCGGCGCTGCCGTTCGGCGCGAGCGGTATCCGGTGCCCCCACGAGCGCACCCGTGCCCTTCACGTACACGGCACGGAGGATGTCGGGCCTGCGCAGGAGATCCTTCGTCGGCCCGATGAACTTGACCTCGCCCTTCTCCATGAAGACGGCCCGGTCGGCGATCAGGAGAGCGACGTTCACGGACTGCTCCACGACGATGATCGTGACACCCCGCTTGTGGATCCGGCGGACGCACTCCAGGAGCTCCTGCACGACGGCTGGTGACAACCCGAGCGAGAGCTCGTCGATCATCAGCAACTTCGGGTGCGCGAGGAAAGCTTGCGCGAGCGACACCATCTGCTGCTCGCCGCCCGATAGCGCGCCGCCGGTCGTGCTCATCCGGTCCTTGAGGGCCGGGAAGATCTCGAGGATCTCGTCGATGTCGACTTCGGCCAGAGGGCTTGCCTCGGCGTCTTCATCTTTCGACTTCCGGTGGTGCAGCCAACGGCCCAGCTCGAGGTTCTCCCTGACGGTGAGGCTCGGGAAGATGCCCCGCCCACCCGGAGCATGGGCAATGCCCCGCTCGGCAATCTCGTACGGCGGCACATGCGTGACCTCCCGGCCGTCGTACACGATCGCTCCCCCGGACGCCTCCTGGCTCCCACTGATCGCCCGGAGCAGGGTCGACTTTCCGGCCCCGTTCGTCCCGAGCAGAGCGACGATCTCGCCGTCTTCGATGTCAAAGTCCACGCCGAAGAGCACCTGAACACCGTCGTATTCCACCTCGACGTCGCGGCACACGAGCAGCTTGAGCGCGCCGGCATCCATGGCGCGGCGATACTCCGCCGAGGCGGCCTGGGAAGCCAACGCGCTTCGACGGTCTCGGTCAAATCCGCCGGCAGCGCTGATCTCGATCAAGCCGCTGAGGATGAAGAACGGCGATGACGCGAAAAGGACGCCGGCAAACCCCCATTCGGGGATCCGGAAGATGAAAGGCTGCGTGATGATGATCGACGGCAAAGCTGCCAGGATCAGGACCGTCACACCCAGAGTTCTGATATGGGCAGGGAGGATATGACCGTAGAACACTCCCCGAGTCGTATCGCTGAGCGCGAGCCCGAAACCATATATGGCAGAGAGCAGCAGCAGGAGCCAAAACGGGGGATGCAGGGCGATGATCCCAATCGATACTCCCCGAAGGAACCAGAAGAAGCCAGACAGGACGAGCACACTCTGCGGGCGCCGCCGCATGAGCGAGTCAATGAGTCCACCACTGAGGAACGCACCGATCAACGAGAACACCCCAAGGAACGTAAAGAGCCGTCCCCGCTCGAGGGCGTCGAAGCCGTACTCCTCGAAGAGAAAAAAGATGTAAGCGGCCCCGAAGATGCCCTCGCCCACGCGGTAAGAGATGTCGCTCAAGAACAGACGTCGCATCGTCCGAATCCCCCAGACGGTCCGCCACGCGTGGCCGAAGCGCGGCGGGGGTTCGGCCTTTTCCGCCTCTGAGTCCATCAGCCCCATACTCCGGCGCTCCATATAGCCGCGGATGGGGTCGCGCAGGAAGACAACCACCAAAATGCCGCTCACCACCAGGAGGGGTCCCGTTATGTAAAAGTTCGAGCGCCAGCCGTACGTAAGCGTCAGCAGACCGATACACAGCGGGCCGGCATAGAAACCGATGCGCGCCATCGTTCCGAAGAACGCGAAAGCTCTTCCGCGCGTCTCCGGTGGGTAATAGTCGTTGAGCAGCGACACGTCTGGCGTAAGTGACACGTTGTAGCCGACGGTGTCTGAGATGCCGAGGGCTCCCAGCGGTCCCACAGTGCGCACGTGTGGTCTCACCAGCGCCGAGGCGCCTTGGACAACCATTCCCGCGGCGATGAACGGTACACGCCGAACGCGGTCGAGGACGTAGCCGAAACCCAACGTCGCGAAGATCACTACGAAACCGAAGAGATTCTGCACCGTAAGGATGCCGACGACGCTGATATCCAGATCCCGAACAATGTCGGGCAGAACGAGACCGAAGATCCGAAGATCGAAACTGCGGATCAAAGCCATGACGCCGAGGATGAGGACCGGCGTAAATCCATAAGGGGTGCGGCGCAGGTCTCCCCATCGGGTCGCATCGCGCAGAGTCTTCCCGAAGTTGCGAAGGCCCTTGCGGACGAATCCGCCACCCTCGTAGTCGGCCGGTTCAACGGCGGGCGGTGCCGGCGGGGCGAGCGGATGGATCGCCTTCTGCAGGTCCTCCTCGGATCCCAGGTCGACAGGCGCCACCGGATCGGTCACAAGCTTTCGCGCGTGGCGCCGGACCGGCTTCTTCTTCCGTCGCACGGTTTTCTTCGCCACCTGTTAGTCCTCCGCGGCGGCCCGCGCCGCAGCCGCTCCGAACGCTGAGCGATCGTCGGGTGCGCCTGTGCGGCCGCCGTCGGCGCCGACCTCGGCCCCGTACAGTTCTGAATCGAGGCGATAACGCGGGGCGAGACTGGGCGCCATGGCGCTGACTTCCTCAGCCACACCCAGTGGGATGAGCTGCTTCTCCACGATCGCGGGGTCGTAGTCGGCCATGAGTGACGGCACGATGAGCTGCCGGCGCGTGGCGACCACGCGGTAGACCGAGTCTCGCAACGCGTACGCGATCCCGGCGAGGCCACCGGGAAGGATGTACAGGATCGCGAGCAAGCCGAACTGTGGAGTGAGGAAGAACGCGAGCGTCGGGTCGCTCAAGGGGAAGAGCTGAACCACCGATTGGAACCCCGATCCCAGCATCGCTCCCGTCACCGACGAGACTCCGCCGATGATCGCGAAGATGAACAACTCGACGCTGGCTTCGGCGCCGAAGGCCGTCTCGCTCACCGCTCGCTGGTGGTGCGCAAAGAGCACACCGGCGATCCCACAGATGAAGCCCGACAACGCAAACGCCGACAGCTTCGTACGGACCACGTTGATGCCGAAGGCCTGGAGATCGTTCTCGTTCTCCCGGAGAGCGATCAACACCCGCCCGGGGCGTGCGCGTCGCAACGTCACGATGAGCGCCACGACAAGCGCCAGGAAGGCAACGGCCAGGTAGTACATGCTGCGCTCGTCCTCGAAGTCCAGGAACAGTAGCGTCGGCCGTCTCATCTCCCGAGGCTCGAGCCAACCGAAGTAGCGCTCATCGAACAGCACCAGCGACACCGTCTGTGCGAACGCAAGCGTGGTGACGGCGAGGAACAATCCGCGGATACGCAAGGCCGGAAGTCCCACGGCGATCGCGACGATCGCCGCGACCACAGCTCCGGTCGGGAGGGCGAGCCAGAACGAGAGATCGAGCCGCGACGTCATCGCACCACCGACCATCGCGCCGATGGCGACGAAGCCGAACTGCCCGAGGCTCGCTTGACCGGCCCACCCTGTTAGCACGACCAACGACAGCAGGGCGATGGCAGTGATGGCCGCCAGCGCCCCTCGGTTGGTTAGGCCCGACTCGACCGTCCAGGGGAATACGAGCACGAAGGCGGCCGCGACCAAGACGAAGATCCGGCGCCAGGTACGAATGGACGGCACCTGGAGGAGCTCTCGCGGTGTCGGACGAACCTCTTCGGTCGCCTCCCATGAGCTTGCTTCCTCCGACCGCTGCAGGATCCGCCGCTGAGCGAACAGGCCGAGGACGATCACCACGACGAGGCCCGCGTCGATCAAGCCGCCCTGGTCGCGGAAGCTCCACCCGACGGCGCCCTGAGCGATCGCGATCAGCAACGCCGCGTACACGGCGATAGGCAAGCTGCGCATGCGCGCGATCACACCCGCGGCCAACGCCGCGATGAGGACCGAGGGAGCGCCGCGCCCCCCGAGCGCGAAGGTCTGCGTCGTGCCGAGCAGCGTCAGACTCGCGCCGGACAGAGCTCCAGCTATCACCCACACGACGGTGGACAAGGTGCGGACGTTGATGCCGAGCAATTCGGCGCGCTCGGCGTTCTCGGAGGACGCCCGGACGGCCATACCCATACGCGTGAAGCGCAAGAACCCGCCGATGCCGAGGAGCGCCACGACGAGCACACCCAAGGTCAACAGGTGCGCGAATCGGAACGGGATCGCCACGTCACCGATCTGGAAGTCGAAGCTCCGGAACGGGATGATCCGCTGTCCGCCGAAAAGGGCCGTCAGGTCACGCCCCTCGCCATAGATGGGGAGGCTGGCGACACCGATGATCCCGGACGTCGCAAGCAGCGAGCCGATGCCGATCGTTACGATCGTCACCACGAGCCGCGGGGCTTCGAAGAACCGGCGGATGAACAGCAACTCCGCGGCCAGCGCAACGACCGCGGAGAACACGACGGCCGCGCCGAACGCCAACCCGTAGTTCAGGTCGTGCGCGATGATGAGGTTGTATCCGAGGATCGCACCCACGGCGCCCAGTGCGGCCTGGGCGAAGTTCACGATCCTGCTCGTGCGGTAGATCAACACCAGGCCGATCGCCGTCATCGCGTTCAGGGCACCGTTGACCAACCCGTTGAACAGGATGGCCATCGGCGTCCCGCGGGCAGCTCCGGAGGAGCCGGGCAGAACGAGTTGCGTGAACAGCAGGAGCAATCCGGCGGCACCCGCGCCGATGAGCAGCGACCGGAAGGCCGACCCCCTCGACAGGTTCACGCCCTAGCCGCCACCCCGCGTAGGCACCCGGCCCACGCGCGCCTCGATCTTGACGGCCGGCTCGTCGCGCGGCGCGTCGACGTGCTCGAACACGATCAGGCCGCCGTACTGCGTAGCTACCCCGTAGTCGTAGTTGGAGACAAGCGTCTGCGTCTGTCCCGTCCGGTTGTCGGTGTAGCGGAAGATCTGCTCGGCGTCGGTGAACCAGGTGTCGACGCGGTCCCCACACGCGTCGATCTGCTTGTGTCCCTTGACCATGCCTCGGATCGTCAGGGAGGCGAGCGTGCTCGGGTCCGTGCCGGTTGAGTCGACGGCGGTTCCGTCCTTGACCGGGAAGGCGGTGAGCTGGATGGCCGGCGACGGCGCGAATTCCGTTTCCACGTCGCGTCCTTCGCTGTCTTCCCCGCGGAAGACGATCCCCTCGATGAACAACCCCTTCCCGGCGTCGTTCGGAACTTGTTCCTGCTGGACGGCGGGCTTGGGCACGACGCGATATCTGGTGGTGAGCGTCCCGCGGTTCTGCCGCTCGTCGACGAGATTCTCTTGGGTGACGTCGAACGTGAAGGCGTCCGGGATGCTCGGATGGTCTTCGACGCGGCTGATGAGGCGTGTCTCGAACGTGTCGACCGGGAACACCCCGGCCCCCGTGGTTATCTCACCGTCGAGCTTCCACGGGTAACTCCCCGCGGCCGGGCGCCCCTGCGGCTCGACGCTCGCCTCGATGTCGGGGAAGTCGAACGGTCCGGCCTCGGGACATGGTCGGTTGGAAGGCGGCGGGATCTCGAAGTCGAAGGGCGGGATGGTCGAATCGGGCTCGTCCGGCAGCGTGCGCCGCCGCGGAGACTGCACGACCGTGTTCGCCGGCGCGGCAGCCTCCAGCTCGATGCCCAGGCCGACGTTCGTGTTGATCGACCGCACGCCGACGCCCGCACGGGGACCGTCCCCTTCGCTGGAACACGACGTCATGACGACCACTCCGAGCAACAGCGCCGCGGCGAGCCGGTGCTTACGCGGCACGATCCG
>Ga0299907_10001455_pt1 | contig 13543 bp, 11 predicted proteins | sample RVTome_16_FD_198680 | JGI IMG/M metagenome (GOLD analysis project Ga0299907, IMG submission 198680) | Soil microbial communities from uranium-contaminated site in the Upper Colorado River Basin, Wyoming, United States - RVT152D67 (version 2) ... | reverse complement strand
ATGCGACCGACCCGCCCGCCTCACGGACGATCAGCTGCCCGGCGGCAGCGTCAACCGAGCGGCAGGCCGAGAGCGTGACGAGCGCGTCGAACCGGCCCGCCGCCACGAAGCAGAGCGACAGCGCGACCGAGCCGAGTGCCCGCAGCCGCGCCGCTCCGGTCGCGGCGAGGGCCTCGGCCGTGCCCGGCACGTCCGTGGCCCGGACCATCTCGAGCGCGAGCACCTCGAGCTCGGCGTCGGCTGGCAGCTTCGGCAGGCGCTCGCCGTCGAGGTGGGCGCCGCCGCCTCGCTCCGCCCACCACTCCTCTCCGCACCCCAGGTCCTTCACGTAGCCGAACGTGACGCCGCCCATGGTGGCGTCCTCGGCGATCGCGATCGAGACCGCGTGCAGCGGCATCCGCCGCTTCGCGTTGCGGGACCCGTCGATCGGGTCGATGATCACGTGCACCGGCCCGCCGCCGGCGATTGCCACGTGGCCGCGTTCCTCGGAGACGGCGGTCAAGCCCACGCCGATCGACTCGAGCTCCGCGAAGATCGCGTCCTCGGCGGCGGTGTCGATCACGAGGGTGCGGTCGCCGCCCTCGCCGCGGCCCCCGGTCGCGACCGAGCGGTCAGCGATCTTCGGATAGCCCTCGAGGGCGGCCTCGACGCCCGCGGACGCGCGCCGGCAGATCGCGAGCCAGTCCTGATCCCCGGGAGTCATGCCGCCGCGAGGCTAACCCGAAAGACTTCGGGGATGCGCATTGGCCTGATCGTCCCGGTGAGGGCACCCGCACCGTTCCTCGACGAGGCCCTTCGGTCGGCGCGCGAGCAGGACCGGCCACCGGACGAGCAGGCCGTCGTCTACGACGAGGGCGGTGACGGGCCCGCTCCGACACGCGCGGCGGCGCTCGCGCGCCTCGGCGACTGCGACTGGGTCGCGTTGCTCGACGCCGACGACGCCTGGGAGCCGGGCAAGCTCGCGGCGCAGCGGGACGCGATCGCGCGCCACCCCGACGCGGGCGTGTGCTTCGGCCGCGCGACGGCCGTGGGCGGCGACGGCCGCCCCACCGGCGAGCGGTTGCCGGAGCTGCCGGCGGGGCCGCTGACGGCGAGCGACCTCGCGCCAGTGCTATTCGAGTCGAATCCCATCCCGACCTCGAGCGCGCTCGTCCGACGCGACGTGCTGGTTCGCGCCGGTGGGTTCGACGCCCCGGCGCCGCTCGCGTCCGATTGGGACCTGTGGCTGCGGCTGCTCGCGTGTGGTGGCGAGTTCGTGTGCGAGCCGCGCGCGCGGATCCGCTACCGGCGCCACGGCGGCGGCGTCACGGCCGACGTGGCCGCGCTGGCCGAGTCGATGTTGAAGGTGCACGCCGCTCACGCAGGACTCGTCGACGAGGCCAGGCGAAGGCGCGCCGAGTCGCGCGACCTGGTGCTGCTGGCGCGCGGGCGGATCAGGCAGCGCCGCTACCGCGAGGCAGCCGACGTGCTGCGCCGCGCGGACGCGCTGGTGCCGCTGCGCGGACGTGAGCGCATGCTGCGGCGGCTGGTCGCGCTGCCAGGGGCGCGCGCGTCGCTCGGCCGCCGCGCGCCGTACCGCTGAACGACCGTTGCGTGTTTCTAGGGGCTATGGCCCCGGAAATCACGCAACGCACGCTCGTAGACGGCGAGCGTTTCGCGCGCCACATCCGCCCAGGTTCGCCCGCCGGCCCGCGCCTCGTTCCCAGCCAGTTCCACGGCGGCGGCGAGCAGCGCGTCGAGGTCACCGGGCGGTACGAGCCGCACCGCCGGATTGCCCTCGAGGGTTTCATGCAGCGCCGGTATCGAGTACGCGGCCACGGGCGTCCCGCACGCGAGCGCCTCGTGCGGGGTCAGCCCGAAGCCCTCGTCCTCGGACGGCAGCACGAGCGCGTCGGCCGCCGAGTAGAGCGCGGCGAGCTCCTCGTCGCTCACGCGTCCGGTGAGCACGACTCGACCCGTCACCGCGAACCGCGCGGTCGCCGGGTCGTGGCGGCCGGCGAGGACCAGCGGCGGGCAGCCCGCCTCGGCCGCGCGCTGCGCAAGCTGCTCGACCCCCTTGCGCGGATCGGGCGGGTCGAGTCCTCCGACCCAGACGAGAAACCGATCGGGCAGCCGCAGCCGCGTCAGCAGGCCCCGGGGCGCGACGACCGGACGGAAGACGGCGGCCGGGGCCTCCGGCACGAGCTCGATCCGGGTCACGCCGAGGAGGTGCGCGGCGTCGTCGGCGACCGCTCGCGACGGGACGATCACGCGCGTGGCGCGCTTGACGGCGCCGTACCGCAGCCGGTGCTTGAGGCCGCTCCTCAGGTAGCGGCGCGGTTGCTTGAGCGGGGTGAGGTCGTGCAGCGTGATCACGTAGGGGAGGCCGGCGCGAATCGACGCGTGGTCGATCGACGGGCTGTGCAGGAGGTCGGCTCCCGCCGCCCTGGCGTCGCGGCCGAGCAGGAGGTGGTCCCAGAGCTCGGCCACCCGCGCCGGCGCCCACGGCCGCCGCAGCGTGTACAGCTCGGCGACCGACACGCCCTCGGCCGCGAGCGCCGCCGCCAGCTCCGACGTGTAGCGCCCGATCCCGCGCTCGGCGAGCGCCGGGTCGCCGAGCACGCGCAGGTCGAGCGCGACCTTCATCGCCCCGCACTCTCGCGCAGGAGCGCCGCCAGCTCCCCCGCCACCCGCGCGGTCGCGAAGCGCGCGGCGTCGGCGCGTGCGGAGTCCGCCATGGTGGGGGCGCGTTCGAGCACCCGCTCGAGCGCGGCGGCGAGCTGCTCCGGGTCGCCGGGCGCGACAACCTCGCCGCTGCCCGGCGTGACGTATTCGGGCATCCCGCCGGAGTCGGTGACCACGGCGGGGGTGCCGGCCGCGAGGGCTTCCGCCGCCACTGTGCCGAACGGCTCGACGAGCGACGGCACGCAGAGGACGTCGAACCACGGCATCAGCGCGCGGGCGTCGTCGACGGGCGCGGTCACGACCACGCGGTCGCCGAGGCCCGCAGCGACGTCGCGCACGCGCTGCTCGTAGTCGCGCTCGGGCTCGAGCTCGGGCCCGCGCACGAGCACGACGCGCAGGTCAGGGACGCGTTCAGCAAGCGTCCGCGCGGCATCGAGCAGGTCGAGCACGCCCTTGCGCGGCTCGAAGCGCCCGACGAACCCGACGACCGAGCCGCTGCCGGCCCATGGCGGCCGAGCCGCGGGCTCGACCGCCTCGACCGGAGCCGGCACCGTCCGGAGCCGGGCGGGCGGCGCGCCGGACTCCGCAGCTGCTCGCGCGACGGCGTCGGACGCGCAGGCCATCACGCGGACCGCGCGCCAGAACCGGTTCGTCCGCCAGAGGAGAGGACGGTGGGTGACGATGTCGTGCAGCCAGACCACCACCGGCGTGGCGCCGAGAGCCGGCACCAGCCGCTGGGGCACGGTGCCGTTCAGCCAGATGACATCAGGGCGCACGCGACGGACGAGCGAGCGCGTGCGCGGCCACGCGACGACAGCTCGCGGCCAGCCGCCGCGTCGCAGCGGCCCGACCGGCAGCTCGTGCACGGACACCCCAAGTGCGCGCGCCGCGCGGGCGACGCCGCGTTCGGCCGGGACGCCGAGCTCGAGCACGACGTCCTCGGCCGCCAGCGCGGGCACCAGTCGCAGCAGCGCGAGCTCGGCGCCGCCGGGCTCGGCCGCCTGCGCGACCGCGAGTACGCGTAGCGCCATGGCGGCATGATGCCCGCATGGCCAGCCGCTATGACGACGAGCTGTGGGAGCTGGTGCCGGAGGGGCGCCGCCCCCCGCGCGATCTGGCGCGCTGGCTCGAGTCGCTCGAGCCGGCGCGCCACGCGCTCGACCTCGGCTGCGGCGACGGTGCGCTGTCCGGCGCCGTGCGCGCCGACAGGCTGACGCTGGCCGACGTCTCGGCCGTGGCTCTCCTGCGCGCGCGGACGCGGCTGCCGGCCGCCGAGGCCATCGAGCTCGACCCGGACGCGCCGCTCCCGTTCGCCGACGGAGCGTTCGACCTCGTGGTCTGCACCGAGACGATCGAGCACGTGCGCGACCTCCAGCTGTTCCTGTCGGAGGTGCGGCGCGTGCTCGAACCGCGCGGAAGGCTCGCCGTGACGACCCCCGCCAGCCGCCGGCTGATCCGGGCGCCCGACCCGCTCTCGCCGCACCTGCGCTTCCTCACGAAGCGGAGCCTGCGCGAGCTGCTCGAGCGCATGGGCTTCGACGTCCGGTCGCTCCGGCGGGGGGGAAGCGGGCTGTTCGCGCTCGCATCTCGTTAGAAAGGGGGCGCATGCGGGTTCTGATCGACACGAGCTTCGCCGCGCGCGGCCCGTCGGGCACGGCGGTCTACATCGAGCGCCTGACCGCGGCGCTCCGCGCGCGCGGGAACGTCGAGGTGGTCGAGGCGCGGCGCCGCCGGCGGCCGGCGCCCGGACGCAGCCGCGCACACGGCCGTGTGCTGTGGAGCGCGGTCAACGCGCTGCTCGACGCCGGCTGGGTGCAGGTCGCGCTGAGGGTGAAGGCACGGCGCGCTCGGGCGGACGTGATCCACCACCCGCTGCCCGCCTGGATGTGGCGCGCGCCGTGCGCGCAGGTGATCACGGTCCATGACCTCGCGTTCGAGCACCTGCCGGAGGGGTTCGGCCGGATCTGGCGCGCGCTCGCACGTCGCCGGCACCGCGCGGCCGCGCGGCGCGCCGGGGCCGTCGTTTGCGTCTCGCGGACGGCGGCGGCGGACGCCGTCGGGATCCTGGGCGCCGATCCGGAGGTTGTGATCGTCGCGCCGCATGGGCCCGGCCAGGTATCGGCCGCGGCGACCGATGCGGCGGCCGGTGAGGCGCGACACTTCCTGTACGTGGGCGACGACGAGCCGCGCAAGCGCGTTCCCGCCCTGCTCGAGGCGCACAGGCGCTACGCCGCCGGCCGGCAGGACGCGTTGCCGCTCGTGCTCGCCGGCACCGCCGCTCAGCGCGCGAACGGGCAGCCGCTGATCGTCGGCGAGCCGCGGCCGGACCCGGCACGGCTGCGTGAGTTGCTCGCCGGTGCCGCGGCGCTCGTTCACCCGTCCGCCGAGGAGGGGTTCGGCCTCACGCTGGCGGAGGCGATGGCGTCGGGCGTCCCCGTCCTCGCCGTGCGCAACCCGGGCACGCACGAGCTGTGCGGCCCGGCGGCGCTGCTCGTGGAGCCGGACGGGCTGGCCGAGGGCATGACGCGGCTGCACGAGGAGGGCGACCTGCGCGCCGAGCTCGCGCGCATGGGGCGCGAGCGCGCGCGACGTCTCTCGTGGGACGAGAGCGCCCGCCTGCACGAGGACGCTTATGCGAGCGCCGCCGGATGAAGGTCGCGGTTCTCGGCACACGCGGGATTCCCGCGAGCTACAGCGGCTTCGAGACCGCGGTCGAGCAGATCACGAGCCGGCTGGCGGCCCGGGGGCACCACGTCTCGGTCTACTGCCGCCCGCACGTCGTCGATCCCTCGATCGAAGCGTGGAAGGGCGCCCAGCTGATCCACCTCCCGACGATCAGGAACAAGTACCTCGACACGTTCGTCCACACCTTCCTGTCCGCGCTGCACGCCGCCCACGTGCTGAAGCCGGACGTGGCGCTGTTCTTCATCGCGGGCAACAGCCCACTCTGCGTGATCACGCGCGCGCGCGGGATCCCGACGCTGATCAACATCGACGGGCTCGACTCGAACAGGCGGAAGTGGAACCGCACCGCGAAGACGTACCTTCGCTGGGCTGAGCGCGTCTCGCCGCGGATGGCGACGCGCGCGATCACGGACTCGCACGCGGTCGCTCACATCTTCGAATCGAGCTTCGGCAAGCGGATCGGCGTCGTCCCGTACGGCGCCGAGTCGCCGCCGGAGACCGGCACCGAGACGCTCGAGCGGCTCGGCCTCGAGCCGCGCAAGTACGTCCTGTTCGTCGGGCGGCTCGAGCCTGAGAACAACCCCCACCTGCTCGTCGAGGCGTGGGCGCGGATCCCGAGTGAGAAGACGCGCGGCATGAGCCTCGTCGTGGTCGGCGGCGCGCCGTACGCTTCCGACTACATCCTGCGCGTCAGGCGCGCGGCGGACCCGCGCGTGGTCTTCCCGGGGTACGTGTTCGGCCGTGGGTACTGGGAGCTCCAGCGGAACGCGTACCTGTTCTGCGCGCCCACCGAGGTGGGCGGGACCCACCCGGTGATCCTCGAGGCGCTCGTCGCGGGCAACTGCGTCCTCGTCAACGACTACGAGCCGAACGCGGAGACCGTCGGCGAGGCCGGCGTGTACTTCTCGGGGCGGCAAGGCGTTCCCGACCTGGCCCGCCAGCTCGAGTACCTGATCGACCACCCCGAGGGGGTCGAGGCATACCGCGAGCGTGCGCGCGAACGCGCGAAGCAGTACTCGTGGGACGCCGTCGCGACCGCCTACGAGCAGTTGCTGCTCGACGTCGTCGAGGGGACCGGCCACGGCCCGCTGCCGCTCGACCGCCTCGAGGAGATCGAGCGCGCGACCGGCGCGGCGCTGCCCTAGAGGCCCGCGGAGCTAACCAAAAACGATTCGGAAGGTGCCGGCGCCGCGCACGTCCACCTTGGTCAGCAGGTAGCCCGCCGCGTTCGTCTCCACCTGCTTGACGAGGCGCCAGCGCCGCTTGCCCTTCCGCCTGAACTCGATCCGCGCCGGGGTCCGGCCGGGGGCGGCACGCCAGTACCCGAACACCCGCGTTGGGCGGCCGCGGCGCTTGATCAGGTGGATGCCGCGCTGATAGCTGGCGTAGGCGGGCTTGTGCTTTCCCTTGGCCGTCTTCAGCCCGGTCTGGAACGTGCCCCAGCGGCGCGGGTCGTTCGGCCCGTACATCCCGAGCGGCGAGTCGTCGAAGAGCAGGAACTGCGCCGTCGAGCGGACACGCCGGTGGCGGTACGCGAGCCACTCGCCGTGGGCGAGGTAGCGCGCGTGGGTCTTCCACGGCCAGCCGACGTACGGGTCGGGCGGGTCGGTTTGGTAGCCGTACTCGGTCAGCCACACCTTGAAGCGCTTGGCGGAGCCGTGGCGGCCGAGCGCCAGGTCGAGCGTCCGCGTCAGGCGGCCGAGGTCGGCGATGACGACGTCGTCCTTGTTCGGATCGCTCACGCCCGGCGGCGCCTCGAACGCGTAGGGGTGATGTGCGAATGCCGTCGCGTCGAACAGGACCGGGTGCGCGGCACGGAAGCCCGTGCCGCCGTCCGGACAGTCGCGGCGCTGGGCAGCTTCTCCCGTGAACGGCCGGAACCTGCGGTTGAGGCAGTAGAGCTCGCGCACGAAGTGCAGCGGCCGCAGCGACTGCGTCACGGCCCGCTCCGAGGCGCCGCGCGGGGCGGTCTCGCCGATCAGGATCGTGTCGTCGCCGTGCCCGGACTCCGCCAGACCGCTGTACATCGCGTCGGCGAGCGCGCGGTAGACGTGCGGCGAGGCCGCGAGCCGCTTGTCGTCCTCATGCGATTGCGGTGTCAGCCAGCCGGGCATGTTGGGCTCGTTCCAGGCCGACCATGTGTCGACCCGCGGGAGGACGGGGCCGGTGTTCGGCGGGTTCGGGTTGTCCGGCGAGGGGTCTGACCCCTCGGGCGGGCAGATTGGTGGAGGGACGGGGAAGTTCGGCGTTGGCTCGCAGTCGTCGAACACGGACGCGCTGTTCTGGCGCGCCGCCTCGTCGTTGAACATGCCCGAGTAGCGCGTCCCGACGGCTTGCACGAAGTCCTTGTACTCGGCTGCGCTCGGGCGGAACGAGTCCTCGGTCTCGGCGCTAGGGGCCGAAGGGGTCGCCCAGTGCGGCGCGGGCGAGGTGATGTTGAAGAGCAGCTTCAGGCCGACCTTCTGCGCGGTGGTGACGATCGCGTCGTAGCGATCCCACTTCTCGGCGGAGTAATTCCGCGGGTCGGCGCCCGCGCCGGGCGGGAACGGCCGTATCTCCGACTTCGGGTCCGGCGCCAGCAGGTGCCAGAACACCGAGACGCGGATCCGGTCGACGCCGATCTGCTTCAGCTCCGCAAGCGTGCCCTCGAGCCGCTCGGGCGCCGAGTACACGATCTTCGGGTCGTCCATGAAGATCGACTCCTGCGACCTCGAGGCGGCGGCCGGCGCGGCCGAGACGGCGAGCACGGCCAGCGCGAGCACGGCGGCCCGCGTCACTGGGGCACCTCCGGCGGGAGGGGCGCCTCCGGTGGGAGGTCGCCGCGCAGTCGAAGCCGCGCCCGCGCCTCGATGAAGGTTCTCTGGACCGCTTCGGACATGGGGTCAAGGTAGAGCGCCTGGTCGAGCGCCGTCAGCGCCCCGTCGGGATCGTCGAGCTCGTAGAGCCGGAAGTCGGCGAGCCGGAGCCACGCCTGCGCGTCCCTGCGGTGCTCCGCGGCCGCGCGCTCGAAGACGGCGAGCGCCTCGCTGTCCCGCCCCGCGCGCTGGTGCACGGTGGCCTCCGCGAACAGCGGCTTGATCGCGAGCGGGTCGATCTCCTGCGCGTCGTGTGCGGCGTCGAGCGCCTCGTCGAGCCTGCCGGAGCCGGAGAGGGCGATCGCCTCGTTTGCGCGGTTCTCAGCGCGCTCGGGCTGCCAGATGCTCCAGCTTGCGGCGAGCGCGGCCAGCAGCGCCCCCGCTGCGAGCGCGATCCGGCCCCGGGACAGGCGCGAGCGCGGTGGCTCCTCGACCGGGGCAGCCGCCTCGGGCGCAGGCCCGCGCCCGGCGACGAAGCCGGCCGCGACGAGCGCCATGACCGTCGGGCCGGGCGTGAACCAGGTCCAGTCGAGCGCCGACTGGATCCCGTACGCGATGGCGGCCAGGAACAGAGCGGTCACCGCAATCCGGTCGGCGGTCCATGCGGGCGCGCGCATGTGGTCCACCCGCTCGGGACGTCCGATCAGCAGCAGCTGGCCGAGGCGTGAGCGCGGCGTCGCTCCGACTGCTCGAATCGCTGCGATCAGCCACGTGAGCGCGAGCGCGAGCGACACGAGGAGTCCGATGACGCCGAGGTCGGCCATCGTCTGCGCGAGATAGCCGTGCGCATGGCGCGTGACGTTCTTCGTCTCCCGGAACCGGAGCCCCGCCGTCGCAAAGCCCCCGGCGCCGACGCCCGCGACCGGGTCGTCCTCGAAGACGTCGAGCGCCTGGCGCCAGTACCGGCTCCGCGACGACGCCGCCGTCCCGAGTCGTGACGGGCCGCCCGCGGCAGTCGCGCTGTCGTCCGTCAGCTCTTCCCAGCGGTCGGAGACCGTGCCGCCGAGCCCGCGGTCACTAAGGGCGACCGCGCCGATGCCGGCGACCACGGCGAGCAGCAGCCCGGCGACCAGGAGCTGGCCGATGGCGCGGCGGGCGTCGGGCTGGACGACCATCCGCTCACGCGCGCTCGTGAACGTGAACCCGATGACGTACAGGCCCAGGACGAACGCGAGCAGCATCAGCCCGAACTCCGTCGCCACTGCCTCGCGCACCGCGATCTCGACGTTGTCGTCCGTGAAGGCCGCCTTGCTCGTCGCCCACACGAGGATCGGAGTAGCTGCAACTGCTGCCGCCAGCAGCACCGCCATGCTCCTCAAGCGCAGGGGGACGAACACGAGCCAGAGCGCGATGGCGACGGCCGCGCCCATGAGCCCGCTGCGCGAGTAGGTCAGGAACAGCGCGACCGTGAGCAGGCCGGCGACGGGATAGGCGAGTGCGCTGACGGCCGCGGACCCGTGCCGTCTCGCACCGAGCCACAACGTAAGCGGGAACGCCAGGCCGGCGGTCACGCCGACGGCGTTCCAGTATCCGAACGGCTGGCCGATGCGAGCGTAGATCTCGAGCTCGGCGAGCTGGGCCGGCCACACGCGCGAGATCAGCGCGTAGCCGACGATGACGGTGGCCGCGATCAGGATCGCGCGAAGCACGAGCTCGCCCGCGGCGGGACCGAGGTTTCCGAGCGCGACGGCGCCGGCGAACACACCGAGGTAGGCGAGCGTCCGGTTCGTCTCGATCCAGCTGTCGCCCGGCGCGACGGACCACTCGATCGACAACGCGCTGAGAAGCGTGAGGAGGACGAAGAGGCCGGTCGTGATCGCGCCGCGCGGGCGGGTCCTGGGCGTGAACAGGACCCCGATCGCGCACGCGATCCCGCCGCCGATGACCAGGCAGATCTCCGTCGTCGTCGCTCGCCCGAGCTCGGTCCCGCCCTTCGCCCCGAAGGCGACCGCCGTGAGCGCTGCCGCGAGCCCAAGGCTCGCCAGCGCTCCCGGGCGGACTATCGGCTCGCGCCCGGAAGCCGGGAGGTCAGACCGGGCGGAAGGTAATCGCGGAGCAGATACGCCCCGCCGCCGACTGCCGCGAGTCCGAGAAGAGCGATTGCGACGAGTGCCGCGGTGGGGAGCCCGGAGTCGTCTCCCGCATTCGCGCCCGCCGCGAGGGTTGCGCTTTCGGACGGCGCGGTGCCGTCCTGCGCCTCCTGCTGGCGGCGGCTCAGCTCCTCGGCGTCACTGGCGGTCGCGCCAGCGCCGCCCGACCCGTTCTCTCCATTGCCGCCCCCGCCGGTCGAGCCGCCCGCGCCGCCGCCCGACTCGCTCGAGCCCGAGCTTCCGCGGCCGCCCCCCTGCGCCTGGCGGATGACGTCGCGACAGTCCGAGTACGCATCGATGTCGCTCGGCATGTTCTCGGACGCATCCTGGAGTTCCTCGTCCGAGTACTGGTTGTCGAGGTCGCCGTCCTGAGCGCAGTCGCGAATGACGTCGTCGCCGCTGGCCCCTGCGGTGAGGGGCATGGCGAGCGCCACGAGGAGCGCCACTGGCAGCGTGATCAGTCGTGTGGGCATTGAAAAACGCATCGTCCAGTTCGAAGAACAGTTCCGCGGGAGCTAGGTAGCGCTTCCCGCCTTCGCGGCGCGCGAACCGCCGGCGACGCCGCTGGCGACGCAACTTAGCAAGAGAGGTCCCGGGGAGCGGGCTAGGCCGCCGGTTTTCCGCTCATTTGCAGGGCATCCTCGTACGCGCGGACAGTTTCCGTGCCCGTCCGCCGCCAGCTGAAATGCGTCTCCGCGCCCGTCCGCGCAGCCGTGGCCACGCGCTCGAGCTCGACCGGGTCCGAGAGCAGGTCGCTGAGCGCATCGGCCAGTGCGCCCGGGTTGCGCGCGGGCACGAGCGACACTCCCTCGACGAGCTCGGCGATCTCCTCCGGACCGCCCTCTCCGCGCGTTGCCACGACGGGCACGCCGCACGCGAGCGCCTCGACGTAGGCGACGCCGAAGGCCTCGTCGACGCTCGGCAGCGCCATCACGTGGCAGCGCGCGAGCTCGCGCAAGGCCCGCTCGTGGTCGAGCCGGCCGGTCCACCGGATTCGGCCTTCCAGGCCGAGCTCGCCGGCGAGCCGCTCGAGCCGGGGACGCTCAGGCCCGTCGCCGATCACCACCCAGCCGGCGTCGCGCAGCCGCTCGTCGCCCAGCGCGCGCAGCACGTCCTCGTGACGCTTGCGTGCCACCGCGTCGGCCGCCAGCGTTGCGATGGTCGGCCGCGCGTGCTTCTCGGGGAGCTCCGACGGCATGCGCGCGCCCAGGTGCACGACCCGCACGTGCGCTCCCGAGCCGGCGACCTCGGCAGCGCGCCGGCGCGTCTCGCGGCTGTTGCACAGCACGATGTCGGCCGCGCGCAGGACGGCGGCGACCTCGGTGCGCCCCTTCGAGGTTGCGAGCAGCCGCGCGTACACGTCGCTGCCGTGGATCGAAACCACGAACGGCTTCTCGTGTGCGTCCACCCATTCCCGCACCGCCGCTCCCGCCGGAACCGCGTAATGGGCGTGCACGACGTCGATCGGCCAGGCTCGCTCGAGCCGGGCGAGCGCGCGCTCGAGCGCGCGGCGCGCCCACACGCCCCACGAGGCGTAGGACCGCTCGCGCGGAGGTGCGAGGAAGCGCACGTACTCGACGCCGATCCCGTCCCGCTCCTCATGTCGCGGCTGCGCGGCGATCCCCCGCAGCGATGCGACGAAGGCGCCCGGGCTCCGGAGTGCACGGATCGGCGGGATCGGTCGCTCGAGCGCGAGGACGCGCACGTCGGCGCCCGCGTCGCGCGCCGCCAGCGCCTGCTCATGCGCCCACACGCCCGTCGCCGGGTCGCGCCGGCGCGGGTAGTACTCGGCCACCACGCAGACGTTCATCGCGGCAGGCGCTCGTGCGCCACCACGGTCCGTTGTGCCTCCTCGGCGGGCACGTACGGACGCTCGCGGAGGAACTCGCGCGCCTCGGCTATCGCAGCCTCGCGCGAGTAACCGGTTGCGACGGGCGCGGTGTCGTGGCGTACCGGAAGCGCGTCCACGATTCCGAGCCGCCACCCACGCGCCCGCGCGAGCGCCGCCCAGTGGACGTCCAGGCCCCAGCCGTAACGGAGTGCGGGAAAGGGGACGAGCTCGGCGACGGCGTCCGCACGAAAAGCGGTGACCGGGCCGATCTCGACGTAGCGCGTCTCGCGCGCGACGAGCCCGCCCCGGCGCCGCGTGACGTGCCACGCGGCGTGACTGCGCCGGGTCTGTGCCGGTTGGGCCAGGGCGAAGTCCAACGCCTCGCAGATCGCGATGAAGCGGTCGAGGAACCGGCGCGGAAGGAGCACGTCGTCGTCGACGACCACGAGCCAGTCGTGCTCGCCGGAGGCGCGGCCGGCGAGCGCCGTGTTGAGGTTCTCGAACTTGCCGCCCGCGAGGCGATCGGCGACGGTCACGTCGGCAAGCTCAGGCGCAGGCGCGTCGCGCGCGCCAAGCGCCAGCTCGACGTGGTGGCCGCTGCGCTGAAGCTCGGCGGCCGCGCGCACCATCTGCCGCGCGTCGCTTCCGTAGATGCCGGCGACGAGCACTCGCCGCGGCGGTCCGGAGGCCCTCCGGGCGGCACGCCCCGCCGAGCCGAGCGCGAGCCGCAGGTCGAGCAGGCGGTCGTGCAGCGTGTTCTTGGTAATGCCGCGGATGCCGGCGACGTGACCGGACTCGCCGGAGAGGAAGTCGTCGGCTGCCACCTGCCTGGAGGTTAACTTCCGCCTCGTGCCCGACTTCACGGATGTCGCGCTCGTCTCGCTGGGCACGACGCCCGGCCTGCGGTGTGCGGACGCGGCGTTCGCCCAGCAGCTGCGACACGCGGGACTCGGCTGCGAGGTCGCGCCGGTGCAGATCGGCGCGGCCGGCGCGCTGCGCCGCAACGCCGCGATCACCGACCTGGTCGAGTCGCTGGCGGCCAGGCGGGCGCCGCGACCCCGTGCGCGCATCGTCGTGTTCTCGACCGTCACCGCCGCGCTCCTGCAGCGCCGTGCCGGCCCGTACGCCGTGCGGTTCGACTCGCCTGCCGCGCTCAACCGGCCGGGCGCGTCGGGCGTCTGGCAGCGGCGGGCCGAGCGCCGCGCGCTCGCCGGCGCGCGCTGCCTCCTGCCGTGGAGTGAGGGCGCGTCCCAGGCCGCGCCCGGCACCGCGCCGCGGGTGGTCTTGCCCGTGCCGATCGAGCCGCTGCCGCAAACGGGCTCGCGCGACATCGACGCCCTCGCGTACGCGGGCGATCCAGGGAAGCGCGGCCTCGACCTGCTGTGCCGCGCCTGGGCGCAGGCGGGCGCCGGCGCACG